>Ga0209902_100553_pt1 | contig 36683 bp, 52 predicted proteins | sample FECB27metaG_FD_188304 | JGI IMG/M metagenome (GOLD analysis project Ga0209902, IMG submission 188304) | Cyanobacterial communities from the Joint Genome Institute, California, USA - FECB-27 (SPAdes) (version 2) | ecosystem: Environmental > Aquatic > Thermal springs > Hot (42-90C) > Microbial mats...
GTCCTCGCGAGGAAGCGGCTGAGGCCCTCGCCCAGTCGGTCATAGATGGCACGAATGCGACGGCTGGTGAACAGTTCGCGATGCGTGGTCAACCACACTTCCAAGGGCGGCGGGCGGAAATCGGGCAAGAGCGGCACCATGCCGCGCGTCTCGGCCACCAGCAGCTGCTGGGCGAAACCGACGCCGAGGCCGGCCTTGATCAGTTCCCAGGCATTGGTCTGGCTGTCGGTGCGGACGATGAAATCGCTGCGCTTCAGTTCGAACCCCATGCGCCGGGCGGCGCCGATCAACAGCTCGGAGCGATCAAAGCCGATCAGGTCGTGCTCGACCAATTGCTCGGGCCGTTCCGGGCGTCCGCGCCTCAGGATGTAGCTTTCGTGGGCGCAGGTGACGATCGGGCTCTCGCCGAGCTTGCGGGTGATCAGCTCGAGCTGGGTGGGGCGGAACATGCGGACGGCGATATCGGCCTCGCGCAGCAGCAGGTTCTCGGCCGAATCCGACGGCACCAGCTCGATCGCCACCTGCGGGAAGTTTTGGCGCAGGTCGTTGAGGAAGGGCGGCAAGACATAGTGGCACATCACGGTGCTCGAGGTGATGCGGACCGAGCCGGTGAGCGCGGCGCTCGCCCCCTCCGCGATCAGCGCCGCCTCGGCCAGCGCCTGTTGCGCCGCCAGCACCGGCTCGTAGAGCTTCAGCGCCGTATCGGTGGCGTGAAAGCCAGTGAGCGTCCGCTCGAACAGGCTCATCCCCAATGCCTGCTCCAGCGCCTCGACATGGCGGCCCAGCGTCGGCTGGCTGAGGCCGAGGGCGCGCGCGGCGGCCGAGAGCGAGCCGTGCTCGACGACGGCGCCAAAGCTGCGCCACAGCGACCAGTCGGGATCGGGCATGGTCTAGGTGTCTCCAGGCCATTCAATTCTGTATGGCAAGGTAACGATCTTGTCCAATTCATCAACGCTGATGTTGCGCCTACCTTGTTCCTCACCAGCAAGGAGCCAGGCAAATGAGCACGCAGAAAGTCATCGTTATCGGCATCAACGGTCATGTCGGCCACCACATTGCCAAGGCCTTCGTCGCCGCCGGGTGGGACGTCGCCGGGTTCGGGCGGTCCAACAAGCAGCCGATAGCAGGGGTGCGCTTCATCAAGGGCGATGCCGAGGATGTGGAAGCGATGCGGGCGGCGATCGGTGATACCGAGGTGGTGGTCAACGCGCTGAACCTGCCCTACCACCAGTGGGACCAGGGCCGGATGGAAGCACAGAACCAGCGGGTGATCACCGCGCTCGGCAAGAGCGGCAAGACCCTGCTGTTCCCCGGGAATATCTACAACTACGCCGCCACCGACCGTACGGTGACGCCCCAGCTCAAGCAGCGCCCGCAGACGCCGCGCGGCGAGATCCGGGTGCGGGTCGAGGCACTCTATGAAGCGGCGGCGAAGCGCGGCGACATCCAGGCAATCATCCTCCGCGCCGGGGATTTCTATGGGCCAGAGAGTTCGTTCGACTGGTTCGATCTCGCCATGCTGCGCGAGGCGAAGAAGGGCAAGTTCGCGATGATGGGCGTGCCCAGCGTCGGCCACTCCTGGGCCTATCTGCCGGATGTCGGCCGGGCCTTCGAGAAGCTCGCCTGGCACCGTAAGGAGTTCGGCGCCTTCGAGAATTTCCATTTCGCCGGCAACTATGTGACGCCCGAGCAGATGGCTGCAGCCGCCGTGGCCGCGGCGCCGGTGAAGCTCAAGGTCGGCACGTTCCCGCGCGTGCTGTTCAACGTCGTGGGTCTCGTCGATCCGCTGATGCGGGCGGTCAGCAAGATGAGCTACCTGTGGGAGAACCCGATGGAGCTCAAGGACGCGCGCCTCGACGCCATCCTCGGCCCGGATTTTGCTACGCCGTTCGACGCGGCGGTGGCGGCGACGGTGGCGCCATTCTTTGCGGCGGAGAAGCTGGCGGCCTAGTTCAGGTGTGCTTGGCTGTTGTTTGACGCGCGGTATTGGCATTAGACGGGATTATCCGGGATGAGGCGGGGACGTCTGGAAACACGTGGAGCCTCAACGGGATAAGGCGGGATTGCGCGGGACCTCACGGGAACTCATGCTCACGCCGGGTGTTGGCACGTCGATCCCGGCGCCCACTGAAGTGGCCTGCACCATGAGGGCCATCGGTCCCCGTCGTCAAGCGGCCGTCGAGACCCGTCAAATCCGCCGTCACATGGGGGTTTCGACAGGCCGACGAGTGCCCCGAGACCGTCGGTCGACGCCGTGGCCAGCAAAGTTTTGGCGGAACAGAGTTCCGACTGACCCAGCACCCAGCCTAACCCCCGGTTTCACTAGCAGTTGCGCCGGTCAGACGAGGCACGAAAGCCGGCCCGGACGCGGAACTGAAATCAATGGCGCAAACGTGCGCCATTGATCCGTCACCGACCTAGCCGGCGCTGTGCTGCGCGGGTCAGGAAACTAGCGGCCATGGCTTTAGCCACCGGGTCGCCGGAGCCAGCGGAGGCCGACGCTAGGAGGGTGTCGAGCCGCGACTTGACCTCGGCCAGTTGAGCCAGCCGAGCCTTGCTCATGTCACGCCCCTGATCGTCGCGAAGCTTGGCGATGTCGCCGGCCCGCCCCACCAGGTCATCGAGTTCCGCGATGGCGTCGTCCAGTTGTTCGGCGAAGCTGCCGCGCCCCTTCATCGACAGCGTAGCGGTACCAAAGCCGGCGCCCCGGACAACCGGAGAAACCTCGTGCACGTCCACCTGCTTGAGGACCCTCACGCGCTCGTCGCCACGCTGCTCAAAGACAGCCTCTCCGATACCGAAGCCGTACGACCATTCCTGCGCTGGCTGTCCTGTGGCGAGGTCGAAGCGGAGCTGCGAGTGCCACTCCTTGCCAGCGGTAATGTCGAGATTGAGGTGGAGCTCTGCATAGGCGACGCCGCCGTCTTCGTACACACGTGCCTTGCCGAACGGCATGGCCTTGCGGTCGTGGGCGGGCAGCATCGGTGCCCACTGCCCGCCGGCGTTCTTCCAGCTGAAGGCGCCGGGCGAATACGTGTCGCCATCGTGGTCGATGGCTGCCAGGGTCGCGAGGCGGGCGAGACCGTTGCCGGCGTCGTCCATCTTCTCGACGTGGATACTCTTGAATTCGGTCTTCATGTTCAGTCCTCGCCGAAGTGGGGTGCAAAGCTAAGGGTGCCGTTGGGATGCTCGTCGGCCGCCATCTGCTCGGCCTGCACAGCGGTGACGATCGAGCCGTCGCGAGCGATGTGATCGACCAGCGAGCGGCCGGGCCCGAGCCGACCGTCAAAGACAATGAACTGATCAACGTTCGCTGCTTTGGCGCGCTCGATGGTCGAGACGTTCTGGGCGTACTTGGTTTCGGTGCGAGCGATGGTCCGGGCACGGGTCTCGACAGTTCCCCACGGGCCGGCCTCGATATGCTCGGCGATCCGAGCCGCGAGCGCCGCTGCGCCTTCGCCTGCCGCGCGACCCTCGGCAATGGCATCAAACAAGGCGGCGCGGGACTGCTTTCCGAGGTCGACGAGGCCCGATCGCCGGCCCCCGGCAGCGGTCACAGCTCGGGCAACAGGGTCTGGCAAACTGCCGCTGATGCCGGCAAGCTCGGCGGCGTCAGAGACCGCCTTGGCCACGTCGAGGAAGTGTCCCTCATAGAGACCTTTGAATGTGGCCTGATGCGCCTCAATCCCGAGCGCTTGGAGGATCGCCTCAACTACGTCGTCATCTGCTTTCTGCTCGACAATCAGAAGCTGCTTAGGTGACAGGTCCGCGCGATCGAGGATTGGCCGGGCGGCCTTTGAGGCGGCCTTCCCGAAGCCGGCGAAGAACTTGCCGAGGCGACCATCCATGGCTTTCGCCAGGCCGTCCTCTTGCCGCTGCAGCGTGGCGACGAAAGCGCGGCCCGTCGCACGGGCCTGACGGCTGGCAATTGCCTTGGTCTCGGTCGGTCCCGGGAGCGACTTGGCGCCCTTCGCGGGTGTCTCGATTGCCATGGCGGGTCGCAAATAGATGCGGTCAGCATCAGTGACCTCCCATCCCATGGCGTCACGGCCCTCGGCAACCTGCGCCCAGCCGCCCCCGATGGCGGTGTTGAGGCGGGTCGCCAGCTTAACCAGGTCATCCTGAAGCGCCTGAACCTCGGATGTATCCCACGCCGTGCGGAGGCCCGACGCATTGCCGAAGTCTGGCAACAGCGATCGGTCGAGCTCATCGGCGAACACGCGACCCACCGGCAGCACGCCGTTCTGCCAAGCCAGCTTGCGCAGTTCCTCCATCGTCGCGCCCACCTTGGTAGACTGCAGCCCGGCGCCGAAGCCGACCACGGCCGCGGGGATGCCGATCAAGGCGCAGATGCGCTCCTCTGCGATGTCCCGCGCCTCGCTCATATTCATCTGCTGCGGGTTGAAGCCGTAGGGATAGACATCGGTGGGAGCGCCCATAACCAGCGGTTCACCGCGACGGTCGCCGCCGAAGGCCTGTTTGATCCAGGTCTTGGTGGCTTCTACATCCTCGACCGGCACGACGCCGCCCGCCTTCGGTGAGATCACCATGCCCGGCGTGCCCATGTTGCGCAGCAGCGATGCCACGAAGTTCGAGCTTTCGAGGTCCATGAAGATTTCGCGGATGCCGCCGCCGATCGGCGACACGCCCTTGCGCGGGTTCCGTGGGTCGATGCCGTGCCGGAAATGCACGATATCAGAAGGCGCATAGGTGATGACGTCACCGTTGCCGGGTCGATACTCGTAGCGGTCAATGAACACAGAGCCGTCGTCGGAACCCTTTGGCTCCATCGTCCAGTGCGGCACCCACCATAGCTCCCCAGGGCGGCCAATGAGGTTGCGCAGCTTTATCCAGTATCCGTTGCCATCCGCGAGGTACGAGAACACCGTGCCCGACCAAAGCGAGAGGTCGCCATAGTACGGGTTCGGGCGCTGGATTAGCTCCAGCATGGGGTGATCGGTCGCCTCAGTATGGGAGCCATCGCGCGCGCGCCGATGAACCGTGAGCCGAGCCTCCGGCAGCGAGCGCTGCACCCACTGGATGGGAGCCGTCACCACCGAGGCATCGAGCATGTCGCCGACTTCCTTGCGGTAGTCGAAACGAGTGCGCCGCAGCAGCTGGTTGTGGGCCTGGCTGCCGGGCAACCACTTGATGCTGAGGGCTTTGACGATGGTTCTCTGAAGCCAGTTCATGCAGGTATCCAATCGTCGTCGAGGGTGCGCTGGGTGTAGGGTTTGTCTGAGGCCCCACCTGGTGCCCCGTTAAGGGGGCGCCACGGCATTCGGTCATCGCCCATCGTGGCGGCGTAGAAGTTGAGCAGCGCCACAGCTGCGTCTCCGTGGCGCTTCCCACCATCGGAGCCGTTCGTGCGGATGTCGGAAGGGACCTTGGCGACACCCCCGCTGATCTGGAGCTGGCGCAGGTCGTTTCGCACGTCGAGATCAGCGGGGATCAAGATGGTGCGATCCTCGTAGGCCGCCCGGAACCGCGGGGTATGCTCGCGCAACCAGGCGTCGGAAGGCATGAGTTCGACGATGCGGTCGGACCGAAACCTCTGCCGCGCCTCCTGGGCGAGCACCATGCCGTTGCCGTTGGCGTCCAGAACGCCTCTGGCGAACGCACCCATCTGCTCCACTTGGCTGACGAGCCAGAACAGCGCCTGCTTCTGCTGGTCGTAAGGGCACGTGCGAAGCTCGACGATGAGCGGCACATGGCGCTTCAGGTCCTGGCCAACGAAGCCGAGCGGGAAGGCACTCCGATCCTGCCGCATAGCGAAGTCACCACCAAGGAACCACGTCAGGCCCTGGTTGTGGTAGCGCCAAAGGACGGGGGCGACCTCTCGCTCGAGCCATGCGAGCATCTCGCCTCGGCGAGCTGCCTCGGGCATGTCGACAAACCCCGGAAACGGCGGCTCCCATCGAGCGACTTTGTACTCGGCGGTGCTGCAGGCTTCGATCCAGGCGAGCGGCAACAAGACGCCATCGCCCTCGCGCGGGATCGCGTCGAGCTCTTCCCGCATAGCTTCGACGCGGGAGCCATATGACCGCCTGATCTTGCGGTACCATTCGGCCTTGGCTTCGGGGGTGGGCGTCCACCCGCGGACGAGGCAGACTCGTTCATAGAGCCCATTGCGGACCGCATCATCGAACGTCGCCCGATGGATCGAGTAATCGTAGATGCCCTGGCGGCTTTCCTTGATCAGCTCGTTGAACGCGTTGAGGTTGCCATTGTGCGTCGAGATGATGCGGATCGTACCGCCCCAAATGAGCAGCGCGTTGCACGCGTCGATGACCGCCGCCACGTTCCGGTGGAACGCCGCCTCGTCGATTACCACGCGACCCTGGAGACCGCGGATGTTAGCGGGATTGCTGGACAGCCCAACGATCTGCTCGCCGGACCCGAACCGAATGCGATAGGCAGCGATGTCGCGGCTCGACCCGTCTTCCTGGACATCTTTGAAAACGAACTCCTCGACGACGAGCAGTTCCTTTGCCACCGTCTGGGCGAAGCGTGCGCACGTCGCGACGAACTCCAGGCCTTTCTCCCTGGTGTCGCCGATATAGTAGGTGGTCTCGCCGCCGGCCGACTTGCTGGCCATGGCGATTAAGGTGCTGTCGAGCGCCTCGGCATAGGTGAAGCCGGTCCGGCGTCCCTTCTCAGCCAGCTTGAGCGGCGAGTGGTCGTTGCACCAGTCCTTCTGGTGCTGCATCAGGATGCCGTCCGCGAGCGGATCGTGGCCCGCCGGCGGCAGCATCCCGGGGAGAAGGTCATCGACCGGCGAGCGCGGTGGTGGCTGGCTTGCGGTCGGCAACGTGTCCGATGGAGGAGCGGCCCCGAGCATCAGCTCAGCCCCAGCACTTTGCGACGGAGATCCGCGATGACGTCTGCGGACACGCCCGCCTCGCGCGCCACCGTCTCAGCTCGATCGGCTGCCTGTTCGATACGCTTCTCAAACTCGCGCTCGAGCTGGCGTCGATACTCGGCAGATTGCTTCTGGGCGCCGGTGGCGGACTGGACTGCGCGCGCCAGCTCCATCAGGTCCTTGGCAGCGAGCTTCGCTCCCTCGGTTTCGACAAGCTTCACCGCCGCGACCTTGATCATCTCAGCTACGGTGATGGTCATTTTGTCGGCGCTGTCGGCTCCTAGCACGTCGACCAGCTCGCGCGAGAGCCGCATGGTTTCGTCGAGCTCGCGGAACTGGATGGCCTTGCGCACGGAGTAGCGGGAGAACGAACCGTTGCTGACGGGCTCAATCCCATGGACGGCGAGCCGCATGTTGAAGAGATCGAGCAGTTCGTTCTGCGGCCGCTCGTTGGCTCGCAACTCCTGGTTCAGCCAGAGCAGGTCGAGCTGCGCCTCTTCGGGCAACATATCGAGACGGGAAAGCCGCCCCCGTCCCCGACGCGATTTGCGCTCAACCTCCTCCATCTGTCAGCTCCCCAGCGAGGGGCGGAGCACGCCGTCAATGAAGGAACGGCGCTCGACGTGGTCGAGGCCGGAGCGAGTGAGCGTCGCCACCAGCACCGTTCCGGCCTCGTTGATGTGGATGGCGCCCAGCTCCTCGAGCTTGCGCAGCTGGGTTCTAATCCATTCGCGCGACCGACGATGCCCGAACACGTCGAGCACCTTCTCCAGCAGCACCTCGTTGAGGCGACCGTCTCCGCGCTCGGCCTGTGACGCCAGCTCCTTCAGGATCACCAATCGGGCGTCCTGGGTGAGATGTTCTTCGTAGTTCATGCGGCTGCCCCTTTGCCCTCAGTGCGCATGTAGTTGTCGAGGTTTCCGACCGTGTGGCCGATGCCCGTGACCTTCTCCTCGAGCCGACCGACCGTGCCCTCGAGCCGCACGATTACTAGCTGCAGGTCATGCATCTCGTTCTTGCTGGGGAGGTGCTGGAGATCGTTCTCGACCCGGCTGATGCGCCTGTCATGGTCGGCTAGGCTGGCTGCCGCGGAAGCGAGGGCCTCGGCCGTGTGAGCGGCCGCCAACAGCTGCAGATCGATGGTGTCGAGGCGCTTCGCCAGGTCGGCAATTTCCTTGCGAGCCGCTGCGTTCTTCGTGGCGATCCAGGTGTAGATCGCACCGGCCAACGGGGCGACCACCGAGATCACCGGAACGACAACCCCAATGATGCTCTGCATGGTGTAGAAATCCATCGGCTAGTTCCCCCGTTCCCGCAGGCTCTGACAGTCGAAACAGCGACAAGCCGAGGGCAGCGCCGCCTTGCGTGCCGGGTCGATCGCCTCCCCGCAGTCGATGCAGTCCGCGGTCCCGGCGCCGTCCAGCGCCGCCACGGTGCGGGAGACTGCCGCGTCGCGCTCTTGCTCGGTGCGCTGCTCGGCCAGTTCGATGGCGCGATTGCCCGGATTGATCACTGCTGCCGCCCGTTGCTTTCGCCACGGAGACCGGTGCGGATGTCTTCGTTGAGCTGCCAGCACCGACGCTTCGTCGGGTTGATCTCCACCGTGATGTAGGCCTCGTATCGGTCGATACCGATCAGGGCCTCCTGGCCGACCAGGTCTTTGCGCGGTAGCAGTTCGTATGCCTCGCGGCACTCGCGCGGCTGGGGTGCGATGGTGACCCCGGCATTGACGGTTCCCTGGCGTGCACCGGCTTCCTGGCGCAGCGCATCACCGGCCCGGTTTGCGGCGCAGCCAGTCAAAATCATCATCGGTAACAACAAAGCTGCGGCCCTGGCCGCGGAGCTCCAGTTCATGGTCGGCTCTCTCCTGGTCTGACTGGTCGGCGGCTGCACGGCGCGCGGCTTCACCGGCGGCAAGAGCGGCCTCGTAAGTCTGGATGGCGTCGTCCATCACGGCCCGCTGGCGGGCCCGCTCAGCGGTGACTGCCTGCTCAACGTCGCGGACGAACTTCATGGTGAGCTGGTGACGTTCGGCGAGCGCCGCCTGCCGCGCCACCTGCGGATTGTCGACGAAGGCGTTGTAGGCCAGCAGCGCGATGAGCATCGCGCCGGCCGGCCCGATCACCTTCAGGATGGTGCCGAGGAGGGGCGGCACTAGCGGCTCTCCCTGACACCGGCTAGGCACATCGCGTGCGAGGCTGCTCGCCGCCGCTCCAGCCCGCGCACTACCGCGCCGCCCGCTCGCACCCACTTCAACAGCTGGTCGCACGCGGCGCGAAGCTCGCCGGCGTTCGACAGCTTGACCAGGGTCGACTTGCAGAACGCACCCCAGCCCACGTTGTAGGCGAGCTCAAGCAAGGAGGCTTCGACCTTGGTCGGCACCTCCCGCGTCATGCAGGCGCGCATCTTCGTGCTGTAGAGGCGAAGGTTATTGAGCAGACGCTGATCGCATTCCGCGTTGGTTGCGACCTGGCCCGGCTTCACGTTGTTGGTGTCGCCGTCGCAGATGGTCCAGACATCGACGATGTCCTGGTAGGCGACGAGCTCGCGCCCTTCCCAGGGCTGGATGAACGCGGCAGCGACGGTGAGCACCACCGCGGCGCTGGCGCCGGCTAGGCCGATCGTACGTCCCTTCATCGCTGACCCCGTAAGGAAATGGCGCGCCGACGTGGCGCGCTTCATGGGGAGCAATGTGCGCGGGCGCGCGGGCCTAAAGCATCCGCGCACCCGCGCGGGTGTTACAGCGGGAGGTTCAACTGATTGGGGGAGGATCGCGGGCCGAGCCAGCGGCGGACGGTGGCGACATCGGCGCCGATCATGCTGGCAATTTTGTTGTCGCTCACCCCATCATCGCGCAGGGACTTCGCGACCCACTGGCGGGCAAGCGGCACTTTGATGTAGCCGTGCCCCATCGCCTGCGCAAGACGTTCGACAGACTCCGCGCCGATCGCCTTTGCGGCGGGCGTATCCGCCCCCGATCGCAGCGGCAGGTAGACCTGCGACCCGCCTAGGGCGAGGAATAGGGCGACGGCCTTATCTGGGCCGATGGCTTCGACGTAGGGAGCGACGTGTGCGGGGATCATTGGTCGACCCACCAGGGCGCGCGCCGACCAAACAAAGTCGGCTCGGATTGCTGATCGTCTGGGCGCTGTGGAAGTGCCGACTTCACAGCGAGTTCACGCTGCAGTTCTTCGCGCACCAGAGCACGCAACTCCTGGGCATACGCGCGGCGTTTCTCGCCGCGCGATGGTCCCCATTTGAGGTGTCGCACTAGCTGCTGCTGGCGCGCGACGAAGCCGGTCATCAGCGCCCCTCCGACAAGAAGCGAATGCGCTCGCCCAGGGAGTTCATCGTGGCCTGCCGGGTGTCGGCCGACATCGTGGGAAAGCTCGCGATGTCGTGGCCGGCGACGGTGTCGATCAGGATCGGCAAGCCGGTGATGGCGTTGCAGTTCCGCTCCCATTCCAGCCGCAGCCGCCGCACTTGGGCGGCCAGGACGCAATCGGCTGGGTCCTGATGCTCCTTCCAGTCGACGCCGGCGGAACGCTCGAGCCAGCCCTTGAGGGCCTCGATCGCTTTCATCGCGTCGGCCCCATGCCGAAGGAACCGGACATGGTCAATGCCGGTCTGGCGCCGAACGAAGGCGAGGAGCGCGCGGTCATCGCGATCGCGGACCAGGCCGAGGTTCCAGCCAGCGATCCAGAGGGCCTGCAGCTTCGGCGCGAACTTCCCTTCAAGTGGCTTTCGACGACCTGTCGAAGCCCCCTTGAAGCCACTCGCGCGGAAGTGCTCGAGCACCGCCTGACGTTCGAGCTCGGTCATGTTGGCCGAGGACGACTTGCCGGTGATCTGCACCAGGGCCGCACGATAGGTGTCATCGTCCAGGGCGAGCTGCTTCTTGGCAACGTGCATGGCTGCGATCGACCGGCTCATGATGCCGCTCCCCGCCGCGCCCTCAACTCGGCGTTGGCCATATCCAGTTGCGTCAGCGGAAGTTCGGTCGGCAGGCTTGCGGTGGCCCCGTGTCGTGCGAGGTATTCCCGAACGACGCGGCCCCACATCTTGCGGCCCCATGCTGTGCCCTGATGGGCGGGCCATCCCTTGCCTTTCAGCGCCCTCCGTCTCGTCTTGAGGTCGGCGTCTGCCGGGAGCGTGGCATGGATCTGCGCCACCACGAGTTCGCAGTTCTCGCGCCAACTCATCGGGAGTCTCCCTCGGCAAGAGCGGTTAGCCCGTTGGTCCAGAGGTCGAGCGTGGCCCGATGGTGGTCGGGCAGCTGTCCGTTCGGCAGGCGGATCGCGCTCAGTGATGCAATCCGCATGTGGATGAACAGCAGCCCCATTTTGAAGCCGGCCTTCTGGCAAGCGCTGATGAGCGCCTCTGATTTCTGCAACAGCAGCGCGTCGGGCAGGCGCAACAACACGAGCGCGCGCCGGGCATCGCTACTGGCGTTGATGATCTCCGCTGTGACGAAGAACCCCTGATCGCGCAGCCGCCTCGTACGCGGTAGCCGGGGCAGCGAGAGGCGAGCCGTCTTGGCAGTGTGAGTGTGGGCCAGCGCGTTCATAGGCCAGCTCCAAACCCGACGCGGCGGCGAGCCGCAAAGCACCAGTTCTTCAACGCCATGGCCGGGTCGATCGTGCTGCTGCTGCGCAGGCCCGCGAGCGTCATCGCTGTGCTGGTGCCGATCTCGCCGAAGCGCGCGCCCTCTGTTTCGATGAGGAAGTCTTGCAGATCGCGGATGGCCAACCGGCGCTCCGACATGTTCTCGACCTTCAGCGTGGGGAGTTGCTCGAGCCTCGACTCTATGAGCTCGATTAGCTGGATGAGTTCCAGGCGGGTGTCGCTTCGCATCAGCAGCTCCCGCCCTTGCCGGCGCATTCAATGGCAAGCCACGCGAACCAGCCGAGATTGAGCAGCACCACAACGCCGGCTAGCACCAACGCCAGGACCCATGGGAAGTGACGGTTCTTGTCCATCCGATCCTCCCTTAGGCCTGTGCCAGGGCGATCGTCACCGACCGCCAGTCCGCCTCTGTCGACGCCCGCATGCCGAACCGGACGTACTCTTTCCGCCCCACCACCCGCATGGCGTTGGTGATGGCAGCCATCGCCCGGCGCCACCGGGGATCGTCGATCTCCAGCCGCAGCAGCATGAAGATCTCCGAGCGGTTGATCTTGCCTTCCTTGTCCGTGTTGAAGGCGCGGGTCACCACGGCGCGGATCTCGGGCCGGGCGTCCGCCGACCATTCCGTCAGACACTCGTCGAGCAGCGACTTCGCTATCTGCAGCTCCGGCCCGAAGTCGATGAAGTCGGCTACCTGGACGGTGACCTTAAAAAGGGTGTCGACTGTCATGTAGGTCCGGTTGCCCTTGCCTTTGTTGCCTCGCTTGACCAGGCCGTATTCCTGCTCGAGGAGGCGATCGAGGTCGGCGAGGTCCGCCATGCAGTGCGCCTTGAAGCGCTCGATCTGATCAGACAGAGCTATTGCAAAGCCCATCACCTTGCGGACCGTTTCGTCCTGCAGCTTGTCGGCTGGCTTTACGAGGGCGAGGGGCACGAGCGCGCCGCGGCTGTCGGGCATGTAGTTCTGATCACCGACCTGGACGACGCCGTTCGGGATCTCGGCGGGCACGAAGTTACTGGTCGCTTCCATTTGGAAACTCCTGTTCGAAGATGCGTTTGAAGGTGTGGAAGGCCAGCTCGCGGGCGAGCCCGACCTTGAGCGGGGCGTAGCCGTCCGGCCCCTTGGCGAGGGTGTGTGCTGCCTCGGCATCGATCAGCGCGCGGACGGCGCCGGCGAGGTCGTCGGAAATTTGCGACCGCTCCTCGGCGTCGAGCAGCGCCTGGCAGATGGCCAGCATGTCGCTCGTGGCGACGGTGAAAAGGCGGTGCCGATCGGCAACGACGGCACGCGCGATGGCGACGGGATCGCGCAGCGTCATTTCGCACCACCTTTCATGGCGCGGATCGACGCGATGTAGGTGGGCAGACGGGTCTCGACGATGCCGGCCAGCAACGCCTTAGCCGCGTCATCACCGGTCGGCTTCAAGGCGTGTGCTGCGACACTTGCGACGTGCTGCACGCTGAGGTTGCAAACCACTTCCAGCAACAGCACCCGGTCTGTGCCCCGCTCAGTTTCAGCCTGCAGCCAGTCTTGCAATGCGGTGCCGATCGGCGAGGCGAACGCCCGTCCCAGGCAAGCCACGTAAGAGTCGGGAGACGTAAGCAGATCGGTGAGGCGATCCATCCCCCCGGCGGTGTCGAGGTTGAAGGCGACGACGTTGCTCATGCCGCACCGCCTTCCGGCGACAGGGAAGGCCGGCGCACGATCGGCAGGACCGTCACGATGCCATCGGCGATCCCGCCCTCCAGGGCCTCGCGCCGTGCCTTGTCGTTCCATCGCGCTCGGTCGACGATCGTCTCCAGGTGGCGGGCCTCGTCACGCATGAGGCGCAGGCCGGTGAGTAGCACCGCTACGTCAGCGCGGGTCCAGACGAGGCCGGTCCTGGTAGTGGGCTCGATCTTCTCGATCAGCGCCTCAAGGCCGTCCGAGAGGGTTGCCTGCTGCAAGGTGGTAGCCATCAACCCAGCTCCACATCGCGGTTGGACCAGGCGCCGCGCAAATCGGCGAGGGTGAGTGCGCGGCCGGCTCCCTGGGCGACCATGCGGGCGAGCTTGATGGTCATATCGACCTGCCCGAGCGCGCCCGGCTTCATGCCCACGCCCATCAGGTACTCGACCTGCGAAGGCTCAGTGATGCCCCAGCCTTCAATGAAGGTGGCGAGATCGTCGGCGGTCGGACGGTCCAGCTTGATGCGCTTGAAGATGCGTCGCGTCAGCTGGCCGTACTTCTCGCCCTTGCCCCACTGCGAGAGCCGGGCATAGGTCGCCGAGTTACCGAGCAACGCGACTCCGCACCGACACGCTGGATCGTCAACGAAGTGGCGCAGCTGGTTGATTGCATCGTCATTGAGGTTCTGAGCCTCGTCGATCACCAAGAGAGTCCCGTCGCCGGTGCGCTGCAGCCGGCGTGCAATAGCCCGCACCAGCCGCGATGCGCTCCGTTCCTCGACGCCGATGGTCGCGGCGATCTCGGCCAGCATGTTGTGAATGGTGCGGGTGTGCGGAGAGATCGTCACCAAGTGGGCGTTGGCGTGGGTACGGATGTACTCGCGACCCGCGAAGGTCTTGCCGACACCGGCCTCGGCCGTGACCATCACCATCGTGCCCATCACTTGGGCGACCGACAGCATGCGTTCGACCTCGATCGAGAAGCCGAGCTGCAAGTAGCCGGGACTCACCGGGACGCTGGCCGCGACCTCCTCGACCTGGTCGAGATTGCCGAGCCAGGTGGCGATGCGCTCATTCACGCTGTCGAACCGGCCGGCGTAGGTGCCGGAGTGCCACTGGCTGAAGGTGCCGTGACCGACGCCCGACCGGCGAGCGGCCTCGGCCTTGGCCCAGCCGCGCTCGGCCATCACCTGGTTGACCTGCACCAGCAGCGCCTCGCGGCGGCGCATGTCCTCTGTGCTTCGCCCGTTGCCGTGGCTTGCGATTGCTTCAGTGGTCATCTAGTTGTCCTTCTTGTTACGGTTGACTTCCGGCCCTCCCAGCTCCTGGCCGAGCTGAGAGGGCCATTCGTTTTCTCAGGCCCCGCGTCGGGCGGTGCGCTGGGAAATCAGGTCGACGACAGCGCCGAAGCTGTCCTCGTGTTCGGGGGTCCAATCGGGCTGCGCCTTGAGGGCAGCATTGCCGCGCGTGGCGAGCCGGGTAACGGCAGGCCGCTGCGGCTTCACGTCGGGCTTGGCCGTGGGTGCGTAGAGCTCGCCCAGCTGCTCGGGCTTCATCGTCACGTGCAGGTCGCGGAGCTTGCGTTGGGTCTTCTGGAACTCGCCGCGCTGGCGGGCGTGGAGCTGAGCCGCGTTGGCGTCGAGGAAGTCGACATCACCGATGGCCTGCGCCGTGGTGAGCAGCCGCCCCTTGCGGTCGTAGACCTTGATGTCGCGAGACAGATCGTCGGGGTCGAACCGAACGTGCACCTTGCGGCCGGCGAACTCGACCATTGCAGGCGACCAGTACCGGTTGCCGAGCAAATGGATCTCGCCGTTGCCGCGCTGGGCGGTAATCTCCTCGGCCATCAACAGCCAGAGGTCGCGCTGTTCCGCGGTCGGCCAGCGGACGATGGTGTCGGGTAGCGCAAGCGACTCGGCAAAGGTCTGATCGAAGCTGCGGCCTTTGGCCGTCTCGGACTTGCGACCGACACGAGCATTGTGCTCGGCAATCTGACCGTCGACGAACGCTTTGAAGGCGTCCCATTCGATCGCCCGTGTGCCGTAGTCCTCGGGTTTGGCCATGGGGTTCGGCCCGGTGTAGGCGCCGGCGCAGAACGGGTGCTTCGCGATGTCCTCGCAGAAGTCGCGCCAGGCGCGTTCGATCGGCTTGGCCTGACCGTGATACGGGGTGGCCCAATGGACGGCCACGCCAAGATTGGTCAGCAGTCCCTGGGGTTCGTCGTCCCGCACCTTGAACCGGTAACGGTTGGCGGTGCCGCCAGTGATCCACTTGCTGGCGAAGCCTCGGCCGTTGTCGAGGATCATGTGCTCGGGGATGCCGAACTTCTCGACCATGTCGCCGATGGCGAGGCGCACTGACACCCGGCTCTCGGTTTCGTCGAGACGCCAGCCGACGAACTTGCCGGAGTAGATGTCCTGGATGGCGACTAGCGTCGGCCGGAACGGCGCGCCGTTGCCGTTGGGCTTGCGCACGAACACGTCGAAGCGGTGGCCGTCGATGTTCACCAGCGTCATGGCGCGCAGGTTCATGCGGGTGCGGCGCTGGGCGGGATAGATGGCCTTGGCGTTGTCGGCGCCCTTGCGGGACAGCGTGATGACGGCTGCCGGCACTTCGGCGTTGAGCCGGCGCCGCAACGCCATTTCGCTCGGGATGGGCGCCCAGCCCAGTCGGGCAGCGGCGGTGACCATGCGGCGATAGCAGGCTGAGAAACCCGGCTCGCCCGGCCGCAGGTAGTCGGACTTGAGCGCTGCCCAGGCTTCGGGATGGCACTCGGCGAATTGCGCGGTGGGCCGGTACTCCGGTGCCAGGGCGGCGAGCCAGTCGGCACGGTTGTGGCTGCGCACCGCCGCAAGCCAATTGCGCAAGGTCGAGGTCGAGACGCCGGCATCGGTCGCGGCCAGCGCTGCGGCGGCAACCAGCGTCATGCCGGTGTCCATCAGGCGGCGGGCCGCGGTTACCGCCTGCAGGCGATCCGCACAGGTCCGCTTATGCTCATCAGTCAGCGCGTCATAACGCTGCCAGAGTGGCGAGCGCACCGGCGCCGGCTGCTGCACGGGTTGAGCGGCCAGGAGAAGCCGAACCTGCGTCGAAGCAGGGAACAGGGTCAGGTGGTAGACCCAGCCCTTACCCTCGCGACGAGCGCGGTCCTCGCGATCGCGCCAGCCCTCTGCCGCGACGATCTTGCCCCAGCCGCGCGCGGTGGCGGGCATGGTCGGATCGCCGGCCGCGGCGGCGTCGTCGAGGCTGAACCACTCAATGGAGGCTGTCATGGCACACATCGAAACTGTGAAGGGATTGGCAAGAAGCCATGCCGTCATCGGCGATGACGATGAGGGCTAAGGCGGCAACGACGGCGTAGAGGCCGATCAGCAGGAAGCGGTTCGAGATCATGACCGGACCCTCACCAGGTCGAACCCGAGCGAGTTGAGCGCGGCTCGGATGGCCTTCTCGTCCTGCTTGAAGTGCTCGACCGTGGCGGTAACGCGCCCCTTGAAATCGAGCTGGCTGTAGCTCGACACCGCCTGCTGCCAGTGGTCGAAGGCCGGCGCCTGCTGCTTAGGCTCCTCGCCAACGACTTCCTTGATCGGCGTGCCGGCGCCGAGCTTCTTCAGCGCCTTGGTCTGGGCAGCCGGGTCCTTGGCGAGGATCGTCATCAACGCGAAGAAGTCGCCCTGGGCAGCGTCGAAGGCCTCGGCCCCGCGCGCCAGCTGCTCCTCGGGCAAAGCCGCAAGCTTGAGCAACTGGCTCTGGTTGCGGGCGATCTTGGAGCGGTGAAGTCGCTCGGCGAGGCCGTCTGGTTTGGTCAGCGCGGTGCCGATCTGGAGCAGTCGCTTCACCTGGTCGTGCGACAGGTCGAAGGTATCCATGGCGTGGGCGGTGAACCCGGCTACCAGCGCACCGAGGCTCTCGCCCTTCTTCGCCTGGAACTCCGCCGACTTGCGGTCACCGCCGCGGCCGAGCTGCAGGCCATCGGCCTCGCAGGCCGTCCGGTACGCGGTGACCATCACCGCCCGGGCGAAATGCGAGTGCTTGCCACCCGCGAGGTTCTCCTCGATCTCGGCGAGGAGCGCCTGTTGTTCCGACATGGCCAGGACGCTGAAGTGCGCGCCTTCCTGCAACTGTTCGATGCCGAGGATCTCGAACGCGCGAAGCCGGTGGCGCCCGAAGATGAGCTTCCAGCCCTTCGCGCCGTTGGGCGTCTGGCGGATGCCGATGGGGTGGAATGCCTGATCGTGCAGCGCCATGCTGGCGGCGAGTTCCTGGGCGACTTCCTCCCGCAGAGGCAGCAGCCGGCCGTTCACGTCGATATCGCCGAGGGCGATAGTGAGGGGCTTCTTGCTCATCGCTGCGCCCTCACGTCGGCCAGTATCCGGGCCTTGTGGGCGGCAACCTCTTGCTCGTGAGCTTCGAGCAGCTGCAGGTCGATGAGAGCTTTGTAGCGCTTAGGCACGACGACAAACCCCAGTAGTTCGGGAATGAAACCGAGCAGCTCGTGCGCGCCGGTGGCGTCGACGAGTGCAATGAAGGCATCGAGCGGGATGCGGTGGTTCTCGCTGGCTTCGGAGGCCCATTTGTCGAGGATGTCCTCGGTGACCTTGCGCCCCAACTCGCCAGTCATGCGGTGGGCGATCTCCGCCCGGCTCAGCCCGCGATCGTCGCGAGCATCACGCAGGGCTCGAGAGATCAGCCGGGCGATGCGGTTTGCCAGCGGACCCTTGCCGGCCACCTCGTCGGCGTATCCGACAGTGACCTGCGGGGGCTCCCAGGCGAACGGGTCGCGCCTCTTGTCAGCGTCGCCGATCATTTCTGACAAGCGCCCTGCTGAAGGCCGTGGTTAGGTCCCGGCCCATGAGTAAGAAGAAAGCGCGTACCACTGAACCCCGGCCGGTCCCCGACCTGTTCGTCACCGCTGTGACGATCGACGGCACGGCCGAGTACATCCGCCTCACCGGCTGGGTGGCTCATGCGACCGACATGGCCCCCGAAATCCACGGCCCCGAGCGCCGCATAGTGGCGCGCCTGGTGATGCCCCAGTCGACGGCCCGAGATCTGCAACACGGATTGCGGAAGAAGCTGCCGCAAAGTGATGGGCAATGAACAGGTCACGCCGCCACCTCGTCGAAGAACCACGCGTCATCCCATTTGAGGCGACGGCGGCGCGCTTCCTTTCGGATGCGCTTGAGAGCGGGAAGGGAAGGAGCGCAGTCGTCGTTTTCCCAGCGGGAGATCGTGGCTTGCCGCACGCCGGCGATGCCGGCCATCTCGACCTGAGTGACGCTGAATATGGCGACGCGGATATGACGGAGCTTGTTCATCCACATATGGATACCCGCAAATGGATAAACAGTCCACTAAGGAGTTCTGAATTCGGATTGGGATGTGGATATCCATATGCGTATAATTCCGGGATGGATGTATCCGCGGTGCTGCAAGCAATTATGGTCGCTCGGGGCTGGACCCAGGAGGAGCTGGCTGACGAACTCGAGGCGGGTCAGTCCTCGATTTCGCGTTGGCTGAATGGCGGTTCCGAACCTGGCGGCCGGACTATGGAACGCATCCGGCAGCTCGCCATCGAATCACGAGTGGTTCCTCGGGAGACGGAGCCCAGTGCCAGCAACATCGCGCCGCTGATGGGACGTGTGGGCGCCGGCGCTCAGATAGATGTCGAGTACGAGCAGGTACCCGAAGGTGGATATGAGACGGTGGAGCTCCCTATGGCTTACTCCGATCCGGTCGTCGCATTTGAGATCGAGGGGGAGTCTCAGCTGCCGGTGTATGAGCCAGGCGAAATCATCGTGTGTTTGAGGGACCAGGTGCGGGCAACCGATCACTACATCGGGCAGCGGGTGGTGGTGCGTACTACTGCCGGCCTGCGGTATCTCAAGCGGCTTACTCGCGGCATGGCTCGTGGCACCTACAATCTCGAGAGCTGGAACGCGCGGACAATCGAGGGGGTCGGGATCGAATGGGTCGGAGAGATTGTAGGGACAGTTCCGCCGAATGCGGTGAAGCGCATGGTGCGGCAACAGATCAGGAAAGCAGCACGCAAGGCCGCCGCGAAGTCAGTGGGTTCGGATACGTGAGTAAGAGGGGGTAGTTGGCAGGTGCTGCGACTTCTTGGGGCCATCCTCTTCCTCATCGGGCTCATCCTGGTGCTGACCATCGTCGGATGGTTCATCGGCGTGTGGTTCATGCTTTTCGGCGTGATTATGCTGGTCTTCGGTGGAGGCCGGCGCGTGGTCGTTCACTACCGAGACCGTCCCAGCCGACGCGAGAAAGTCGCGAAGGCCAAAGCACCAGCGGCTCCCCCCGCGCTAGCAGCAGCCCGTCCATTGCGTGACGATGCTGCCGACGACTTCTCATCCGCCGTGATGCTCTACCAGAAGCACACGGGCCTCTCGGCGCCTGGCGATGCCATCCGTATGCTCGCCACGGACGCGCTGCGCCGAGAGGGGTTCTTGAGGTAATCACCGTAGGGGCGCGCAGCGGCCCGGCAACCGGCCGGCTGGTGTGCTTGTCCGCAGGGACGGGGCTCGCCGCCGTCCTGGCTGTCAAATCGGCTGTCAAATCCCCATCGGAGCGACGGCCATCGTCCGATCCTGCATCGCGCTTGTGTTCGATGCCGGGTTGAGGCATGCCTTGGCACGCCTTCGCGCTGCGCTGATCGACCCACCCGCGCAGCCACGTCGATGTTTCCCCACCACCGCCACCCCTAGCTTTCGATCCACGGCCCGCGCTGACGCGAGGCCTGTTCGGCCATCAGCGCGGATCGCCCTGGCCATGGATCAACGGAAGCTAGGAGGGGCGATATGCCCAAGCTCACCCTCACCCTGACCGAGGCGCGCGAAAAGATGGCCGCCAGGCAGGATGAACTCGGCAAGGTGTTTGCCGAGGCCAAGGACTCTGACGGCAAGTACGATTTCAAGCTGATCAGCAAGGACACGCTGAAGTCGGTGCTCGGCGACAGCAACCTGACCGACACCATCGATATCGCCAAGCGCATCAACGAAAAGGACGCCGAGCTCAACGAGCTGGGCGAGTACGTCGAAACTCTCGAGGCGAGCGAGAAGGCCGCCGGCAATCACGCCGACCGGCAGCGGGTTCGGGGCCATGTTCCCCAGCTAGGGCAGAAGGGCGAGCGGGAACGCCCGCGCGTAAAGTCCCTGGGCGAACTGTTGGCCGAGGAGAAGGCTTACGAGGACTGGGTGAGGCGCGGCACCCCTGGCGGCATCGACTTCTCCTGGGACGTGATGCCCTCCGACCTGATCGCCAAGGCGATGGGCTACGAGACCTTCGGCAGCAAGGCGCTGATGTCGACCGCTGCAGGGTTCGCTCCCGAGAGCCTGCGTCTGCCGGGCTTCGTTGAAGCTGCGACGCGCCCGATCCAGTTGCTCGACATCATCCCGATCAGCCCGACCAGCCAGGCGGCGATCAAGTACATGGAGGAAACCACCCGCACCCATGCCGCGGCCGAGAAGGCCGAAGGTGCGGCCTATGCCGAGAGCACGTTCGCCTTCACCGAGAAGTCGTCCGACGTGCGCAAGATCACCGACAGCCTGCCCGTGACCGACGAGCAGTTCGAAGACGTTCCCATGATGCAGGGTTACGTCAACGGCCGGCTGATCTTCGGCCTGCGGCAGCGCTTCGACACGCAGGTCTATGTCGGCGATGGCACCGCGCCCAACCTGCGCGGCCTCGTGAACGTTGTCGGCATCCAAACGCAGGCCAAGGCCGCCGACCCGGTGCCTGATGCCTTCTTCAAGTCGATGACGAAGGTTCGCGTCACCGGCCGGGCTATCCCGACGCACCACGTGATGCATCCCACGGACTGGCAGAACGTCCGGCTGCTGCGGACCGCCGACGGCATCTATATCTGGGGCTCGCCCAGCGAGGCCGGCCCGGAACGCATGTGGGGGCTGCCCGTCGTCCAGAACGATGCGCGTGCGGCCGGCTCGGGCATGGTCGGCTCGTTCCAGCCGGCCTGGATCAGTGCTTTCGAACGCTCGGGCGTCGACATCCAGATCGGCTACGTCGGCAACCAGTTCGGCGAGGGCAAGCGCACCGTCCGCGGCGATATCCGTGCCGCCCTGGTGGTGTTCCGCCCGGCAGCCTTCTGCGACGTGACCGGCCTCTAAGCCGCTACTTGTCTCTCGGGCGCCCTGGCGACGGGGCGCCCGCCTCCCACTCACCGGAGCATTCCGACCATGCCGACTATCACTGGATTTGCCACGCCAGTCGGCTGCGCCCTGATCAACGGCGGCGTAGCCGGCGAGCACAAGGTGCCGGGCAACCTGAAGCCGGGCGACGCGCTGCTGTCGGTCGAGCACATCAGCGCCGGCTCACCGCCCACCCGCGTCGACCGCACCGCCGAGTTCATCGTCTCGGCAACCAAGGCCGGCGTCGTCTCGAATGTCGCCGGCACCAACACCACCGGTGGCTGGCTGCACGTCACCTGGGCGAAAGCCGAGTAACCAGAAAGGATCAGCGCCATGCATGCGCGCGAACGCCTCTACTTCACTGCCGACAAGCAGAGCCTCGTCGGTGAGGGCAGCCCGAAGGCTGCCTTCCTCTATGCCGCCCTGGGTGACGAAATCCCGGCCAGCGCGGCCGAGAAGTTCGGCTTGGTCGACGGGAGGCTGAAGCCCAAGGGCACTGCCCGTGTCGAGACCCTGCTGGGCTCCAGTATTCTGCCGGCCATGGTGGAGATCGCCCCCGGCAAGTCGGTGCAGCTCGGCAACATCCTGGCAGCTGCTCACAAGGCGAGCAGCCTGAGTGCCGACGACTGGAACGCTCTGCCGGAGGCGGATCGCGAGGCCCGCCTCGAGAAGGCCATCGAGGCGATGCGCGCGAAGTTGCCCGCGCCGAAGGCAGGCAAGATCAAGGCTGCTTCGAAGGAACAGAAGCCGGCTGATAATAAGGAACAGAAGCCGGCCGAGACGAAAGAACAGGGTGGCGGCGCGCCCACCACCTAACCCTGATACCCCGAGCGCGCCCGCCGACAGGCGCGGATCAACGAGAGGAGCTGCAGCGGCGGGGCGGCTCCTCAACTCATAGGTATCTGCGATGACGTTGCTCGATCGAGTGAAGGAACGGACCGGTGCCGAGCTCAGCGACAGCGAGCTCACCGACATGATTGCCGGCATCGCAACCGAGATTGAGAGCCGCTACGGTCCAACCGGCGAGATCTCGGTGACGATCGGCGACCCCGACATTAGCCATCGGTCGCTGGCCACCCTGAAGCTACAGCGGCCGATCGACGAAGCTCTGCCCATCGCCATAGTCGAGATCGACCCGGCCGACAGTGGGCAGGCCGAGGCCGAAACGGAACTGGCCCCGGCCGATTACCGGGTGCTGCACACTGGGCGCACTCTGCAGCGGCTGACCGGTGGCCCAAACGGTCAGAAGTTCTGGGCGCCGTTCGTGCGGGTCACATACACGCCGATCGGCTCGCAGGCGGCGCGCGACGACGTGACCATAAAGCTGATGCAGCTCGACCTGGGCTACCGCGGGCTGATCAAGAGCGAGCGGGCCGGCGACTATCAGTGGTCGGGGTCGCTGGCCAGCGACAGCTATGCCACGGAGCGCGAAAACCTGCTGGCCAGCCTCGCAAGCGGCAACCGCCTGGTGATGGCATAGATGACTAGCGATGATGAGGCCGCCAGGGCGATCAGCGTTGCCGAACGCATCGTCGAAGTGCTTGGGTCGGAGACCGACAGGACATTGGCGCTGGCTGGAATGGCCATGGCCACGGCGTGGTTAGTGACGCGGCATGCGTCGAGCGAGCCCGAGGCCGAGCAGTTGCTCGAGGCGATGGGAGCGACGACACGGGAGCAGCTCGGCGTCACCTGGGAGGGCATGATCAATTGATCGGCGGGCGCCTGACCATGCGTGCTGTCGTCGAGCGCAACACGGCATCGGGCAAGGACAACTGGGGGCAGCCGGTGGCAGCCTCTTGGACGGTCATCGGTACCGTTCGATGCTTCGTCTGGTCGAACCAGAGCCGCGAGCTCGTCGACGGCGACAAGACTGCCATGGTCGAGGATATGCGGGCGATGTTCTCCCTGGGCGCCGACATCGCCGACGATGACCAGATCTCGGCGGTCACCGATGCACGGGGAAACGTCATCATCCCCGGTCGCCTCAAGGTCGAGGGGCCGGTGCAGCGCAAGCATACGCATCGGGAGGCCGCTCTGAAGCGGATCGACTGAGATGTGTTCCCGCGTCGCGTCAAATGTCGCCGAGAAGCCGCAGGATGCGAGCGGCCTCGTCGAGCAAGTCGAGCGCACGCTGATAGGACGCGCCGACGGTCCTCGGATCGGAAAGACCCTCGCAGGCGATCAGTATGTAGTGGTGAGCGAGTTCGCGCATGGCGCACCTCCGTGGCGTTTTGGATCGGGTGACGCCGCGTCACTATCAGGGCTCTGCTTCGCTAACTCAACCCACCCAACGAGGTGCTCCATTGGCAGGTAAGACCAAATCGCTCAAATGGTACGGCAAGGCCGTCACCCAGAAGATGGAAAAGGCGCAGGTCGAAGGCGTCAACCGGACCATGCAAGCCTGCGTTGTCCGCGCCAAAAGCAAGCATCCTTGGCAGAACCGAACCGGCCTGCTCGAGGGCGCCATCGACGTCGCGAACTTCGCGGAACCCCACGCCAGTGGGGTGAAGGGAACTTGGGGTGTCCGGGACATGGCGCAGGCCCGTATTCTCGAGGAGGGTGGAACCATCAAGCCCGTCCGCGCCAAGGCCCTCGCCATTCCGCAGGCTGATGGCAGCGTTCGCTTCGCCAGCTCGGTGACGATCCCGCCGTATCCGTACCTGCGGCCGGCAGCGGACGAAGAGTACCCTGGCTTGGCCGAGCGCATCCGGAAGGCCTTCGAGCGCCCTTGAACAGGCGCTTGACAGTGCCCGCGACTATCCCAATGCTGCCGCTTGTTCCCCCACATTGCGACCCCACCCGCGCGCCTGCGTCGATGTTTCGGGGTCGCGCGCGCGCCTAGCTTTGCCGCACATCGCCCGGTTCGGACCGGGCCTCTGTGCATAGGGCGGGCCTTGGCCGACATCGTCACTTCCATCGTGGACCTGCTGAAAGCCGACGCCGGCCTTGTCGCGCTATGCGAGGGGCGGGTGTTCGGTGGTGAGCTACCGCCCGGCCAGGCGGCCGACATGCCGCGCTCGGCGATCGTCGTGCAGCCGTCGGGCGGCGTTCCCTTCCACCCTGCTGGCCTCGTCAAGGCCGAGGCCCAACGACTCGACCTTGTGGCCTACGGCGCCACCGTGTTCGAGGCCATGGAGCTGCGCGCAACCGCCAGCCGTCTACTCGTCCTGACCGTGCGCCGCGCCATGTCAGGCGTCCTGATCCACTGGCTGCAGTCCGCCGGCGGTTACCTCATTGGCCGCGATCGTGATGGCCAGTGGCCCTACGCTTTCCAGTCCTTTCAAACCCTGTACTCAACCGAGGAGCTCGCCTGATGCAGCCCTACGAGATCGTCGCCGCCCCGTTCACCCTGTGGGTGGCGCCGGTCGGCACCGTGTTTCCCCTGATCGGCGCCGCGCCCGCCGCCGCGTGGAAGAAGGTCGGCACGTCCGGCGACCGCTCGATGAGCGAGGAAGGCGTGACCGTCGCGCACGGCCAGGAGATCAGCCAGGTGCGCACCGCCGGTTCGACAGGGCCGGTCAAAGCGTTCCGCACCGAGGAGAGCCTGGTCGTGTCGCTGACACTGCTCGACATCTCGCTGGAGCAGTACTCTCTGGCGATGAACGGCAACGCCGTCGCGACCACGGCCGCCGGCGCGGGTACCGCAGGCGTCAAGACGCTGAAACTCTATCGCGGGGTGAACGTGGCGGCCATGGCGTTGCTCGTTCGGGGCGAAGCTTCCGGTTATGGCGACGAGAGCTTCAGCAGTCAGTACGAGGTTCCGGTTTGCTTCCAGTCCGGCTCGCCTGAGCCGGTCTACACCAAGGGTGAGCCGGCAGGCCTGGCACTCGAATTCACGGCGCTGGAGGACCCGGCAGCCGCGGCCGCTGCCGAACGGTTCGGCCGCCTGATCATGCAGCACCAGGCGCCGCTGGCCCCATGAGGCCTAACGCCACCAGCCTGGTGCAGGAAGCGCGCCGGCTCGATGGCGACGCACGGCGCCACAAAGGCGAAATCAGCCGTCACCGGCGCGCGCTGCAGTCAGTCCGTGTGCGCCAGGCCGAGATCGAGCGGCAATGCGCCGAGCTCGGCATCCAAGTCACCTACGAAGCACCAGGCGCAGGAGCCCCTCCATGGCCGCAGACCCTATCCTCGACCTCTCGACGTTGATCGCCGATCGACCGCCGCTGCGGATCGACGGAACCACCTATCACTTGAAGTCGCCCGACGAGTTGACGCTGGCTGAGAGCCACAAGTTCACCAAGTGGGGCAAGGAACTCGAAGCCCTCGGAAAAGACCCCGACCGGACCGCCGAGCTGGAAGCATTGCTGAAGGTCGTTGCCGCTGCGGCGCTGGCCGATGTGCCTCCTGACGTACGGCAGCGCCTCCTGCCATCGCACAACGTCGCGATCGTCGAGGTTTTTACCGTGCTCCTGCTGGGTCGTCGGATGCGCCTGGCAGGAGCGGTCGCCAGCGCCGGCCGATCGACTGGGCGGAAACCATCCCCCGGCTCCAGCACGCCTTCGGGGGCGATCCCGGATGGTGGCTCTATGGTGCCCCGGCAGCCCTCCTCAGAGCCTACCTGACCATGCTGCCGCGCCTCGAAGCCCAGCGAGAACTTGCCAGCATAAACGCCATGAGCGCCGCTTTCGGCGGCATGAAGACGTTCGACCGCGCCCGCTACATTGGTCGGCTGGAGCGGATGGCCAAGGGCGGCGCTGCGATAGCTCGGCCGACGCCGGCGACGCTCGCCGCGATGGGCGTGGGCGTCGTGGTGGTGCCGGCAGAGGGGGCTGCCAATGGCTGAGAAGCTTGGCGAAGCGCTACTCGACATCGACACCGACGACCGGAAGTTCAACCAGGGCGTCGACCGCGCCGAGCGAAAGGCTGTGCGGTTCGGCAAGGTGCTCGACGATACGAGTCGGCGCGCGGCCCAGGTCGGAAAGGCGCTCGCTGCCGGCGTGGCAGTTGGCGGCGCTGCGTTCGCTGCAGGCATCGTCGGCGCGGTCAAGCGCCTGGAAGAGATGCGCAAGATGGGTGCCCAGGTGGATCGGGCGCTCAAGAACACCAGCAACACCGCGCGGACTTCGGCCAAGGAAATCGAGGCATGGGCGGACGCGCTCGAAAATCGGACCGGTCGCGCCGCTGAAGAGGTGATGGAGCTTTCGGCCAACCTCGCGAGCTTCGGTCTCGGACGCGATGAGTTCTTCCGGGCGATCGCGTTGGCCGATGACATGGCGGCGGCCTGGGGCGGCGACCTGCGCCAGAACCTTGAAGGCCTGGCGCGCGCGCTCGACGACCCGATAAACGGCATGGCCATGCTGTCCAAGCGCGGCATCAAGCTGACCGAAGATCAGAAGGCGATGGCGGCCTCGTTCCTCGACGCCGGCGACAAAGCACGCGCCCAGGGCGTGGTGTTTGAAGCGCTCGAGGCACAGGTCAAGGGTGTCGCCGAGGCCGGCTTCGACCGGCTGAGCGCCGCTATCGCCAGAGGGCAGCAGCGGTGGGAGGCCGCATTCGAAGATCTCGTGGCCGGCCGCGGCGATGCCGGCGACCTGCGCGATACGCTGATTGAGTTGGCCGACACCCTGTCGTCGCCCGAGTTCATCAGGGCAGCGATGGGCTTTGGCCAGAAGCTCGCGGAGGGCGTTGGCCTCGCAGCGCAGGCGGTGATCTGGACCTGGGGGCGGGTCAAGGAATTCCTCGCCTGGCTCGACGGCCAGAACCCCTCGAATATGACGGGAGACAGTCTGGCGGCGAACATCGCCAAGCAGCAAGCCGCGATTGCCAAAGCCGAGGCACAACTCGCCGGCGCCGGCGACAGTCTGTTCGGCACCCTGTTCTATGACGCCGGCGGTTTGGGTGGGACGAAGTTGGGCGCGGCCGAAGGGATCGCCAACCTCCGCCGCGACCTAGACAAGATGCTCGCCGAGCAGACTAGGCGCTCCGACCCTTCCCAGTTCGACGTCGGGTCGACATTCGACCAGCTAGACGGCAAGGGCACCTTTGAGAGCCCTGCCTCCATGTGGAGTTTCCTCGCTCCTGGTTCCGGGCACGGCGCGAGCTGGGGCGCTGACACGGAAGCGACCGCCGCCACCCAAAAGCACTCCGAGGCCGTGAGGGCGCTCATCGCCGACCTGGAGCATGAGCGCGACATCGTCGGGCTGAGTGCCCAGGAGCAGCAAATCCTCAACACTATCCGCGACGCCGGTGTCGATGTGATGAGCGAGGAAGGGCAGAAGATCCGGGAGCTGATCACCGAGACCGAGGAGCACCGCACTCAGGTCGAGGAGATGCAGGAGGTCTACGACCTAATCGGCGATGCGGGTAGAAGCGCCATCCTCGGCATTGTCGACGCGATGGAAGATGGCAAGGTCGAGGGCACGGAGCTGCTGTCGATCCTCGGCGATGTTCTAGCCATGGCCGGCAGCTTCTTCTTGAACAAGGGCGCCAGCGGGTTCGGCGACGTGCTGAGCGGCCTGTTCTCCGGCTTCTTCGCTGATGGTGGGCTGATCCCCAACGGCAGCTTCGGCATCGTCGGTGAGAACGGACCGGAGCCGGTGTGGGGCGCACCGGGTGGCACCCGCGTGATGTCCAACCCGGACTTCATGGGGATGCTCGCCGGCGCCGGCGGCCGGGGTGACACACACGTCACGGTCAATGGGTCGGGCCTCAGCCAGGGCGAGCTCACCCGGGCCATCGCCGATGCGCTCGAGCGCTTCTCCCGTTTCCAGTTGCCTAGTCGGGTTGCCGACATCCAGGCCGATCCTCATGCGAGGGGTTGAGTCATGCCGGCAGTGACTTTCCCGATGGCGACCGTCGACCTGGCCGACCGCATGATGGTGGAAACCGTGCAGTGGCAGCTGCTCGAGTTCCAGGAAGTGTCGGGCACGGGGGGCAGCGAGTTCATCGCGGCCGACATGGCGCCGCGCGTCTGGGAGGCCGAGGTGTCGACGGTTGCTGCCGACCTCGACACGATCGAGGCGCTGCGGGCGCGGTTCAATCTCCTCGATGGCGCGACAAGTAGCTTCTACCTCTATGACCCGGCACGGCCGAACCCGTCGACTGATCCCACGGGTGCGCTGCTCGCCGGCGAGACAGTGACGATCAGCGCGATCGAGGCCAACCGCAAGGAACTGCGCTTCGCAGGATTGCCGCCCGCCTTCACCCTGCGGGAAGGCACCATGTTCTCCGTCACCGCCGGCGCCCCAGCGCGGACCTTTCTGGGACAGCTCGGCGCCGACGTGGCCTCCAACGGTGCCGGCCTCACTCTGCCGGTAGAGTTGCGGCCGCACCTCCGCGCCTGGCTGGAGGCGGGGCAGACGGTTCAGCTGCTCAAGCCCGTCGCCAAGGTGAAGCTGGTTCCGCGCTCGATGGCTGTGGCGCAGGTGACATCGGTCACGCACCGGCTGCGGTTCACGGCTCGCCAGACCCTGGCAGCAGGTTGAGAGGCGGCCATGGTCAGACCGCTTGATGTCGCCACCCAGGGCGCGATCCGAAACCGCAACGTGATCGTGCCGCGCAACTTCGTGGTGATCACCGCCAAGGACCGAGGCACTGGCATCCCCCAGCTACACGGCTTCTGGGACGACGCCGACACTGTCACCACCAACGTCGTCTCCGGCGAAGACGGTTCGATCGTCAGCCGAACGTTCCAGGGCGATGGCGCGATCCTGTCCTGCGATCCCATCCCCATGCGCATCGGGCTCGAGATCAGGACCATCCAGCTGGTTATGAGCCCGCTTCACGGTGGGGTAAAGGCGCTGGTCCGGACCGACGATCCGCGCTTTGCGACCGTCGAAATCTACCGCGGCCTGCTCGACCCGGTGAGCATGCTCCTGGTTGCACCGCCCCGTATCCGCTTCCTCGGCCGGGTCAACGGCGCGCCGATCGAGACGCCAGCGGTCGGTGGTGAGGCGCGCGTGGTGCTGAAGATCGTCAGCCATACCCGCGAGCTCACCCGAACCAATCCCGCCAGGAAGTCGGACGAGGAACAGCGCAAGCGCGATGGCGACAGGTTCCGCCGCTACACCAGTGTCGCCGGTGAATGGCCGATCTGGTGGGGCGAAGAGAAAGACAGCGGGTCCAACGGCGGGGGCAAAAAGTAGATGCCCTGGCTGATCCAGCTCGTCATCGGCATTGCGCTCTCGCTGGCATCGAGCCTGATCCAGCAGGCCACGGCGCCCAAGCAAAAAGAGCCGGGCGTCCGCGGTTCGGCGACCATGGGCGGCGACGAACCGTTGAGCTTCATCGTCGGGCGATACGGTTCGGCCGGGCACGTCGAGTACGAGGGCACCTGGGGCAGTGCTGGCGACACACCCAACGCCTTTCACACCCGCGTCCTTTCGTTCTCTGATCTGCCCATCCGGGGCTATGCCCGGTTCTACGTCTATGGCGAGGCCGTGACCCTCGCTGCCGTCCCGCATCCGGCGCGGGGATACCCGGTGCTCGAGTACCGCAAGGGCGGCAAGGATCACCTTTGGGTCAAAATGTACGACGGCACCCAGACCGTTGCCGACCCGCTGCTCCTGGCGGCGTTCGTGGGCGACCCCGACAGGCCCTGGCAGGGCGATATGATCGGCCGCGGCGTCGCCTACTGTGTTTTCACCGCGCTGGTGAACCGTGAGTTGTTCTCGGGCTTCCCTGAGTACTTCGCCGAGGTCGACGGCTACGACCTGGGCGATGCCGACCTGAACGATGCGCCGGCAGCCTTCGTTCGCAAGACACTGCACGGCTTCACCTATGACGGGGAGTGGGTGTGGGGCCTGCAGGGTCTACCCGCCACCCGCACTCCGGCAGCGACTTGGGACCCCGAAATTGCCAAGTGCAATTTGCCGATCGCTCTCGCCGCCGGCGGGACCGAAAAGCAGTTTCGCGCCGGCGCCGAGATCACCGTCGATCAGCAGCCGATTGAGGTCATCACCGAGCTGCTCAACTCGTGCTCGGGCCGCATTGCCGAGATCGGTGGCGTCTACAAGATACTCGTCGGGGCGCCGGCGGCGCCGGTGGTGAGCTTCACAGACGAGGATATCCTCGTAACCGAGGGGCAGAACTTCGACCCGTTCCCGGGCCTTGAAAGCACGTTCAACGGGGTCAGCGCGACCTATCCGGAGCCCGCCGAGAAGTGGGGCATGAAGGATGCACCGGCCCTTCGTAAGCCAGCGCTCGAGGCAGATGACGACAACCGTCGCCTGCCGGCCGAGGTGTCGTTTCCGATGGTCTACGTTGGCACCCAAGTGCAAAGGCTGATGCAAGCCATGCATCTTGAGGACCGCCGCTGGCGCAACCACACCAACACGATGCCGCCCGAGTGGTGGGAGTACGAGGTGTTGGACACCGCTGCCTGGACATCGGCGCGCAACGGCTATGCGGCCAAGGTGTTCCTTATCACCGTCATGGATGACCTGCCCAACGGCAACCAGTTCGTGGGTATCAAGGAACAGGACCCGGCCGACTACAGCTGGAACCCCGGCACTGATGAGCGGCCATTCGACACGGCGCCGCTGGTTATCGCTCGGCCGGCGCCGCAGGTGATGACCGGCTGGCAGGCTCTACCGGCAGTGCTGAAAGACAATGACGGCAACGATCGTCGGCCCTCAATCTCGATCGGCTTCGACCTCGGCTTGGTCGACGTGCGCGCCGTGCGCGTCCAGGTGCGCCTCGCCGGTGCAGTAGCGCCGATGTTCGATGGCGAGATCCCGTATGCGGACCTTACGCCGGACGAGTTGCCGGTGATCCTCAACGGCACCTTCCTGCCGGGGTCGGCCGTGGAGCTGCGCGGCAAGTATGTGCCGTTCTCTGGTCGCGACACCCTATGGTCAAATCAGGAGATCGTCGGTGGTGACGTGGTCGATGGTCCCTGGCTGGCGGTGACCACCCCAGACGTACGGCTCGGCGCATCCGACATCAGCCTTGAGCTCGACGAGATAGGCGCCGAAATCCTGCAGAAGCTGAACGACTTCGTCGGCGGCTTTCGCTCGTTGCGGACCCGGTTCCAGCAGCTCGGCACGCTGATCGAGGAACAGGACCTGGCGAACTACAACGATAGGCTGACGCTCTCCCGCGAGATCGTGTCGCGGTTCGAAGCCGCTACGGCCGGCTACCTGGAAGCGATCGAGGTCGCCACCGGCCCGACCAGCGCCATCGCCCAGAAGGTCGAGACCGCCTATGCGGCAATGGGCGGCAACGAAGCCGAGATCAGGGTGCGCTGGGTCGCCCAGGCCGGGCCGGCCGGCTACGACGTGCAGTATGCTCTGCAGCTCTATGGCAATGACGGCATCCCGCGCTTTGCCACCATGTTCGGTCAGGTTCCCTCCGATATCGGCGAGCCCACCCGGTGGGCCTTCGACGCCAACCAGATCGTGTTCATGGACACCGGCAGCGGCAACACGGTGCAGCCGATCGTCTTTGAAGACGGCAACGCCACCCTCCAGGAGCTGCGCTTCCGCAGGCTCCGCAGCATCGCCGAGAATACGGACGGCACGCCCATCATCGATATCGATGGTGAGACCGGCTACTTCGGCACGACGATCGAGACCTGATCATGCCGATGACCGCATACCGCGAGTTCCCGGCAGCCGGCGTCGTCGCTCTCTTCGACGAAGCGCCGGGTGGTGGCGACCCGAAGGACATCACCTCGCTGCGCAACCGGCCCGCTCGGTTCCCCGAGAGCTGGCTCGCCAACGTCTACCTGCACAACCAGCTCGACAACATGGAGGTCGTGCTCGACCAGACGGTAGACATCAACCACGCCGCCTTTGCTTCGGCATCTGGTGAGTTCGATCCTGGCACCGCCGCGACCGACCGCTACGACACCGACACAACCCAAGTCGACTTCGACCTGGTGACGCACGGGCTAGGCTATGAACCGCTCGTGCTCGTTGCGCTCGGCGACGACATCCTTACGCCGGGTTACGCTGTCCAGAATGCGCCGGTGACCAACGGCTCTGGCCGCTACTGCTGCCCGTTTGTCACCTCCACCAAGGTCAGGCTGCACGAGTATCGTACCCGCGCCATTAGCGGTTTGCCGGCCGTCACGCGGTCCTATCGGGTCCTGGTCATTCGTCAGGCGAGGGCGCCTTCGGGGACGATGCTCCGTGAGTTCGATCCGGCCACCGGTGTGCTCTCGCTCGGCAGGGACACGTTCAATTCGGCGCGGCGATACCTGCAGGTGGTGCCTGGAGGTTCGCCCTTCGGGCTCGCCTATGGTCGGACGATGGACGCCAAACGCGGCGCCCCGCGGTTCGTCGCGCCAGACGGCACTATCTTCGACCCGATCCCCAACACGGCGACGGTCAGATTTCTCGACGGCGCCCAGCCGCCCAGTGACCCTTACTCCTACAACGGCACCTTCACCGGTGACGGTGCCATCCAGGTGCAGGCGCCATGAAGGGGTTCGTGGTCGATCCCGTTGCCAAGCGGCTGCGCATCGTGAACGGCGCTCGCGTCGTCGCCACGACTGACGGCACGTTGATCAACCTCATTCCGACGCTCCATACCTTCACCGGCATAACTGTCGATTATCCCGACCCGCCGAAGGGCGAGATACGGGGCTGGAAGGGCTTCCAGCAGGTGGTGATCGACGTGAGCACCGACGAGTACCTGCAACGACAGACGACACAGACCTGGTACTGCCGGAACTCGGGGGACTTGGAGACTGCCCAGGACTTGGTCGATGCGCCTGCCGGCGCAGACATCTTCATCGGCTGGGTGCGCCTGAACCGCACGACGAACCCCACGCACCAGTGGTGGGGTGTGACGCTCAACCCGTTGCCGCCGGTCAACTCCTGGATACCGTGGAATGGTTCCGGGTGGCTGGAGGGCAGCATGGGGCTTACCCGCCTGCTTCACCTGGTGATCGAGGGCGGCAAGCTGCGCCTGGTGCTGCAGCAGTCGGTTGGACCGAAGGTCGGCGGTGCGGGCAACACCTTCGGCATCACCCCGCCATCGTCGCTGTTCGCGCGCCGCGTTGAAGGCAGCGGCGGCATTTTCTTCGAAGTGAACGGGTCGGGGGTTCCGGTGTGGACCTCGGCCGCCACCATCGTGACGCGCACGCTCAGCACCGGCAGCCCGCTCACCTACAATCCGCCCGACTACGTCGATCGACACCCCACTCTCGGCTCATTCCCCGTCGTCGCCGACCCGACCAACTACCGGTCGGTCTACAGCGTCGACGTGCGGGGATACTTCGGCCGTCGCAGCTAAGGAGCGACCAATGACCTTCCATGCCACCGGCACCGCGTCCGTTACCAGCGGCACCACTACCATCACGTTCGCGGGCGCGATGCTTGGCAGCAAGGACGAGCCCGCTATCAAGCCCGGCGACCTTTACCTCGACCCAGCACAACCCCTCATCCCGGGGCAGCGGCTTGCTGACATCGACTATGTAGCCGGCACCGCCGAGCTGTGGGTAGGCTGGCCAGGCACCACTATGGCAGCGGCGCCGTACGAAGTGCGGTTCGTTGAGGACGGCGCTCGCAGTACGGCTCAGACCCGCCGCTATCTGGAACGCCTGGGGCAGTTGGCCAACCTCGGCATCCAGCCCAACGCGTTCGGCGACTTCGCCGATCGAGCTGCCTTTGATGGCCAGACGAAGGGTTACATCTTCCTGTCGCTCGACGGTGACGGCGTAACCGGTGTTTGGACCGTCTACATCAAGCAGACTGCCACGCCAGGAGACTGGGACGCTGGCCAGCAGCTCCAGGGCGCGGTGGGGCAGACGGGCCCGTCCGGCGTCATCGGCAACTGGCGCGGCGCCTGGGTGACCACGACGGTCTATGCGGTCAAAGATGCGGCGGAGCGCAGTGGCTCCAGCTACATCTGCAAGGTCGCGCACGTGGCAGGCGACTTTGCCACCGACCTGGCCGCGGGGCGCTGGGAGCTGTCGGCCTCCAAGGGCGCCACTGGCAACGATGGGGTGCTGAGCGCCAACGAGGAGATCGTCACAGCCGCCAGCCGCACCATCAGCGCAGCCGACAACGGCAAAATCTTCATCGCCGATCGCGCCGGCGGCGTGACCTTCAACTTTGATCCGGTGGCGTCGCTAGGCACCAAATGGCTCGGGATGTTCAAGAACGTCGGCGCCGGTCCGCTGACCATCGATCCGGACGCGGCCGAGACGATCGATGGAGTCGCCAGCCTGATGCTCTCGACCTCCGAGAGCGCCATGATCTCGGGCAACGGCGCGCTGCTGCGCAGCCATTTCCGCGGCTCTGCGGTTGGGGGCCTGCTGACCAAGACCGCGGCCTACACTGTCGTCGCGGCAAACGCCGGCAGCCTCATTCTAGCCGACGCCAGCGCCGGCGCCTTTACGCTGTCGCTCACTGCAGCAGCGACCCTGGGAGACAAGTTCGAAATTTCGGTCAAAAAGACCGACGCCTCGGCCAATGCCATCACGATCGACCCAAACGGCGCCGAGACGATCGACGGCGCGGCCACCTTCGTCCTCGACGAACGATATGAGGAGGTGCGGTTTCGATCGGATGGCGCCAACTGGCACGTGGTGGCCTACTTCGCTCCCCGCGCGCTCAATGCTCGCGAGCGGCTCACTGCCGACCGGACGCTTTTCGTCGGCTACGACATGGGGGCAGTGGCGATCTCAATCGCAACACCCGGCGTGGTTACGAAGGTTGCCCATGGCCTCGTCGCCAACAGTCGTGTGTCGTTCGCGATCCCTCCCCACACCAAGGCGTCGACGATTACCATCGCCACGCCTGGTGTTGTTACCCGCGTCGCCCACGGCTGGGCGGCTGGCCAGCCCTTCAAGTTCGGCACCACCGGAGCACTACCCACTGGCGCTGTCGCGGGCACAACCTACTACGTGATCGCCGCCGGCTTGACGGCCGACAGCTTTCGGTTCGCGGCTACCGTGGGCGGTGCGGCGATCAACACCACCGGCACGCAGTCCGGGAGCCACTTCACCGAGGCGTCGGGGACCCTGCCTACCGGCGTCGTCGCCGGCCAGAACTACTTCGTCCTCGCGGCCGGCCTCACCGCCGACACGTTTCGCTTTTCGGCGACCTCCGGCGGAGCGGCAATCAACACCACCGGGTCGACTGAGGGGACGATCAACGCGCGAACGGGATCGGACAGCAACGACGGTCTGACAAACACACCTGGGGGCGCTCTCCTCACCATCCAGAAGGCAGTCAACCTCGCCGCCGCGCTCGACGCCAACGGCTTCGCGATCACCGTGCCCATCGCCGATGGGGTCTATGGCGACGCGACGGGCTTGGCAAACGTCGTCGGAGTAGCTGCCGCGGGCAAGTGCATTATCAGGGGGAACACCACAACACCGGCCAATGTGGTGATCAGCACCACCTCGGCGGACTGCTTCAGCGCCAATGGCCTTTACACGCCCTGGGACATTCTCGACCTGAAGATGCAAACGACCACCGGCGGTGATTGTCTGCACTCGGAAGGCGGCTCTTTGATCCGGTTCGGCAATGTGAACTTTGGCGCCTGCGCCGGCACACACATCAGCTCCATTCAGCGGGGCTCTATCCAGGGGCTGAGCAGCTACACAACCAGCGGCGGCGCGACGGTGCACGTGTCATCGAGCTACTTCTCGTACGCCAACATCAATGGACTGACCCTGACGATCGTCGGCACACCTGCCTTCGGCTTCGCATTCGCAACCGCCCAGCTGAATTCCTTGCTTGCAGCGGCGGGCAACACCTTCAACGGCGCGGCGACCGGCGCTCGCCACTACGTGTCGCAGGCGGCGACAATCTTCACCAACGGCTCGACCATTAACGCCTACTTCCCAGGCAGCTCGAACGGCACCGGGACGAACTTCGGCTCGGCGCCATACGGCCTGTACGCCTAAGAAGGAGGGGATGATCCATGAAGCTCTTTTCGATCAGCGACTGGTATTGGTCCGTCGATGGCGACGACCGATACTGGTCCAGTCTAGCGGGGGGCTATGTGACCTCGCTGCCCGAAGGCGCCGGGGTTACGGCGATCGAGACCGAAGACCGGCTCGCCGCAGTGATGGCCAGCCACGGCCTGCCTGGTCCTAAAGTCTTGCCAGCTGACGTTCACGCCGAGCGCGACCGGCGCCTGGCCGCGGGCTTCGACTATGACTTCGGTGACGCGCGCGGGGTGCACCTGATCCGCACCACGCCAGGTGACATGGTCGGCTGGGACGAGGTGACGAAGTTTGCCCAGGCGCTCATCAACGCTGGCCAGCCGACCACGCTCATCTCCATCGCCACTGGCACGGGACTTGTCCAACTCACGGCCATGGAGTGGCAGGGCGTGCTGATCGCGGCGGCGGCCTTCCGGCAGCCGATCTGGGGCGCCAGCTTCATCCTGGAGGCGATGAACCCGATTCCCGCTGACTTCCGAGAGGAAGCCTACTGGACCCCGCCCGCCGAGTAGGCGGGCGG
>Ga0209902_100554_pt1 | contig 36625 bp, 37 predicted proteins | sample FECB27metaG_FD_188304 | JGI IMG/M metagenome (GOLD analysis project Ga0209902, IMG submission 188304) | Cyanobacterial communities from the Joint Genome Institute, California, USA - FECB-27 (SPAdes) (version 2) | ecosystem: Environmental > Aquatic > Thermal springs > Hot (42-90C) > Microbial mats...
CCGGCGGCGGCGCGGCGCCAGCGGCGGTGGCGGCGCGTGCAGCGGCCCGCGCCTGTCGCCGGCGCGCCCACCACACCGCCGTGCGCCGGCGGTGGCGGCGCACGATCGCGAGATCGACCGACAGCACGAGAAGCCCGAGCGGCAGCATCCAGAAGCCCAGGATCGGCAGGAAGCCCGCGATCCCGCCGACGATCAGCGCCCCGCCGAGCGCGATGCGCGCCGCCCGCGAGGCGGGAAGCGGCATTCGTCGGCTTCCGAAACGCAGATCGGCCATCGGGGCTCCTCGTCGAGGCGTTGGGGCCATGCCCCTGTGCGACCCTCCGTCGCCGCCCGGAGATGGGCTGCCGGGCGGGCGAGGACAAGTCGCCGTCGGCAGCGGATCGGGGATGCGGTGGAGCGGACCGGCTGCAACGACGAGCCCAGGCGGATCGTTCCGCCAGGTCTCCCGCATCGGTCCGCCGGCGGCTTCCGCATCGCGGGGCTGTACATTCCGGTTCGGCATTGCTATAGCCCGCGCCGGCTGTACGAGCGCCTGTTCCCCGGTAGCTCAGTGGTAGAGCAACCGGCTGTTAACCGGTTGGTCGCTGGTTCGAATCCGGCCCGGGGAGCCAACACTTCCAAGCGCTTGGCGGCGCTGGCCACCCCCTCGAAGATCGTCGATCACCGGCCTGTCTGCGGGCGCGTAGCATTGGCACCTCATCGATACCCTTGACGATACCCGGACCACTGCGCGCCGGCGGGCACCTCGCGTCGCGGGCATGCCCGAAATCCAGAGACTGCCGCGGCGCGCGCACCCCCGGGCTTCCCGCGCCCTGGCTCGCCCTCGCCCGCAGCGCCGATTCCCGCCGCTCACTCCGTCCGAACAACGTCGCGGAAGCGGACTTCGCCGACGATCGCGCCGTCCTCGTCGGTCACCACGACACCACCGGCGTCGACCGGGTCGCCCGCCTTGACCCACGCCGACACGACCTCGCGTGCCCCCTCCACGGCCTCGTCGATGGCGGCGGCCCGGTCGTGGTGCAAGGCGCCGTCGACGTCGGGCAGGAGACGTCCGTCGCGGCGGATGTTGAAGAAGAAGCGCGGCACGGGTCACCTCCGACTGTTTGCGCCAGGCGTCGCCGGCTCTCGCGGCGACCAGGGGAGCCCGGCGCTCGGCTCATCCGTCGCAGTCTCGCCGGGCCGCCGCCGCCCGAACGAACCGGGCGGCAGCCCCTCCGCAAGGACGGCCGATGGCCTGATCGACGGCCGCGACGGCGGATGGGGACGAGAGACGGGACATGCATGCTTTTCTGCGAAGAACAGCCGTGGTCCGGCGTTCCTCTGGACCTCAGGAGCACTGGGGGATCTTGGCCTTTTCCAATGCCCGGATCGGCGCATCGTTCCCGCCTCCGTCGACGTCATGCCGCGCGGCGAGCGGGCCGCACAGGACTTGCGGCGTCGTGATCCTCCAGCCATCGTCGGCATCGAGGGCCTCGACAACGTGAGCGGTCGTCGAGGAACCATTGGGTGTTCAACGACCTTCAGGTACGGTAACGTACCAAGGAGCGGCCAGTTGAGAGCGACCGGCCGCCAGCCCCGTATCCGGGGCGGTCGGCGACGCCTCCTCCCGACGGCCTCGCGATGCGCCCGCCGTCTGCACTACCCTCGGCAGCCCAGCCGCAGAGGCCATGATGACGAAGAGAACGCCTACGCTCCGCGACGGTCGCACCCTTACCGGACGGCCGGCGCTGGACGTCGAGAGCGCGATCGCGGCGACGTTCGAGAACGTGGTGTCGCAACCGCCCACCGACGGGCAGCGGGCGCTGGCGGAGCAACTGTCGCAGGCTATCGTCGATCGTCTCGGCCGGCACCCCACCGGCGGCGACGCCTGCGATCTCCCGGGCGACGGCGCCAGCGACTGCCCCGGCGATGGCACCAGCGGCTCCCCGCTCGCCGGCGCCGGCGATCAGGCGTACGGCCTCGCCTGCGCCGCGACGGCCGCTCCCGGCATCCCGGCCTCGGTCCCGTTCGGTGACGCGGTGTCCGCCACCGCGCTGTTCGACGTGCCACCCGGTGGCCCGACGGCGTCGCCGTGCGCCGGCCTCGCGGACGCCACCGAACGCCGATCCCTCAGCCGCCGAGACGCCCCCCGCCGTCGCCGTCGATGACGAGCTTCACCGCGTGCCCCTGGCGCACGGCGTTGTCGAGCCACTGGCGCGCCGTCGTGACGGCGCTGACCTTCGACTCGTAAGGTCCGAAAGCATCTGAACGGCAGCAGATCTTCCAGCCCTCATCGAAGACGACGCGAAGAAGCTGCAGCTCCATGGCAAGAGCCCTCGTCCCAACCGTGCATTTTGATGAGGTTATCTCATCGGCCGCGGCCGGGATTGCAACCCGCGTAGGCCGTTCGTGCCAAAGCGTACAATCTGGCGGAGCAGAGACGACTGTCGGCCAGCGTCAGAGGCCGCTGGCCAGCTTCGCAGGCGGCGGGCCGCTGTAGAAGCCGTTGGCACGCTCGATCAGGCCGGCGCGATCGAGAACGACGATCTTCGCCCGGTTGCTGCGGATCAGCCGCTGTTCCTCGAGGGACTGCAGCGCCGTGGTGACGCCGGGGCGGCGCACGCCGAGCATCTGCGACAGGAATTCGTGGGTGAGGTGCAGCGTCGTCTCGCCGATGCGATCGTGCATCATCAGCAGCCAGCGGGCGAGCCGCTCCTCGATGCGGCCGCGCGCGTTGGCGAGCGCCGTCTCGGCGAGCTGCAGATGGAATTCGAGCACGAACAGCAGCGTCTGGTCGTGCAGGACCGGGCTCCGCGCGGCGATGCGGCGGAACAGCGGAGCGGGCACGCACAGCGCCCGTCCCGCTCCCTGGATGAAGCATTCGAGCGGCGCCGTCGCGGCGCCGAGAATCAGCGCGATGCCCGTCACTCCTTCCGGGCCGATGATGCCGACCTCGACGCGCTGCGTGCCGCGCGACAGCACGACCGAGGCGAGCCCGGACAGCGGGAAATAGATGTTGGCGATCGGTTCGCCCGGGATCTCCAGGGGCATGCGGAGCGTCAACGGAACGACTTCGGAGGCCTCGCAGATGGCGGCGAAGTCCCCGTCCGGCAATGCGGCGAGGATGCGATTGGCTCGCAGGTCGAGTGAGGACATGGCTCGGCAGCCGGCTTGGAACGCGGGCAGGGACTCGCCAGCTCCGCATTCACAAGCACCGGACGAGTAGATTCCGAAAGCATGGCCGAGAGAGGGACAACCGCAACGCATCGTACGAAATCAGACATTTCTGCCTGATGTCCGTACGATTTCGGACAATTACGACGCGGTGAACATTTGTCTATTACCACGCGCAAGCCGGCTTAACTATTTAATTTTCAACTGATCAAGCCGTGGCCGGACGATGTCATGCTTGTTCGCGCCGCACGGCTGCAGGGCCCGCAGACGATTTCCGGGCCTGTCGTGCCGTTCACCGGAAGCCGTCACCGGTGTGCCGGAGCGGCCCGGCGCAGCCCGTCGACCGGGCGCCCGCGCCGTCACACGGGCTCGTCGGAGCCACTTCCCGTCGGCGGGTGCGCGACCTCGCGGGCTCGTCTGCGATCGCCGCCGCCGACGTCCCCGCCGCCCACGTCCCCGCCGCGCGTCTGCTCCCCCGGGGCGCAGCCCTCGGCGCTGCTGCAGAACAGGTCGTAGAGGGTCTCGACGATGCGGCGGGCCGGCGCGCTGACGATGCCGTACCACATCGTCTGGCCGTCGCGGCGCGCCGCCACCAGGCCGTCCTTGCGCAACAGCGCGAGGTGCTGCGACACCGTCGAATCGCGCAGGTCCAGCGCCGCCGCGAGCTGGCCGACCGAGTGCTCCTCCTCGATCAGCCGGCACAGGATCAGCAGCCGGTGCCGGTTCGAGAGCGACTTCAGCAACTCGCTCGCCTTGTCGGCGGCGGACGACATGATGGCGGGATCGACGTTCATCACGGCACCGATAGCACGGGTTCGCCGGCCGGGGAGCCCCCGCCGTCAGGCCGGCGGGCGGCGCCCGCATCGGCCGCGGCCGCGAGCGAGCCCGGGTCGAGGGCGGCGATGGCGTCATAGTGGCTGCGGAAGACGCGCCCCCCGAGGTGGTCGAGGAAGTCGGTGCGGGCGAGCCGGTCCATCACCGGTCCCTTCACCTCGGAGAGGTGGAAGCCGACGCCGAGGTCGGCGAGCCGGCGGCTGATCTCCTCGAGGCTTTCGAGGGCGCTCGCGTCGATCTCGTTCACCGCCGAGCACTGCAGCACGACGTGGCGCACCTCCGGCCGCGCCGCGACGAGGGCGGCGATGCGGTCCTCGAGAAAGCGGCTGTTGGCGAAATAGAGGCTCTCGTCGACGCGCACGCCGAGCACTGCCGGCGAGGTCGCGACCGTGTGGCGGTCGATGTTGCGGAAGTGCTCGGTGCCCGGCACCTGGCCGACCACCGCCATGTGCGGCCGGCTGGTGCGGTAGAGGAACAGCGCCACCGAGACGCCGACGCCGGCGCTGACGCCGATCTCGACGCCGATCGCGAGCGTCACCAGCATCGTCGCCGCCACCGCCGCGAAGTCGGCCTTCGAGTAGACCCAGGTGCGCCTGAGCACCGAGAGGTCGACCAGCGACAGCACGGCCACGACGATGGTGGCGGCGAGCGTCGCCTTCGGCAGCGCGGTCAGAAGCGGCGTCAACAGCAGCGTCGCCAGCCCGATGCCGACGGCGGTGTAGGCGCCGGCCGCCGGGGTCGCCGCGCCGGCGTCGAAGTTCACCACCGAGCGGGCGAAGCCGCCGGTCACCGGGTAGCCGCCCGACACCGCCGCGCCGATGTTGGCGGCGCCGAGCGCCACCAGTTCCTGGTCGGGTTCGATGCGCTCGCGTCGCTTGGCGGCGAGCGTCTGGGCGACGGAGACCGATTCGACGAAGCCGACGATCGAGATCAGCACCGCCGCCCCGGCGAGGTCGAGCCACAGCGCCGGGTCGAGCGGCGGCAGCGCGAACGGCGGCAGCCCGGCCGGCACGGCGCCGACCACCGCGACGCCGCGGCCGGCGAGGTCGAAGCCCCACGAAGCGAGGATGCCGGCCATCACCGCCACCACCGGACCGAGCCGGGCGGCGAGATCGGCACTGCGGCCGGTCACACCGAGGCGGGCGAGCATCGGCTTCAGCCCCCGCCGCACCCAGAACAGGAAAGCGAGCGTGCCGAAGCCGACGACCGCCGTCCAGATGTTCGCTTCCGTGAGCCGCGGCAGCAGCGACTGGCCGAGCTCGATCAGCGTCTGGCCGCCGCCCTTGATGCCGAGGAGGTCCTTCAACTGGCTCGCGGCAATCAGGATGCCGGAGGCGGAGATGAAGCCGGCGATCACCGGGTGGCTGAGGAAGTTCGCCAGGAAGCCGAGCCGGAGCACGCCGAGCGCGATCAGGAGCACGCCCGACAGCAGCGCCAGCGCCACGGCGGCCGCCGCATACTCCGGCGTGCCGACGGCGGCGACGCCACCCACCGCCGAGGCGGTCATCAGCGACACCACCGCGACGGGGCCGACGGCGAGCGCGCTCGAGGTGCCGAAGATCGCATAGAGCACCAGCGGCGCCACGCTGGCATAGAGCCCGACCTCCGGCGGCAGGCCGGCGAGCATCGCATAGGCGAGGCTCTGCGGGATCAGCATGATGGTGACGATGACGGCGGCGATGAGGTCGCACCCGGCCTCGGCGCGCCGGTAGCGCGGCGCCCACGCCAGCACGGGGAAGAAGCGGGCGAGCGCCCCTCCCCGGCCCGCCGCCGGCGCGCGCGCGCCTGCCCGGCCGGCGGGGCCGTTCGTTTCCGTCTCGCGCTTCATCGACCCGTCTTGCCTTCCGTCCGTCACGACACGTCCGCCGTCCCGCCCGGCCTCAGCCGGTGATCTCCGGCTTCGCCATCCATTCCCGGCCCTTCAGCATGCCCTGCCAGTACATCGGCGGCAGGATGCGCTCCTTCAGCCACCAGGCGGCCCGCGTCGGACGCTTGCCGTCGATCAGCCAGGTCGGGAAGCTCGGCGCGAGCTTGCCGCCGTAGCCGAACTCGGCGAGCACGATCTTGCCCTTCTCCACCGTCAGCGGGCACGAGCCGTAGCCGTCATAGACGGCGCCGCCCTTGGCGAGGCCGAGGCCGGTGAGCACGTTCTGCGCCACCACCGGCGCCTGCTTGCGCGCCGCCGCCGCCGTCTTGGCGTTGGCGGTGCCGGCGGCGTCGCCGAGGGTGAAGATGTTGGCGAAGGTCGGGTGGCGCAGGGTGGCCGGGTCCGCCGCCACCCAGCCGGCCGCGTCGGCGAGCGGGCTGACGCGGACGAAATCCGGCGCCGTCTGCGGTGGCACGGCGTGCAGCATGTCGAAGCCGCGCTCGACGATCTCGGTGCCGCCGTCAGCCGTGGCGCGGCGGAAGCGGGCGAGCCTGCCCGGCCCGTCGACCGACACCAGCGTCTCGCCGAAGTTGAGGGCGATGCCGTAGCGCTCGACGTACTCCATCAGCGCCGGCACGTAGTCGGGCACGCCGAACAGCACGGCGCCGGCCGTGTGGAAGCCGACGGCGATGTCCTTGAGGCACCCGCTGCGCCGCCAGTGGTCGCAGGAGAGGTACATCGCCTTCTGCGGCGCGCCGGCGCACTTGATCGGCATCGGCGGCTGGGTGAACAGCGCCTTGCCGCGCTTCAGGTCCTGCACGAGTTGCCAGGTGTAGGGGGCGAGGTCGTAGCGGTAGTTCGACGTCACGCCGTTCTGCCCGAGCGTCTCGGCGAGGCCGGCGATGCCGTTCCAGTCGAGCTTCAGGCCGGGGCAGACGACGAGCTGGCGATAGGTCACCGGCCGGCAGCCCTCGAGCAGCACGGCGTTCGCCTCCGGCTCGAAGGCGGCCACCGCCGCCTTGATCCAGTGGACGCCGCGCGGCAGCACGCGCGCCATGTCGCGGCGGGTGACGAGCGGGTCGAACACGCCCGCCCCCACCAGCGTCCAGCCGGGCTGGTAATAGTGGATGTCGGCCGGCTCGATGATGGCGATGTCGAGGTCGGGCCGGCGGGCGAGCAGGCTGGAGGCCACCGCGATGCCGGCCGAGCCGCCGCCGACGATGACGACGTCGTGGCTCGCCACCGCGCCCTCGGTCGTCACCTTGCCGCCGGCGAGCACGCGGCGGACGATGCCCGTCATGTCGTAGCCGGCCGCCTTGGCGGTGGTCAGGATCTCCGGCAGCGGCCGCCGGCCGGCCTCAGAGAGCGCCCACAGCGTCGTCGAGCGCGTGCCGGTGCGGCAGAAGGCGAGCGCCGGTTTCGGCAGCGCCGCCATCGCCGCGGCGAAGGCGGCCGCGTCCTCGTCGCGCACCTTGCCGGGCGTCACCGGCAGGTAGCGCGCCTCGAGCCCGCTCGCACGCGCCGCAGCGGCGATCTCGGCGAATGACGGCTGGTCCGCCCCCTCGCCGTCCGGCCGGTTGACGATGATCGACCGGAAGCCCGCGGCGGCGAGCGCCGGCACGTCCTCCGGCCGGATCTGGGCGGTGACCGACAGGCCCTCGTCGAGACGCTTCACGTCCATGGCGTTCGTTCCTCTGGCTTTTCTTGTGTCGTCGTCGCGAACGCGGCGGCTCAGAGCAGGTTGACCGGCAGCTTCAGGTAGCGCTGGCCGTTGTCCTCGGGCGGCGGCATCTCGCCGGCGCGCATGTTCACCTGCACGGACGGCAGGATCAGCCGCGGCATGGAGAGGGTCGCGTCGCGCGCGGTGCGCATGGCGACGAACTCGTCCTCGCTGACGCCCTCGTGGACGTGGACGTTCTTCGCCCGCTCCTCGGCCACCGTCGTCTCCCAGCGATACTCGTCGCGGCCGGGCGCCTTGTAGTCGTGGCAGAGGAACAGCCGCGTCTCGGCCGGCAGCGCCAGCACCGTCTGGATCGATCGGTAGAGGGTGCGCGCGTCGCCGCCGGGGAAGTCGGCCCGGGCGGTGCCGAAGTCCGGCATGAACAGCGTGTCGCCGACGAAGGCGGCATCGCCGATGACGAAGGTCATGCACGCCGGCGTATGGCCGGGGGTGTGCATGACGCGGCCCTGGAGGCCGCCGATGGCGAAGCGCTCGCCGTCCTGGAACAGGTGGTCGAACTGGCTGCCGTCGCGCTCGAACTCGGTGCCGGCGTTGAAGATCTTGCCGAAGACATTCTGCACCACGGTGATGTTGAAGCCGATGGCGAGCGTGCCGCCGACGCGCTCCTTCAGGTACGGCGCCGCCGACAGATGGTCGGCGTGGACGTGCGTCTCGAGCAGCCACTCGACGGTGAGGCCGTGGCGGCGGACGTGGTCGACGATCGCATCGGCCGATGTCGTCGAGGTGCGGCCGGAGGCGGGGTCGAAGTCGAGCACCGAGTCGACGATCGCGCAGGCGTTCGAGCCCGGGTCCTTGACCACGTAGCTGACGGTGAAGGTCGCCTCGTCGAAGAAGGCGGTGACGTCGGGGGCGGCGACGGCGTGCGGCACGGGCGCCACCGGGGCGCCGGTCCTCGTTTCCAAAGCGGTGTTCATGGCGATTTCCTCTTCGTTTCTGGGCCGCCGGCGAACCGGCGGCGAGGGTCGCGCGCCGCTTCACGCAGACCGGCCGAAGCGCCAGTCGCGCCGCGCGGCGGCCGGGCGAGGCGGCGGTTCGTCGGGCCGGCGGTCGGCGCGAGCGGCGAGTCAGTGCAGGCGGCAGGTGCGGATGCCGAGCACCCGGTAGAGCGGGCAGAAGCGCATCGCCGCCGTGCCGACGGCGACCAGCCCGACGACGACCGGTACCCACCAGAGCGAGCCGCCATAGGCGAACGAGCCGATCTGCTCGGGCCCGCCGATGAACGGCACGGCGATCAGCACCAGGCCGACGAGGGCACGCAGCAGGCGGTCGACGGTTCCGACGTTGGACATGACGGCTCTCCCTTGTTGTCTGCATATCTTCGTTATTTCGAAGATAACGGTCAAGGGGATCCGGTATCTTCCGGAGGCGCGGCGTCAGGCGAGCGGCCCCGCGCGCGACCGAGGCCGGGGCTTGCATCGGCCGCCGTCGCCCTGTGGACTGCGCGGGATCGAGAAGGGGAGGTGCTGTGTGCCGGACGAAACGACGGAACACCGCCGGTACCACAAGGACGGCAGCCTCTGGGCCGTCGGGCCGATGCGCGACGGCGTGCCGGAGGGCGACTGGCAGTGGTTCCGCAAGGACGGCACGCGCCTGCGCTCCGGCCGCTTCGAGGCCGGCCGCCAGGTCGGCGCGTGGACGACCTACGACAAGGCCGGCGCCGTCTACAAGGTCACGGTGATGAAGGGATAGCGGCAGAGCCCACTCAGGCCGCCGGCTTGGCCTTGCGCCCGAGCGCCGCGTCGGCTTCGGCGTGGACCGCGACCATCGCCGCCTCCACCCTCACCCGCGCCTCCTCCAGCGCCTCGGGCGTCGCGTCGGCGGCCACATAGATCGGCGCGCTCGCCACCGCGATCTTGCGGCCGAACGGCAGCGGGATCGACGCCCGGTCCCACGAGCCGACGATCCACGCGCGGCTCGTCACCACGGCGAGCGGCACGATCGGCCGGCCGGAGATGCGGGCGAGCGCGATGATGCCGGCCCCGCACACCCGCGCCACCTTCGGCACATCGGCGGTCAGCACGACGGATTCGCCGCCCTTCAGCGCCCGCACCATGCCGAGCAGCGCCGAGGCGCCGCCCTTCTTGACGGTCTTGCGGGCGCCGGCGCCTGAGCCGCGGATCGCCCGCACGCCGAGGTCCTCGACGATGGTGGCGGCGATCTCGCCGTCGCTCGAGCGCGACACCAGGCTGACGGAGGGGTGGTCGGGCCGGCGCACGAACGGCACCAGAAGGTGCTGGCCGTGCCACATGGAAATGATCGCCGGCATGTGGCCCTCGGCGACCTCGTAGGGGTCGACGGCGCCGGCGGCCCAGCGGTTGGTGGTCCACACGAACTTGAGGTAGCGGGCGGCGAGGCGGCCGACGAGGGCCGGCGTCACCACACGCTTCACGAGCCGCTGCAGGCTGGACATTCGAACGGCCGCTCCGGGACAAGCGTCGGAAACGACGACTCGGGAACAAGCGCCGGGACGACGCCTGCGGGGATAAACCCCGGAACGGACGCCTCCTGCAAGACGCGTCGGAAAAGCAAGACGCGCCTCAAACGACGACGGCCCCACTGCGAGGCAGAGGGGCCGTACGGGAGGCAGACGCCAAGTCGCTGCGAAGAGAGGCTCTCCGCCGGGCCGCCAGTTCATCCGTGGTCGGCAGCGGCGGAAAGCACGATCTCAGGCGGCGGCGCCAGGCCTGCCGCATCCCACCCTCAGGTGATGGGCTGAAGCTTCTCGGCCGACGACTTGCCGGTCCGGCGGTCCACAACCAGCTCGTACTCGACGCGCTGGCCCTCGGAGAGGTGGGACATGCCCGAGCGCTCGACGGCGGAGATGTGCACGAAAGCGTCACTGCCACCGTTGTCCGGAGCGATGAAGCCGAAGCCCTTCTGGGCATTGAACCACTTGACGGTTCCAGAGGTCATTTTCGAGGTATCCAAACAAGAGAAAGTGCGGCGCGCCACCGGCGCTCCGTCATCATCGTCATATTGTTAGAAATTTTCAGCGCGTGTGCAGCGATTACGCCGCGACGCCGGTTCGTCTAACCGTACTTCGACGAAAGGAATATGACCCGGCGCTCTGAAAAATACAAGACCCTCGCGAACTCCGTCGGCGAGAAGAGGAATCCGCCGCCGGCATGCCCGGACGGCCTCCGTCGGCCGCTGGGCACGGGCGGTCGCGGCCTGCCGCGTCGCGTGGGTCACAGCGGCAGCCGCTGGCCGGCGGATCGCCTCCACGGCTATGATCCGCTCGGCGGGAGCGAGCGGACGACAGGCGATGTGCAATCTCTACAGCGAGACAAAGGGCCAGCAGGCGATCCTCGCCTTCGCCCGCGCCGCGCGCGATCGCGCCGGCAACCTGCCGCCGCTCACCGGCATCTTCCCCGACTACGCCGCCCCGATCGTGCGCACCGGCGAGGACGGCGTGCGCGAGCTAGTCACCGCCCGCTGGGGCATGCCCTCGCCGGTGTTCGCCCTCAAGGGCCGCACCACCGACCCCGGCGTCACCAACATCCGCAACGTCGCCTCGCCGCACTGGCGGCGCTGGACCGGCGAGGCCCACCGCTGCCTCGTGCCGTTCACCTCGTTCTCCGAATACGACACCGACGCGACCGGCAAGAAGGCGCCCGTCTGGTTCGCCCTCGACGAGAGCCGCCCGCTCGCCGCCTTCGCGGGTCTCTGGACGACGTGGACCTCGGTGCGCCGCAAGGCCGAGGGCGAGGTGACGGCCGACGTCTACGGCTTCCTCACCTGCGAGCCGAACGCCGAGGTCGGCGCCGTCCACCCGAAGGCGATGCCGGTGATCCTGACCACCGACGAGGAGATCGAGGCCTGGATGCGCGCCCCCTGGTCGGAAGCCCGCGCCCTGCAGCGCCCGCTACCCAACGGCGCGCTGACCATCGTCGCCCGCGGCGACAAGCAGGACGGCGCGGTGATGGAGGTGGCCTCACCGCCGCCGCCCGCCGCGACCCCACACTCCGATCCAGCCCCGCCGCAGCAGCAGCTCAAGCTGTTCTGACAGGGGCCGGGCCCGCGCCGTCCTTGCGCGGCGTCAGCAATCCACTGCACAATGTAATCCCGTAATACGGGCGCCGGCGGAAGACGGTGGGGCACAACAAGCGGGAGGCTCCAAAGTGGGTGACGTCTATCCGGTCGTGCGTGTGGCCGCCGTGCAGGCGGCGTCGGTGTTCCTCGATCGCGAGGCCTGCGTCGAGAAGGCCTGCCGGCTGATCCTCGAGGCTGGCGACAACGGCGCCAGGTTCATCGTCTTCCCGGAAGGCTTCATCCCCACCCACCCGGTCTGGTACCACCACCACCCGGCGACCGGCGCCATTTCAAACCGCCTTTCAACCGAGCTCTTCAAGAACTCGATCGAGATCCCCGGGCCCGAGACCCGCGCCATCGGCGCCGCGGCGCGCGCCGCCGGTGCCTATGTCGTGATGGGTGCCTGCGAGAAGCTGCCGAACACCACCGGCACGATGTTCAACTCGCAGATCTACTTCGCGCCGGACGGGTCGATCATCCGCAAGCACCAGAAGATCATGCCGACGGTCGGCGAGCGTCTCGTCCACATGGGCGGCCACGGCGACACCTTCGGCGCCTTCGACACCGCCTTCGGGCCGATGAGCGGCCTCATCTGCGGCGAGAACTCGAACCCTCTCGCCGTCTTCGCCCTCACCGCCGAGGGCACGCGCATCCACGCGATGAGCTGGCCGAACCACTTCCCGACCAGCGGCGACCCGATGCGCAACCGCGTGGTCGTGGACTCGCAGGCCTTCGCCCAGATGAGCAAGGCGTTCGTGGTGTCCGCCTGCGGCACGGTCGACGAGGACATGATCGCCCGCATGAAGCTGAACGAGGAAGGCGAGCGCTTCATGCGCAGTGCCGACTGCTGCGGCGGCAGCGTCATCGTCGGGCCGAACAGCCGGGTGATTGCCGGGCCGATGGGCGCCGAGGAAGGCATCCTCTACGGCGACTGCGACATCGAGATGTGCATCCAGATGAAGCTCCGGCACGACTTCGCCGGCCACTACAACCGACCCGACATCTTCCAGGTGCAGGTGAACCGGCAGGCCCCGCAGCTCTACCAGCCGAGCGGCCCGGCCGGCGAGGCGAGCCCCGCTTTGCCCCGCCCGGCGCGCGAGGAGCGCCGCGAGCGCCTGCCGGCGCAACCGCCGCGACGTCTGTCGGGCCCGCGAACGGACGACGACGCCAGCGCCTGAGCCGGTCCGCGCGGCACGGGCGCCCGACGCTCCCGTGCCGCAGCGCGCCGCCTGCGACTACTCCGGCGACTGCGGCTTCACCGGCGTCGGCGGGCGCGCCGCCAGCACGAACAGCACCGAGGCGAGGCCCGTCAGCACCGCCAGCGTCATCAGCGCCGGCCGGTAGGCGCCGGTCGCCTCGACGATCAGGCCGAACAGGATCGGCGACAGGATCGCCGTCGGTGCCGCGATCGTCTGGGCGAGGCCGGCGATCTTGCCGAACGAGGCACGGCCGAAATAGTCGCCCTGCAGCGAGTTCGCCACCGCCGTGCGGATGCCCCAGCTGGTGCCGTAGAGCGCCGCGTAGACGAGCAGCAGCACCAGCCCGTCGGCGACGACGAGGAGGCCGAGGCCGATGGTCGCCGCCACCATGTTGACCGCCATGATCAGGTGCTTGCGGAAGCGGTCGCCGAGCACGCCGCCGACCAGCCGGCCGATCAGGTTGAAGACGTTCAGCACCGACAGCACCAGCGCCGCCGTCTCGCGCGTCAGCAGGTCTTCCAAGTAGGGGAACTGGTGGACGACGATCGCCGCCAGCGCCATCTGCGCCAGCGCGTTGCCGATCGTCAGCAGCCAGAAGGCGCGCGTGCGCACCGCCTGGCGGGTGGTGAAGTCGACGAGGCCGCCGCCCCGGCCGGTCTTGAGGATGCCGGCGAGGTCCTCCGGCCGGTCGCCGTCGGGCAGCAGTCCGCAGCGCTCCGGCGAGTTGCGCATCAGGAACACGATCGGCAGCCCGAGCACCAGCATGCCCGCCGCAGTGGCGAGCGCCGCCTCGCGCCAGCCGTAGAGCCCCTGCACGAACACCAGCGCCGGCAGGAAGACGATGCCGGCGGCGGCAAACCCCATGACGGCGATGCCCATCGCCGTCGTGCGCTTGCGGCGGAACCAGTGGTTCAGCGTGTAGGAGACGATCAGGAGGCCGACGAGGCTGTTGGCCACCGCCATCATCACGCAGGCGGCGTAGTAGCCCCACAGGCTGCTCATCTGGCTGAAGACGACGAAGGCGATGGCGTAGAGCACGATGCCCGCGCTCATCAGCGCCCGCGGGCCAAAGCGGTCGACCAGCCAGCCCGTCAATGGCCCGAGGAAGCTGTCGGCCTGCTGGAACGAGCGGCCGGCGGCGGTCTGGCTGAGGCTCCAGCCGAACTCGCGCTGCAGCGGCGCGACGTAGGTCGACAGCCCCTGGATGGAGATGCTGGTCATCGCCTGCGCGACGAAGCAGGCGGCGACGATCACCCAGCCATAGAAGAAGCGTCCCGAGACGGCGGCGACGACGCGGTCGCCGGCCGCCGGGTCCGGCACTGCCGGCTTTTCGTTCATCGCCGTCTCACGCGTCGGGCCGGGTCATGGCAGCAGGCCGGCGAAGGTGCCGTAGCCGCCGTCGCCGTAGAGGAGTGCGGCTCCCTCGCCGAGCGTGATCGCCGAAACGCGCCCCAACACCAGGGCGTGGCTGTGGCGCTCGAAGGCTTCCTCGAGCTCGCAGTCGATCGATGCCAGCGCGCCGGCGAGCGCGAGCGCGCCCGTGGCGAGCGGCGCCCACGCCTCCTCGCCGTAGCGGTGCACGCCGCGCAGGCCGCCCCGGCCGGCGAAGCGCTCGGCGACCGACCGCTGGTCGCTGTGCAGCACGTTGATGCAGAAGTGGCCGTAGCGCTGCACCGCCAGCCACGTCGAGGACGACAGGTTGAGGCTCACCATCATCGTCGGCGGTGCCATCGAGAACGAGGCGGCCGACGTCACGGTGGCACCCGTGCGGTCGTCGCCGATGCCGGCGGTGACGACGGAGATCGCGGCGGGCAGCGTGCGCATGGCGCGCTTCAGGGCGTCGGCATCGACGCCCGACACCGGGATGGGCGGACTGGCGATCATGCGGCGAGAGGGCTCCGGCGGCCGCGCCTGCGGAGCGGCGGCGATTGCGATCGGACAGCTGATTGTGTCACGCCGTATCGCAGACCCGGCGGCACTGTTCAACGTCTCGTCAGGGACACGGGCCGCCGGCACCGAGGGGGGAAGTCGGCGACGACGGCCCGGTCCCCTCACCGTGCGCTGACGCGCATGATCGGCTTGCCGAAGTCGGCATCGGAGAAACCCACCGGCGGGCGCGCCAGGCCCAGCGTGTCGCGCAGCGTCTCGCCGGGATAATCGGTGCGGAACAGTCCGCGCTTCTGCAGGATCGGCACGACGGCCTCGACGAAGGCCTTTGCCCCCGTCGGCAGCGACGCCGGCATGATGTTGAAGCCGTCGCACGCGCCGGCCCGGAACCACTCCTCCATCAGGTCCGCCACCTGCTCGGGCGCCCCGACGGCGGTGACGTGGGTCATGCCGCCGCCCTGGCGGGCGAGGATCTGCCGCACCGTCAGCTTCTCGCGCTTCGCCGTCGCCACCAGGGTGGCGAAGTGCCCCTGCTGGCTGCCGCCGTGGCCGTCGGGCGGCACCAGGTCCCACGGCAGCTCCTTGTTGAGCTCGAGCGCCTCCACCGGCACGCCGATCAACAGCGCCAGGGCGTTGATGGCGTAGTGCTCGGCATGCAGGTCCTGCAGGTCGCGCTCCTCACGCAGCGCCTCGGCCTCCGTGCCGGCGACGATGTTGATGAGCCCGGGCAGGACGCGGATGGTGTCGGGATCGCGATGCCAGCCGACGGCGTGCTCGCGCACCTTGCGGCGGAATTCCTGGCAGGACTCCAGCGTGTGCTGGACGCTGTAGACGATGTCGGCGAAGCGTGCGGCGAGCGCGATGCCGTCCTCGGAAGAGCCCGCCTGCACCAGCACCGGATGGCCCTGCGGGCAGCGCGGCAGGTTGAGCGGACCCTTCACCTTGATGTGTTCGCCGACATAGTCGACGTGGCGGATGCGCTTGTCGTCGACGAACACGCCCGAGGCCTTGTCGGCCACCCAGGCGTCGTCGGCCCAGCTGTCCCAGAGCTGCAGCGACGCCTCGACGAACTCGTGCGCCCGCCGGTAGCGCGCGTCGTGGTCGAGGGAGTGCTCCATGCCGAAGTTCATCGCCGCGTCGTCGCCGGCGGTGGCGACGATGTTCCAGCCGGCGCGGCCGCCGCTGATGTGGTCGAGCGTCGACATTCGCCGGGCGAGGTTGAAGACGGAATTGTAGGAGGTCGAGCCCGTCGCGATCAGCCCGAGATGCGTCGTGTGCTGCGCCACCGCAGCGAGCGCCAGCGTCGGATCGAGGCCGCGGAAGGGGCGGAACTCGCCCTTGAAGCGCCAGGTCGGCATGTCGGCGACGAAGATCGCATCGAGCTTGCCGGCCTCGGCGATCTTCGCGCACTCGATGTAGTGGGGCAGGCTCGAGAAATGGTGGGCGTCCTCGCCCGACGCGCGCCACGCACCGGGGAAGACGCCGCCGGGAATGAGGTTGAGGTTGAGGGCCATCATCTTCTGGCGTGCCGCGTCGGCCATGCTGTTCTCCCGCTCGTGTTCTGCGCACCAGACCTCGGACACGCTTGAGCCGGCGAACGCTAGCCCGCGGGGGCCGGCGGAAGAAGCTGCGGAAATCGCACCGAGTGTTCCGTCTGCGGAACGTCACTGACATCGGCAGAGGCGGGGCGTCGGCGTCGGTCGGCCGCGCACGGCGGCTTTAAAGGGCTGCGAATTGCGCTAGCCTCGCGCCGCGGGCGACGCCCGCACGCCGCCGCCCGGCTGTCCGGGCGACGGTGCCCTCGGCGCGGAGGCGAGCCCGATGTCAGCAACACCGCGGCCGATCAGCCGCTTCCCGGTCCCCGCCCTCGACACGCTGCCCGACGACGTGCGCGCGAAAATCCTCGCGGTGCAGGAGAAGGCCGGCTTCGTGCCGAACGTCTTCCTGGCGCTGGCTTTCCGTCCGGACGAGTTCCGCGCCTTCGTCGCCTACCACGACGCCCTGATGGAGCGGCCCGGCGGCCTGACGAAGGCGGAGCGCGAGATGATCGTCGTCGCCACCAGCGGCGCCAACCAGTGCCAGTACTGCGTCGTCGCGCACGGGGCGATCCTGCGCATCCGCGCCAAGGACCCGCTGATCGCCGACCAGGTCGCCATCAACTACCGCAAGGCCGACATCACGCCGCGCCAGCGTGCCATGCTCGACTTCGCCCTGCAGGTCTCGCGGGCGGCCGAGACGGTGGAGGAGGCCGATCGCGCGGCGCTGGCCGCCCACGGCTTCTCCGAGGACGACATCTGGGACATCGGCGCCATCAGCGCCTTCTTCGCCATGTCGAACCGGCTCGCCAACGCCATCGAGCTGCGCCCCAACGACGAGTTCCACCTGATGGGGCGGGTGCCGCGCTAGCACACAGCACAAAAAACCACGCAAGAACAGAAAGCTGCCTCCCGATGCTACCGGATAGCTTCAACGTCCTGAGCGACATGTACTACTTCGCCAAGGTGGCGGAGTACGGCAGCTATTCGCTGGCCGAGCGGGCGCTGGGCGTGCCGAAGTCGCGGCTGTCGCGCCGCGTCGCGCAGCTCGAGCAGCGCCTCGGCGTCCGGCTGATCGAGCGCTCGCCACGCCACTTCGCCCTCAGCGAGGCGGGCGTCGTCTTCCTGCAGCACTGCGAGCGCGTCGTCGCGGAGGCGGAGCGCGGCATGCAGGCGGTGTCGCTGCTGCAGGAGGCACCGCGCGGCACGGTGCGCGTCGCCTGCATGGTCAACGCCAACCGCGTGCTGCTCGCACCGATCGTGCCCGGCTTCCTGGCCAACAATCCCGGCGTCGGCCTGCACATCCTCGCCACCAATCGCGCCGTCGATCTCTATGGCGACGCGGTCGACATCGCGCTCCGGGTCGGGCCCGAGATCGACGAATCCGACAGCGTCATGGTCCGCAAGGTGATGGAGACGCGCCAGTACCTCGTGGCGGCGCCGTCGCTGCTCGCCGAGCGGGGACCGTGCACGACGCTCGAGGAACTGCGCGCCTTCCCCACCCTCGACATCTCCACCCCCGGCGGCCGCCACACCTGGCTGCTCAACGGCGCCGACGGCCGCTCCGTCTCGTTCAACCACCAGCCCCGGCTGATCTCCGACGACATCGAGACGCTACGCCGCGCCGCCCATGCGGGCGCCGGCGTCGTTCGCATTTCCGAGCGGATGATCCAGGACGACATCGAGGCCGGCCGGCTCGTCGCCGTGCTGCCGGACTGGTCGCTGCGCACCAACCAGGTCTACCTCGCCTTCCTCGCCTCCAAGGGCCTGACCCCGTCGGTGCGCGCCTTCGTCGAATATGTCTGCGCCACCCTGCCCGACGCCGTTCGCCGCGCGACCGCCGCCGAGGTCGGCGTGGCGCTCCTCGATCTCGGCTAGGATGTCGCCGAGCGGTTGCGGATTCGCGCATCCTCACAATCGTTGCGAGATAGCCCTTGACTTGCCGACGCCCGGGGTCCATCTAGGCTGTGTTCAAGCGTGATCGCTGAGAACGGCGCGCCCTGCGACGGTAGGCCGGCTGTTCTCGCTAGACCGCTGATAGCTTTGACCACGGATGTACTGGCAGAGCGTGTTGGGCCCCGCGACTGGTTTTCCAGACGCGGGGTTTTTCATGTCCGGCGTCGGGTGAAGGCCCCTTCCCCGGGCTCCGCACCGACTGGGGCCGCGTCGCGGCCGGGGCCACCGCCCGGTATCGACGGTGGCCACGCTCGGCCGCTCCACGACCACCGCCCCCGCGACGGACACCGCCGATGGCGCCACGACCCCCTCACTGCCGATGAAGATCGCCCTCGTCATCGTCGCCGTCCTCTGCCTCGTCCTCGTCGTCCTCGGCATCTGGCTGTGGACGCCGGATCGGCCGCGCGCAGAGCTCGAGGCCAAATATCTCGCCTCCCCCGGCGACATGATCGAGGTCGCCGGCACGCGCCTGCACGTGCGCGACGCCGGCCCGAAGGACGCACCCGCCGTCGTCATGCTGCACGGCTTCGGCGCCAGCCTGCACACCTTCGAGCCGTGGGCGCAGGCGCTGTCGTCGGATCATCGCGTCGTCAGCTTCGACCTGCCGGGGGCCGGGCTGTCCGAGCCGGACCCGACCGGCATCTACACCGACGCCCGCTCGATGGAGATCCTCGTCGCCCTCCTCGACCGGCTCGGCATCGACAAGGCGAGCCTCGTCGGCCACTCGATTGGCGGCCGCCTCGCCTGGGGCTTCGCCGCCGCCCATCCCGATCGCGTCGACCGGCTGGTGCTGATCGCCCCCGACGGCTTCGCCAGCCCGGGCTTCGAATACGGCAAGCCGCCGGAGGCGTCGCTGCTGGTGCGCTCGATGCGCTACGTCCTGCCGAAGCCGCTGGTGAAGTCGAGCCTGGCGCCCGCCTATGGCGACCCGCGCGCCCTCACCGACGCGACGCTCGATCGCTACTACGACCTGATGCTGGCGCCCGGCGTCCGCGACGGGATGATTGCGCGCATGGAGCAGACGGTGCGGCAGGATCCGCGGCCGGCGCTGCGGACGATAAAGGTTCCGGTGCTGCTGGTCTGGGGCACCGACGACGGCATGATCCCGGCGATCAACGCTCAGGACTATCTGCGCGAGTTGCCGAACGCCCGCCTCGTCAGCTTCGCCGGCCTCGGCCACGTCCCGCACGAGGAGGCGCCGGAGGTCACCCTCGCGCCGGTGCGCGCCTTCCTCGACGAGCCGCTGCCGGACTGAGGGTGCCGACGGTCCTGCCCCGGACACGCCGACGGCCCCGGCGCGTGAGCACCGGAGCCGTCAAAAATCTCAGCCTTCCTCGCGGCCGGGTCGGGCGCGAAGCCCAAACCCGGCGCGGGCGACGCGTGGCTTCAGGCCGCCTTGGCGTTGATCGGCTGGCGGGCGAGGCCGGACAGCAGCTTGTCGGTCTTCATCTCTTCCTGCAGCGTCGCGTCGAGCAGCGCCACCGCGTCCTTCATGCCGAGCTGGCCGGCCCACGCCTTCAGCGTGCCGTAGCGGGCGATCTCGTAGTGCTCCACCGCCTGGGCGGCCCCGACGAGGCCGGCGTCCAGCGCCTGCGACCCGGCGAAGTCTTCCATGATCTCCTTGCCTTCCTCGATGATGCCGAGGATGGCGTCGCAGGTCTTGCCGCGCGCCGGCTTGTCCAGCATCTCGAAGATCTGCTGCAGCCGCTCGACGTGGCCCTCGGTCTCCTGCTTGTGCGCCTCGAAGGCCTGCTTCAGCTCGGGAGACTGCGCGTTCTTCGCCATCTTCGGCAGGGCCCGCAGGATCTGCTTCTCGGCGTAATAGATGTCCTTCAGCGTCTCGAGGAACAAGTCGTCGAGCTTCTTTTCCGTCGCCATGATGGAAGTCCTCTCAAAGGGGTGGAATGTCTCAGTCGGTCTTGGCCCGATCAGGCTTCGGTCGGCTTGTTGGCCGCGACGTCGATCGTGTCGGTCGTGGCGCGGAAACTCCGCGTCAGGGAAACAAGTTCCGCAGATGCTGCGATTTCGTCGCCGCGGTTCCCGCACGGTCCGCGCCGCGAGGTCTGCCCCGCGCAACGCCGGGCGTCTATTATGCTGCACTGCAGCAACCAATCCGTGCGTCCGGCGTTGATCAGTCCCGGGCCGCGTGCCCGCCGCCCATGCTGCGGCACCTCGGCCACGAGCCCGCGGACCCTCCGTCGAACGCCACAGTGCAAAGGATCCCCGACATGAGACCTCTGTCGGACACCCTCTCCCGATTGGCCCGCATGCGCGCGGCCGGCGGTGGCGTCGGCGGCATGCAGGCCGCCGGTCCCGATCACCTCCCCGCCATGACCGGTTTCGGCTCCAATCCGGGCGCGCTGGGGGCTCGCCTCTACACACCGGCAGAACTCGACGACGGCGCGCCGCTCGTCGTCGTGCTGCACGGCTGCACGCAGACGCCGGCCGGCTACGACCGCGGTGCCGGCTGGAGCACGCTTGCCGAGCGCCACGGCTTCGCCGTGCTGTTCGCCGAGCAGCAGCGCGCCAACAACGCCAATCTCTGCTTCAACTGGTTCCAGCCCGGCGACATCGCGCGCGACTCGGGTGAGGCCCTGTCGATCCGCCAGATGGTGGCGCACGCGTCGGAACGCCTGAACACCGACCCGCGGCGCATCTTCATCACCGGGCTGTCGGCCGGTGGAGCGATGGCGGCCGTCATGCTCGCCGCCTATCCCGAGGTGTTCGCCGGCGGCGCGGTCATCGCGGGCCTGCCCTATGGCGTCGCCGCCACCGTTCCCGAAGCCTTCGACCGCATGCGCGGCCAGGGCCTCGGCAGCGATGCGCAGCTGCAGGCGCTGGTACGCGGCGCCTCCCGGCACGACGGCCCGTGGCCAACGCTGTCGGTCTGGCAAGGCAGTGCCGACCAGACCGTCGTGCCGTCGAATGCCGATGCCGTCATCGCCCAGTGGCGCGGCCTGCACGATGTCGGCACGGCACCGTCGCAGATCGAGACGGTCGACGGACACCGCCGGCGCGTCTGGCGCGACCGGGACGGCCGCCCTGTGATCGAGTCCTACATGATCACCGGGATGGCGCACGGCACCCCGATCGACCCGTCCGCCACGGACGGCGTCGGCACCGCCGCGCCGTACATGCTCGACGTCGGCATCTCGTCGACGCACCACATCGCCCGCTTCTGGGGCCTCGACGAGCCCAGCCGCACTGTGTCCCGGCCCGCGGCCGGGCGCGGGCAGGCGATCACGCTGGAGCACGCCGCCGCACCGGCCGATCGCCACGCCGTCGCCGCACCGGCCGCCCAGCCGGCGGCCCGGGTTGCCACGCCGCGTGCGCCGGAGCGCCCGGCGCCGACGGGTGTGCAGAAGGTGATCGAGGATGCCCTGCGCGCCGCCGGCCTGATGAAGTAGACGCCGTACTCGCCGGTGGCGCACGGCGCCCGACGTGCTAGCGTCCCCGGCCGCCGCGCCCCGCGGCCGGGGGATCGTCATGAGAGCCGTCATCGCCGTCGTACTGACCGTCATCGCCGCGCCGGCGCTGGCCGCGGAAGCGCCGTACCAGGGCACCTGGGACTGCGCCGGCTATGGTGAGCTGAAGATCACGGCCGACACCTACGACTTCGGCGAGCGCGCCGAAATCGCCGACGTGACGCGGGACGGCCCGGCCTACATCCTCACCATGACCGACGGATACTCGGCGGCCGTCGCCGTCGAGGGCGACACGCTGAACTGGTTCTCGCCGGAATCCGGCGACAGCTTCGACTGCACGCGCAGCCGCTAGCGTTCGCTGATTGCCAGCGCCGGCGATGTCGGGAGCGAACGCCGGGGCTGGGGGTCAGCCGATCGTTCCGGTCGCTGTACAGGCGGCCTCGGTGACGGCCGTCCCCTGCAGGTAGATCTCGAAGGTGCTCTCGGGCGGCACGTCGAACTCGAACTGGAACTCGAACATGCCGACCTTGGCGCCACCGGACTGTGCGACCGAGGCGATCGGCAGGTAGAACTGCAGAGCGGACTGGATCAGGACGCCACCGAACTGCGGCTCACCCCCGACCATCCCGCAGGTGACCAACCGGATCTTGCGGACCTTCTGCTTCTTGCCGAAGCTCGCGACGCACGTCGCTCCGCCGCACGTTCCGTTCGCATTGGCCTGATAGGGCTTGGGGTCGCCCTTTGCAGCCGGGCCGATCGTTTCCGCCGACTTCGCGGCGCCCTTCTCGAGCAGGCCGGCCTCCGCCGGACCCGCAAGCACCGACATAGCCAGTGCCGCTACCAGAACACTCCCGAATACCTTCATAGTACCCTCCACCCGAAATTGGCGCGACGGCGGCAACCGGAAACGACCCGCGTCTACTCGATCGTCCCGTGAATCGTGCAGCTGGTGCTGAAAACCTGCGTCCCGGATGCCATGGTGATCTTCAGTTCTTCACCGCCAGCAATCTCGAAATCGATTGCGAGCGCACTCATGGCGTATTCGAGATTATCGAAACTGGCACGGGATGCGACGGGAAGGTAGGTGATGCGGCGCCCGTCGACGTCGACGATGCCACCGATCCCCTCGCCGTCAGAGACCAGCATGCAGGAAACATTTGATATATGCCTGATCTTGTTGGCCTTCTTGCCGAACGTGACGATGCATTGAATGCCTGCGCAAACTCCGTTGCCAGACGCCTGGTAGGAGGTTGGTCCACCCGCCATCGGCGACAGGCTTTCGCCAGTCTTCGCCGCCAGTTTCGGGCTTCCCGCCAGCGCGGGGGCGCTTCCGGCCAGAGCTGCAGCGAGGATGAGCGTCGCCGCGGTCAACCGTCCGTCCATGTGAACCTCCCTGCGGCAGCCGGTCCTCAACTCGTGAAGCCGCACGGGATGCTCCCGTCGTCCGGCCCTGCTCGCTGGGTTCATGTCTATCGGAATGGGGCCTAGCCACCTGTGATGGGCGTCACCCATGGGCGGTTCGCCGGTAGCCGCTTCGGCTTCCGCGCTGGCACCCGCGCGTGCTACACGCCGCCTTCTCCCTCTCCGCCCCTCCCCCGGAGCTCCCCATCGTGCCCGATGACGCCCTGGCGATCCTCGCCGCCAAGCTCGACCGCCTGATCGCCGTGCTGGAGCGCGCCGCGCCGCCGGCCGCGACCCCCGTCGATCTCGATGCGGCGGACGCCTTCGTCTGGCACGCCGCGCCGGCCGGCCTCGAGCCGGTGGCGAAGGTCAACCGGGTCGAGATGGCGTTGCTGAAGGGCATCGACCGCGTCCGCGACCAGCTGGTCGACAACACCGAGCGCTTCGCCCGCGGCCTGCCGGCCAACAACGCGCTGCTGTGGGGCGCGCGCGGCATGGGCAAGTCGTCCCTCGTCAAGGCCGCCCACGCCGAGGTCGACGCGGCGCTGGCGCGCGCCGGCTCGGCGAGCCGCCTGAAGCTCGTCGAAATCCACCGCGAGGACATCGAGACCCTGCCGGCACTGCTGACCCTCGCCCGCGGCTCGCAGCACCGCTTTCTCGTCTTCTGCGACGACCTCTCCTTCGACGCCGGCGACACCTCCTACAAGTCGCTGAAGGCGGTGCTGGAGGGCGGTGTCGAAGGGCGGCCGGAGAACGTGCTGTTCTACGCCACCTCCAACCGCCGCCACCTGCTGCCGCGCGACATGATCGAGAACGAGCGCGCCACCGCCATCAATCCCGGCGAGGCGATCGAGGAGAAGGTGTCGCTGTCCGACCGCTTCGGCCTTTGGCTCGGCTTCCACAAGTGCAGCCAGGACGAATATCTGGCGATGGTCTCGGGCTATGCCGAGCACCTCGGCCTCGCCGTCGACGCCGACACCCTGCGGGCCGAGGCGCTGGAGTGGGCCACCACCCGCGGCGCCCGCTCCGGCCGTGTCGCCTGGCAGTTCGTCCAGGACCTCGCCGGCCGGCTGGGCGCCCCGGCCGCCGGCTGACGCGGCCCCGGCCCTCTTGAACGCCGAAGGCTCGCCGGGGACCGGCGGGCCTTCGAATCACCTGCTGAAACTGGTCGACCGCTCGCAAGCGGGTCGGCTGTCCATGCCTGGCCTCACGCACCCGACAGGTGCGGCAGCGGGTCGACCGGGGTGGAGCCCTTGCGCAGCTCGAAGTGCAGCTGCGGCTGGTTGACGGCGCCGGTGGCGCCCACCGTGCCGATGACCTGGCCGCGCCGCACCTCGGCGCCGCGCGCGACCGTGATCTCCTTGGCGTGGGCGTAGGCGGTCACCCAGCCGTCGGCGTGGCGGACGAGCACGAGGTTGCCGAAGCCGGTGAGCTCGTTGCCGGCATAGATGACGGTGCCGGCCTCGGCCGACTTGATCGGCGTGCCCTCGGGCAGCGCGATGTTGATGCCGTCGTTCTGCTCGCCGTTCGGGCGGCGGCCGAAGCCGGCGACGATGCGGCCGCGGGCGGGCCAGCGGAAGCCGGAGCCGGCCTCCTCGGGGCTCTCCTCGGCGGCTGCCGGCGCAGCGTCGGTGGCGGTCGCGCCGGCCTGGCCGGCGAGCGTCGGCAGCGAGGCGACCTGGGTCGTCGCGGGTGCGGCCGGCGCCTGGGCGACCTGGGCGTCGAGGGTCGTCGGCGGCGTGCCGGTGGCGACCGGAGCCGGCGTCACCGGCTTCACCTCGGGCGACTTTGCCGGCATCGCGTCATTGGCGGTCGGCAGCGAGGCGACGCGGGTGTTGGCGGCGCTGGCGCCGGGGATGCGCAGCGTCTGGCCGAGCTTGACGATGCCGTTCTCCGGCAGGTTGTTCGCCTGGGCGATGGAGGACGCCGGCACGCCGTAGCTGCGGGCGATCGACAGCAGCGTGTCGCCTGCCACGACCTTGTGCGTCGCCGGCATGCCGCCTGCGGCCGGCGCGGCGGCGACCGCGGCGCCCGACGAGAACACCGGGATGACGACATGGCGGCCGGGCACGACCTGCTGGGCGTTCGTCATGCCGTTGGTGGCGAGCAGCGCGTCCTCGGGCACGCCGTAGCGGCGCGACAGCGTCGTGGCGGTATCGCCGGCCGCCACGGTGACGGTCGTGCCGCCGGCCGTCGTCCAGCCGCGATATTGCCGGGCCGGGCCGCTCACCGCCGCCACCTGGGCGCCGGCGGGCGGCGCCAGCGCCGTCGCCTGCACGCTGCCGGAGGGCACGGAGCCGGTGACGATGTCCTGCTCGGGATTGGCGCCCATCACGGCGCGCTGGTTATCGGTGGAGGCGGTGAACACCGGCCCCATCGACAGCCGCGAGAAGTCGCCGGAGCAGCCGGCGACGCCGGCCGCCGCGAGCATCGCCGCCGACACGCGGAGGAAGTTCCTCGATCGCCGAATCTCTTGCTCGCGCTGCATGGCACCTACCCGTCGAAGGTCGAAAACTCCGAGGACGAGTAGACGAAATCAGCGTTGACGAAGGCTTAATGGCGATGACGGAACAGCAACTTTTCCAGAATGGATCGTCAAAGCCGGCTTGCGACCCCGGCCACCATCGGTACGAAGCGCACCTCGGCGAGCACCGTCGGCGTGCAGCCCTCGGGCGTCCGCACGAGCTTCAGGAGCGTCTGGACGCTGCCGGCAGGCCCGACCGGCACCACCATGACACCGCCGACCTTCAGCTGCGCGACGAGCGCGTCGGGCACCTCGGGCGCGGCCGCCGTCACGACGATGCGGTCGAACGGGGCCTTCTCCGGCCAGCCGAGCGCGCCATCGTCGAGCTTCGTCATGATGTTGGAGAGCCGGAGCGCCGCGAAGCGCTCCTCGGCGAGCGACAACAGCGAGCGGAAGCGCTCGATCGTGTAGACCTCGCGCACGAGCTTCGACAGCACCGCCGCCTGGTAGCCCGAGCCGGTGCCGACTTCCAGCACGCGGTCACCCGGCTGCGTTCCGAGCGCCTCCGTCATCATCGCCACCAGCGAGGGCTGCGAGATCGTCTGGCCGCACTCGATCGGCAGCGCCCGGTCGGTGTAGGCGTCGGAATGCAGGTGCGCCGGCAGGAACATCTTGCGCGACACCTGCTCCATCGCCGACAGCACGCGCAGGTCGCGGATGCCGTGCCGCCTCAGGCCGAGCGTGAAGCCGGCGCGGGAAACACGGTCGCGATCCTCGTCGCCACCGCCGTCGTCGGTCCGCCCGGCCATCGCCGCCTCATCGCTCGATCGTGGCGGCGAGCTTGGCACGCAATTCGTGGGCCGTCAGGTCCAGTCTCAGCGGCGTCACGGAAATCTTGCCCTCGGCGACGGCGCGCAGGTCCGAGCCCTCCACCGTCTCGAACGGCGAGCGGCCGAAGACGATCCAGTAGTAGGGAAAGCCCCGCCCGTCCTGGCGCGCGTCGATCGACAGCAGTTCCTGGTCGCGCCGCCCCTGGGTCGTCACGGCGACGCCGGTGACGCCGTCCGGCTCGCGGTCGGGGAAGTTGACGTTGAACAGCGTGCCGGCCGGCACCTCGACCTTCGCCAGGCTGTCGACGAGCGCCGGCCCGAGCGCTTCCGCCGTCGCGTAGCGCGGCTGGCCGCGCGTCGCCGCCGAATAGGCCTGCGACAGCGCGATCGAGCGCACCCCGAGCAGCGTCCCCTCCATGGCGCCTGCGACGGTGCCGGAATAGGTGACATCCTCGGCGAGGTTCTGGCCGCGATTGACGCCGGAGAGCACGAGGTCGGGCGGGCTCGGCAAAAGGTGCTTGATCGCCATGATGACGCAATCGGTCGGCGTGCCCTTCACGGCGAAGTGCTGCTTCGTCACCTCGCGCACGCGCAGCGGGTCGGACAGCGTCAGCGAGTGCGCCGAGCCCGACTGGTCGGTCTCCGGCGCCACCACCCAGACGTCGTCCGACAGCGCCCGGGCGATCGTCTCCAGCGTCTTCAGGCCCGGCGCGTGGATGCCGTCGTCGTTGGTGATGAGGATGCGCATCAGGCCGCCCGTTCGATCTTGGTGATGCCGCCCATGTACGGCCTCAACACCTCCGGCACCATCACGGCGCCGTCGGCGGTCTGGTAGTTCTCCATCACCGCGATCAGCGCGCGGCCGACCGCGATGCCGGAGCCGTTGAGGGTGTGGACGTAGCGCGGCCCCTTGCCCTCGGCCGGGCGGTAGCGCGCGTTCATGCGCCGCGCCTGGAAGTCGCCGCAGACCGAGCAGGACGAGATCTCGCGGAAGGTGTCCTGCCCCGGCAGCCACACCTCGATGTCGTAGGTCTTCTGCGAGGCGAAGCCCATGTCGCCGGTGCACAGCGTGACGACGCGGTAGGGCAGCCCGAGCGCCTTCAGCACCGCCTCGGCGCAGCCGGTCATCCGCTCGTGCTCCTCAAGCGCGGTCTCCGGCGTGGTGATCGACACCATCTCGACCTTGTCGAACTGGTGCTGGCGCAGCATGCCGCGGGTGTCGCGCCCGGCCGATCCGGCCTCCGAGCGGAAGCACGGCGTCAGCGCCGTGAAGCGCAGCGGCAGCACCGCCTCCTCCAGCATCTGTTCGCGCACGAGGTTCGTCAGCGGCACCTCGGCGGTCGGGATCAGCCAGAAGCCGTCGGTGGTGCGGAACAGGTCCTCGGCGAACTTCGGCAGCTGCGCCGTGCCGTAGGCCGCCGCGTCCTTGACGAGCAGCGGCGGCTGCACCTCGGTGTAGCCGTGCTTGTCGACATGCAAATCGAGCATGAACTGGCCGAGCGCCCGCTCGAGCCGGGCGAGCGCTCCCTTCAGCACGACGAAGCGGGCGCCGGACAGCTTCGAGGCCGCCTCGAAGTCCATCAGCCCCATCGCCTCGCCGAGCTCGAAGTGCTGGCGCGGTGTGAAGTCGAACATCGGCCGCGCGCCGACCTGGCGCAGCTCGAGATTGTCCTTCTCGTCGGCGCCCTCCGGCACCTCGTCGAGCGCCACGTTCGGCAGCTCGGCGAGCACGGCGTCGAGGGCGGCCTCCGCCGCCTTCAGCGCCGCCTCCTCCTCCGGCATCCGCGTCTTGAGCTCGGTCACCTCGGCCATCAGCGCCGCGGCACGCGCCTCGTCCTTCGCCGCCTTCGCCGCGCCGATCTCCTTCGAGGCCGCATTGCGCCGCTCCTGCATCGCCTGCAGCGAAGCGATCAGCGTCCGGCGGCGCTCGTCGAGGGCGAGGATGTCGGCGGCGCGCGGCTCGGCCCGGCGGCGGGCGAGCGCACGGTCGAGCGCGGCGGGCTCCTCACGGATCCAGCGGACGTCGAGCATCGGAAAACTCCGGCGGAGGCCGGCGGCGCGAAAGCCTGCCGGCGGGGAACGGGCTGCCGGCGGAGAACGGAAAAACGATGGCCGGCGCTCAGGCGGCGGCGTCGCGTGCCCGCTCGGCCTTCTCGCGCGACCGCTCGATCTGCCGGACCGCCAGGATCGAGACCTCGTAGAGGAGCATGGCCGGGATCGCAAGGGAGATCTGGCTGATCGGATCGGGCGGCGTCAGCACCGCCGCGACGATGAAGGCGATGACGATCGCCCAGCGCCGCTTCTGGCGCAGGCTGGCCGCCGTGACGATGCCGGCCCGGCCGAGCAGGGTCAGGATCACCGGCAGCTGGAAGACCAGGCCGAAGGCGAAGATCAGCACCATGATCAGGCCGAGATATTCGCTCACCCGCGGCAAAAGGATGATCGAGGCCTCGCCGGCTCCGCCGTGCTGCTCCATCGACAGGAAGAAGGCGAGCGCCGTCGGCATCACCAGGAAGAACACCAGCGACGCGCCGATCAGGAACAGGATCGGCGTCGCCACCAGGAACGGCAGGAACGCCTTGCGTTCGTTCTTGTAGAGTCCCGGCGCCACGAACATGTAGATCTGGCTGGCGATCACCGGAAACGAGATGAACAACGCCCCGAACAGCGCCAGCTTCAGCTGCGTGAAGAAATATTCCTGCGGCGCCGTATAGATCATTTCGATCGGCTTGGTATCGCCGACGGCGTTCTCGTACGGGATGATCAGGATGTTGAAGACGTCGGTGGCGAAATAGAAGCAGACGATGAAGGCGATGACAATCGCCAGCACCGTCTTCATGAGGCGCGAGCGGAGTTCGACGAGATGCTCGATGAGCGGGGCGCGCGAGGCCTCGATCTCGTCTTCGTCCTCGGGGCTCTTCATGCGGCTCCTCCGCCGGAAGCGGGCTTCGTCGCCTCGGGGTCGGCGGATGCCGGCGTGACCGCCGCCGGAGCGGGGGTGGCGGGAGCGGACGCCGCGGGAGCCGCGGCCGTCTCGGCCGGTGAAGGACTGGCGGCAGGAGCCGGTGCCGGTGCCTGCGGAGCGACCGTTTCGACCGGCGGCATCGGTTCCGTCGTGGTGGCTGCAGGCGTGGGGGGTGCAGGCGTGGGAGCTGCCGCGGGTGCGGGCGTCGGCACACCGACAGGCGTCGCCGGGGCGGCGGGAGCTTCGGATCCGGCAGGTGCGCCCGCAACGGCAGGAGCGTCAGCAACGGCCGGCGCTGCCGCGACCGCGGGTGCCGCCGCGGCGGCCGCAGGCGCCGGGCCCGCCGACGCCGCAGGCGCCGAGACTGTGTTCGTCAGGCTCTCCCGCACGTCCTTCAGAGGATCGAACTTGCGCGCCGATTCCACCTGCTTCTTGACGTCGTCGAGGTCTGCCTGACGCTCCGCCTCGCGCAGCACGTCGTTGAACTGCGACTGAAACTCGCCGGCCATGCGACGCATCTTGCCGAGCATGCTGCCGAACGTGCGCAGCATGCGCGGCAAATCCTTCGGGCCGACGACGATGATCGCCACCACGGCGATGACGAGCAGTTCGCTCCAACCGATGTCAAACATTCGACGGGTGCCGGGCGCAGGCGAGCCGGCCGCGAGCGGCCGTTGCGACGAAGGTCAACGGAGGGCCTTGGTCATCGGAAAGTCTCGGTCGATGGTCGGCGTTCAGCCGACCTTCGAACGCTCCTCGGCCTTCTCGACCCTAACCGGCTCGACCGGCTCGTGGTCGATGGCGCGCGGCGGCACGGCCGGCGGCGGCGCGGCAGCGGTCGTGTCGTCCTCGGACAAGCCCTTCTTGAAGCTCTTGATGCCCTTGGCGACGTCGCCCATCAGCTCGGAAATCTTGCCGCGGCCGAACAGCAGGATGACCACCGCCGCCACGATGAGAATGTGCCAGAAACTGAACGCACCCATGTGCGGCTACTCCCTCGTCGGATGTCGGTCCCGGGGACCGCGGTTCCGCGGGACTATTGCAGCAAAGCGGCCGGCGCCGCAACAAGCCCGCCGGTGTTCGGCGCGGCCCTATGCCGCTGCGCGGCGCTCCGCTCGTCCCGCGATCACGTCGCAAAGACCAGCACGCGGCCGCCGTCGACGCTGACGCGGACCCTCTCGCCCGTGCGGTGCCGGCCCGGGACCGGGACTCGTGCCCACACCGTCGCCTCGATCCCCTCCACCGCCAGGTCGAGGTGATCGGCTCCCCCCAGGAAATGGCGATCGACCACCGTGGCGGCAACCCCCTGGGCGCCGGCTTCATCCGTGAGCACGACGAGATCGTGCGGCCGGACGCCGGCGACGATCGGGCCGTCGGGGCGGCGGGCGGCCGCAGCAGGCCCGTCGAGCGGGTAGCTGCCGACCGGCGTCACCACCCGCCCGGCCTCGATTCGGCCGGCGAATTCGTTCGTCTCGCAGAAGAAGCGCGCCGCCTCCAGGTCGACCGGCCGCTGGTAGAGGTCCTCGGGGCTGCCGAGCTGGACGATGCGGCCGGCGCGCATCAGGGCGATGCGGTCGCCGATGCGCAGCGCCTCCTCCGGGTCGTGGGTGACGACGACGGCGGTGGCGCCGCGGGCGCGCAGGAGCGCCATCGTCTCGTCGCGGACGCGGTCGCGCAGCCGCGTGTCGAGGCCGGAGAACGGCTCGTCCATCAACAGCACCCGCGGCTGCGGCACCAGCGCCCGCGCCAGCGCCGCCCGCTGCTGCTCGCCACCGGACAGCCGGTGCGGATAGGACCCCGCCAGTTCGGCGAGGCCGACCGCCTGCAGCGCCGACAGCGCCGTCTCGCGTGCCTCGGCCGAAGGCCGACCGGCGAGGCCGAAGCGGACGTTGTCGAGGATCGTCAGGTGCGGGAACAGCGCGTAGTCCTGGAAGACGAGCCCGACATTGCGCGCTTCCGGCGGCAGCACCTGGTCGGGGCCGGCCACCTCCGCGCCGTCGATCAGCACGCGACCGGTGTCCTGGCGCTCGATGCCGGCCGCGATCCGCAGCAGCGTCGTCTTTCCGCAGCCGGACGGGCCAAGCAGGCAGAGCACCTCCCCCGCTTCGACCGCGAGGCTCACCTCGTGCACCGCCGCGTGGGCGCCGAACCGGCGCGACACCCGCTCGAACACCAGCCTCGCCGGCACTCCACTCCCGTTGCTCACGGCTGCTCCTCGTCCACCGGCACCGCCGCCTCGTCGTCGGCCAGCGCGCCCAGCGGCTCCTCGTCGTCGAACAGGTCCGGCTCGTCGCGCGGCGCCGCCAGCACCGCCTGCGGCAGCGTGTCGAGCAGCCCCGCCCCCTTCAGCTCCTCGAGCCCCGGCAGGTCGCCGATGCGCTCCAGCCCGAAGTGGTCGAGGAAGGCCGGCGTCGTGCCGTAGGTGATCGGCCGCCCCGGTGACTTGCGGCGGCCACGCATGCGCACCCAGCCGCTTTCGAGCAGCACGTCGAGCGTCCCCTTGGCGGTGGCGACCCCACGAATCTCTTCGACCTCCGCCCGGGTCGCCGGCTGGTGATAGGCGATGATGGCGAGCGTCTCCAGCGCCGCGCGCGACAGCTTGCGCGGCTCCGCCTGTTCCCGGCGCAGCAGCGGCGCGAGGTCCTCGGCGGTGCGGAACGCCCAACCGCCGGCAACCGCCACGAGATTGACGCCGCGACCGGCATAGGCCGACTGCAACTCGCCGATCAGCCGCGCGAGGTCAGTCCCTGCCGGCAGGTGGGTCGCGAGCGCCGCCTCGTCGACGGGCCCGGCGCTCGCGAAGATCACCGCCTCGACGATGCGCAGGTGCTCGCGCAGCCCCGCCGCGCCCGGCAGGCTGGCGATGGTGCCGCGCTCAGCCATCCGCCCGGTCCGGGACGACGCGGGCGCGCAGGTAGATCGGCGCGAAGGCGGTCGTCTGGGCGAGTTCGACCAGCCCTTCCTTGGCGAGCTCCAGGCTGGCGGTGAAGGTGCTGGCGCGCACCGTCGTGCGCTCGGACGGGTCGGCGAGATAGCTCGCCATCAGCACGTCGAGTTCGGTCCAGGAGGCGACGCGGCCGACCAGCCGCTCGAGGATGGCGCGGGCGTCGACCAGCGACCACACCGCCCGGCGAGCCACGCGGATGGTCGTCACCGCCTGGCGCTGGCGCTGGCCGGCATAGGCGGCGACGAGGTCGTAGAGGCTCGCCTGCCAGAGCGGCCGCGTCGTCGTCGCCAGCCGCTCCGGGTCGCCGCGGGGAAAGACGTCGCGGCCGAGCCGCGCCCGGCCGGCGAGACGGGCGGCGGCACCCCGCATCGCTTCCAGCCGGCGCAGGCGGAAGGCGAGCGCGTCGGCGAGCTCCTCGCCGCTCGGTCCGTCCTCGGCCGGCGGCGGCGGCAGCAGCAGGCGCGACTTCAGGTAGGTCAGCCAAGCGGCCATGACGAGATAGTCGGCGGCGAGCTCGAGGCGCAGCCGCCGCGCCTCGCCGATGAAGGCGAGGTACTGCTCGACCAGCGCCAGGATGGAGATGCGCGCGAGATCGACCTTCTGGGTCCGCGCCAGGGCGAGCAGGAGGTCGAGCGGCCCCTCGAAGCCGTCGACGTCGACGATCAGCGCCTCGCTCGCATCGGCGCCGTCCGGCGCGAGCCCGTCGCGCGCCGGCGCCTCCCATCCGGCGAGCAGGCCGTCCGCGGGGGCGTCGGGCTCGCCGGCGGCTGTCACGCGACCGCCCCCGCGACCGCCGTGAGCCGCTCCACCAGCGCCACCGCCTCCTCCCGCTCGAACTGCTCCGGCGCCGTGAGCCGGGCGAGTGCCGCCGAGGCCCGCCGCGCTGCCTCCCCAGTGAGTACCGGCGTCGCGTCGGCGACGGCGCGCATCTCGGCGAAGTCGCCATTGCAGTGGAGGGCGAGGTCGCAGCCGGCTGAAAACAGCGCGCGGGTGCGGTCGTCGATCGAGCCGGCGAGCGCCTTCATCGACACGTCGTCGCCCATCAGGCAGCCGTCGAAGCCGATCGTGCCGCGGATCACCTCCTCGATCACCCGGTGCGAGGTGGTGGCGGGCGCGTCCGGGTCGATCGCCGTGTAGACGACGTGGGCGGTCATCGCGAGCGGCAGGTCGGCGAGCGCCTTGAAGGGCGCGAAGTCGATCGCCTCCAGCGTCGCCCGGTCGGTCTCGACGACCGGTAGCGCCAGGTGGCTGTCGGCGCGGGCGCGGCCGTGGCCGGGGACGTGCTTGACGACCGGCAGCACGCCGCCCGCCATCAGGCCCTCGGCAGCCGCACGCGCCATCTCGGCGACGATGGCGGGATTGGTCGAATAGGCGCGGTCGCCGATGACGTCGTGGCCGTCCGGCGCCGGCACGTCGGCCACCGGCAGGCAGTCGACGGTGATGCCGAGCGCCGCGAGGTCCTCGGCGATCAGGCGGGCGCCGAGAAAGGCCGCGCGGCGGCCGGCGGCGGGATCGGCGTCGTAGATCTCGCCATAGGCGCGGCCGGTCGGGTAGCGCCGCCAGCCGGGCGGCTTCAGCCGCTGCACGCGGCCGCCTTCCTGGTCGATCAGCACCGGCGCATCGTCGCGGCCGACGAGGTCGCGGAAGCGTAATACGAGATCACTGATCTGGGTTCGCGTGTCGCAATTGCGGGCGAACAGGATGAGGCCCCACGGCCGCTCGGCCGCCAGGAACGCCCGTTCGTCCGCCGTCAGCGTCAGGCCGGCGGCGCCGGTGATGAAGGCCTTCGATTCCACAGCCATCGGTCCGCCTCGTCGTCGGCGGCCATAGACGCCGCCGCGCCGCCGCCCGTCAAGCCGGCGGCGGGTCAGGGCTAGGTCACGGCATCCGGCTGTCTGTTCCAGCCATGCACTGGTCTGCCCGGCAGTCCAGTGGGCCGCGGCGCCCGATCAACCCACCGCCGCCCGACTACCCACTGCCCACTGCCCTCTGCCGGGCGGCGGCGCGTTAGCCGCCGCCGCTCAGTTCCTCCCGACGAAGCAGTCGCCGCCGGCGGCCTTCAGGTCGTTGCAGAGCCGGTTGGCGTCCGCCGACGAGCCGAACGGCAGCCGCACCCGGTAGAAGGTGCCGCGCGTGCCGACGTCGGCCGTCTGGATCACCGGGCTCAGGCCGCCGAGGATCGACGGGAAGCGGCGCTGCAGCGAGGCATAGGCGGCACGCGCCTCGGCGTCGCTCTTTTGCGAGGCGAGCTGCACGATGAAGGCACCACCGGCGGTCGTCATCGCGACGGGAGCGGCCGCGGGAGCAGCTGCGGCCGGTGCCGGTTCCGGTTCTGCCGCGGCGGCCGGCGGCGATGCGGCGGCGGCGGGCGCCGCCGTCGACGGTGCGAACGGGTTGATGGCGGCGCCGGCGGGCGGCAGCAGACGGGCGGAGCGGCCGGCCGCGACCGGTGCGGCTGCGGCCGGGGCCGCGGTCTGCGGTGCCGTCGGCTGCGCCGTCACGGCCGGCAGGCTGAGCGGCGGTTCGGCGGCGGCCGGTGCCGTGTCGACGGCGGCGGGCGGCGGCGGGTCCTGCCGGGCCGCCGGCGTCGCGACGCGGACGGGCGTGGTGGTGACGGCGCGCGTATCGGACGGCTCCGTCTCCACCGCCGGCGCCTGGGCCGTCTCCGCGGCCGCCGGCTCCGGAGCGACCGGCTCCGGCGTGACCGGCTGCTGCGCGACGGGCTCGGGCGGCGTCACGGTCGGCGTCGGGGCAGCCACCGGGGCAGCGGGGCTCGTGTCGCCGGTGGTGGTGCCGCGGGCGAGGGCCTGCGTGGCGGCATCGGTCGCGGTGGCGGTGGGCGGCATCGCCGACGTCGTTCCGGAGGCACCGGAATTGACGCCCTGCGTCGAGCCGAACACCGGCTGCGCCTCCGTCCCGGGCGTCACCGGCATCGGATCGGGCAGGTTCGAGGTCGGCCGCTGTGTCGACTGCAGGTCGGCCGGTTCGTCGAACACCAGGGGCTTGCGACGCGGCATCGGGTAGCCGATGGCGCCGGCGAGGCTGTCGTCCTGTGCGGCCGACGCGGCATCGAGCGGCGGCGGATTGCCGGTTTCGGTGGCCGCGGGGGCCTCGAAGCCGGTCGCCGCGGCGGCACCGGGCGTGGCCGGAGCCGTCGTGGCGTCGACGGGCGACAGGTCGGCGGAAGGCGGCGCCTGCGGATCCGGCGTCACCAGCGTCGGCAGGTCCTGCTGCGGCACGATGGTGCCGTCGGGACGCACCACCACGGTGCGCACCCGCTTCGGCTGCAGCTCGGCGGCCGGTGTCGGCGCCACCGTCCCGGCGGGCGCGTTCGGGTCGGCCGACAGGAGCGCGAGAGGATCGTCGGTGTCGACGCCCGGCAGCGACGGATCACCCGCCTCCCGCCCGGCGATCGGCAGGTCGATGGTCTGGCGGCCGGCCGGGTCGAGCACCTGGCGGGCGGGATCGCCGGCTTCGCTGACGCGATCGGTGAACGCCTTGCCGGGCTCGCCGGCATCGCGCGTCTCCGACACCGGCGGATCGATCTTCACCGGATCGCCCTCCGCCTGGATCAGCGGCGGCGGCCCGTCAGCAGTTTCCGATGACGACAGCCACCAGGCGGTGGCGCCACCGGCCAAAAGCACGACGGCGGCTGCGGCTGCGATGGCGACGACTGGCGTGCGCCGGCGGCCGCGCATCGATGAGCGCAGCGCCCGCTGCTCGGCGTCGGAGTGCGGCGGCAGCACGTCGTCATCCGACAGGACCGGCTGCGATTCCAGCAGGTCGGCGTCGTAGGCGTCGTCGGGATGCGCCTGCGGCTTCGGCGGCCGCGGTGCGGCGGGCGTCGCCAGTTCGTCGGCCGGTGGCGCGACGATGGACGGCGCGGCGGCGGCGGTGTCGCCGGGGCGGCCCGGCACCGGCACCGGCGACAGGCCGGCCGGCTTCGGCATCGCCGGCTTGGCCGGCGGCGCAGGAGCCTCGGCCCGCGGTGCCGACAGCCGCGCCGGCTCGGGCAGCGGCCCGTCGTCGAGGGACGAGCGGATCTCCGCCTCGAAGGCGGCGAAATCGAACGGCGCCGCACCGGTCCGTGCGGCCGCCGCGGGCCTGACGTCAGCGCCCGGACGGATGTCGCCCGGCAGCCTGCTCACGCCGCCGGCCTTCGCGTCGCCGCCGAACCGGCTCTCGCCGGCGGATCTGTTGTCGCCGGCAGGCCTGATCTCGCTGACGGTTCTGGCGGAGCCGGCCGCCGGTTCGCCGGCGGTGGTGCCGCCGTTCCTAGCGGTCGTGACCGTGGCGGCGGATGCGGCAGCGGCGGCCGCCAGCGGCGGAACCGCGGCAGCGCCGTCGCCGTCGTCGGAACCGCGGCGCTGGGCCCTGGCGGCCCGCCGC
>Ga0209902_100555_pt1 | contig 36457 bp, 33 predicted proteins | sample FECB27metaG_FD_188304 | JGI IMG/M metagenome (GOLD analysis project Ga0209902, IMG submission 188304) | Cyanobacterial communities from the Joint Genome Institute, California, USA - FECB-27 (SPAdes) (version 2) | ecosystem: Environmental > Aquatic > Thermal springs > Hot (42-90C) > Microbial mats...
GGCGCGCGCCACGAACGCCTCCTCGCTCTCGCCCGGGCGCCGCGTCAGCGCATCGACCGCTTCGACGATTTCTGGCGGAAAGCTCTCGACGGCGATGCGCTCGAGCGTCCACTCGGCGTTCTTCTCGACGACGTCGTGCAGCGCCGCGACCATGCGCTCGTCAGGTCCCTCGACCGCCAGGACGACGCGCAGAACGTGCAGGATGTAGGGCTCGCCCGCCTTGTCGACCTGTCCCTTGTGGGCGTCGCAGGCGATCGTCAGGGCGCGTTCCAAAGTGGACATGGTCGTGACGGGCTCCAGCGCAAAGGCAGGTGATTGTGGGGAGCGCATGGAGAATCCCACGACGAAATGGCAGCAATCGGGCAGGGGGCAGTCGTACAGGGGCAGTCGGGCAGGGGCGATCGGGCAGGGGGGCAATCAGGCAGGCGGCAGTCGGACAGGAGGGAGGGTGCGAGGAAGCGGGGCCGCCGGCGACGCGAGACCCGGCCGGCGTTTCCCGCGTCCTCCCGGTCCGTCGCGAGGCACCGCGACGGACCGATGATCGTCGTGAGGCCGCCCTCAGGCGGCGCGCACGAACTCGACGAAGCGGATGACCTCGCCGCGCAGGGTCTCAGACTGCTGGGCGAGCTCCGAGGCCGACGACAGCACCTGCGAGGCGGCGGCCGACGACACTTCCGCCGCCTGCGTCACTTCGGAGATGTTGGCGGTCACCTCGCTCGCGCCGGCGGCGGCCTGCTGGATGTTGCGCGCCACCTCGGCGGTGGTGGCGTCCTGCTCCTCGACGGCGGCGACGATCGCCATCGCCACCGTGTTGATGTCGGCGATGATGCGGCCGATGCTGGAGATCGCCGCCACGGCATCGACCGTCGAGCCCTGCATCCCGGTGATCTGGCCGGAGATTTCGCTGGTGGCGCGCGAGGTCTGCTCGGCCAGCGTCTTCACCTCGTGGGCGACCACCGCGAAGCCCTTGCCCGCCTCGCCGGCGCGTGCCGACTCGATCGTGGCATTGAGGGCGAGCAGGTTGGTCTTCGAGGCGATGTCGCCGATGAGGCCGACGACGGCGCTGACCTTCTCGGCGTCGTCGCGCAGCCCGCCCATGCGGGCGTTGGTGCTTTCGGCCTCGCTGACGGCGCGGCTCGCCATCTCCGTCGACTGGCCCACCTGCGCACCGATCTCGCTCGCCGAGGCCGAGAGCTCCTCGATGGCGGCTGCCACGGTCTGGACGTTGCTCGCCGCTTCCTCGGCGGCGGCGGCGACCGTGGTCGCCTGGGCAGTGGTCTCCTCGGCTGCGGCCGTCAGGCTCTGCGCGGCCGCCTGCAATTCCGTCGCGGCCGCCGACAGCGTCTCGACGATGCCGCCGACGGTGGACTGGAAGCGGTCGGCGAGGTGGTTCATGTCCGCCCGGCGCCGCTCGGCGGCGATCCGGTCGGCTTCGATCCGCTCGGCGCGCATCCGCTCCGTCTCGGCGAGGTTGTCGCGGAAGACGGCGAGCGCGCTCGCCATCTCGCCGATCTCGTCGTGGCGCCCGGCATAGGGCACGGCGCGATCGAGGTCGCCGCCGGCCAGGTCGGTCATCGCTGCGGTGACGCGGGTGATCGGCGTGGTGACGCCGCGCAGCACATAGACGAGCGTGCCGAGCCCGAGCGCCATGGCGACGAGGGCGGCGCCGATGGTCGTGGCGAAGACGAACTCCGACGTCTCCTCGCCTTCGGTGGCGGCGAGGTCCGCCCCGTCGTCGTTGATCTTCACCAGCTCGCGCAGGTCGGCCAGCGTCGCCTCGTACTCCGCCTGCAGGTCGCCGGTGAGCAGCGCCGCAGCCTCCGTCTTGCGGCCGCCGGTGGAGAGGTCGATCAGCTCCGCGTGCCGGCCGAGGTACTGGGTCCACTCCTTGCTGAAGCCCTCGAATGCGGTGCGCTCCGCCTCGGTCGTGATCATCGTGTTATAACGCTTCATCAGCTCCGTAACTTCCTCGACGGCGGTCGCGATGGCCCGCTCGCTCTGGGCGGTCGCCGCCGGGTCGGTGCTGAGGAGATGCAGGGCCTCGCTGGCGCGGAATTCGCCGACCGCCACCTCGATGTCGCCGACCATTTCGCAGGCCGGCATCCAGTGCCGGGTGATCGAGCCGAGATCGCGGTCGAGCGCCGTGACGCCGCCGACGGCGATCCACCCGAGCCCTCCGACGGCGCCGAGGAGGAGCAGGATGACCGAGGTGAGCAGACGCTTGATCGTCAGGCGCATGGGGCGGGGCTTTCGAATGGCCGGGGGTCGCTGCCCCCGGGGCGCGTGAGAGGCGGTGAAACGGTGGACGACGGTCACGAGCGAAGTCGCAATCGTTGCGATCAACGGGCACCATGCAGGCGCTGACTGCCGCGAGGCTTGCATCGCGCGACGGCGCGCGACGGCGCGCGGGCGGGAGGAAGAGCCGCGCGCGTGGGGCGCGTGAGAGTGGCGCCGGCGTTCCGGGCCGCGCGATCACGCCGGCGCGTGGCCGCGATCAACTCAAGTCATTTCCCCCGCGCGCCGGCGCACCGTAGGGTCCGCCTCCGATCGGTTCAGGTGCGTTGCGAGGTGAGGCGTTGGGCGGACGCACATGGCTGGTGTTGACGACGGCGCTGGCGCCGGCGCTGTGGGGCAGCACCTACGTCGTCTTCACGCAGCTGTTGCCGACCGATCATCCGCTGCTGGTATCGGCCTTCCGGGCCTTGCCGGCCGGCGTGCTGCTGATGCTGCTGGGCGCCGGGCTGCCACCGCGCCGCGCCGTGCTGCCGCTCGCCGTCGTCGGGCTCGCCAACATCGGCCTGTTCTTCGGCTTCCTGTTCGTCGGTGCGGCGCGGCTGCCGGCCGGGCTCGCCGCAACTTTGGGGGCGACGCAGCCCTTGATCGTCGCCTTCCTCGCCTGGGCGATCCTGAAGCGGCCGCCGACCCTCCTGCAGATCGGCGCGGCGGCCATCGGCGTCGCCGGCGTGGCGCTGCTGGTGATGGCGCCGACCACCGCGCTCGATCCTGTCGGCGTCGGCGCGGCGCTCTGTGCGGCGCTGTCGATGGCGCTCGGCACCGTCCTCATCGCCAAGTGGGGACGGCTCGGCACGCCGCTGCAGCTCGCCGCCTGGCAGCTCGCCCTCGGCGGCCTGCTGCTGGTGCCGCTCGCGGCGGCGATCGAGGGCGTGCCGCCGGTGCCGACCGTGGAGAACCTCCTCGGCATGGGCTACCTCGTCCTCTTCGGCACGGCGCTCGCCTACTGGGTCTGGGTGCGGGGCATCACCGGCCTCGGCGCCGTCGTCGCCTTCCTCGGCCTGCTGACGCCCGTCGTCGCCACGATCCTCGGCGCCGTCGTGGTCGGCGACCGCTTCTCGGCGCTGCAGCTCGCCGGCATGGCGGTGGTCCTCGGGGCCACCGTCGCCGGCATCGCCGCCAGCCGGCTCGGCGGCAGGACAGGCACCCGAGACCGCCTGTGAGGGAGGCCGCGGCTGCTGCCGCGGCATCCACCCCGAGCCGTCACGGCCGTGCAATGCTCGTCGGCCATGGTCGCCGCGGCCGGGGCGCAGCCGCCTCGTCGGCTGTCTCCCGACCCGTGTCGGCGTCTCGACACGCTCGGCGGAGCACTCTGTTGACGGAGATCGATAAGCGCACCTAGTCTGGCGACGGGGCGCCGAGGTGCGCGCTCCACGCGTTTTCCTGATTTTTCGTGGGGGTTTTCATGAAGTTGGCAAAGTTGCTGGCTCTGGCGGCCATGGCGGTGTTGTCGGCCGCCGTTCTGGTGCCGGGCGAGAGCCGGGCTGCCGGCGATTCAAACACCGAGATCAAGCTCTGCAAGAACACGCCCTATGCGCTGTGCGCCGCGTCCACGTGCAAGGCGACGGGCAAGAAGATCGCCGTCAACACGCCGGAGGGCGGCACCCGCAACTTCCCCGAGGCCGAATGCACCTGCCCGGTGCTGCCGGCGGGTGACACCGGCGCGTTCGCCAACGTCACCGGCGGCAACATGAAGGGCTCGTGCAAGCCGCCGAAGAACGGTGTCTGGTCGCTCTACTCGACCGTCACGACCTTCCCGCAGAAGGTCTACGGCTGGAACTATCACGACTCCGCCGTCAACGACGCCTGCTCCACCGAAGTCGCTCCCACCGACCAGTTCGTCAATTGCTGGAGCTTCTCCTGCGACAAGGTCCGGACGGTGACGAGCGAGGACGGCACCACGGTGACCCTCGCCACCTGCCACTGCCCGATCGGCGAGGACGTGCTGTCGGCGCTGCCGGTGGCGCCCGGCACCACCTTCCTGACCAAGGCCGGCGGTGACCTGCCGACCACGGAAGAACAGCAGAAGTTCTGCGGCAAGCTGCCCGTCGGCGGATTCTGAGCGCCGCGCAGGCCCATCAGTCGTTAGCGGACGCTTCTCCATAGCTACCCCGCCGCCGCGCCGGTCGCGGCGGCGACCCCCCCTCGGCGGGCGGTCCGTCGACCATCTCGGCTGATCGAGAGGCGCGCCCGGGCGCCCGCGGAGACCGTGGTCGGTCGCTCCGCCCAATCGCCGGGTTGGCCTTTCCGGCCTCAAGCGGGTATCGTGTCGCCATGGACGCGCGCGACTTTGCCCGAGACCTGCTGCACGCGGGTCAGACCATCGAAGGCGCATAGCCCCGGGCTAGGCGCGCGCGTTCCGCATCGCCCCGGCTCGGGGAACCTCCAGACACTGTCCTTTCAGATCGGCGCCCGCCTCGGCGGCTGGCGCCTGGAGGCTTGCATGCGCTTTCACGACCTCGACCGCGCCCGGCGCGGCGCTACCCTCATCACGACCGACATCGACCAGGCGGCGGCGGCCTGCGTGCTCGCCTTCGGGGACCACGCCGCGCTCCTCGCGTGCCTCGATCGCCATCCCGGCCACGATCCCTGGGTCGTCGCCGTCGCGCGCGCCAAGCTCGCGCTGGCGCGCCTGTCGGCGGCGTCCGGTCTCGCGCCGGACCGTGTCGCCGTTGGCACGCGCCTCGCGTTCAGCCTCGGCGCGCGGCTGACGGAGACGGCCGTGCTGGCGCCGTGGAGCGAGGAGCCCGCACCGCTCGGCCGCATCGCGCTGCGCACCCGCCTCGGCGTCGCCATGCTCGGCATGGGCGAGGGCGCCGGTGTCGACGTGCCGCGGCACGACGGCGTCGTCGAACGCCTGACCATCGACGGCGTTCTCTACCGGGCGGGTGCCCTTCCGGCGCCCGCGACATTGCCGGCGAACGACAACCTCGGCGCCGGCTGGGAGGGACGATCATGACGACGAAGCAGGCGGAGCACCGCACCGGCCGCGCCAAGGGGCTCCCGGCGATCGTCGTCGACGCCGCCCATGCGGACCGGCTCGCCAATCTCGCCGAGACGGCGCTCGAGCGCATGCCGGAGGTGGCGGCCTTCCTGCTCGGCGAGATCGAGCGGGCGCGCGTCGTGCCGTCGGCCCGGTTCCCGAAGGAAGCGGTCAACATCGGCGCGTGGGTGACGTTCACAGACCGGTCGACCGAGCAGAGCCGCACGGTGCAACTCGTCTATCCCGACGAGGCCGACATCGCCGCGGGGCGCGTCTCGGTGCTGACGCCGATCGGCGCCGCCCTGCTCGGCCTGTCGCCCGGCCAGCGCATGCGCTGGCTGACGCGCACGGGCGCGCCCCGGGACCTGGTGGTGACGGAGGTCGGCCGCGCGCCGGCAGAGGCCGAGCAGGCCGCCGCGGCGCTGAACGGCGGCGAGGACAGCGGCGGGGGCGCGCGCTCCTGACGGCTTCGGCGGCTCACGCCGTCCCGGTGTCCCGCCGGGACGGCGAAAGGCCGAGGCGATCGGGCAGGGCCAGCAGGTAGGCGAGTGCCCGGGCATAGTCGAGCACGATGCCGGGCGTCCACGCCATCGCCCGCGCCCGGCCGCGCAGCTCGGCCGCGACCCAGAGCTCCGGGCTGATCATCAGGCGGGCGATGAAAACCGGCGAGTTGATGTAGGGAGCGAAGACCCCCTCGAGCCCGGCATCGAGGGCCGCCGCCACCGTGCTCGAGCAGTTGCGGTTCGTCAGGTTGTAGGTCCTGTCGGCACTGTAGGCGGCCCAGAAGCGCTCCAGCGCGGCAAGGTCGATGCCGTGGACCCGCACCTGCATGGTCGACGGGCACCAGCCGGCGCTCTCCTCGCGGTAGCTCGGCTGGAAGTGCCCGGCGACGTCGTTCTCGACGGTCGCCCGCAGCAGCCTGCGGAAGTCGCTGCCGTCGTGCTCGATCTCCACCGCCGGGTAGTGGCTGATGTAGATGTCGCCGGCCTCCATGGCGGCGTGGCCGGTGGAGATCATGCCCGCCTCGTCGCGGGCGGCGACATAGCGGCTCACCGTGTGGTCGAGGGAGGTGAGCGCACCCGTCGGCGTCCAGACGTGCACGGTCGCAGTCCTCCGGCCGGAGGCGGCGGGGGAGCCCGCGGCCGCTGGTGGCGGTTCGCCGCCCTCCACCCAGTCCGCCACCACGCGCGACACCGGTTGGCCCGGTCGCAGGCTGGCGAGCCGCCAGGCCATCGCGCAGATGTTGGCGGCCGAGATCATCAGGAGCAGGCCGACGTCGGACCCGACCTCGCCCTGCCAGTTCGACGGCCATGGCAGGAACGACCAGACGCCGAGCAGGAACTCGAGGCAGGCGAGCGCGATCATCCGCTGCCAGCCGGCGTAGCGCACCACATAGGCGCTGCTGCCGCGCCAGCCGGCGTCGATGACGAGGAAGGTGCCGGCCAGCAGGCCGACGATCATCTCGCCCCGCCCGGCCGTCGCGAAGATGAGGACGGCGACGGCGAGGAAGATCGCGGCCTTGCCGAATCGCAGGCGCTTGCCGGCACCCGCCTTGCCGAAGGCCGAGACGAACGACAGCACGCCGTCGACGAGCAGCGGCAGCGCGAACCAGATCGGGTTGATGCGCTGCTCGGCGGTGAACGCGTTGACGAAGAAGGCGGCGCCGAGGGCCATCCACAGCCCGCCCACCAGCGCGACGAACCACCAGCGACGGCGCGTGGCTTCGCCGCCGAACAGAATCAGGAGGATTTCGGTCATCGGCCTGGACTTGTGACGAGCCGACCCCGGGGAGGAGAGGTCGGGGATCGGAGGGGGACGACCACCTTAGCCGCCGCGCCTCTCGATTGCACGGCACAACCGCCGGACCGGCGGGAGACGAGCCGGTGCCTTACGCCACCCGGCTCTGGCCTCGCGGCGCCGCCCGGCGGGCCGCAGCGCGGCGACGAAGCGGCCCGCGCTCGACCGGGTTGCGCGAGGAGGGCAGGGGCGCCGGTTGCCGCCAGGACGCGCAGAAGTGGCAGGAGCTCTGGCGGTGCCACGCGACGCTACGGGGGCGTCGGTCGCTTCGATCGATCGGGCGCTTCGATCGTGTGCCGCGAAAGCATCCGACCAGCCCGCCGGCCACGGGCGAGCGGCGCCGGGGCACCGTGGGACCGAGAGGGGAGGATGGGGCTGGGAACGGCCGGAAAACGTCCGGGGCGCGCCGGCAGCCATTGGACGGCAAGCTTCGGGCTGAAGCCTTGGGCGGCAAGCCGCCGGCCGGTCTCGGGAAATTTGGTCGGAGTGGCAGGATTTGAACCTGCGACCCCCTCGTCCCGAACGAGGTGCGCTACCAGGCTGCGCTACACTCCGATGTGCGGCGTGCTTATAACGGGGCCTCCTGGGGGCCGCAAGGCGTCTTTGCGGCCGGGATGAACGTGTCCGCGCGCGGGCGCCCCGCGCAAGTGCGCCGGCGGCTCCGAAAGGCGGGCGGGGGAAGGGCAGGGCGATGCTCCGGCACGATCGCACCTTCGAGCCGCACTGGGGCACGGCGGTGCCGGTGGCGCCGCGGGTGCGGCGGCTGACGGCCCAAAATCCGGGTCCGTTCACCTTCCACGGCACCAACACCTATCTCGTCGGCGATGGCGCCGGCCTCGCCGTCATCGACCCGGGGCCGGACGACCCGCGCCATCTCGCCGCGCTGCTCTCGGCCATCGGCGACGCGCGCGTCTCCCACATCCTCGTCACCCACACCCACCGCGACCATTCGCCCGGGGCGGCCGCGCTCGCCGCCGCCACCGGCGCCCCGACGCTCGCCGCCGGGCCGCACCGGCCGGCCCGCCCGCCGCGGCCCGACGAGACCGCCCGCCTCGACGCCGGCGGCGACACCGACTTCGTTCCCGACCTCGTGCTGGCGGACGGCACCGTCGTCGACGGCGACGGCTTCTCGCTCACGGCGGTGGCGACCCCCGGCCACACCGGCAACCACCTCGCCTTCGCGCTCGACGGTGGCGCGTGGCTGTTCTCCGGCGACCACGTCATGGCCTGGTCGACCTCGATCGTCGCGCCGCCCGACGGCGCCATGTCCGACTACATGGCCTCCCTCGCGCGTCTCGCAGCCCGCACCGAGCGCCGCTACCTGCCGGGCCACGGCGGCGTCGTCGAGGATGCGCCCGCCTATGTGGCGGCGCTGGCCGAGCATCGGCGGGCCCGCGAGCGGGCGATCGGCGCGCGTCTGGCCGCCGGCGACGAGACCATCCCCGCCATCGTTGCGGCGGTTTACCGGGGACTCGATCCGGCGCTCGCCGGGGCGGCAGGGCTGTCGGTGCTCGCCCACCTCGAGGATCTCGCGGCGCGCGGGCTGGTCGCCGCCGAGCCCTTTCCGGCCCTCGCCGCGCGTTTCCGGCCGCTGCTGCCGGGCGCCTCTAAGACTTATGAATAAAGCGCGGTCTGTGCCGCCGGTCACACCTCACCAAAAGTTATCATTCCGTAAAGAAGCGTGAACGGCGCCTCAGTGACGAAATTGTGTCTTTCCTGTTCTTGCCGCATTTGAGGATCAAGCGTTATCTCGTCGTGTCGAACCCTGCAGAAAAAGACGTCGCGGCGCATTCGACGATGCGCCGGGGAGCGGAACACAGGGCCGACGTGTTCGAACCGTGAGTGCGGGCTCAAGCCGCCGAATGGTCGGACGAGCCGAGAGAGTGGGACATGTACAGTCAGCAGCGGGGCACCCGGGCGCCCCAGATGAGCCAGAGCCCGAACAGCAACGAGCCGGAGCCGCGCGAGCGGCGGCCGAACCTCCAGCAGCACTACAAGCCGGTGGCCATCGGTGCGATCACGGCGGCGGCGCTCTGCCAGTCGCCGCGCCGGACCGGCAAGACCGACGCGGCGGCGCCCCAGCGGCGCTGAGGCGGCACCTGAGCCGGCATCTGGGCCGGAAGCGGCGACCGGGTCCGATCCGCAGATCGGGCCCGCCAGCGGGGATGGGTGCGGAGAAGCGCCGGTCCTTAACTCGCCCGGACGTCGCTCGGCCGGCAGCCGTCATCGTCCCGACACGGCCCGCGGGGCACCCGGTGGTCGGCCGCGGCGGCGCTTTCCGCACCGTGCGGCTTGACCGGACGCGCGCGCCAGTGCCTTCAGTGGCGCCGCGGCGCGGCCGTGGGGTGCTGGAGGGGCGATGATCACTTACTTCGTGGCGGGCGACGAGCGTCTGGAACGTCGCGAGCCGAGCGCGGCTCTCGGCCCGATCCCGCGCGAGGCCGTGTGGATCGATCTCGTCTCGCCGACCGGTGAGGAGTCGGCCCGCGTCGAGGCCCTCGTCGGTGTCGAGATGCCCGCCCGCGAGGACATGCAGGAGATCGAGCCGTCGAGCCGCCTCTATGCGGAGAACGGCGCCGTCTATCTCACAGCCACCTTGCTGTGCGGCATCACCGAAGGGCGCCCGGGGACGACGCCGGTGACCTTCATCCTCACCGGCAAGCGCCTCGTCACCGTCCGCTTCGACGAGCCGAAGTCCTTCCCCATCGCGGTGTCGCGCATGCAGCGCGCCGGCAGCCACTGTGTCAGCGGCCAGCACGTTTTCCTGACGCTGTTCGATTCGGTGATCGACCGCACCGCCGACATCCTCGAGCACATCGCCGCCGACATCGACACGCTGTCGCGCACCGTGTTCGACGAGCACATGTCCGACCGCCGCGGCTCCCCCGACTTCCACGAGGTCATTCGGCGCATCGGCCGCCAGGGCATGCTCACCAACCGCACGATGGAGAGCCTCACCTCGCAGTCGCGGCTGCTGCTCTTCCTCTCCCAGCATCTCGAGACGGCCGGCTTCACGCTGACCGACAACGAGACGTTCAAGATGATGACCCGCGACGTCAAGGCGCTCGCCGATCACGGCTCCTCGCTCGACGGCAAGATCAACTTCCTGCTCGACGCCGTGCTGGGTCTGGTCAATCTCGACCAGAGCGCCATCGTCAAGATCTTCTCGGTGCTGGCGGTCGTGTTCATGCCGCCGACGCTGATCGCCTCGATCTACGGCATGAACTTCGACGTCATGCCGGAGCTCAAGTGGGTTCTCGGCTACCCCTTCGCGCTGTCGCTGATGGCCGGGTCGGCGGCCCTCAGCTACGGCCTCTTCCGCCTGAAGCACTGGCTCTGACCGGTCGGCGGTCAGAGCCGGGCGGCGGGTCAGAGGCCGCCGACGCCCCTCACGGGTAGAGCCGCACCTTCGTCCACGGCTCGCCGGCCGCGCTGCGGGTGAACTGCGCGCGGTCGTGCAGGCGGAAGGGTCGGTCGTGCCAGAACTCGATCGAAAGCGGCATCAGCCGGAAGCCCGACCAGTGCGGCGGGCGCGGGATCTCGCCGATGCCGAAGCGTGCCGTGGTGCGGGCGACCTCCGCCTCCAGGGCGAACCGGCCCTCGAGCGGCCGCGACTGCTTCGACGCCCAGGCGCCGATGCGGCTGCCGCGCGGCCGCGAGGCGTAATAGGCGTCCGCCTCGGCGTCGTCCACGACCGCCACCGGCCCGCGCACGCGCACCTGCCGGCGCAGGCTCTTCCAGTGGAAGCACAGCGCCGCCTTGCCGGAGGCGAGCAGCTCGCGTCCCTTGGCGCTCTCGAAGTTCGTGTAGAAGACGAAGCCGCTGTCGAGGCCCTTCAGCAGCACCATGCGCACGTTGGGCATTCCATCGGCGTCGACGGTCGCCAGCGCCATGGCGTTGGGGTCGTTCGGCTCGCTCGCCGTGGCGTCGGAAAGCCAGGCCGTGAACAACCGCAGCGGGTCGTCCGATTCCGTAAAGTCACCAGTCGTTAATACCTGCGTGGAAGGGTCTTGCTCGGGGGCCATGGTGCGTCCGGGATGCCGATCGTGCGGGAAGCCAGTTATAGCGTGCGCGGGTGGGGTCGCCAGTCGCTGGTGACGGCGTTCGTCGTCGCGGCGGCGGCGTCGCTGTCGGCGTGCGCGGGCATCACCCTGCCGCCGCAGGCGGTGGAAGCGACCGCGTCGGCCGCCTCCGGCTCGATGCCCGGCCTCGGCGGCCTCACCAGCGACGATCTGGTGGCGATCGGCAGCGCCCTGTCGACGCCGCATCCGCGCTCCGGCGATCTCGTCTGGGCGAATGCCGATTCGGGCAGCCAGGGCCGCATCTCGTCGATCCGGACCGTCGCCGGCCCCGGCGGCGACGACTGCCGGGCGTTCGCCACCGTCGTCAATGCCGTCGACGGTGTGCGGGCGCTGAGCGGCATCGCCTGCCGCGACGCCGCCGGGGGCTTCGCCGTCGAGGGCCTGGCGCCCGCCGTCGCCGGCGGCTGATCGGCGGCGGCCGCACTCCGGTCCCGCATCGCAGAACTCTGACGTTTTCGGCCGTGCTGACGCACCTCGGGCACGCTTTCGGGTCGCTCACGCGCCCCGTCGCGCATTCGGGGCTTTCCGTCTGCCCCAGACTTCCCATATGCATCGCGCTGGATCCGCAGCGCCCCCCGGTGCCGCGGTCGGGGATTGTGGATGCGCGACCCTTACGACGTTCTCGGTGTGAAGCGTTCTGCGAGCGAGGCGGAGATCAAGTCCGCCTTCCGCAAGCTCGCCAAGAGTCATCACCCCGATCGCAACCAGGACGACCCGAAGGCGAAGGAGCGCTTCGCCGAGGCGAGCGCCGCCTATGAGATTCTCGGTGACCGCGTCCGCCGCGAGCAGTTCGACCGCGGCGCGATCGACGCCGACGGCAAGCCCCGCAACTACGGCTTCGGCCGCAGCGACGCCGGCTTCGGCGCCGCCGACGGCGGCTTCAACTTCCGCGGCGGTGGCGGCCGGGGCGACATCGACGACATCCTGTCGGAGATCCTCGGCGCCCGCACCGGCCGCGCCGGCCGCCGGCCGCCGGAGCGCGGCGCCGACGTCGTCGGCACCGTCAACGTCACCCTCGAGGAAATCGCCGCCGCCGCCAAGCCGCGGGTGTCGCTGCCCGGCGGCCGCGTCGTCGAGGTGACGCTGCCGCGTGGCGTCGAGCCCGGCGAGCGCGTCCGGCTGCGCGGGCAGGGCGAGCCCGGCCTCCACGGCGGCGCCGCCGGCGACGCCATCATCACCATCGAATTCGCGCCGCACCGCCGCTTCGCCGTCGAGGGGCAGGACGTCCGGCTCGACCTGCCGGTGACGCTCGACGAGGCCGTGCTCGGCGCCCGCGTCCGCGTGCCGACCCTCGAGGGCGCGGTGGAGCTGCGCATCCCGCCCAACACCTCCGGCGGGCGCACCTTCCGCCTCCGCGAGAAGGGCCTGCCGACGCGCGAGGGCGGCCGTGGCGACCTGCTCGCCAGCGTCCGTATCGTGCTGCCGCCGGAGGGCGATCCGCGCCTCGACGCGGTGATGGAGGCCTGGCGCGCCGCCGGTCTCTACAGCGCCCGGGACCGCGACTTCGGCTGACGCCGTGACCGGCCGGCCGGCCGCGGTGGCCGCGTCTGCGTGACGAGGGCTGCGATCACCGCCGCCACCGCCGCCGTCAGGTCGGCGAGCCGTCGCCCGCGTTGCATGGCCGGCGGCGGCACGTGCACGAACACCGCCAGATGCGGCCGGACCGCCGTCGTGGCGGCGGCGAGCGAGCGGAAGTAGAGCGCATTGCAGAGATAGCGGCCGGCGTCGCCGGAGATGCCGGCCGGCACGCCGGCGGCCCGCGCCGCCGCCACCAGCGGCGCCGCCACCGCGCGGCCGCGCCGCACCGCCCCGCTCATCGGCAACAGTGCCGGCAGCCGCCCGGCGGCATCGGGCGCCGGGTGGCGCGCATCCACGGCGACCGTCTCGATGCGCAGCCGTCGCGCCCGCGGCGCCACGCCGACGTGGACGGCGATCCGGACGCCGGCGAGCAGGCCGTCGAGCGCCGGTAGCCCGTCCCACGTGGTCGCCATCCGACGGCGCGTCAGCCGCGCCCCGGGCACCGGTCCGAGCGCCGCGACGATCGCCTCCGACGGGTTCACCGGCACGCCGGGAAACGGCCCGAACCCGGTGACCAGCACCGGCGCACCCGTCCCCGCGGCGGCGTCCCGCCGATTCGCGGTGCGTTTGCGCCCTGTCTTCTCGGCTCCGGTGCTCATGCGGCCGGCTGCACAGCGGGCAGGGCGCGCAGCAGGCGGCTGACGCCGGGGGCTGCGACGACCGTGCCGTCGTGGGCGTAGGCCTCGTGGTTGGCCTCGATCTCGCTGCGCTCGTAGAGATAGTTCACCATCAACCCGTGCGACTGCTCGAGGCCCTTCGGCGTCGGATCGGCCAGCCAGTCGAGCCGCTCCAGCCGGGCACCGTTGCCGAGGTGGAATCGGGCGACGGCGTCGAGCGGGCGGCCGCTGCGGCCGCGCTCGCGCAGGAAGTAGTGGGCGGCCAGCGGCAGCACGGTCTTGCCGAGCCCCACCGCGTCAGGGGCGAGGTGCCAGTCCGACTCGGCCATCGCCGCCGTGGCCTTCGAAGCCATATCGGCGAGCGGGTGTTCGGCGTCCGCCGCCGCGCGGGCGAGCCATCCGGCGAAGCCGGGGGCGGGCGACAGCGTCACGAAGTTCCGGAGCCCCGGCAGGTCGCGGGCGAGTTCCTCCACCACCTGCTTCAGCAGGAAGCTGCCGAAGGTGACGCCGCGCAGGCCGACCTGGCAGTTGGAGATCGAATAGAACACCGCCGTCGTCGCCTCGCCCGGCGGGACCGTCTCGCGATCCGCGGCGAGGATGGGGCCGATCGCCGCGGGAATCTCGCGCATCAGGGCCACCTCGACGAAAATCAGCGGCTCATCCACCAGCGCCGGATGGAAGAACGCGTAGCAGCGCCGGTCGGGCGGGTCGATGCGCCGGCGCAGATCGTTCCAGTCGTGGATCTCGTGCACCGCCTCGTAGGCGATGATCTGGCTCAGCACCGAGGCCGGGCTCGACCATTCGATGCGCCGCAGCACCAGGAAGCCGCGGTTGAACCAGACGTCGAACAACCGCTCGAAGTCCCGGTCGACGCCGGCGAGACTGCGGTCGGCGGCGAGCTCGCCGATGAGGTCGGAGCGCATGTCGACGAGGGCGCGGGTGCCGCCCGGGGCGAGGTTGAGACGGCGCAGCAGCTCCAGCCGGCGCGGCGTCGCAGCGTCGTAGAGGTCGCCGGCGGCGATGTCGGAGGGCTCGTCGAGGAAGGCCTGCGCCGCCGCCCGCAGCGCCCCGGCGTCAGCGCCGAGGTCGTCGCGCATCAGCCGGAAGGCGGCGGCGCGCCCGTCACCGTCGAGGCCGCGGTAGGCGGCCAGGATGTCGGCGGCGATCGCCGCCCCCGACGCCTCGCCGCGTTCCGACAGAAGGGCCGCGACCAGGGCCGGCAATGTCGGCGCCGCGGCGCGCCGATCGCGGCGTGGCTCGATCAGTGCGCGACCCCGCTCCGCCACCGCCGTCAGCAGCTCGTTGAGAAAGGAGGTGTTCACGGTGGGCTCCTCCGCGAAAATGCGCTATGCCGGGGACGGCGGCGCGGGCTCGACGCACGCCTCACGGGTGAACATGAGTGGCATCGAAACGATGACGGGAATGGCGGCGTCCGTCGCCGCGCATCCTCGTCGCATCGATATCGGACCCGGCGTCCAGCGTCCGAACTTCACCTTCAAGGGGGTGACGCTGCGGATCAAGGAGCGCGGCCGCACCGTCAAGATCTTCGACGACATGTCCGCGACGTTCCCGCGCGGCCGCAATCTCGTCGTGCTCGGCAACCGCGACGCCGGCATCAAGCCGCTGGTGCGCCTGCTCACCGGCATGGAGAACCCCCGCGTCGGCCAGATCTCCCGCAACGTGCGGATGTCGTGGCCGATGAACTTCTCCGGTCATATCTCCACCGACTTCAGCATGCGCGAGAACGCCCTGTTCATCGCTCGCCTCTATGGCGAAAACACGCGCAGTGTTTCCGAATTCGTTCGCGAGATGCTTTCGATTACCAAGGAATACGACCAGCCGCTGAGCAACCTGTCATCGGAGATGAGGCGTTATTTTCCCCTCGCGGTGGTGCTCGCGATCGAGTTCGACTGCTATATCCTTGACAAATCAGTGATCATTTCGAACAAGGAGTTCAAGGCGCGGTGGGAAGCCGCGCTCGCAGAGCGGCTCCGCACCGCCGATCTCATCCAGATCACCAACAAGGTGAAGTTCATCCATTCCTGCCACGAGATCGGCGCGATTCTGGAAGATGGGAAGCTGCGGATGATGGCATCGGTCGCTGCAGCCATCGCCGCCTTCAATGAGAAGGCGTCCGAGCCCGACATGGACGATGCGGACGACGAACCCGAGGACGAGGGCGACGATGAGCGAAACGCGCTCTTCTAGATCGAACGGCCGCAAGGGCCGGCGATCCCGCTCGCTCGTCGCATATGACGGCGAGGACGATCGCGTCGTTTCGCTCGATCCCGAGATGCGGGCTGAGCGGTCGCGCGGCGAACTGCAGCCGCTCGACGAGCGCGGCGGCCAGGTCGACCTGCGTGCCGACCCGGGACCGCTCGATCGGCCGCTGGACGCCGAGGAGCCGGTCCGTCGACCGCTCGGAGCGGCGCTGCCGCGTCTCGCCGACAGTGCCTTCGGCGTCACCTCCTTCGTGCTCGCCGTGGTCGTGCCGACGCTGCTGACGGCGCTGTTCTACATGTTCCTGGCGACCAACCAGTACTCCACGATCAGCCAGTTCGCCGTCCGCGGCCCGGCTGGCGCGGCCGGCCCTGCCGACATGCTTGGCCTGTTCGCCACCACCGCCTCGAGCGAGACGGCCGACACCTACATCATCATCACTTACATCCACTCCCGTGACATGATCGAGGAGTTGGACAAGCGCATCAATCTCCGCGAGATCTATGACCGACCGGAGGCGGATTTCTACTACCGCTTCGACCCGACCAAGCCGATCGAAGACTTCGTCGACTACATGAAGACGATGATCTCGACGGAGTTCGACACCTTCAGCGGCGTGGTGACGGTGACCGTGCGGGCCTTCCGGCCGGAAGACGCGCAGCTGGTCGCGGAGAACGTGCTGGCGGCGAGCGAGCGCCTCGTCAACGAGATCTCCCGCCGGTCGCGCGACGACACCCTGCGCGAGGCACGGGCGGAGGTGGCGAAATCGGAGCAGCGCCTGCGGCTCGGGCGGGCGATGATCGCCAACTTCCGCGGCAGCGAATCGGAGATCGATCCGGCGGCGGCCGCGGCGGCGCAGCAGGGCGTCATCACGCAGCTCGAGGGGCAGGCGACGGGTCTGCAGGCGCAGCTCAACGCGCTGCGGCAGACGATGTCGGGCTCGGCGCCCCCGGTCGTGCAGCTGGAGAGCCAGCTCGCGGCGGTCCGCCAGCAGGCCGACGCGGAGCGCCAGAAGGTGGCGCTGGAACGCGCCGGAACGGGCACTACCGGCAGCGCGCTGACGGCACGGCTGACGCGCTACGAGGAGCTCGTGACCGAACGTGAGTTCGCCGAGCGCGCCTACGTCTCGTCCCTCGCCTCGTTGGAGGGAGCGCGACTGGAGGCCGACCGCAAGCAGCGCTATCTCGCCGTGTTCGTCTCCCCGCGCCCGGCGGAAGAGGCCCTCTATCCGCAGGGCCTGCGGTGGACGGCGGTGGTGTTCGGCGTCTGTCTGATCGTCTGGGGCATCTTCTCGATCATCATCGCCGGCGTGCGCGACCACTTCGTCTAGTCGCATCGCATCGGCCGGCCGGGTGCGCCCGGCCGACCAACTCGCTCTCCCCCGCGGCCGCTCGGCCGCGAACGACGTCGCCCGATCCACCTCCATGGAAAGGCGGCGTTTACCGTGTGTGATACAAACGTCACTCGGGCCGCGGCGGAGGAGGATACTCCTCTCCTGCGGCCGGATCGGCGATGGCGGAAGGAATGGGCTGGTGCTAATCAACGCTTCCGTTTGGTCGACTCGCGCGACGGCATGACTGCGTTCAAAATCTCCTTGCTCCTCCTCGCCGCGCTGGTGGCCGGGTGCGCAGAACTGCCCGGCCGCGGGCCGTCGGCGATCGCGATCGAGTCCGCGGCGGTCACGAACCCGCAGGACGAGAGCTACCTCGTCGTCGACATCGATCCGACGGTCGCCGAACTCGTCGGCAAGGTCCGCTCCCGCGAGTTCCAGGAGCGGTTCACCATCCCCTCCGCCTCGACGGTGCAGCGCATCGGCATCGGCGACACGGTGGCGGTGCACGTCTGGGAGGCCGGTCCGAACGGCCTGTTCTCCAGCGGCGCCGGCAAGGACATCACCCTGCAGTCGGTGGTCGACGAGACCGGCACCATCTTCGTCCCCTATGTCGGACGTGTGCGCGCCGCTGGGTCGACGGTCGAGTCCGTCCGCATCGCCATCCAGCAGTCCCTCGCCGACAAGGCGATCCAGCCGCAGGTGCAGGTGGTCGTTTCCTCCAACCTGACCAACAGCGTCGTCGTCTTCGGTGACGTCGGCACGCCCGGCCGCTTCCCGATCACGCCCAACGGCACGCGCGTGCTCGACCTCATCGCCCAGGCGGGCGGCTCGAAGTTTCCGACCTACGACACGCTGGTGCTGCTGAAGCGCGGCGGCCAGACGGGCGGTGTGCTGCTCGACGACCTGTTCGAGATCCCGCAGAACAACGTCTACCTGAAGGCGGACGACACCATCATGGTGGCGCAGTTCCCGCGCACCTTCACGGTGTTCGGTGCCGCCCGCGCCACCGAGCTGTTCAAGTTCGACGCCCGGACCGTGACGCTCGCCGAGGCGCTCGCCCGTGCCGGCGGCCTCGACGACAACTCGGCCGACCCGGGCGGCGTCTTCCTGTTCCGCTACGAGACGTCGGAGACGGCGGCGAAGCTTCGGCCGGACAGCAAGCTGATCCGCCCCGGCTTCCGCGTGCCCGTGGTCTACCGCCTCGACCTCGGCAACCCGTCCTCCTTCTTCCTGGCGCGGTTCATCGAGATCCAGGACAAGGACCTCATCTACATCGCGAACAGCCCGTCGGTGGACCTCCTGAAGTTCCTGAAGATCGTCCAGGGTGTCACCTCCGCGACCAAGAACCTCGCCGACACCTGGTACCGGTTCGACCGCCTCGGCAACTGACGCCGGGCGCCCGTCCCTCGGGGCGGGCGCCCGCGCGCGCCGTCGCCGGCGCGCGAGACGGCGCGCCCGCGACGTCCCGCGCCTTTCGGCTCTTCTCATTCGATCGACATGACAGGCGCGGAAGGCGGGGAGCGTGAGGCGTCCTCAGCCGACCTCTCGCAGGTGGGCGGCGACGCGCGCGAAGACCGCGTCGAACATCGCCGTCGTCAGCACCCCGGTGTTCGTGTTGTAGCGGCTGCAGTGATAGCTGTCGAAGAGCCGCAGCGCGGGCCCGACGTCGTGCTCGGCGCCGTGCCCGAACGGCACTGCGGCGCGGCGCACGGCGAGCGCGGAGGCGACGCTGTCGTGGGCGATGCGCCCGAGCGCGACGATCGCCCGCAGCCGCGGCATGCCGGCGACCGTGGCCGCGAGGAACGGCCGGCAGGTGCGGATCTCCTCGCCCGTCGGCTTGTTCTGCGGCGGCACGCAGCGCACCGCGTTGGAGATCGCCGCGTCGACCAGCGTCAGGCCGTCGTCCGGCCGCGCCCGATAGTCGCCGCGGGCGAAACCATGGGCCGTCAGCGTCGCGTACAGGAGGTCGCCGGCATAGTCGCCGGTGAACGGGCGCCCGGTACGGTTGGCGCCGCGCAGCCCCGGCGCAAGCCCGACGATCAGCAGGCGCGCGCTATCGTCACCGAAGGTCGGCACCGGCGCGTTGAACCACGCCGGCTCCTGCTCCCGTGCCTCGAGGCGGAACGCCACCAGGCGCGGACACAGCGGGCAGTCGCGCCCGGGTTCGACCACGCTCACGCGTGCCACGGTCCGCAGCACCCGTCGCGGCGGGCCGCGAAGCCCGGGTGCGCTGCGTGGAAGGCCCGCCCTGGGTGAGGGCGGGGCAGTGTCGACGATCCCGGCATCAGTCGCCGACGGGGACCGTCTCGCGCGCCTGCCGCTCGAAGCGCTCGGCCTGGCGGGCGGCACGCTCGGCCGGGTCGCGGCCGATCCGCGACGACAGCGAGGCGAGTTCGATGAAGTGGTCGGCCTGCCGGCGCAGTTCGTCGGCGATCATCGGCGGCTGCGTCGCCAGCGTCGAGACGACGCTCACCTTGCGGCCGCGACGCTGGATCGCCTCGACCAGCGGCCGAAAATCACCGTCGCCGGAAAACAGCACGATGTGGTCGCACTGCTCGGCGATCTGCATGGCATCGACGACGAGCTCGATGTCCATGTTGCCCTTGACCTTGCGACGGCCGGCGTGATCGACGAATTCCCGCACCGGCTTCGTCACGACCTTGTAGCCGTTGTAGTCCAGCCAGTCGATCAGCGGCCGAATCGAGGAATATTCCTGGTCCTCGACCAGTGCCGTGTAATAATAGGCGCGCAACAGGTAGCCTCTGGATTTGAATTCTTCCAGCAGTCTCTTGTAATCGATATCGAAATTGAGGGAGCGGGCGGTCGCGTGAAGATTGGCGCCGTCAATGAAAAGTGCGATCTTCTCTCGTGGGTCGAACATTTTATCGGGTTCCAGGGGTCCGGAGGCAATTTCAGAGGTTCTTGGAGCAAAAGATAGTGTGCAGGAGAGCGACGGAAAGCCGTCGCCGCGGCGTTTCGAGCGGAAGCCGGCGGCGCTGGAACGCCCAGCGATCACGCACGTGCCTGTCGTTCGAGTGCCGGCGCGCGACGCAGACCTTGCCATTCTCCCGCGCGCCACCTAAGAGGATTACTCATCCCCCCGAAACGGAGTCAACCGATGGCCCGCGTGACCGTCGAGGATTGCATCGACAAGGTTGAGAACAGGTTCGAGCTGGTCATGCTCGCGAGCCATCGTGCGCGCATGATCGCCAGCGGATCCTCCCTCACCATCGATCGCGACAACGACAAGAATCCGGTCGTCGCCCTGCGCGAGATCGCCGATTCGACGATCGTCCCGGACGATCTGAAGGAAGACCTCATCCACTCCCTGCAGAAGTACGTCGAAGTCGACGAGCCCGAGCCGGAGCCGGTCGCCGCGATCGCCGCCGCCGAGGGTGTCGACGACGGCGACATCGCTTTCGACCGGATGTCGGAAGAAGAGCTCCTGAAAGGGCTCGAGGGTCTGGTGCCGCCGGAGAAGACGGACGATATCTGACGCGTCGGGGCACGTTTGCCGCTTCGGCGGCGGGAGCCCCCGCGCGAGGTTGGACGGGCGGGCCGCGGCCGGGGGCGGCCGCCCACTGGCGACGTGCGCCGCCCGCCGGCGGGTGCCGCCGCTTCGGTGGCGCGTAGAGGGCGTTGTCGGGGATGATGCGTCAGTACGAACTCGTCGAGCGGGTGACGCGCTACAACCCGAACACGGACGAGGCGCTGCTCAACAAGGCGTACGTCTACGCCATGCAGAAGCATGGCACGCAGAAGCGTGCCTCCGGTGATCCCTACATCTCCCACCCGCTCGAAGTCGCCGCGATCCTCACCGATCTGCGCCTCGACGACGCCTCGATCGCCGTCGGCCTGCTGCACGACACCATCGAGGACACCGACGCCACCCGCACCGAGATCGACACCGTCTTCGGCGTCGAGATCGGCAAGCTCGTCGACGGCCTCACCAAGATCCGCCGGCTCGACCTCGTCACCCGGCGCGCCAAGCAGGCCGAGAATTTCCGCAAGCTGCTGCTCGCCGTCGCCGACGACGTGCGGGTGCTGCTGGTCAAGCTCGCCGACCGCCTGCACAACATGCGCACGCTGCAGTACGTGCCGCCGGAGAAGCGTGCCGCCGTCGCCGAGGAGACGATGGAGATCTATGCGCCGCTCGCCGGCCGCATGGGCATGCAGGACCTGCGCGACGAGCTGGAAGACCTCTCCTTCCGCAACCTCAATCCCGACGCCTACGCCACCATCTCCGAGCGCCTCGCCCGGCTCGGCGAGCGCAGCCACGGCCTCTCGGGCGAGATCGAGACGGAGCTGAAGCGCCGTCTCGTCGAGCGCGGCATCGCCGCCGAGGTGCACGGCCGCCGCAAGCGGCCCTACTCGATCTTCGCCAAGATGCAGCGCAAGTCGGTCGCCTTCGAGCAGCTCTCCGACCTCTACGGCTTCCGCGTGATCGTGCCGCAGCTGGAGGACTGCTACCGGGCGCTCGGCATCGTCCACACGACGTGGCCGAGCGTGCCCGGCCGCTTCAAGGACTACATCTCGACGCCGAAGCAGAACGACTACCGGTCGCTGCACACCACCGTCGTCGGCCCGAGCCGGCAGCGCGTCGAGCTGCAGATCCGCACCGGCGAGATGAACCGCGTCGCCGAGTACGGCATCGCCGCCCACGCCCTCTACAAGGACGGCGAGAACGGCGGCCGCAACATCGTTCGCCTCACCCAGGAAAGCCGCGCCTATGCGTGGCTGCGCCGCACCATCGACATGCTGAGCGAGGGCGACACGCCCGAGGAGTTCCTCGAGCACACCAAGCTCGAGCTGTTCCACGACCAGGTGTTCTGCTTCACCCCGAAGGGCATGCTGATCGCACTGCCCCGCGGCGCCACCGCCATCGACTTCGCCTACGCGGTGCACACCGACGTCGGCAACACCTGCGTCGGCGCCAAGATCAACGGCCGCATCATGCCGCTCGTCACCGAGCTCGCCAACGGCGACGAGGTCGAGATCATCCGCTCGAAGGCGCAGACGCCGCCGGCGGCGTGGGAATCGATCGCCGTCACCGGCAAGGCGAAGTCGGCAATCCGCCGCGCCACCCGCGAGGCGGTGCGCCGCCAGTATGGCGGCCTCGGCCGCCACATCCTCGAGCGCGCCTTCGAGCGCGCCGGCAAGCCGTTCGCGCTCGAGCTGCTGGAGCCGGCGCTGCAGCGCCTCGGCCAGCCGGCCGTCGTCGACCTCCTCACCGCCGTCGGCCGCGGCGAGGCGCGCTCCGAGGACGTGCTCCGCGCCGTCCACCCCGAGCTCGCCGGCGGCAACGGCAACGGCAACGGCGACGCCGCCTCGCGCCGACCGCCACCGCCGCGGCGGCGCGCCACCACAGAGCGTCCCTCGATCCCGATCCGCGGCCTCAAGGGCGACCTGCCGGTGCGTTTCGCGCCGAATGGCGGCGCGCTGCCGGGCGACCGCATCGTCGGCATCCTGACGCCGGGGGAGGGGGTGACGATCTACCCCATCCAGTCGCCCGCCCTGAAGGCCTACGACGACGAGCCGGACCGCTGGGTCGACGTGCGCTGGGACGTCGAGCCCGACGCCGACGAACGCTTCCCGGCGCAGATCATCGTCGAATCGATCAACGAGCCCGGCTCGCTCGCCGGCATCGCCCAGGTGATCGGCGAGAACGACGGCAACATCGACAACATCAAGATGATCCGGAAGGGCGAGGACGCCCACGAGATGGCGATCGACCTCGAGGTCTTCGACCTGAAGCACCTCAACCGCATCATCGCGCAGTTGCGCGCCCGCCCGACCGTGTCCACCGTGTCGCGCGTGAACGGCTGACGGTCCGGAGGCGAGAGAGGGCTCATGACGCGTGACGAGGTGATCGACGTGTTCCGCGAATGCGGCGCCGTCCTCGAGGGCCACTTCATCCTGAGCTCCGGGCTGCGCAGCCCGGTGTTCCTGCAGAAGGCGCGGGTGTTCATGTACCCGCACCAGACCGAGAAGCTCTGCCGGGCGCTCGCCGACAAGATCCGCGCCGCCGTCCCCGGCCGCATCGACTACGTCGTCTCGCCCGCCCTCGGCGGCCTCATCCCCGGCTACGAGACCGCCCGCCACCTCGGCATTCCCGCCGTCTGGGTCGAGCGCGAGGGCGGCGAGTTCCGCCTGCGCCGCTTCGAGATCGAGCCCGGAGCCCGGGTCGTCATCGTCGAGGACATCGTCACCACCGGCCTCTCGAGCCGCGAGACGGTCGCCGCCATCACCGCGCTCGGCGCCGAGGTGGTCGCCTGCGCCTGCCTGATCGACCGCTCCGCCGGCGAGGCGGACGTCGGCGTGCCGCTGGTGGCGCTCTGCGAGTACAAGGTGCCCGCCTATCCTGCCGACGCGCTGCCGCCCGAGCTCGCCGCCATTCCGGCGGTGAAGCCCGGCAGCCGCGGCCTGGCGTGAGGCGCGGGCGGCGATGATCATCGGCATCGGCACGGACCTCATCGACATCCGCCGCGTCGAGAAGACGCTCGCCCGCTTCGGCGAGCGCTTCACCAACCGCGTCTTCACCGAGGTGGAGCGGGCGAAGTCCGACCCGCGCGCCACCCGCGCCGCCTCCTACGCCAAGCGCTTCGCCGCCAAGGAGGCGTGTTCGAAGGCGCTCGGCTCCGGCATCCGCATGGGCGTCGCCTGGCGCGAGATGGGCGTCGTCAACGAGAAGAGCGGCAAGCCGACGCTGGTGCTGGCCGGCGGCGCCGCGGCGCGGCTGGCGGCGATGACGCCGCCCGGCTTCGTCGCCCGCATCGATCTCACGATGACCGACGACTGGCCGATGGCGCAGGCGTTCGTCGTCATCTCCGCCTGGCCCGCCGACTGGCTGCCCCCGGCCTGACGCCGCCCGCGCGCGGCGCGGCGAGGGGGCGACGGCCGCCGCCGCGTTGCGCGGGGGGCGGCGAGCCTCTATCTAGACCTCACCCGACGGCGCCCCGCACATCCGGTGCCCCGCGACATCCAAAGAGAGCGAGACGCTGGTGGCGAGCGACAAGGCGGAGACCGTGAAGGCGGACAAGCAGGGCGGCTTCTCCGAGATCGTCAAGGTCGTGGTGCAGGCGCTGCTGCTCGCACTGGTGATCCGCACGTTCCTGTTCCAGCCGTTCAATATCCCGTCCGGCTCGATGATGAACACGCTCCTCATCGGCGACTATCTGTTCGTCTCGAAGTACTCCTACGGCTACAGCCGCTATTCGTTCCCGTTCGGCGTCGTGCCGATCTCCGGGCGCATCTGGGCGGAGGAGCCGGAGCGCGGCGACGTCGTCGTCTTCAAGCTTCCGACCGACAACTCGACCGACTACATCAAGCGCGTCGTCGGCCTGCCCGGTGACACCATCCAGATGATCGGCGGCGTGCTGCACATCAACGGCACGGCCGTGAAGCGCGAGCGCATCGCCGATTTCGTCGAGGTCGACCAGTACGGCGTCGAGCGCAGCACGGCGCGCTTCCGCGAGACGCTGCCGAACGGTGTCTCCTACGACACCCTGGAATACGGCACCGGCGACCTCTACGACGACACGCCCGTCTACAAGGTGCCGGCCGGCCACTTCTTCATGATGGGCGACAACCGCGACAACTCGAAGGACAGCCGCTACCTCGACGGCGTCGGCTACGTTCCCTTCGAGAACCTCGTCGGCAAGGCGCAGGTGATCTTCTTCTCGGTCGGCGAGGGCGAGCCGCTGTGGAAGGTGTGGCTGTGGCCGTGGACGGTGCGCTGGAATCGCATCTTCGACACGCTTTGAGCCGGAGCGTCGAGGCGGCGACGGTGGCGCCTCCGGCCCCGGCCGCGATGGCACGGGCGGCGGGAGCGGCAGGGACGATGACGGCACAGGGCGAGGCGCGGGAGCACGGCGCGGCGCCGGCCGAGGGCGAAGCCTCGCGGCCGGAGCATCCCGCGCGCGACCGCGAGCCCCGCGACCCGCGCGCCGCGGAGCGGACCGTCCTCGAGGCCCGGCTGGGCCACGTCTTCGCCGACCACGGTCTCCTCGAGCGGGCGCTCACCCATGCGAGCGCGGCCGATGTCGGCGACGTCGGCCGCGACAGCTATCAGCGCCTCGAGTTCCTCGGCGACCGCGTGCTCGGCATCGCCGTCGCCACCATGCTGCTGGAGGCCTATCCGGCCGCCGACGAGGGCGAACTCGCCCGCCGCCTCAACCACCTCGTCCGGCGCGAGACGTGCGCCGACGTGGCGATCGAACTCGGCCTCGACCGCGCCGTGCGGATCGGTGCCGGCGAGGCGCAGGCCGGCGGCCGTCGCAAGTCAGCGATCCTCGGCGACGTCTGCGAGTCGGTGCTGGCGGCTGTCTATCTCGACGGAGGCTTCGCCGCGGCGACGGCCCTCGTCGAGCGCTACTGGCGGCCGCGCATGCTGGACTTCCTGGCGGCGCGGCGCGACGCCAAGACGACGCTGCAGGAATGGGCGCAGGGGCGCAGCCTGGCCGCACCCGCCTATGAGGCGGTCGACCGCAGTGGCCCCGACCATGCGCCGCGCTTCACCGTGGTGGTGCGCGTCGACGGGCTGGACCCGGCCGAGGGCCTGGGTCGCTCGAAGCGTGAGGCCGAGCAGGGCGCCGCGACCGCCCTCTTGGTCCGCGAAGGCATCTGGCCCCCGACGGAGACAACCGCGTGAGCGACGACACCCTTCCGGCCGACGAAGACGCGGCCGCCGACCCGGGCGGCCCGCCCGCCGCCGTCTCGACGCGCTGCGGCTTCGTCGCGCTGATCGGCGCGCCGAACGCCGGCAAGTCGACGCTGATCAACAAGCTCGTCGGCACCAAGGTGTCGATCGTCACCCACAAGGTGCAGACGACGCGCGCCCTGGTGCGCGGCATCGCGTTGGAGGGGGACGCGCAGATCGTCTTCGTCGACACGCCCGGCATCTTCCGGCCGCGCCGTCGTCTCGACCGCGCCATGGTGACGACCGCCTGGGGCGGCGCCAAGGACGCCGACGTCGTCGCCGTGCTGATCGACGCCCGCAAGGGCATCGACGACGAGGCGGCGGCGCTGTTCGACATCCTCGCCGAGGTGAAGCTGCCGAAGCTCCTGGTGCTGAACAAGATCGACCTCGTCCGCCGCGACTCGCTGCTGGCGCTGGCCGCCGAGGCCAACGCGCGCATCCCGTTCGAGCGCACCTTCATGGTGTCGGCGCTCACCGGGGACGGGCTGAAGGACTTCCTCGGCTACCTCGCCGACGCCGTGCCGGTCGGTCCCTGGCTCTATCCCGAAGACCAGGTGTCCGATATCCCGCTGCGCCAGCTCGCCGCCGAGGTGACGCGCGAGAAGCTGATGATGCGGCTGCACGACGAGCTGCCCTACGAGGCGCACGTCGAGACCGAGCAGTGGAAGGAGCTCAGGGGAGGCTCCGTCCGCATCGAGCAGACGATCTATGTCGAGCGCGACAGCCAGAAGAAGATCGTCATCGGCCACGGCGGCGAGACCATCAAGGCGATCTCCTCGGCGGCCCGCCAGGAGATCACCGCGATCGTCGAGCGGCCGGTCCACCTCTTCCTGTTCGTCAAGGTGCGCGGCGCCTGGGCCGATGATCCGGAGCGCTACCGCGAGATGGGCCTCGACTTCCACGATTGAGGCTGCTGGGAGTAAGGCTGCCGGGAGTGAGGCTGCCTGGGCGTGAGACTGCCCGGGACCGGGGCTGCCGGGACCGGGGCGGGCGCCGCCGGTCAGGCGTCCGAGAAGGCTTCCGGATAGTCGACCGTGCCGCTCTCGCCCGACAGCGCCCCGGGGACGATCTCGAGCGCCTGGAAGGCGTCGCCGGAATGGCGGGAGACGAACACCCGGGCGCGGCCGGCGGAGAAGCCGAAGCGACCGTAGAAGCCGGGATCGCCGACGACGAGCACCGCCTCGGCGCCCGTGTCGGCGGCGCAGTCGATGGCCGCCTCGGTCAGCAGGCTGCCGATGCCACGCCGCTGGTGGGTGGGGCGGACGCAGACGGGCGCCAACGCCAGCACCTCGACGGCGCGGCCGTCGATGCGGGCGTCGACACGGCTCAGCACCGCATGGCCGACGACGGACCCGGCGACGTCGGCGACCAGCGAAATGATCGCCGCCCCCGACTGTCTCAGCCGCGCGACCAGCATGGCTTCGTCTTCGCGTGCGAAGGCGCGGGTCAGGGTATCGGCGATGCCGCCATCGTCCCCGGGCTCCGCGAACCGCACCACTACCTCCCCCGAGGGCATGTGGCGTTGCCTCTTGTATTGTCTGACGCCATACTTGTACCAAGACGGCGACAGCGAACTCAATCGTGACTTGTGTCCGCCGCGGACGATTCGACGGAACTGGGGAGCGTCGTGATGAAACCGACCGGCGACCGGCGAGCATCGCCGGGCTGGATTCTGGCGAACGGGAGAGCCCGTCCGCCAACGATCCGGTCGGTGGCGGCGGCGTCCGGGGCATGACGGGCGTCCGCGGCGCCGTGGCGACGAGCCTCAGGACGCGCGTCTTCCTGCTGATCCTCGGCGTGTTCGTGGCGGTCTCCGTGCCCGCCTACGTCGCCTTCGACTGGATCATCGGCAAGACGACGATGACGCTCGGCTCCCTGTTCGCCGAGAAGCAGATTCTGTTCGACCGCTATCGCGGCCTGGAGACGCTGTTCCGCGAAGCCTCGCTCGCCGAGACCCTCGCCCGCTCGCCGGCCATCATCGCCTGGGCGCAGGCCGAGAACGATCCGGCGGTCAGAGCGCGCGGCCTCGCCGAGATGGAGCACTACCGCCAGGCCTTCGCCGACGGCAGCGTCTTCCTCGTCCTCGATTCCACCGGCGACTACTACTTCAACGACCGCGCCGGCACCTACACCGGCCAGGAGCTGCGCTACCGGGTCGACCGCACTAATCCGCGGGACGGATGGTATTTCACCACCATCGCCCGCGAGCCGACCTGCCAGCTCAATGTCGACCACGACGACAACATCCGCGTCACCAAGGTGTGGGTGAACTGTATCATCCGCACCGAGGGCAAGGTTCTCGGCGTCGTCGGCACCGGCATCGACCTCACCGCCTTCATCCGCGACGTCGTCGCCATTCCGCAGAAGGGCGTGCAGAGCCTGTTCGTCGACGAGAGCGGTGCCATCCAGGCGCACCGCGACCCCGACATGGTCGACTTCCACAGCCTGACCAAGGACACGAAGGCGAAGAAGACGATCTTCCTGCAGGTCGACGAGGAGGCGGACCGGCAGACGCTCTCGGCGATGATGGCGGACGTGAAGAGTGGCCGCGTTCCGGTCCGGTCGGCCTTCATCACCGTCGAGGGCCAGCCGATGCTGGCCGGCGTCGGCTATCTGAACGAGATCGGCTGGTTCAACGTCACCTTGATGGACATCGACGAGATCATCGACCGGCAGCTGTTCCTGCCGATCGGCATCCTCCTCGCCGTCATGCTGGCGGCCGCCGCCGCGCTCGTGACGCTGCTGTTCAAGCGACAGGTGCTCGATCGGCTCGGGCGGCTCGAGGCGGGCGTGCGCCAGCTGCGGGCCGGCGATTTCCCCGCCACCGCCCCGGATGGCGGGCGCGACGAGATCGGCCGGCTCTCGGAGGCGTTCGTGGCGATGGCCTCCTCCGTCATCGACCAGAAGAAGACGCTGGAGCGGATGGTCGAGGAGCGGACCGAGCAGCTCGAGCGCCTCGCCAACCTCGACCCGCTCACCGATGTCCTCAACCGCCGCGGCTTCGAGCAGGCGGTCGAGGCGGAGCGCAGCTGGGCCGGCCGCAACGGCACCGATCTCGGCCTGCTCGTTGTCGATCTCGACGCGCTGAAGGAGATCAACGACAGCCGCGGTCATGGGGCCGGCGACCGTGTGTTGATGGAGGTGGCGCGCCGCATCACCCGCTCGATGCGCCGCCAGGACATCTGCGGGCGCTGGGGCGGGGACGAGTTCGTCGTGCTGGTGTCGGAGTGCGACGAGTTCGCGCTCTCCCGCTTCGCCGACCGGCTGCTCTCGGCGGTCCGTCGCACGCCGATCGAGTTCGACGACGGCAGTTCCGCCACCGTCACCGTCAGCATCGGCGCCTGCATGGTCGACATCACCCGCGGCATCGACGTTTCGGCCGCCAAGGCGGACGCGGCCCTCTACAGCGCCAAGTCGGGTGGCCGCAACCGCCTCGTCATGTTCGACCCGGCGCGGCACGCGCCGCAGGCGAAGGTGGACCTGGAGACGAAGGTGGACCTGGAGACGCCCTGACGCGCCCCGTGCCGCCGGCCTCGCCGCCGGCCGCCCGCACGGCCGCGTCCGCCGCCCGCACCGGGACCGGCCGGCGGTCGGCGCGCGGCGCCACTCCGTAGCGGCCCCGATAGGCGCGCGACAGGCAGGAGGGCGATGAGAAGCCGGTCGCCACCGCGATCTCCGCCATCGTCATCTCCGTCTGCTGCAGCAACTGGCGGGCGCGCGCCAGCCGCAGGCCGAGATAGTGGTGGCCGGGGGTGGTGCCGAGCTGGCTGCGGAACAGCCGCTCGAGCTGGCGGGCGGTGACGCCGAGGCGCGCGGCGAGTGCCGGCGTCGCCAGCGGCCGCTCCAGCGCCGCCTCCATCATCGCCACCGCCCGCACCACCTTGCCGTTGCCGGTGCCGAGGCGGCTCGCCAGCGGCATCCGCTGCGCCGAGGCGCGGTCGCGGATGCGGTCGTGGATGAACTGCTCCGACACCGCGACCGCGAGCGCCTCGCCGTGCTTCAGGCGGATCATCTCGAGCATCATGTCGAGCGCCGCGGTGCCGCCGGCGCACGTCACCACGCGGCCCGAGACCTCGTAGAGCTCCTCCGACACCTCGATGCCCGGGAACTCCTCGCGAAAGCCCGGCACCGCCTCCCAGTGCATCGTCACCCGCAGCCCGTCGAGGAGACCCGCGCGTGCCAGGAAATGCGCACCGGTGTCGACGGCGACGAGGGTGACGCCGCTGCGGGCGATGCGCCGGAGCGCGGCCAGAAGCGGCTTCGTCTCGAACAGCTGTGGGTCGAAGCTCGGGCAGACGACGAGCGTCGGCACGCCGGCGAAGGCCTCGATCGCCGCCTCGACGACGATCGGCAGGCCGTTGGAGGCCGCAGCCGGCGATCCGTCCGGCGAGTAGAGGTGCCAGGAGAACAGCGTCCGCCCCGACAGCCGGTTGGCGACGCGCAGCGGCTCGATGGCCGATGTTACCGCCATCATCGAGAAGCGCGGTACCAGCAGGAAGCCGATCGGCTCCGGACCGTCGCCCTCGTAAGGCTGAAACATCCCGCGGGCCCCCGCCGCCACCCCCGACGTTGTCGTCACAGAATGCGACGGCTGCGTCGCTTTCCGCAACGTCGGCGCCTTCCTCAGCCCGTCACCACCTCCCGCTCCAGCACGCGGATGCGCGACAGGAGCTCGTCGCGGTCGAGATAGCAGCCCTGGAAGTGGCGGTTTCCGGAGGTCGGGTCGAAGGCGGCGCGGGCGTGCAGGACGCGGCGGTTGTCGAACGTCCACATCTCGCCGGCGTCGAGCCGCGTCTCCACCAGGAAGCGCGGGTCGGTGGTGAGCTCCGAGAAGCGCCGGTACGCCCGGTAGAACGGCCGCATCTCGGCCGGCGGCAGGTCGAACGGTGCGCGCAGGAAATTCGCCAACCGCACCTCCGAGACCTCGCCCTCCGTATCGAGCCCGATCACCGGCGCCCGGCGGCGATAGTCCGAGCGACGCGCCTTGTTGCGGAACTCGACCGGTGTCGTCGACAGGACCTCGAACAGCGCCGGGTCCTCGTCGCGCAGCGCTTCCGCCACCGCGAAGCCGTCGACGAACTGGCTCTCGCCGCCGGTGGCGTTGTTGACGAGGCAGTGCAGGAACTGCACGCCCGGCTGCAATTCGCGCGTCGGCAGGTCGGTGTGGAAGGGCAGCTGCAGCGACGTATAGGCGTTGCTGTCGGCCTCCGGCTTCGTCATCACGTCGAAGATGATGCCGAAATTGGTCTCGCGCATGAACGAGATCAGGTTTGCGATGCGCCCGACGGTGCCCGGCTCCGTCGGCACGCCGACCATCTTCGTCAGCCCCTCCGCCTCCAGCGCCGAAAGCCACACGAGCAGCCCCCGGTCGCTGCCGGCGACGTCGGCGTAAGCGAACGTCGGGATCGCCGAAAGCCGCTCCGCCCGCCACGGCCGCTTGACCCGCCGCCGCTCCGCCCGGGATGCGTCGTCATACGCGTGCACCCGCAGAAAGCCCGCCTCGAAGGGCGAGACGTGCCCGTCCGCCCAGTGCACCGTCAGCCGCCCCGGCGTCACGTCGAGCCGCGCTGGCGCCAGATCCTCCGGCACCGCCGTGATCTCGAACACCTGCTCGCGCGTCACCGGATTGACGCAGGCCGTGCACGGGCAGTTGTCGCGCAGCCAGAGCGCATCGTAGGGGCTCTCGCGCCCGTCGCTCCAGCGAACCACCACGTCGTCGCCGAAGCGGTGCGCGGCGGCGATGCGATGGCGGGTCTCGAACCGCCGCCAGTCGGCCACGGTTGTGACCGCCACGGGCGGCGCGGCGACGGCGGATGCGGCGATGGCGGATGCGGCGATGGTCATGGACGGTCCCTCCCCAGGGCAGCTGTCTGCCGTCAGGGTGAGGCCGCCGGCGCCGGGCCGCCCGGCCTATGGCGACACCGACGTGACGAAAAGCGACGTCTCGCCTCAGCGCTCGGCGCTCGCCACGTCGGCGTCGACGTCGCGCGTCTGCTCCATCGTCAGGAAATCGAGCGTCAGCGGCAGCCCGAGCTCCACCTTCGGCGCGTGCTGCAGCCGCACCACCACGTCGCGGCTGGCGATGCCGAGCACGTGGCCGCCACGCGTCCGGTCGACCGAGATGAAGTGCAAATGGAAGCCCGGCACGTGCACCGACTGCAGGAAGGACGGCGTCCAGAACCCCACCATCGAGCCCTCGATATCGGAGAACTCGAACACCGTCTGGATCTTCGCCACCTCGACCAGCGGCCGGTAGTTCGCCTGCTTCGGCACCGAGCGGGCGCGCACGTGGTCGAAGTGGCCGTCGATCCGGACCGCATAGACGAGGTTCTTCGACGGCAACATCGAGGCGAGATGGTGCTCGAAGTCGTCGGCGCCGATCGGGTCGGCGAGCCGCTCCTCGGTGTCGCCGTGGAAGAAGGTCGAGCAGGCGAACGGCGTCTGCACCTCGTCGCCGATGACGTCGGCGCCGCCCTCGGGCCGGAGCCGGTAGACGACGTTGTCGATCAGCACCATCTCGCCGTCGAGGTCGTTGAAGGTGCCGATGCCGTGGTCGCCGTGCGCCCGCACGGTGCCGATCGTGGTGTCCTCGCGGAGAATGCCCTCCACCAGGGCGGCGATCGGGGCGGAGAGGTAGACCGGCGGGCGAGGGGGCATCGGCGGGGCTCCGGCGGGGTCGCGAAAGTCGGATCGGATTCTGGCGGCCCCTTGCTGCGTAGCCTACGCGTGACCCCGACGCCAGCCGACCTTCAGGAGGCGCCGACGCGCTGGTGGGCCGTGGCGATCGCCGACAGGTCCGCCGTCGCCGCCGCGTCCGCCTTCGCCAGCGCCTCGCGCCGCTCCGAATAGCGCTCGGTGAGGAGCGCCGTGTGCGGCCTGAGCAGCGCCGTGAAGCGGACGAGCTCCTCCATCACGTCGACGATGCGGTCGTAGTAGCTCGACGGCTTCATCCGGCCGCTCGCGTCGAACTCCTCGAACGCCTTCGCCACCGACGACTGGTTGGGGATCGTCACCATCCGCATCCAGCGCCCGAGCAGCCTCAGCGTGTTGACGGCATTGAACGACTGCGAGCCGCCCGACACCTGCATCACCGCCAGCGTCCGTCCCTGGGTCGGCCGCATGCCGCCGCTGTTCAGCGGCAGGTGGTCGATCTGCGCCTTCATCACCGCCGAAATGGCGCCGTGCCGCTCCGGGCTGCACCAGACGTGCCCCTCCGACCACATCGACAGGGCGCGGAGCTCGCGCACCGCCGGGTGGTCGTCGCCCTTCACCTGGTCGGGCAGCGGCAGCTCCGACGGGTCGAAGATGCGCGCCTCGGCGCCGAACAGCGTCAGCAGGCGGGCGCACTCCTCGACGACGAGGCGCGAATAGGAGCGGTCGCGCAGCGAGCCGTAGAGCAGCAGGATGCGCGGTGGATGGCCGAGCGGATCGGCGAGCCCGGCGGCCGGGCGCCCGTCGAGGACGCGGCGGTCGAGCGCCGGAAACACGTCGGGGTCGGTCACAGGTCTCAGGCCCATCGGCGGACTCCGGGAGCAGGGCGGGGACAGGGAAGTGGTGACCCTCGGTATGTCACCGCGATCGTTCGAAGTCCCGCACTTTGCCGGCCGACCCGCGCCGCGGCGTGAATCGCAACGGCCCGGAGCGCGCAAGCGCCCCGGGCCGAACGGTCCCGACGATCGACGTGTCGGATCAGGCCTGCTTCGGCTTGCCGCCGATCGGGCCGCCGTTGTTCTTCGTCACCGCCAGCACCGACGGGCGGGGCGGGATGCCGTCCTGGAAGTCCGGCCAGCGGGTGGTCGGCGCCTCGAAGGTCGAGCCGCCGCCGGAGCCCGGGTGCTGCACGGCGAGGAACAGCGTGCGGTCGTCCGGCGTGAAGTACGGCCCGCACATCTCCGCGCCCACCGGCACGCGGAAGAAGTGCCGCGAGGTGCCGCGCAGTTCGCCCTCCGTCTCGATCGCCCAGACGCCGTCGGCGCGGCCGGTCGCCGACAGGCTGTTGCCGTCGGTGGTGATCCACAGCCGGCCCATGTGGTCGACGGCGCAGTTGTCGGGCATGCCGAACCAGCCGTTCTCGCTGGTGGCGGCGTTGAACGTCGCGCCGACCGCGGCGATCGACGGGTCGCCGCAGCGCAGCAGGATGTCCCAGGTGAACTCGGGCCGGGCGTGGTTGTCGCCGTCGGCCGGCGTGATCTCGATGACGTGGCCGAAGGCGTTCTGGGCGCGCGGGTTGGCCGGGTCGGTCTGCTCGGCCGTGCGGGAGTTGTTGTTGGTCAGCATCAGGTAGACCTTGTTGGTCACCGGATTGGCTTCCATGTCCTCCGGCCGGTCCATCTTGGTGGCACCGAGCAGGTCGGACGCGCGGCGCGCCTCGATCAGCACGTCGGCCTGGGAATTGAAGCCGTTCTCCGCCGTCAGCGGGCCCTTGCCGAAGATGAGCGGCAGCCAGCGCCCCGTGCCGTTCTCGCGGAACTTCGCGACGAACAGCGTCCCCTCGTCGAGGATGTCGAGGTTGTTGGCGCGGTTCTCGAGGTCGACCTTCGCCTCGGTGACGAAGCGGTAGACGTAGTCGAACGCCTGGTCGTCACCTTGGTAGACGACGAAGCGGCCGTCCTTGTTGATGATGTTGGCGGCGCCTTCGTGCTTGAAGCGGCCGAGCGCGGTGCGCTTCTTCGGCACCGCGTTCGGGTCGAACGGGTCGATCTCGACCACCCAGCCGAAGCGGTTCGGCTCGTTCGGCTCCTTGGAGAGATCGAAGCGGTCGTAGAAGCGGCTCCAGGCGTAGAAGGTTGTGCCGGAGACGCCGTAGCGGCGGTGATTGGTCGCCTCGGGATGGTCGACCGGCAGCGCGCCGCCGAAGTAGCCGTTGAAGTTCTCCTCGCAGGTCAGCCACGTGCCCCACGGCGTCATCGCGCCGGCGCAGTTGTTCAGCATGCCGAGGATGTTGAGGCCGGTCGTATCGGCCGAGGTCTTCAGCCGGTCGCTGCCGGCGGCGGGGCCGGTGACGGTCATCGGCGTGGAGGCGGTGATGCGGCGATTGAGGGCCGAGCCGCGGATCACCCGCCACTTGCCGTCGCTCGCCCGCTTGATCTCGACGACCGAGCCACCGTGGGCGGCGATCTCGATGTCGGTCTGTTCCTGCGTCTGCAACGCGAGGCCCGGATAGCCGGGGAACATGATGTTCGGCTCCGTGTACTCGTGGTTGACGCAGAGCAGGCCGCGGTCGTCCGCGCCGTCGATCGGGGCGTAGCCGACGAAATCGCAGTTGTAGCCGAACTGCTCGGCCTGCTTGGCGGCCGACTGGGCGGCGGGGTCGAACTTCGGCGCCCCGGCCACCACCGGGTCGCCCCAGCGGATCAGGATGTCGGCCGAATGCCCCTTGGCGACGTGGTGGGTCTCGTCGACGCCCGCCACGATCTCGGCGAAGTCGAAGGTGGAGCCTTCCGGCATCTCGGCCGCCTCGGCGCGGCCGGCGGCGAGTGCCAACGGCGACACGGTGGCGGCGATCGCCGACACGGCGAGCGAGCCGCGCAGGATGTCGCGGCGCGACATGCGGACCGCAATGATGTCGCCCATCGTCGGATTGGACGAGGCGTTCGACGCCACGTCGTCATTCGCCTCCAGCGCCTCGGCCGACCACGTGTTCGCGTTCTCGGTCATCGTTCGGACTCCACCACAATCAGAAGAAGCTTGCGCGGCTCAGCATTCGCCGCTGCTAGAGTCGAACTGATATGGTTCCATTCTGACGGTTCGATGACATGACAGAATTATGAAGCGCGATGATGTTTGAACAGTTTTCGATTAGTCGGGTAATAAATGGAAATGCGTTGCATATGGGACGGGTGTTGTGGCGAATGCTGAAGTCTTAACTGCGTTGTTGCTGGGGTGGCGCCTGCGAAGGGATGGGGCGCCGTCAGCCTCCACCGCCACCCCTTCTACCTCCTCCCCTCTCGTAGGGGAGGTGGCCGGCGCAGCCGGCCGGAGGGGTCCGCCGCGCGCGAGCGCGGCGGTACTTTTCGGCGCGGCGGCGCCACGCGTCCCTTCTCCCGCTTGCGGGAGAAGGTCCCGGCAGGGGGATGAGGGCCGCGCCGCGAAGCGGCGCGGAACCTCCGGCCGCATGGGCGTCTTCCGCGCGGCTTCGCCTCGCGGCCCTCACCCGCCCTTCGGGCACCTCTCCCGCCCTGCGGACGGGAGAGGGGAGACACCGCCGCGCCCCGCCCCGCATCCCTTCTCCCGCGCGAGCGGGAGAAGGTCCCGGCAGGGGGATGAGGGCGCGCCGCGAAGCGGTGCGGAAGCGGATATAGGAATAAAACCCTTGACACGGACACCATCCGCCTCCACACTTCTCTCGTCCACTCGGAGGGGCGCAGCCGGAGGCGTACCGGTGCCCGCGGGGTGGACGGCGGTGACCCGCGGCTGGCTGGGACGCACGCAGCCTTCCCCGGGGGGATCGTGGGTAAAGCCTCCCGCCGCCACCACGAGCGGCGTCCCGGGCTTCCGCGAGGGCGGAGGCAGCGTCACCGGCAACGGTGACGCCAGGGAGTAGCGCCTGCGGCGACCTAGGCGAGGAAAGCGCGCCGGCCCGCAGGACCGCCAGGGGGAGCACCGGGACCCAGGCAACACCGTTTCCACGGGGCGCCGACAGGCGCGGGCGTCGCAAGACGCCCTGCGGCGGATCGTACATCCGCCGCCACCACTACGGATCGCGCCGATCGGCGCCCCGTCCCCTCCACAAGGAGGGGGAGAGAGTTGGCAAAACCCCGGCGGGAGACCGCGCGGGGGTGGAGGTGTTCGGGGGGTGATTGAAGAGTTTGGCGGGCGGCGGCGGCAGGCGCGACGCGTCCCTCCCCTGCCAGGGGG
>Ga0209902_100557_pt1 | contig 36413 bp, 36 predicted proteins | sample FECB27metaG_FD_188304 | JGI IMG/M metagenome (GOLD analysis project Ga0209902, IMG submission 188304) | Cyanobacterial communities from the Joint Genome Institute, California, USA - FECB-27 (SPAdes) (version 2) | ecosystem: Environmental > Aquatic > Thermal springs > Hot (42-90C) > Microbial mats...
TGTTCTTGCGTCATACTTAAAGTCCAAATATCAGTTCTGATGTTTGATTCTTTTTGGACTTTTTTACGCTTAACTTGCTTGTTAGCTTTCTTCTTGACCATAGTTTCGACCTAACTATATCTCGTCAGAACATTTTAACAAAAAAGCATCTCTTTTTATGAGGATGCTTCGCTTTTTAGCTGGGGAGCGAGCTAACCCCACCTAAATTAAAAATTTTAGGTGGGGACTGCGCTCTAACATTTCAGTTCAACTAAATAAACCATGAGGTAGGGGCACGGCATTGCCGTGCCCTTACGAAAATTTGTGGCTCAATTAACTGAAAATAGCTGTAAAAAATTTTGAAAAAGGGTAGCGCAATCCTGAAGTGAGGTAACACATTATGCAAGTCTTAGATAACTTGCAATGTTTAAATAGAACAAAATTACTAGATTGAGTGGATTTACCCTATGTGGAATTATTTCTACACAAGGTAATAAAATTTACCACTTAACTATGGTAAATTAACTGTTTATCGTTTTTGGATATCTTGATACAGATTTTACATTGATGGATTTACAGTGTAGAGTTAAAGAATTTTCAATGTGCTTTAGGATGAACGTATTGACAAAGTAGACAAAAGGTTTAGGCTTAGTAAATATGTATGGCTCAGGGTATGTTTACCAAGGGAGTGCGTAGGGCGAATAAATATTTTTATATAAAAAATTATTCTCCTGATTCTATCGCCCCCAAAGCCTTCAAAGAAGCCTTTTCGGCATTTGTCAAACCAATGACGCCTGTAATATCCATACGCTCATACAGGTGATTGGACTTAAGCAGCTGTCGTTGGTTGCGAGTGTCTACATCCCAAAGCTGTATGTTCTCATCTTCACCACCGCAGGCAAGTAGCCGACCATCAGAACTAAACGCTACTGAGCGGATCTCCCCTGTGTGTTCACGTCTGAGAATATCTAGGCATTCACCTGTACTGACTTTCCACAATCTAACGGTTGCATCGCCACTGCCACTGGCAAGGATTTGTCCATCGGGACTGAAGGCAACTGAATAAACTTGTTTGCTGTGTCCCTTAAGCGTTTGCAAACATTCACCTGTGCTGGAGTTCCATAGTTTTACGGTTTGGTCTTCGCTACCACTTGCTAAAATTTCACCATCAGGGCTAAATGCAACTGACCAAACTGAGTCTTTATGGTCTGTTAAAGTTACAAGACATTCCGCTGTATCGAGATTCCACAGCTTAACTGTACTATCGGCACTGCCACTGGCAAGAGTACGACCATTGGGACTAAAAGCAACTGTCCAAACCCAGTAGCTATGCCCTTCTAATACCTTAAGACAAGAACCCGTGTTGGTGTTCCATACTCGAATCGTTCGGTCTTCACTGCTGCTGGCAAGGGTTTGCCCATCTGGACTGAAAACCACTGTCCACACCCAATTACTGTGTCCTGTGAGGGGTTGGATGCATTTGCTGTTGCTAATGTCTTTGATATCCCAAAGCTTGATAGTATAGTCAGCGCTGCCACTAGCGAGGATTTGTCCATCTGGACTAAAAGCAACAGAGCGAATGCGTCCCATATGTCCTTTGAGCGGATAGTAAATATACGTACGTAAATCCCATAGCCTAATCATATGGTCATCACGACCACTAGCAAGAATTTGACCATCTGGACTAAAGGCAACCGAATAAACATCACGGGTATAGCCTTGTAATTCATTCAAGCAATTGCCCGTTGCCACATCCCAAAGCCTTGCCGTTTGGTCATCACTGCTACTGAGCAAAGTCCGTCCGTCGGGACTGAAAGCAATATCCCACACGTGACTAGTATGCCCTTGTAAGATTTTCAGACATTTACCCGTGTGTATATTCCATAACTGAATTATCCAGTCTTCGCCGCAACTACCCAGCGTTTTTCCATCAGGACTGAAGCGTATCTTATATATTTTTTTACTAGATTCTTCTAGTGTCTTCCAGCATTCTCCTGTGGAAGTATCCCAAAGCTTGATACTTTGGTCTTCACTGCTACTTGCTAGCATTTGTCCATCTGGACTGAAGGTAATAGACCAAACCTGGCTAGTATGTCCTTGTAAGGTTTTAAGACATTCCCCATTATAGATATTCCAAAGCTTGATTGTGCCATCAGCACTGCTACTGGCAAGGATACCATCTTCAACAGGACTAAAAGTCACTGACCAAACCCAACCACTATGTTCCTTAAGAGTTTTCAAGCAGTGTCCAGTCTTAACATCCCACAGTTTAATAGTTCCGTCTTCACTAGCACTAGCTAAGATACGACTATCTAAGTTAAAAGCAACCGAGTAAACTTTATTGGTATGTTCTTTCAGTGTATGAAGACACTCGCCTGAGTGTACATACCAAATTTTAATAGTGTAGTCTCCGCTACCAGTAGCTAAGAATTGGTTGTTTGGACTGAAGTCTAAAGCCCAGATCCAGCCAGTATGCCCTTTGTAGATGTAAAGTTGTTTAGTATCTGCAGTTCGCCAGAGACGCACTTCTCCATTAATGACACCTGTGGCAAAAAACTCTCCGTTGCGACTAAATCCGACAGATTGCAAACTTGACATTGTCTCTTTAAAGACAGAACCAGTCAGGTCAGCATTCGTAAAGCTAGTACCTTTTAACTTAACGTCTTTGAAATAGGCGTGCCAGATAGTCAAGTTGGAAAAATTATGCTCACTTAAATCTATATCAGGTTGCTCTTTATCAGGTTGACGAATCTGAAGTTGACGCAGCAAATTGATCAAGTTAGCAGCAACATATCCCTTTTTGACTGGAGACTGCTGTTGTAGAGAATTTATCATTTGAAGTAAATGGGATTCCAGTTGATTGCCAAAAACGCTAAGTAGCTTCTTTTTGACAGGTTCTAAAATGAGTCGCTCTTGTGTTTTGCGGATATAATCAAGCGATCGCGCTTTCATCAATGGGTAGGCATTGACGAATCCCAGGGTTCTTCCTTGAATGATTTCTTGGCTAACTTCTTCAATCAATCGTTCTGTGACATACTCCATCACCACGGACTGCTGACCAAACTTATTGGAACCTGCTTCTTTTTCAATAAATGAGCGCCGCAATAGAGATTCGACAGCTTCCAACACTCTATTTGCTGGTTCTGGTGTAATGAGTTCTGATTTTAATTCTGTCAAAGACACAGATTCGCGTGCGCTCGCCAGCCAATACATCAGTTGTTTTTCCAACTCTGACAGGCGATTAAATTGTTGGTCTAAAAGAGTGCAAATATCTCCGTAAACTGCGGTTTCTTGGCGAATTTGATTTAAAAATTCTTGAACCTCATTGCTAAATAGGTCATAGATTGTCGTGGCAACTATCTTGAGAGCCAGAGGATTACCCGAGTATCGTGATACTAATTCGCTTAACTGGGCATCTGAACAGGAACGTCCTTGATCTTTTAAACCTTTGTCTTCCAGAATTGCTTTAGCTTCTTCTAAATATAGTCCCGAAAGCTGCAACACCTTCACTGGCAAATTCTCCCCTGCCAGTGCTGCGACTTGCCTAGGCTTTTCCCGGCTTGTGATTAGCAAACAACTCTGGTGTGCAGCTTCTGCTACCTTTTGCAACAAATAACCATAGTTTTCATATCCTGGTTGGCACTCTCCTGCCCGTTCGTAGGTTTTGCCTTCACCACTGCGAAGTATTGATTCTACGTTGTCTAAAATCACCAAACAACGGCGTTTTTTCAAGATATCAATCAGGCGCAGTATCTTGCTGTTATCGTTGTCTGGCAACTCGGGTTCTGAATTATGAGATAGGAATTGCAACAGTTGTGTGAGAATCTCTCCAAAGGGTGGACTATTGCGGAGCGATCGCCAAATCAAATAATCAAAATTTCTCCCTAGTTTTTTAGCAATTCGTGCTGCTAGCGAGGTTTTGCCCATTCCTCCCATACCTAACACTGCAACCAATCTACAGCGTTGGGAATTAAGACCCAAAATCCATTGTTCTAACTCCAAAAGTTCCTTTTCTCGACCCCGAAAACCCTCAACGTCTACTGCTTCACCCCAGTCCTCGCGCAATGTCTTAATATCTGCTTTAGCAGTTTGTTGGTACAAGGCTGATAGCTTTCGCTTGAGATTATTGAGTTTTTTGTTACTAGTTCCCTCGATACCAAATTTGCGATAACTCTCTCCTAGTCTTTTTTTCACTGCTAGTTGGGAAATATTCAGTTCTTCAGCTATCTTGGCTCCTAAATAGTCATTTAATGCCAGCAGAAGAGTATCTAGCTCGATTCTAGTAACACCATAATTGGCTGCTACCTCTTTAATGAAACTTTCTGGAACCTGAGACACAGAATTTTTTGGCACCTGATTTGGGCTCACTGGCGCAGTGCCAGTAGATAACAGTGAGCCTGTTAAGGGTTTGGGGTTAGTTCCTGCTCCTGATTGAGATTAGACTTCTTTTTCAGAATTGGGGTTAGTTGTTCTGCAATACCTTCTAACTGAATCGCATTACAAGCAATGTCAAAGGCAAACTCTACGGGCACTCTTGCATCGAATTGTGGATCATAAGCTACTAGAGCATCGTAAAAGCCTACGGCAAATTCGATTGCAGCTTTATCACCAATTTCATCATTCATGCCAATCACATAATCAATGTATTGCACTATTGCGTTTGCTTGAAACTCACTATAGCAAGCATTTAACAGTACACACTCTACTTGCTTAGCAAAATACCTGAATAATCCAGCCAGTGCTTCTCCTGTTACTAGCTTTTCTTGCCCATTTTCATCTTCAAATCATAATCCCTTTGTCCATGAGCCATGTCCAGAAAAATGGATAATGTTTGGTCGAAAATCTAAAATGGCGCGACGAATATCTCTTGGACGTACCGCCCACTGTTGCCGCAGAATAAATTTGTCACGTTGTCGCGTTCGCTCCAACCCTTCCTGAATGTCACGCACTTCCTCATCCAAACGCAGCCGCGATGTCTGTTTCGGATTGGCTGCTACAATCAAGATTTTTTTAACAGGAGTGTCGCTGCTCATTCTAGGATCTAGGACAAGTATCTTTTCCTGCTAATATAACGCGAGTTCGATGAAAAGAGTCTGCTAACAAAATAATCAGGGATACAGCTTCCAGTGCAGTACGATAGAATCTGCCTTCCAAAGCTCCATAAAACTCACATTAATATAGCGTTTACAAGCCGGAGAGGTGCTTAAAGCACTTCTCGGCTTTTTGCGTAAATCTGTATTACATGGAGAGCAAGAACTATGAACCGAAATCAGGGCAGTCGTCTATTCAGGTTAGCTTCTCGTTTGCTCAAATATTTTTTACTGGCATTATTTGGCTTGGCGATCGCTTATGTTGTGTCAATAACTTTTGGGGTAGTAAATATTGCCCTCATCCTACCGTTGGTATTCGATTGGGTTGGGCGGTTGGGACTTATCCTGTTTTGTTTGATAGCAATAACAGTCATTTTTGAGTCGTTGCGTTAATCGGCTCAATGCCTGTTACGCTTTTTGTGCTTTGTGGGGTCAACTAACTTGTATGACTGGTTAGGTTCAGGAGTTGGAGGAAAGGGACGCCCAGAGGTTGATGTCACCTCTTGCCCCGTACTTTGTCCATTAGAGTTGATGAGTTCGTACTGTCCGCTTATGGGAGTGCGATCGCCTGGGTTGTACAAGGTGGATTGTTGTTTGTTGGTTGGCTCCTCTTCCCGCATCAAGAGTGTAGTGACAGCATTGTAGGTTAAAGCAAACTTGCATTGGATTTCAAAACCAGGAAGATAGCCGCCGTGATAAGGTATTTCTTCTAAGTTGCTGAACGCCCCTTTAATCTCTGAAATTGGTTTTATCAACTGCTCGCTGCGCTGGCTCCAATTAATGAGTAAAGCATCCAATATCTGTTGAAACTCAAGCGCATGTAGTGTTGCATCATCTGGATTCGTTTGGCTGTCTACAACAATCAATATCTTTAAAGTGATCTTGAGCGTAGTTTGAGCTTCTGAAAAATCATCGTTCTTACTAACTTGGGTATGAAACTCGTCTACATGAAAACCGAACTGCGCTCGAAAGTGTGAAAATTCCTCTGTTTGGAGTTGGTGACGAAGATAGGGTAGTAATCCCGCATCATTATCCAATAGGATTTGGCGAACGGTTAGCTCGTTTGTCATAATTTATCTAAAAAGTATCTACGTTAAGGCTTTCAAACTCAACATTTTGGCTTGAAACAGCAGAATACAACATCCTCCAAAGTGACCAGAGTTAGCTCACTCTTTGTGCTGTTGCATTTTGTTCATTCTGAAAGTTGTGTCATCATGTCGCCAATTGCCACGGTTCCACTGGTAATAACCTGTGCCAAAACACCTGTCTGCGTGTGTTGAAAATGCTTTTTCAGCAGAGTCAGCAGGGAGATATCTCGTTCTCCCGTTTCTGGATGAACATCAATATTTAAGCAGCGATTAATTCTGGCTGTAATGGCAATTCGGGCTGTACCAAGTTGCATTTCTTTGCCCACCCAGTCAAATTCTCCCCAGGCGGGTACACCATCTAAAACAATATTGGGGCGGAAACGCCGGACATCTACCTGAAGTCCGGCTAACTCACTTAAATTGTCAAGACTTGCTTGACTCACAAGAGAAATATGCACGGCTTCCCGGTCAGGATAGCGAGTTTTGCCAAATTCTCCCACAAGCTGCAAAGGTGCGCGGTTTGGATGTCTAGCAGTTTGGCTGGGATAAATTCCTGCGAGGTATCCTGTGAAAAAGGTAGCTATGCGATCGCGTCCTGTAGGGCTATTCGTATCAGCAACCAATAACTCTACGCCTTTGCGCTTTACTGTTAAACTGCCAGTGGCTGCTTCGTAGGAACAATCCAACGCTGCAAGTCCTGACCAGTCATTTTGCATGGCGAAGTGTTGCTTTTTCATCCACGGCACTTGTGTAGAGTCGGGATATTGTGCATCTTCTTTGAACATTAACGCAAAAGAGCGATCGCCCCTGATGCCATGTCCAACTTGCACCTCAACGCGATCGCACTTCTGGGAACTTAACCCTTTAAATGGATGAATAAATAACTCTTTGACACAAATCTTGGTCATTGGGAATTGGTTACTGGTAATTCGGCTTGTAATTAGCGCTGTTTGCGCTCACCCTCCGGGTATGCCTTCGGCACGCCTGACGGCGTTAGCGAAGCTCCTCCCTTAGGAGGCACGCCATGTACCTCCAAGGAGGGAAACCCTCCTATGTCCTTCGGACACGCTTCGCGAACAGTACTGGTCTCACTACTAACCTATCAGAACAGTACGGGAGGGTGAGAACCCCTACCTTTTAATCCGGGGATGAAACCCGACCCGACGGGTTTTAACCCGGAGTTTCTCTTCTTTCCGGAATGTTCCTACAAGATAGGGTATAATTTTGTAGGAGGTGATGAAACAATGTTGAGTTTAACTTACGAGTACAAAGCGATGCCCACAGACGAACAAATCCAGCAGATTGAACACACCTTAACAGTGTGTCGAAAAGTTTGGAATTTTGCTTTGCGAGAACGCAAAGATTGGCTCAACTCTCGTAAGTGTTCTGTCAACGCTTGTTCCATCGTTTCTGAATACATTACACCAGCTGATGCACCCTACCCCAATTACTACGAACAAGCCAATTCGTTAACTCGTGCTAAAGCAGAATTTCCGGAACTTAAAACTGTCAACGCACAAGTGTTGCAACAAGTCTTGAGGAAATTAGAAACAGCTTTTGTAGACATGAGTCGAAAAAAGATGGGCTTCCCTCGGTTCAAGAACAGATACCGGATGCGGTCATTCGTGTATCCACAATTAGGGAAAGGTCAAGTTCTCAAAGGCAATCAAATTAAATTGCCACAGTTGGGATGGATGGAATATGTCAAGTCTCGCGAAATCCCTGATGGTTTCAAGGTGAAACAAGTTCGGATTGTTCGCAAGGCTTCAGGATATTTCCTGATGTTCACACTGGAGTGTAATGTTAATGTGCCGCCCCCGGTGAAGAGCGGGCATCCCAGAGGAATTGATTTAGGTTTGGACAAGTTTGCGGCTACTTCTGATGGTGAATTGATTGAGCGTCCCCGTTTTTTAAACACACTGCATCGCAAGCTGAAATTGCTGCAACGCAGGCTTAGAAATAAGAAAAAGGGATCTAACAATCGCCATAAGTTAAATCGCAAGATTGCCCGACTCCATCAACGCATCTCAGACACTCGCAAAGATTGGCATTTTAAGTTAGCCCACAAGCTTTGCAATGATGCTGGAATGGTTTTCGTTGAGGATATTGACTTCCGAACTTGGGCAAAAGGGATGTTGGGCAAACACACTCTTGACGCTGGATTTGGGCAGTTTGTCGCCATCTTGCAATGGGTGTGCTGGAAACGGGGTGTGTATTTTGACAAAGTGGAAAAGGATTACACCTCGCAAGTTTGCCCACAATGTGATACTCACACCGGAAAGAAAGAATTAAAGGACAGAATACACTCTTGTCCTGAATGTGGCTACACCACGCATCGCGATGTGGCATCCGCACAAGTGATCCGAAACAGAGGGGTCTCTGGGCTGGGACGCAGCCTGGAAGAAAATGCCTGTGGAGACGGTCTGACGGGGACTGGAAATAGTCTAGTTAAGAGTCGAAAAAGCAGGAACAAGGGTGGAGAAGCGCGACTTCAGTCCGCTTCGTAACATCCTTTGAGAATCCTTGTGGCTTCAGCCCGGGGAGTACGTCAATATCCATTGCTCAATCCTTAACAGAACCAATCTATTTCTGTGCAACTGGCTGATTTTTTGCACCACCACTTCCTGCACCCGTTATGCTGCGGAAATATAAACCACCAACTGTTACTAAAAATACAACATATCCCACTGCTTGCACAACATACAGATATTGTCTATAGCCAAATAAGGCTTTGAGAACAACGCCAGGAAACTGTTCGTCGGGTAGGATCTTGGAAGTATCCCAAACCATTGGACCTAAGATGCAAGAGTGGATTCTGGTAAACCGTTCGTAATAAAAACAAAGGCTTTCTGAGGCGCGATTGCTCAGAGCAAGGGTAGTAAAAGCTTCGTCGAATTTATGCAAAGCTGTCACCACTAACCCAGCCACAATCAACACTAAGAAAACCCCCATGACCTGGAAAAATTGGCGAATATTAATTTTAACGCCCCATTGAAATAACAGCACGCCAATTGCAGCCGCGACTGCAATACCACTAATAGCGCCAAGGCTGGGAATAAGCCCTTGTTGAGAAGCAATGAACAGAACAGTTTCAAAGCCCTCACGCACAACGGCAACAAATACTAAACTAAAAACACCCCAACCAGCATATGAGTCCTGTTTTAAAGCATCTGTTACGGCTCCCTCTACCTGAGCCTTCATAACTCTGGCTTGCTTGGTCATCCAAATGAGCATCCAGCTGAGCATAGCAATTGCTAACACGCTGAACACACCTTCCATCAATGGCTCAACTACTGATGAATACTGGGGATTAATTGCACTTAGTGCTTGAACTATCCAAGTGAACAAAAAACCGATAAATGCACTGACAATGATGCCAACACCGACACCAGCATAGACCCAAGGGTTTAGTCGCTGTTGTTTAGCTTTTTTTAGCAAAGCTAGCACAATGCCAACTACGAGAGCAGCTTCTACTCCTTCTCGGAGTGTAATTAAAAAAGTGGGTAAAGCAGCACTAAAGTTCATTATTTGTCCTTTGTCCTTGGCGCTTAGTCATTAGTCATTTATTTTATACTAATGACTAATGACTAATGACTAATAACTATTCACTGAAATCGCATAACATCTGTTGGAGTTCGAGATTATGCGTTTCTTCTTCACTAATCATATGACGAGCAAATTCTTCCAGAAAACTGTTGGCGTTGCTAACAGTTTCAAACAGTTTTTTATACAACCCTAGCGCTTTTGCTTCGTGCGCTAGACTTTGCGCCAAGAAATCCTTGACTGAGTACTTGTCAGTGTCTTCTACTGAAGAAATTTTCCGACTAGGACGACCTTCCAAACCCGTGAGAATTTCTCCCACTTTTTGGGCATGAAGTAGAGACTCGCTCGCCTGCTCTTTGAAAAAATCGACCATAGAAATGCGGTAAGAACCAGTGACCATTAAGGAATAGTGAGTGTAACGCACTACTCCCGCTAACTCACACTCAAAGATTGAGTTCAGTAGGTCCATTGTTTGTTTCTGATCAAGCTCTCGCATCATGTTGTTAATTCTAGTGATACGTGAAAGTTTTTGAGTTCTTAGCGATGAGTGATGAGTGATGAGTTATGCTTGATAACTCATCACTCATCACTCATTTTAAATTCTCGCCCGAGAGTAAAATTCTAGGCAAGTACCACTACAAACAATTCAAGCAGTCTATCGCTGCGCTTGGGTGCTAGAACTATCAATGACTTTTTGAGAATTTTGCTCAATGGTTTTTACTAGTTTGGTGACATCTTCGGGAGTCTTAATTGGTTGATCTGGTGGAATTGCAGAGGGCCAAACTTTTGTCAGTTCAGTCATACTAGTTTCAATTGCTTTATGTTCTGCGGGATGCTCTTTAGCCATTTTGCTGGCAATTTCTTTGTATAAGTCGTTAGCGTAGTTGACAAAGCCACGGGAATCTTGATATTCAATAGCTGCAGAAATTTTTCCATCTGCGATTGCCGCACCATATTCTGAGTTAGCTGCATCTAGCAACCCGTTCATCACCTGCAGCACGAATCTCGGTTGCGATCGCTGATCTGCTGGTAAAGCTGTCACAGCACTATCGACAGATTGCATGGAAGAGGCAAAATCAGTTTTCACCTTGGCATTTTTAGGGTTAGATTTGACGAAATCTTGCAAACTAATCAAAGATGTCTTAAACTCTTTGACTTTACGCTCATTTAATTGCTCTTCTACATCAACATAAATCTCTTCAACTGGATGTCCAATGTGAGGTTCCGCCTGTTTTGGCTGATTTTGATCCAACAGTTCTTTTGCTACCAAAAGGTGTCCTTTCATTAACCCGAGTTTCGTCATGTAGTCAACATCTTTTGGTTCCCCAGTCAGAACCACTTCCTGAATAGTCACTTGGTCTTTAATTTGGTCGAATTGCTCTTGGGTAATCACCTTTTTAGAGACTAAGTCCTCAGGACTAATGTAGGGACGACTCGCCTGAATTTTGTGCGATAGTGCTGGAACACCAAGCTGTGCCTCAAACTTATCCAACTCCGACAAGATCGCATTATTGATATTGATTTTCTTTTTGTTACCGTGTCCGCTGTGATTTACTGCCTCAGTAGCCTGGGGACTGGAATTAGCAGTCGGTGCAGTCGAATTTTCTGCGGTTGGCGTACCGTTACAGGAAGTTAGAGCGAAAATGGCTGCAGTAGCAATAGTTAAGCAGATGTAACGGAATTTTCTCATTCTTGCTCCTAAGAGTATTTGAAAGGTAATCATTAAAACATTCAAACAAGTATTGATCGATGGATTTGACAGTGTGTCTTAGATTTTGCTATGATACTTTCTCACAAATGAGATTAATTTTCAACTACTTACTAAGATTTTAACCATGATTTCATAACAATTCTCAGTTATTGAATCACTAAAATCCTTATAGGACGACAATCTTCCTAATTAATCGCTGATGCTACATCTGCATATTTGAGACTGTAGAGGAATTAAACTAGGCACGAAAGAATCGACAACAAAGCTAGTCTCCTGACCGACAGTCAGAGGGCGCATTATGTTCTAATCATAGAATCAGTGTTGTCAGTCCTACTAAAGTAAACCCCCTTGCGATACCGAATCAGGTAGCAAGGGGGAACACAACTGGGAGAAATTGAAAACTGTATATTCCTTTTTCAGCCTGTGGCTGCAAATCTTGTTATTTGACGAGACGCTGTTTGAACTTACCGTTAAGTATCAAAGATTTAACATGATTTGCGAAAAAATTTTATGAATGCAAAAAATATCGAGGAGTTTTCTTTTAGCCAAGCCCGCACACTGCTGAGGTGAAAATCTGCAATGTAATGCATATATGCTAAGTTGCCAGTTGCAATACCCAAAAATGCAACAACAGTTGACCAAAATGTTAGGGTACGCATTTGAGGGAAAATTTTACTCACTCTGCAAAGTAATGGAAATGCTAAATGTCCTATGTGTACAGCAACAAACCTTGCACGTAATGCTCTAAAACCGTCAATTCTTCCCATCCATTGATGACAAGGACTAAGATGCAATAGGTTGAATAAGGGCAAAAATAGAAACATCCCAACAGACAATAAGTTTAGTCTATTAATTGCAACTTTAGCAATATGTAGCTGCTTTGAAAATTTCCCAAAAATTGAATCAACACGTGAATCTCCCACCATAACAAATCCTCAGTTGGTGTTCAACAAACAATTATTGATGATGAGGGAATCTAAATTAGGAAGTCCCCTCCCATTAGGTAAATGGGGTGCCCTGGTACTTAAGAGAAACTTCTCGAAAGTGTATACTTTTTTAATGCGTTTTACACACTTATTTGAGCATACATACTTTTACGGAAAAAATCTACAGTCAAAAAAATAATAGATTTATTCTTTGACATAATGGTGATAATTTTTTGTTATTGTTTTCCGTGAGTTTCATAGCAAAACATCTTTTTACTGAGTTCAAAGCGATGCTGTTTTTTTTGCTTTTGACTGATGTAGTTAAAAATGTTCTTGATTTGCTCAATACCGAGGTGTTGCTGTTGGCTAATCTGCTCAATGTTGGCATGATTGATTTGGGAGTAAATACTCTCTTCATACCTTCGTGTGTACTTCCTTCGCCAATCAATAAACTGCAATTGCTCAGTAATGTATCGCTGGCAGACTCTGCAATAAAACTGGCGACGTGGTACTTTTAAATACACTGTTTTCCCATAAACTGGTAAATCTCTCACTACAATTGGTCTGGTTTGATGCAATTCTTTCGTATAGTTACGGCAATGCGGACAGTATGTACCTTCAGCTAAAACACTTAACTTAAAAGATACTGAATCGTGAGAAAAATTACAAGATTCTACGGCTACACCAGGTAAGTTTAGTAAATGTGTGAAATGTATGTTCATCAGAAAAATGTCACCAGATATTACACTTGGCACCATGAAGTTTCTAACCCACTGGTGCTATCGTTGTTCAGTCATTGCACAGGAGTCGAATCAGGATTTTTTGACGACATATAGGTAGTGATTTTTTAGAAACAGGCTTTTCTCCTCACAGGAGTTTCAAGATGCACAAAGCCATTGTCACCCTTCTCCAGAGCATCCCTGACAAATTTCAAGTCAAAGCTTTCTTCAGTAATTATGTGTTTGTCGCCATACTATAACAAGTTTTACCACATAGTACGGCAAAATCTCTCATCAATAAAAAATAGTGATAAGTAATTATTTGATGCACGGATGAGCTTTGCTGTGAAAAGCAGCCACTATGAAGGTTGTGGGAAGTCACCTTTAAAACAGTGAACAGCTACCTACGCAGTGACGCCTGCTATGGTGGGGGATTTAAACCCGCCACCAACGCTTTCGGTCCAATTGGTGTGGTGTTTCCCCCAACGATGAAATTGATAACTGATAACTGATAACTGGTAACTGGTAACTGTTAAAATGTTTGCTTTAAGATGTCTGCAAAGCGGTTTTCAATGAAATGCATTACAGTTGTGATTTTCCTGTGGGACAGGTGTCCTCACCTGTCGGTTTAATTCAGGGCGGGCTGGACAGCCCCGAAGTTCCGAGTCTCCTTCGGAGACGCTACGCGTTAACGCAGTTCCTCCGTACGAGCCACGGAGGAAACCGACCCTCGGACTTCTCTCCACCCCACAAAATTTGTATTTAATACTACTGAGAACTGCTATGTCTAGTCAGGAAGTTTTTGTCATCTTTTGAGAGTTACTCTCAGCTACGACTTCAAATTGACCCATGCACCCGTTTTCTGCGATCGCATCCTGATGAGGATGAAACATATACATACCCGGATAACGAAAGGCAAATTCCAAGATGTGACGTTCCGCTATCCCCATCGTAATCACATCAGTTTTAGCAGTGGGTTTGGTAGTCATCCCCGTGGGATAGACGTCAAAAAAGTTGGCGTGGAGGTGAAACGTCACTGCTGGATCGTATTCAATGATGTTGAGAAGATACACCCTAATCAACTGGTTTTGGTAAATAGGGATAGGATGATCCTTGTAGTAGTCGGGTAGCCCGTTGAAGGCATAATATTCGTTACGGCTATCGTCATTCACGTCATACCCAGCCATCACTAATGCGATCTCATCCGCTGGAGGACGTGGAGTGGGTGGATCGATGATAAACATTCCATATAGCCCCTTGGCAACATGACGCGTTACCGGCTCAATATGGCAGTGGTACAGATGAATGCCATAAGGTTCAGCATCAAATTCATAGATAGTTGCTGTACTGTGGCGAACTGGGCGAATACCATCCATTTCTGAGGGGTGGACGCCGTGAAAATGTAAAGAGTGGGAATGTCCCGCCTGGTTGAAGAACAGCACCCGCACGCGATCGCCTTGTTTTGCCCTGAGTGTTGGTCCTGGTATGCGACCATTTAAATCCCAGATATTGTAAGAGACAGCATTATTGAGCTGAATCGTGGAAGTACCCGCAGTCAGGCGAAATTCCCGGATGGTGCGTCCATTTTCTTGCTTTATTGTGCCATATTCAAAATCCCGTACCATCTTCGCTGGGTTAGCAACCCCAGAAGTTGCTTCCATCTCTAAGGTTGGTACTCTCACTATTGACTTATTTTGGGCATTAAGTATTTGCCATAACGCCGTACCAGTCACACCAGCGCCTACTAAACCCAGCTTCAACAGATTACGACGGCTTATTACTTTTTCTTTTTCTAAAGCAAATATATTAGGCATTGTGTTATTATTGATACTTTACAGCAAAATCAAATTGCCAATTTTTTTCAATTAATTTCTTTTGGAATACTAAAATAATTAATAATTATTGTCAATATTTCTCAAGTTTTATAAAACTTATAATAATGATTATAATTATCACGTACTTGATTTCTCTGGGTTTCTTGTCTTAACATTGCATCGCTAGTACAACACTAAAAAGTGTCTAGGACTTACGCCAAAGTTCTCAAATATGAGTTTCCATTTTTCGACTCTCAGGTGGGCAGTGCTGAGTAAAACCGTATTGGATCCCGACATAAGTTTAGGGCACTGCCCACCCTACAAGCTACAAGCTGTGGTCGCTTTCCCATTGAATGCGCATTCACACACATGATGCTCAATCTGTACAGTGCCTAAGTCCTAGTGTCGTGAAAAATTTTAATTTTTCTTTATTGCTTGCGATAGTTACATAGATTTAATTATTTTTGAAACAACAAAATGTCAAAAGGTGTATGATGCATATTTCTAAAGGCAAGATAGTGGACAAGCTAGTCAGAGGCTCATATCTTGCACCAAATGCCTCTGCATACTTAACTAAATAAGCAGGAACCTTTGCTAGTAAAGATTATTCTTGAGTCAAAACGCCCGCCGATTGAAACTAAAAGCTTTAGATGCATCTGTAGGTACTTATCGTGTCAAAAATTATTCTTAAATCAAAAGGCAAATCAAGGTTAGTGAGTTTAATCTTGATGGCAGTGGTAAGTTTTTACTTCATTGTGTGCCTACCCAAACCAGCGTATGCTATGCATATTATGGAAGGTTTTTTACCACCAGGCTGGGCAATATTTTGGTGGGTCGTAGCATTACCGTTTTTTATTTTGGGGTTACGCTCCCTAACTCGCATCACTCAAGCCACTCCTGAATTAAAATTACTGCTAGCATTGGCAGGAGCGTTTACTTTCGTACTGTCAGCATTGAAAATGCCTTCGGTGACAGGGAGTAGTTCGCATCCGACAGGAACAGGGTTAGGCGCAGTATTATTTGGGCCTTTAGCGATGTCGGTGCTGGGTAGTTTAGTCTTGCTATTTCAAGCATTACTGCTCGCCCATGGCGGCTTGACGACACTAGGAGCAAATGCATTTTCGATGGCAATTGTCGGACCATTTGTTGCCTTCTGGTTATACCGCTTGATTATGCAAAGTGGCAAGCAAAGCTTGGCGATATTTCTCGCATCTGCTGTTGCAGATTTGACAACATATCTTGTGACTTCTATGCAACTGGCTCTTGCCTTCCCCGCTGCTACAGGTGGTTTCATGGCATCATTTATTAAATTTGCGGGAATCTTTGCCGTAACACAGGTACCCTTGGCAATTAGCGAAGGGTTTTTGACAGTCTTGGTATGGAATTGGCTTTCTAACTATGGTCGTCAAGAATTAGAAATGTTAAACCTAATGAAACCAAAAAACTCATAAATGGTAGAGATAAATGGTAGAGATTGGGTAGTAGATAGTGGTTAGTAGTTAGTGGGATGTTTTGCCAACTAACAACTAACAACTAATAAATGTACAGACGTGCCATGAGGCGTCTCTAACCACTAGCAAGGGACTAATGAATAAGCAAAATCAAAAATGGAATAACTGGCTGTTGCTGTTAGCGGTGGTATTGTTAACAGTCACGCCCCTAATGGTAAGAAAAGGTGCAGAATTTGGCGGCGCAGATGGTCAAGCTGAAGAGGAAATCAAAAAAATACAGCCTCAATATGAACCTTGGTTTAAATCATTAATTGAGTTGCCGAGTGGGGAAGTTGAAAGCTTATTGTTTAGTGTGCAAGCAGCGACGGGTGCTGGTGTGATTGGCTATGTCATTGGTTTGTACAAGGGGCGTTCCGAACAAAGCAAGAAACAAAATGAAAATTCAGATTGACACGCTTGCTTACACTAATCGCTTACGTTGGTTACCACCAGAGCAAAAATTACTGTTTGCCACTGTCCTGCTGATAATCACTGCCTTTGCTCATCCGCAAGTTCAAGTTTTGATATTCTTTTGGATGAGTATTTGGACAGTTATTTATGCAGGCATTCCTGCTAAAACTTATTTGAAATTAGTCTATGTTGCCACTCTATTCTGGTTAACGAGTTTGCCAGCTTTAGCAATCAATGGCATAGAGGTATCTCATTTAGATTTTGTGCAACATGACTCAATTATAGGATTGACTTTTGGGTCTTATTATGTATACATCAGTCACAAAGGTATTGAGCAGGGATTGACAATTTTAACACGAGCGATCGCCTCTTTATCCTGCCTATATTTTGTCATGTTAACCATCCCCTTTTCCGAACTTTTGCAAACATTGCGTCGTATCGGGATTCCAGTGCTTATAACTGAGCTTTTATTGCTGATGTACCGCTTTATCTTTGTCCTTTTAAATACCACTGCCGAGTTATGGACTGCTCAACAATCTCGTGGAGGCTATCGAACTTTTAGTACTGGGATGAAAAGTTTAGCACTGTTGATTGGACAATTACTAAAGCGAACCATAGAAAACTATCGTCAAGTCTCCTTGAGTTTAGCAGCACGGGGTTTTAGTGGAGAATTGCGGGTTTGGCATCCTCATCGCTATCATCAATCGAAGCGCCATACGATAGAAGCAATTGTCGGCTGTGCAGTATTAATAGGATTAGAATTGTGGAAGTATGCAGGAATGGTTACTTGAATTTGAGCAGGTACATTATACTTATTTAGGCGCGCAACAATCGGCTCTGAATGGTCTAACGCTACGGATTCCTGCTCATAAAAGATGTGCATTAATAGGTCAAAATGGTTGTGGAAAGACCACACTTTTTTTATTAGCAAATGGTCTCTACAAACCAAATAAAGGCAGCGTGTATTGGCAAGGTAAGTCACTCAAATATGATCGTAACTCCTTAATGAAGTTACGTCAAAAAGTTGGGTTAATTTTTCAAGATCCAGAGCAACAACTGGTAGCCTCTACTGTTGAAGAAGATATTTCTTACGGGTTGTGTAATTTAGGCTTACCAGAAGTAGAAATTCAACAGCGAGTTGAGCAAGCTTTAGTAGAATTTGGTCTAACTGAATTAGCTCAAAGACCAGTTCATCATTTAAGTTTGGGACAAAAAAAGCGAGTTTCCATAGCAGATGTAATGGTGCTACGACCTGAACTAGTGTTGTTAGATGAACCTACAGCTTATCTGGATAAGTTACATACTCGTAACCTCATGGCAACTCTGAAAAAGATTCATGCAGGTGGGACAACAATATTGATGGCAACTCATGACCTTGATTTAGTTTACCGCTGGGCAGATTGGATATTTGTCATGGATAAAGGACGACTTGTTTTGGAGGGAAAACCACAGGATGTGTTTACTCAACGCGACATTTTAGAAGAGTTACAGTTGGGAGTACCACTCATATATGAAATGTTATTTGCTGACGGAGTCGCTGAAGAGGGACCTGTTTTGGAACGGTTACGGCAAAGAATATTGAATTTATTTCGTTACTTTTAAAGCTTGGATTAGTCATATCAAGTCCGGCAAATTACCCATAATAAAACTTATATAGCAATCCGCGCAGGATTTATGAAAAATCTTAAGTATTGTAGGGTGGGCAGTGCTTACCGTATTTTGCCGACTACATCCGGGTTTTGCGTTCGCACTGCCCTCCGCAAGCGTGTCGTTCAAAAATCTGCACAGGAGTCCTATATGTAGTAAGGACAAAAGTCCTTGTTTTCGTCCAAGAGGACTAAAGTCCTCACTACAAACTTAGTTTTGAGCGAAGTGAGGGTCAGTAACAACTGATGCCTAAGCCCTATGTATTACTTAAGTCATGTGAAAGTCTAACTTGCGATACATGACAAGACTAATTAAGTAAAAAAAGAAAAAATCATCCTGAAAGAACAAAAAAAAAGTCTTATTTTTTACTTTTTTATAGCAAGTATTACTGCTTAAGTATGGTAGATTTAATTTTGTACAGCTTTATACGCTATACAGTCTACAGGGTGCTTCTTAACACAAACACAAACGAAGGAGTACTTATGTCTAACATCAAAAACACTGGTTTGCAACCTGCTAACACTGTTGATGAACTTTTTACAGAACTTACGAATGAAGAATTAAGCCAAGTCTCTGGAGGAGGATTTAGTTTATCGGATTTCTTAAAGGATTTTAATTTCTCGTTTAACGATGGCGAAACTACAGTATTGGTTAGTGACGGAAACGTAGACGTAAAAACACCTTGAAGGAGTTAAGGTTAGACTAGTCCAACCTTAATCCACCCTATGATCTGAAAATGTTAGCCCGAAAGGGTTGCAACTTTTTATTAAATTTGTTGACTGAGCGGTAGTTCTACAAATTCTCTTAGGTTTCTCGGATTTCAAGGGCTGAGATACCTAACACAGAGTTAAGTAGAAAGACATTTGGTCATGAATTTAAAGCAATCTGCACTGTGAGCTTTCCTTCTAACTAATCGTTTTTAGAAGAGAATTTTAGTGCAGATTGTTTTCTTACCTTCAGATATTAGGAAGTTGACCGTTTTCCACGCGACCGGAAAACGCATCAGATATTTGCCGATCGCGTTGGACTTGCTGTAGTTAAGCTGCTTGGGAATTTTGGGTATTGACGCACAAGTGGTCAGGAAAATGCTTGCGCCAGCGTCTGTCTTTGCGCTTACTCTTGATGCCGCTTGATTTTCAACTCGCTATCGTTACGCTTGGGTAAGAACACGTTTTGTATTGATGGGTGCGTGTTCAATAAGACAGTAAGGGCGACTGTAGCTCAAAGGAGGTTCTAGAGCATGAGCCTGCAAAAATTCTGAATCATTCATTACCCGTTCAGTCTCACCATCAAAGACAATTTGTCCTTGACTTAGCACAATGGTGCGCGAACAAAGTTCTAAAGCTAAGTCTAAATCATGAGTGGCAATCAGTTGAGTGAGAGGCAAAGTTTGTAACAAATTAATTAACTGGCGACGCGAGCGCGGATCTAACTGGGCAGATGGTTCATCTAATATCAAAACCTGTGGGTTCATGGCTAAAACGCCTGCGATCGCAATGCGTTTTTTTTCACCACCAGACAAATTATCAGTATTGCGTTGCCCATACCATTCTGGATCAATATCAACTGCTGCTAGTGCTTGAAGAACTTGCTCTTTGAGTTCCTTGTCTCGTAATCCCAAATTCATCGGACCAAAAGCAACATCTTCCCATACAGTAGGCATAAATAGCTGATTATCTGGGTTTTGAAACACCAGCCCAACAAAATTCCGAATTTGTCGCAAATTCTCAGGCGTTACAGACCACTCACCAATAATTACCTCTCCTTCCTGTGGCAGAATAATTCCATTGAGGTGAAACTGCAAAGTGGATTTTCCTGAACCATTCGCCCCAATTAATGCGACTCGTTCCCCAGCTTCGATAGATAAATTAATCCCCACGAGAGCCTGAGTACCATCAGGGTAGGTATAAGTAAGATTTTTGATTTTTATCGGATTATGATGCATCGAAGAGTGCTTTAAGAAGAATACAGAATGCAGAACACAGAACTCAGCTTGGGACTTCACCGATGAATCCGCGCTTATTCAGCGGGGAAAGATTTTTTTCTCGACGAAAGTTAGCGAGGGCTTGTCACCTTACTCATCACCCAGTCGTACAGAACCCACAGCTGGGTTCTTAGCGAAGGAGTTCTGAGTTTTTTCTTGGTCACTTCATTAAGTAAACTGCTTGTCCAAGAAGTGCCAAAATTACAGTCAAACTCAGAGCTATAACATCGCGCCGTCCGCCCTGTGGTACTTTTTCTATCGGTGGGACTCCTTGATAACCCCGTGACAGCATCGCCTGATGAACGCGGTTACCTCGCTCGTAAGTGCGGATAAACAGCGCTCCGATCATGTTACCAACAACCAGGCGGATAGTACGGTTGCTGTTCATTAAATTGCGAGACGCTGCGGCTCGCCGCATAGTATTAAACTCGTTAATCAATACACCAATATAACGATACATTGATGCTATAATTGCCACCAACAGCGGCGGGGTTCGCAATTGAATCAAGGCATTGAGTAGCGCCGATACTGAAGTTGTTAAAGTTAGCAAATTCAACATGAGCAGCGACAGCAGCGTTTTGAGTGTGACACTACCCAAGACAGTTAGCCCTACTGTGGTAATCTGTAACGGACCCCAAGCCCAAAGAACCGTCCCACCTCCCCGAAACAAAGTACCCAAAAGCACAACGCCAACAAAACCGAACTCAACTGCTAAGCGTTTCAGTAGCACGCTGAGGGTGACTTTACTGAGTAATAAAACGCTTGCCACAGCCAAGCCATAAATTGCCCAAGTCCACCAATGTCCATTGGGCGTTAAGACAATGGCAAACACCAGTAGCAATGTACACAGTATCCGAGTACGAGGGGCGAGTTTGTGCCAAGGAGTAACCTGTTTACTATCGACATCAAAAGCTAGCGCCCCAATATGCAGCAGCATCTAGTTAAATTTTTATTGAGTTTCGTGGTTTATTGTGAATCATCAGTGTACTGCGATTCATCTAACTCAGGGTGAGATGAACTACGTCCACGCACAACCAGTTTGCCAATTCCCCAAGCCAAGCCAAAAACTGCTAAAGTTCCCACTAACCCAGCGATGGGTGTGGCTACTGCTTCCGGTACCCCTCTAAGGGCATATTCCTCAAACACAGCGTAGAACGGTAGTTTTTTAGCTGGTGCATCTTCAACTGCTTTATCTTCAAATTTGAGATCCTGCGAGACTCGATCCAAGCCATCAGGATCTTTGCTGGCAAAAGGAGACAGGAAAACTGCAATTAGGAGGGCAACACCCAAGCCAGCTATAACAAAAGCACGATTGCGCGATCGCGAGAGATTATTACTCATATGCATTATCCCTATTGATGCCGAGAGAGAGGACGAGAGGCAACAGCCTTGCGGGGGGGATCGTAGAACATATCCGGGCGAGTCCGCCAAATAAAACTCAGTGCTATTACGGTGATCACTGCCTCACCAATACCGATAATTACGTGCCAAGTTGCCATTGCCGCCAACGCCACCGTTAACGGAACTGTTCCAGATATAGCCAGTTGTATTGCACACAAAAGTGAGCCAACCATTACACTTGTCCAGGCAGCAACGGCTGCGCCAATGACCATTCCTGACAATTTATTGCGACCGATGGCAAACCGGATTGCTTTGTATAAGTAATAACCAGCAAATGTGCCAACCAATCCCATATTAAAGATGTTGGCTCCTAATACCGTCAGACCGCCATCTTGAAACAAAACAGCTTGAACGATAAATACCGCTACCATCACCAGAGAGCCAGCCCACGGACCTAATAAAGCTCCCGCTAGGGTTCCACCCAAAAGGTGCCCGGAAGTGCCGCCAGGAATCGGGAAATTAATCATTTGAGCAGCAAAGATAAAAGCGCCACACACTCCCATCAGGGGTACGGCTTTTTCCTGGTATTCTGCTTGCGATCGCGAGAGCGCGAGTGCAATTAAACCGATGGCAATGACCCAGGTGACAAAGATAATAGGTAAGTTAAGAAAGCCATCTGGGATGTGCAAGGCTAAATAAGGGTGAATGGCCCTATGTAGCCAGCTTGAGTATGGAATAAAAGGAAACACGATTATATCCGTAATTTAAAGAATTTTTTAGCTAGATTATGCAATCTAGGGAAATTTATAATTAAACTTGGTATTTTCCAATAATTCAATGCAATGGGGGGGCATTTTCAAATAAATACCTGTGTGCTGTTTGTTTGATCGTGCCTAAAGTGGTAACAAATCTAGCTTGGGGTAAACCTGCGCTGTCCCGGAGCTTACTTTTCACTCTTAGAAAGGAAAACCTCGCTTCCATTCCTCTCTCCTACAAGGAGAGAGGCTTTAAATTCTCCCCCTTCCCTTTTAGGGAACTCGGGGCCCCCACGAAGTGGGGATTAGGGTCAGGGGGCTGGGGGGTTAGGTTCCTTTGTTGGTTTTTCCACATGACGTGAAAAGTCAGGTCCCGAAGTACTACCGAACTCAGTGGAAGAATTGAATTATCGAAACACCAACCAAAACGACTGAATCATTAGTTAGTATTGTTTGGGTTTTATTGATGGTTGGGTGTTAATGTCTATTTTACGTAAATATACCGTTATTGTTCCTCTTAGCTTGAGCATCGCCCTTTTGGTTACTGCTTGTAATGACAGCAAAGCCTCTCAATGTCAGCGACTGATTGATGTCGTAAACAAAGGAAGTGAACTGATTGATAACAATAAAGGGCAGCAGGTGACAACAAGCTTGCAACTATCCAAGGATTTGGAAGCTGTGACCAAACAAATCAAGGAGCTGAAGTTAAAAGATCCCAAGCTTCAAGAATTTCAGAGCCGTTTTGTGCAGATATTTGAGACTTTCAGTCAAGCGATCGCCAAGGCGGGTAAAGCTCTTGGTTCAGCTAAGAACGCACAAGACTCATCAGAAGGTAGGGCAAAAATTCAAAAGGCTAGAGGAGAAATCGATACGGCTTTGACAGCAGCAGCAAATACTGCTAAGCAGTCTGATGATCTGGCAGGTCAGGTGAATAAGTACTGTAGCCAAAAATGACCAAAAAAGTACTTAGAACTCAGAACTCAGTAATCAGAATGAAGAAGCAAGAATTTAAATAAATTCTAGAGTTCTGGTTCGCAGTATTGGGAGCCAAGTCCCCACCAATTGCATTCTGTGTTCTGCGTTCTGAGTTCTTCTTCAGTGACATCAACGGGATTGCAGTAGCGCCTAAGCGCTACTGTCATGTACGGTGAACTACTTTATCAAAAAGAACTCAGAAGTCAGAAGTCAGGAGTCAGAAGAAATAAGAATTGGAAGAAACAACCAGTAGCTCAATAACAACTGACGCCGGAGTACATGGCTCTAAAACCCCTTCCTTTTAGGAAGTCTTTAATTGGGAGAGGTCAGCAAACTTGATTCCAATTTCTTATTCTGACTCCTGTATTCTGACTCCTGTATTCTTCTTCAAGTTGTTGTGGGATCAGGAAAAGCGTTTAAGGGAGCTTGTAGAATTTGATTTGGAGCGTGCGATTGCGCGGAGCGCAGTGCCCCTTGGGCAATCGCATCCCTAAAAGCAGGTCAATCTATCATTCCTCTATGGTTGGATCAAATTCATCAGCGCTTAGCAAGCAAGTTGGCAAGGTAAGGCGATCGCATCCTCAAAAGCAGGTTAAGCTGCTGCTTCACGGGATTCGGGATGCAGATATTCACAATGACGATACCCTATTTAATCCGTTACATATTTCTGGCGGAGAACTGATGCGCTTTGACCGAGTGATCAGCAATCCGCCTTTCTCTCAAAACTATAGCCGTGATGGAATGCAATTCCCTGGGCGTTTTACACATGGGTATTGTCCGGAAACGGGTAAAAAAGCTGATTTGATGTTTGCTCAACATATGTTAGCTGTTCTCGAAACTGATGGCATGATGGCAACAGTCATGCCGCATGGTGTACTGTTTCGTGGGGGAGAAGAAAAGAAAATACGCGAGAGTTTTATTAAAAATGACCATTTAGAGGCGGTGATTGGTTTACCACCGAATTTGTTTTATGGCACAGGTATCCCAGCCTGTATTTTGGTGATGCGTGCCACAAAGAAAGCGAAACCTGTTGAGCGTCAGGGAAAGGTGTTATTTATTAATGCTGATGCTGAATATTATGCAGGTCGCGCACAAAATTATTTGCGTCCTGAGCATATTGAAAAGATGACTTGGGTGTTTGAAAATTTTGTGTCTTTGCCTGGTTATTCGGCAGTAGTGACCAAAGAAAAGTTAGCAGAAAACGATTACAACTGCAATATTCGCCGCTATGCCGATAATGCGCCACCACCGGAACCTCATGATGTCAAAGCGCATTTATTGGGGGGAATTCCCAAGGCAGAAGTAGAGGCGAAGCGCGAGTTATTGGCGGCACATGGGTTTGACCCAAGTAAGATTTTAGTGGAGCGGAATTAGTGGATTATTGCGATTTTATTTCTGCAATTACCGAGAGAGGGCAGATAAAAACTTTTATAGAATCAGATGCAGGGATTCAGCAGCAAGAAGGCAAATTAATGAGTGTGTTTGCTGCTTGGTGGCAGATGCACTCGCCTTCTTTGGGTGAGTTGCCCAAAACTAAAAAAGTGATGGAACTCCGCGCTGAGTTTTTGAGTTCTTTTGTAGATAGTTTGGAACCTGTGGGATTACTTGACCGTTTTAAGGTGGCGGGTGTGGTTGCTAGTTGGTGGGATGAGGTGAAGTATGAATTGCGAACTTTATCTGAGTCAGATTTTGGCGGTTTAGTTGATAGTTGGGTGGATACAATTAAAGATGCTTTGGAACAAGATGATGAGGAAAAGAAAAGTAAGCCGCTATTTGACCCATTGAATCATAAATTAGTGGTGCGGTTGATGCCAGATTATCTGGCAGAGATTGCCACAGTTGAAGCGAGTATTGCCGAATTAGAACAGCAGAAAGAAGCCTTTGAACGCCCAGAAGAGGCGGAGGCGGAAGCTGGGGAAGAAAGCGAGGAAGATGCAGAGGCGGTTAATGTTGTCAAGGAGTTAGACACAAAGCTTAAGCATCTGAAAAATTTGATTAAAGAGCCAAAGAAGGAACTCAAGATTTTAAAGAAGTCGCCTTTATTGAATGCAGATAAAATTGCTGAATTTGAAGCGTTAATTGAGCAGACTGAAGTAGAAATTGCTGAGATTGAAGCACAACTAGAACCTTATAAAGAAATTACCAAGCAACTGAAGGAAGCTAAGGCAAAATTGAAGACGCTGAAGAATGAATTGGTACAGCGTTTGGATCTTGCGCGTACGGCGTTGAGTGATGAAGAATGTCAGGGTTTGGTGTTAGGAATTTTTAAGGATGGGTTAATCGTTGAATTGGAGAGATATGTCACCGCGCACCGTCAGCAGGTGATTGCGGCGGTAGAGAATTGGTGGGATAAGTATCGGGTGACGTTGCAGGATATTGAGATGGAAAGGGATGCAGCAGCGAAGCAGTTGAATGAGTTTTTGCAGGGGTTGGGGTATGCTTAAACTATCTCAGTTAAATATTTAGCAGTCCTATTTGAGTTGTAAAAATTATCAACCGCCAAGCCTGCCTTCGAGCGAAGCGAAGGGACGCCAAGAGCGCCAAGCAAAGAGAGAAGAGAGAATTTTATGAATGATTTAGGATTGCTATAGTAGTGATAGGATGAATTGCTGATGAAAGTCAAAGTAACAGAACAAGGTGTAGTCATTCCCAAGGAGTTTCTAGAGGGAGTTCAAGAGGTGGAAATTCGCCAGGAAAATAATTTAATTGTCGTGATAACAACTATTAAAAGCGATCCAATTTTTGAAATGGGGATGAACCCGGTAGCTTGTGGTGTACCTGATGCTTCTGAACAAACTGATACTTAATCACCAACCGTATTGGTATATAAGTTGAGGTGTTAACAATGGCTTATAGTGACTTTACATTAAGTAAATTTAAAAAGAGTTTCAACATTCGTATTGATGAAGAAATTGATTTATTCGCCAACGTAGAACCTGTACAAGTCAGTGATAAGCTAACAACGACTTTAGAAGAAACGGCGGAACTTGCTTTAGCCATTAATACCGAAAAAGCACGTTCCGAAATGATTATTACCCCAATATTATTAGAGGTGAGACGTCAGGCTAATTATCAGATTAGTTTATTTTCCGGAACAGATTTTAATGTTGATGCTGAGAAAGGATTGAATGGTTATTGTGATTTTCTCATCAGTCGTTCTAAAGAGCAATTAACAATTAATGCACCTGTCGTGATTATTGTAGAAGCAAAAAATGAAAATATTAAAGGCGGATTAGGTCAATGTGCAGCGGCGATGTTGGCAGCACAATTGTTTAACCAAGAAGAAGGAAATGAAATTAAAACTATTTATGGTGCAGTGACAACGGGGGATATTTGGAAGTTTTTGAAGTTAGAAGGTTCTGATGTGTTTATTGATTTGAATAATTATTATATTAAGGAGATAAATAAGATTTTGGGTATTTTATCTCAGGGTGTTCAGATTTGAGGGAGTTTTTACAGGGGTTGGGGTATGCCTGAGGTTTTGGTTAAGGTTGAGGAGTTTAAGGATTCACCTCTGGGGAAGATTCCGAAGGATTGGCAGGTAGATAAACTAGTTTCCCGTGCTTCTGTTTTTGGAGGCAAACGTTTACCACTAGGTCACTCATATTCTGATAACCCAACAGAATTTAGATACTTGCGTGTCGTTGACTTTTTTGAACAAAACATTGATTTTGAAGCTTTGGAGTTTCTGAAGCCATCTACTTTTAAAGTCCTGGAGCGATACGAAATTCACGAGGGCAATCTTTTTATTTCTATTGCTGGATCTTTAGGCTACATCAGTGTATTTAGACCTCCACATAAACAACAGCGCACAATACTTACTGAAAATGCAGCGCGAATTGTACTTCAGGATAATTCTTTGCCAGAATTTGTGGCTTATCAGATGAATAGTTCTGTTGTACAAAAACAAATCGAAGCAGAGAAGGGCACAGGTGGGGGTGTTCCCAAATTAGCTCTTTTTCGTATTGAGAATCTTGTACTGGCGTTTCCCCCACGAGAGGAACAGGAGAAAATTGTAACCATCCTTCAGACTTTAGATAATGCGATCGCCCGCACGTCCTCCCTCATTACAAAACTTAAACAAACCAAAGCCGGATTGCTGCACGACTTGCTCACACGCGGGTTAGATGAGAACGGACAATTGAGGGATGCAGCGGCGCATCCTGAACAGTTCAAAGACTCGCCACTGGCAAGAATTCCGAAAGAATGGGATACTTGCGTACTTGGTGATGTAGTTGATCCCAATCGCCCCATAGTTTATGGAATTCTGATGCCGGGATACGGCTATACTGGCGGCATCCCGGTGATTAAAGTAAAAGACATAATTAACGATGAAATTCAAACCTCTGATTTACTTTTGACTAGTCCTGAAATTGATAACAATTACCGCCGTTCTCGACTTGAACCTGGAGATTTACTGTTCACAATTCGAGGTACGGTTGGAAGAATGGCATTTGTTCCAGAGCATCTTAAGGCGGCAAACATAACACAAGATACGGCACGTTTAGCAATTACAAATGCACATCCACGTTTTGTTAGGCAATACCTGGAAATGCCAGAACCTCAAGCTTTTATAGAACTTCACACCATTGGGCAAGCTGTCAAAGGGATTAATCTTCGAGATGTTCGTCGTATTCCTTTAGTCTTGCCACCTATCTCTGAACAACTTCAAATTATTAATATCTGTGACGTTCACGATACGCGCATCCGCAAAGAAGAAGCCTACTTCAACAAGCTCAAACTTCAGAAACAAGGACTGATGCACGACTTATTAACTGGAAAAGTGCGAGTCAAGAATACCAAAAATTAGACTCATCACTCTTGTTCTTCCTCAAAAATAGCGGGGATGTCTCGCGCTGCATGAACTACCCGCACTACCTCAATAGACTCATCGTCATATCGATAGAAAATCAAATATTTTTTAAAATCTTTCACTGCCCACTTACGCAACCCTACCAGACGAGGGTTTATAATCTGGAAGGCGCTACCCATACCAGGAGTTTTTGCTAATTGCGAAAACGTCAACCGTGCTGAGTCAAAAAATCGCAGTGCAGCATCAAAATTATCTTGGGCAATGTAAGCAAAGTGCTCATCAATATCTTGGCTTGCCCTTGGCGTAATAATAATGCGTCGCGTCATTTCTTTTGCTGGCGGAACCGTTGCATCATTTGAGCGCGTTTTTGTTCCCACCACTCATCTGTCACTTCAATCGGTTCACCACTTTCCAAACCCTCCAACAACATCGCCTCTAACTTCTCTTGATCTGCTTTCTTTTGGGCTTGGCGAAGCAGATCCCGGATGTACTCACTCGCAGTGCTGTAGCCACCTTTTGCAACCTGCTCATCAATAAAAGCTCGCATCGAATCTGGTAAAGAGATGTTAAGTGTTGTCATTGATGGTTTACCTCTCATACTTTAATATCTATATATTGGCAAAAATTGGCAAATTATGCCAAGAATGCAGATGGTAATTCCTAAACTATTCAAACCTGAACATATAGTGGTTTGCATTTAAGTGCAATACATCAAGAAATAAAGAACCACAGATGAACACAGATGGACACAGATAAATCTGTACTTCATTCAAACGAGAAGCGCTATATTCGTAAAGCTTGGCAGCGCTTGCATGAGCAAAACTGGCTGACTTTGAGGTAAATGTTATAACAGCATTTGAATCAAGTTACTCCCTTCCCGGTGCAAGATTACCTATCTTTTCCTTGGCGTTCTTGGCGTCTTGGTGGTTCGTTAATAAGTAATCTACCTTACGGGAACGCCTAGCGGCGAACGAGCGTGAAAGGACTAAGAGGGTGAGCGATCGCTCTTCGCCTAACTATATCGCTATCAAATGCTGTGACTTTCCTCAAAAACTGCCACCATGTCTAAACAAACTCCTGAGTATATTCATGTAGAACTGCCCACTATTCAACAACTCAGTGACATGGGTTGGCAGCATATCGAAGGTCATCAGTTCGACTTGCGAGTCACCGAACGCGAAAACTTCAAGCAAGTTCTGCTCATCCAACGCTTGAAAACCGTCATCAAACGCATCAACCTAGATGACAATGGTAATCCTTGGCTCGATGATAGCCAAGTGAACGCAGTGGTGAGTCAACTTGAGCGTTTAGCAGCACCAAGACTCATGGAAGCAAATAAAGCTGCTACAGAATTACTGCTTTCTGGCACTACCATTTTAGGAAAAGACGGCAAACAGCACACCGTCCACTATATTGATTTTGAGCATCCTGAAAAAAACGACTTTCTGGCAATCAATCAATACCGAGTAGATCCGCTTTGGATAACAGGCGATCGCGGTTTTATCGTTCCTGATATTGTGCTATTCGTCAACGGTATCCCCCTGGTTGTGATTGAGTGCAAAAGTCCCAAGTTAGATAATCCCATTACCGCAGCAATTAATGACCTATTGCAATACTCGAACCAACGCAATAGCAGTCAACCAGAAGGCGCAGAAAAACTATTTCACTACAACCTGTTAATGATAGCCGCTTCTAGGGGACGGGCGGTAGCGGGTGCAGTGGGTGCAAACCATGAGTATTACGTTGAGTGGAAGACTGACCTCACCCCCCTAACCCCCCTCCCCGCTAGCGGGGAGGGGCTGGGGGTGGGGTTCCCCGCCAACGGGGAGAGGTCAAATACCCGACAAATGCTGATCGCCGGAATGCTTAACCCTGCGAACCTCCTTGATATCCTGCGGAACTTTACTTTATATGAAACCAGTGGCGGACGCACAATTAAAATTGTCCCCCGTTACCAACAATATCGAGCAGTCCAAGAAGCAATTGATCGACTGCTACACAATCAAACCCGTTTGCAACACGGTACAGATGACCAACGCGGTGGTATTATCTGGCATACTCAAGGTGCTGGCAAAAGCCTAACAATGGTTTACCTGATTCGGAAAATTCGCACGATTCCGGAATTACGCCGCTTTAAGATAGTCGTCGTGACTGATCGCACCGACTTAGAAAAGCAACTTTCCGATACCGCTGTTCTGACAGGCGAACCGTTGCAGATAGCGAAAAAAGTCAAAAAGCTAGAACAATACCTGCAACAACCAGGTGCAGGCTTAGTTTTTGGGATGATTCAGAAATTCAAAGGCGGCGAAGATTCTGAAGAAGAGGAACAGCCGGAAAAAATGCCAAAAAGCCTCAACCTTTCCGAAGATATCCTAGTACTCATTGACGAAGCGCACCGTTCCCACGCCAGCACTCTCCACACCAATTTACTCGAAGCTTTACCCAACTGCGTCCGTATTGGCTTTACTGGTACTCCCATCGTCAAATCTGCCAAAAAAACCACCAAACAAATTTTTGGTTCGTTTATCGATCAGTACAACATCCGTCAGTCCCAAGAAGACGGTGTTACCTTACCCATTCTCTACGAAGGTTTAGAAGCAAGGGGTGCAGTCACCCAAGGAGATGATTTAGATAAACTTTTTGAAATCATCTTTGCAGACAAAACCCCAGAAGAACGGGCGCATTCTAAAGCGAGATACGCTACCAAAACCCAAGTTGCTGAAGCACGCGAACTCATTAAAGCCAAAGCAAAAAATATGCTGCGCCACTATATACAGCGTATCTTACCCGGAGGCTTCAAAGCACAAGTCGTCGCCCCTACCCGTCGCGCTGCTGTCCGCTACTACGATGCGTTTGTCGAAGCACAGCGGGAACTGGTGCAACAACTAGAAACTCGTGCCCCCATTCTGCGAAGTCTCGACCCAGAAGCTTTAGAATCTATTGATAATGAAGAAACGCGCTTTTTAGCCCAAGCACTTTCTTATTTGGAAACCATCCGCCGCTTAGAATTTGGCGTTATTATCTCTGGGGACAAAAACGATGACCCTAGTTGGGAAGAGTGGACGAATAAAAGTAAACAAGAAGCACGCATTGAACGCTTCAAAAAATCCTTAGTACATCCAGACTCCACAAAACAGGATGGTCTAGCTTTCTTAATTGTCAAAAGTATGTTGTTGGTTGGTTTTAACGCCCCAAATGAACAAGTTTTATATTTAGACCGGGAGATGAAAGAATATGAATTGTTGCAGGCGATCGCTCGTGTGAACCGCATCTATAACGACACGAAAAAATATGGCTTAGTGGTCGATTATTACGGTGTCAACCTAGCAGAAGCTTTAGCAATTTACGAAGAAGTAGATACAGAATCAGCCTGGTTTGATATCGCGGACGAAATACCCAAATTACGCGATCGCCATCAGCGAGTTATCAATTTATTCACTCAAAACGGCTGCACAATAGATGACGTAGATGCTTGTGTAGACATACTCAGAGATGAACGCCTGAGAGTAGAATTCAACGAATTCTTGAAAGACTTCATCGATACCCTTGATACCATTCTGCCACGACCAGAAGCGCGTCATCCCTATAATTTTGTTAAGGATGCTAAAAAACTCGGTTTCATTAAAAAATCTGTTGCAGACCTCTATCGAGATGAAAAACTTAACATAGTCACAGCCAAAGAGAAGGTTAGAGCATTAATTGACCGATACATTGAAGCACAGGGAATTGACCTGAAAGTTCCACCAATTGATATTCTATCCCTAGACTTCAAAACCCACGTTCAACGCCATCGTTCAACTAAAGCGCAAGCCGCAGAAATGGAATTCGCTGCCCGTCATCACATTAGCGTACATTACGATGAAGACCCAGTTTATTACAAAAACTTAAGCGATAAATTAACAGACATTCTCGAATCTTTTGCTGATAACTGGCAAGAAAAAGTTAATGTCTTGTGGCAATATATCCAAGAAATTCAAGCTGGTCGTTCTACAGATGAAACTGGACTCGACCCGAAAACTCAACTTCCATTTCTCAATATTTTAGCCGAACATTCCACCCAAGAATTAACCCAACTTGCCCAAGCGACACAAGAAATTGTCGAACACATCCGCCAAGATATCCGTCGAGTGAATTGGGACAGTCTTGTCAGTCAAGAAGACTTGCGAAAGTGGATAGCAGGTTACTTGGATGATAATGATGTCGTGAGTTACGACGAATTAGAAATAGTAGCAGATAAACTTGTGCAACTAGCTCGCCGAAATCGTGATAGTTTAATTGTATGACAACTATCACCTTTGGCGATCTAAATTTTGAAATACGCCACAGTGCAAAACGTCGTACCGTAGGTATTACCGTCGAACGTGACGGTCAATTAATCTTAGCTTCACCTCCAGAAGTGCCAATAGAAACTCTGGAGAAGATAGTCAATGATAAACGCTACTGGATTTACAGCAAACTGTTAAAAAAAGAGTCATTAAATCCACCAGTAGGTGTTAAAGAATACGTTTGCGGTGAGGGGTTTTACTACTTAGGACGCAGCTATCGCCTCAAATTAGTAGATGGAGTGAAAGGACAACCGCCACTCAAGTTTTACCAAAGCCGTTTTGAATTGCACCGCGAAGAACAGCTACGGGGAAGAGAATGTTTTGTGAAATGGTATGGCGATCGCCTGCGCCCTATTTTAGATACACAAATTGCTGTTATTGTCAAGCACGTTGGGGCTTCTCCCCGCTCGGTTCAGGTACGCAAGTTAGGCTACCGTTGGGGTTCATGCGGACACAAGGGAGATTTATATTTTCACTGGCGAGTGGCGATGCTTCCACGCACTATGATTGAGTATTTGGTGGTTCATGAGCTGGTGCATTTGATGGAACCGCATCATACTAATGCGTTTTGGGATAGGGTGGAGCGGATTGTGCCGGATTACCTTGAGCGCAAGCGGTGGTTAGCTGAGAATGGGGCAAGTTATGACCTTTAACTAAGCATTATTCATTCCATACCTATTGTTTCCAACGCTTGGTTAACCCAAGCCTGGTTAAATATAGCTTGATAAATGCGGTTATAAACTCTCAACTTGCCGTGTTGCTTGACTACTAGTCCCGACAGCCGTAATTCCATTTGTTCGGAACTCTCATCAGCTGCTATTTCACTTTGTTGCAAAATTTGCTGATAGAGCATCAGCAAACGAGCCGTGCGTTGTCCACCTTTCCAAAAAAGGCGATCGCTACTTTTTTCTCGATTGGATTGTTTTTGTTCTTCGGTTAGTTGTTTGCCTCTGGGCTTTTTATCTGGAATTTTAATGTTGACAAATTCTTTTTGTAATCCCTGGAAACCCAAATCCACATGAATTGGAACTTCATCTAGAACAAAATCTACCAATTTTTCCTCATCTAACTGTCTTTTATCATGAACCTTACCTTCCCTTGCTTTTGATAGCACTAGACGGGCATCTAAAACTGCCCTCATACCACTTAGCTGTACAGCAAAGATAGTTAGCAAAGTAGCAACAAAACTAACTAAGAGTTTGGGCTTCCCTTTGAGCAACCAACTGCAATATATGCCAACACAGAGTTAGCCTAAAAATGTTGCTACGGGAAAGAAAGGATTGCCGTCTGGACATCCAGAAGCAAAAACGCAAAGCGATGTGCTAACTATAAAAGTACCTAAACCTATAGCGATACCAACAAAAAAACTAGTCTTGTTAGGATACAATTTGAAAATTTCAAGCATAGTTACTCCTAATTGTGGACTTAGAACAGTAAATGAGCGATAAGTGAACAAGATGAACTAATCCGCCAATTGATTTTGACGAATTTCACTTGCTAGTTATAAAAAAACTGACCTTAGAATTTGGCAACTGATTTTGCTCCTAATTACGCTCTTGTTAATATCGCGTAAGGACTAATCAAGCCGCATATTGGAGCAATCATTTTGAGCTTATGGAAAAAATGTGAAGAACTTGTGAGGGGAGCATCCCAATTTGGCAAAGCAAGGAGATTTTGTATATAAATATTGCAAAAAGTGCCTTATTGGTTTACAAAATTACCTATAGATAATTTTTTTCCAAGATGTTTATAACTTTCGGCTAACATAAATTATCGCCAACAATCCGCAGTAACATCACTGTTGAATGAACTATAAAAGAGAGGTCAAGGCGAATCTGCAATGGTTAGCCAAATAGTTGCTGCGAAAGAAAGTAGAGCTATTCACTAGACAAGCAGGAGAAGGTAACGCTAAGGGTACTGTAACAGGCAAAGTTACTGTGTAAATTATGGACAGTAATAATTCTCCCAAAACCCGATTACTTCGTGAAGAACCTCCCCTCAATTGATCTCAGTTAAGCCAAACTTATCTTTCAGCCACCGAAAAATTCTCTACACTCAGGCATTGATAAGTCTGACTTATATAAAGTCGCAAAGCTGCACTTTGATATCAATATTGGCATCAGTAATTAAGCTTTCGGTGGTCGGTGTGCATGGGCTTTGTTAGGCTGCCAACCACTGTTATACCAATTTGAAAAAAGAATGCGACAGATACATACTCCCAAACCCTCGTTATCTTAGGCTTTCTTAATGCGTGAATTTTGAATGAGCGAATGCGTGAATTGGTATTACTTCTTGATGCTTCTTGACAAGCCAGTAGAATAATTGGGCAAAATCGCTATCGGAGGATTGGATAGGGCTTCGCCTTTAAGCTGCACCCAGTCAGTCGTCGAATCTTCGTCTTTGTTCGTGCTCTTAATCCATGCAGAATGAAAACGTAGCGGGAGCGGCTCGCCTGCTTTCCCTTCCATGTGGATATGTAAATGCGGACGGCTAGAACTTCCGGAGTTGCCCACCGCACCAATCTTCTGCCCCTTTTTCACCTTCGGTCTGTTACCAGGAGGTAGCACGCCCGTTTGAGCAGGGGTTTGAAACTCATCATCAACTGGGCAGAGGCTCTTCGGTACGGAACCGGGTATGAAGTGAGCATATAACACAATTTGCCCGTTACCCTGATCTACCTTCAATAGATTGCCGCCGCCGGGAACTCCCTTTTCAACCCCAGGCTTATTCCAGTCACCAATGTCATCTCGCTTTTTTCCAGGAGCAGGGTTCTCGGGTGCATTGCGCCAGCAACTGAGCACCTCACCGTCAGCGATTGCGTAAACCGGAATTCCGTAAATGATACAATCACTATTCTTAGGGGCACTTGCACAGGAATCTCCGCTCGCACCAGGCTTGGTGCCAACCCATTTCTGTTGCGCCACATCAAAGCGAACTCCGGCACCGAGATCATATCCCAAACTTTGGCTTTTATTACCCGAACTATGCTCATGTTGTAAGAACCAGTAATGCCCCGGCGGAAGGTCTTCCGCGCGACCAGGAAATGGAAAGCTGTCCGCTGCTAAGGCTTGATTTGGTGTGAATTGTGCGAAAACAGTATTGGACATTAAGACTGTGATTAAAGTTGCTATAGAAATAGAAAGAAATTTCATGGCGTTTTTCATGTTTACCATCCATCCGTAAAACTCAAAAAGTAAATTGAGCAGATTTCTTCAATTAAAAAGCAAATCAATTAATTAGCATCAATACACCTTGTTAATTAATTTCTTCGCCTCTTGCCAACATAATGACGCGGAATTATAAAGCTAACAATAGGAAAAAAATCAGGTTTTAAACACTATTCCAAATCTTGGATATAACAATATTAGTAAGGTAAAGTCAGGTGATTATCAAGCAAAATGGGGTAAAGTCAGGTTTTGCTTCAAAATAATTGAAATCCTTGAATTAACTATAATAATGAATTGAATAGTTATTATTAACCAGCAACTTTTTTATGATTGGAGTTTAGACTAGTTCGCGGTGCGAAACTGCAAACCTTTACGGCGATTGATGTGTACGAAATATAAGCGCACGTAGCCAAAAATTGAGCCAGATTAATATAGTACATTAGAACTAGTAAAAAAGCAATCAAGGATGCGATCGCAAAGTGCTGCTCGCCGACAATTTTCCGGGGACGTCGTTTCGCTTATCTGACATCTTGTACCAAGAAAAATTGATGTCAATTAATAACTCAGTATTAAATAAAAACCCTTGATTTAGGGATAAAAGCCAACAAAAATCAGGTAGCCTTATCGCGTATTTT
>Ga0209902_100558_pt1 | contig 36392 bp, 41 predicted proteins | sample FECB27metaG_FD_188304 | JGI IMG/M metagenome (GOLD analysis project Ga0209902, IMG submission 188304) | Cyanobacterial communities from the Joint Genome Institute, California, USA - FECB-27 (SPAdes) (version 2) | ecosystem: Environmental > Aquatic > Thermal springs > Hot (42-90C) > Microbial mats...
CGCTACTTCGCCGATCGCGAGTTCGAAGGGATGTTCGATCGTGCCTAGCCTGAAAAGACCCCGCGAAACCGAGCATTCCATGCTGGCGCAGATGCTCGCCATCCGCCTCCAGCAGCTCGAGGCGGAAAGCGGCAATGCAGACGCCTTCATCGCAAATCTCGGCCTCGGCCGGGGGACATACTTCGACCTTATGCGCGGGCGCGGCAACCCGACCCTGCGCACCATCGAACGCGTCGCCGCCCGCCTCGATCAACCTCTGTTCGAACTGCTGGGATTTACGGATGCCGACGTCCGGCACGCCGCCAAACGCATCGGTGTCGATTATGACGAGTTGCAGGACGCGCTGGCGGAGAGAAAAGATGCTGACGACAGGATCGCCGCAGCCCTGACGCCGCTGAAGTGATCCGGACCCGGCGCAAGCGCCGGGAACACACTGCATGCGGCCCTCCGGCTCGCTACGGCGCTATGGAAAAGCGCGCTCGCCTCCGGGCCGGCGCGGCAGAGCCGCGGGCGTTCTCATCTCTTGGAGCTGCCATGCAAAATCTTACAACAGCCAACCCAAATCGCCCTTGGCTTGGTCCGTAAAGGAATTATTTTCCTCAACGAGCCGGCGTTATCTCAAGCCTTCGCCCTGCCGCGTCGAACCACCGCTCCGGCTTTGCGGCCAAGACCCATGGATATCGCCAGCGCCGAGCGCGATTCCGCGTAGTTCGGCGCGACCATCGGATAATCGGCCGGCAGGTTCCATTTCACCCGATATTGCTCCGGCGTCATGCCGTAGCTCGTGCTCAGATGACGCTTGAGCGTCTTGAACGCCCTCCCGTCCTCCAGACAAATGATCGCGTCCGGCGTCACAGATTTGCGGATCGGCACCGCTGGGACCAGCGGCTCGGCAACCGTCGGCGCTGGCGGTCCTCCGAGACCGGCAAGCGCGGCATGGGTGCTCGCGATCACGCGCCCCAGATCGCCAGTCGGTACGTTGTTGCGAGTGACATAGGCCGACACGATCGACGCAGTCAGAGCGATCAGCTCATCGTTTTGGTCAGACATCGGAACTCCCGTTCGAAACGTGTTGTCACCCCATGACCCCATTGCCTGCGGCGCCGGCGCTCAACCGAACAGCTCGGAATGGGTGCCGGCGCGGACGAAGTTGATGAGATTGCCGTCGAGTTGATAGATCAGCAGAAAATCGCCGCCAATGTGACATTCGCGATGGTCCGCCCAATCGCCTTTCAGGGCATGGTCGAGCCATTCCGGTCCAAGGGGATTGGCGTTGGCGATGAGGAGCATCATCGCTTCTTTGAGTTGGACCATGTCGTATCGGCCCGAGCGCGACAGACGGTCCCAATCCTTGAGGAAGCTTTTTGCGTAATCTGCCGATCTCGGCAGAGAAGCCCGCTTACTGCTGGCCGGCTTCTTGGTCGAGGGCATCAAACAGTTCCTGGGCGGTGGCGAAACGGGCGCGCCGCTGCTTCATCAGCGCGCGGGACTCTTCCATGGCCGCGCGCGTCTCGGCATTGGGAACCTTCAATTCCAGCGGCAAGGCGCGGTCCTTCGCGATCCGCGTGAGCGTCATGCGAACGACATCCGACACGGTGAGGCCCATCTCGGCCAGGACCGCGGCGGCCTCGTCCTTCAAACTCTCGTCGATGCGAGCCCGAACAAATGCGGTGGCAGCCATCACGGCCTCCTCTTCCAAGCGCCTTATGTAGCTCAGACGAGCCACAATCTCAATGGCTGGAAACTGCGCCTTCTGATCTATCTCGATCGTCATATCGAACGATCGCATGCACGAAGCGCATAGCTCTTGACCCGAGAATCGCAAAAACTCGACCGAAATCCCCTGGCTTTTTCGAAAAGCCAATTGCGACGGTGTCGTTTGCTCAGGTTTTGTCGAATTGAGCGTGAAGTCGGCCGTGAGGCCGCGCTGATCGCCTTTAGGCGACGGCCGTAGGCCGCCCGGAGGGTCTTTGCGCGGTCTCCGTTTGCGGCCGTCCGTTTATAGAAGAAGCCGATCTGTATAGATCGGTGCCCGTGGGGCCTATTTTTCTAGACCCTACCTTTCGCGAGGACTTGCTGGCCCCGGTCTGTCCTCGAAACGGCAGCGTTCCTTCCTCTCGCTCGGCATTGATGGCGTGCCGCCGTACCTTGCCGCCGATGATGAGCCAAGCGTTCCAGGCCTGAGAGATGATCCGGATGACGGAGGGCAGATGCGGGCGCCCTGCCCGCTTGCGGAACTGCGTGCTGATCAGGAACAGCCGCTCGGCGATCCGGATGGCGTTGCGGGCCAGCGCGATGCAGACCCCCGCCCGCGCCGCGATCTCTCCGATCGTCAGCGCGCATGTCCCTCGCCTGCCCTCGACCTCGTCGGCGATGATCCTCATCACCGCGAGCTGGCCGGTCGTGAACTTCGCCGCGATCTGCGGCGGCAACGGTCCTGACGCCGCCAGCCGCCGCCGGCGCGCGATCGAGCGCTGCCGGTCCGGCGACTTCGGCCGACGCTTTGGCGGGAAGATGCTGTTGCGCCCGTCCAGCGCCCGCTCGAGCGCAGCCGTGGGCGCGCGCACCTCAACCCGGTCTAGGCCCCTCACCTCGCGCTTGCGCGCCTCGATGGCCTCGCTGAGCGATTGCGCCTGCTCCTCCGTCAGCGCATTCGCCCCAAAAGCGCTCCACAGATCCCGGGCGATCTCGTCCAGGCGCGACAGCGTGCGCACCTCCCCGATCACCCTCGACATTTCGACTGCGAACATGGCCCGATCCTTCAAGGCTGGGCCGCGTCGAACCTCCCTCCAAGCTCATCCCGTGCAGGCACAGGTCCGCGATCGAACCCCATCCCCCTCGCCTGCGCGAAAGGCATAAAAATTCGTTCGCAAACCAAATGGTTTGCGTTGACAGAACGATTCGCCTGTGGGAGATTCAGAGCCGTCCTACCGGCGGCTCCCACAGTCGTCACAAACGGCCAGGTGTTTCAGCACCGGGCCGTTTCGCTTTTCAGGGTTCAGCGCGGCATTGGATTGCTGTCCTGAGATTGGAACGCGAATTCGATCGCGTATTCCATCGCGGCGCGACGCGATTTGAACCGGCCATCAGAGATCGCCTTGTCGATCGCGTCACGCACGCGCTCGTGGACGAAAACCGTTGTTTCGTAGAATCCGGCCTCACGCTGCCGTTTTCTAACGACAGCCATGCTGACAGTGGATGCCTTACGAAATGCAGCCGACACCAAATCACCTCACCCCACTAGTGAAGGGTGCTTGAGTCGCGTGATTCTGGCAACCTGTCAGAAGCGTCAGGTTGACCGCCTATCCAAATTACCGTCGTCAGCGCGGTCCAGCAGCCGCTCAATGCCCTCCCAGTACGAGAGGCGCTCCAGGTCGCAGAACCGAACGAAGCGATTATAAACCGGCACAGGGCATTTCACATTGAGTTGCGCACTGGGGCCGACTTCGCGGCGGCGACGGATGATTTTCTCCTGCCCCCCTTCCCGACTATGAAAGCCATGAGCATCCGCTATCCGATCGAGAGCAGAAAGCGGAGCGCCAACAGACGTCTCAACATCTGGCTTTACCTCCGCAATCTTCGCTGCGACGCGATTGGCGGTCGAGAACCCAAAAGTATCTTTGGCCATCACGCAGTCTCCTTAGCGCCCGTAACGATCGATATCAGCTCGAACGCCAGCTTCAGGGCATTTTCCCGCGCGGCCTCAAGACCGTTCACATTCGTCGGATCCAGTTCGTCGAGAGCAAGTTTGTCAACAAACATGGCTTTGTAGGCTGATCGCTCATGAAGATGCGTTTTCAGCGATGGAATCGCCGCATCCTCAAGGGAGCTGACTATCTTTCTATCAATTCGTGTTGCGATGGCTGCGCTGGTGCGCGTGAAAACTAGTCGGAACGGAATCTTCCGTTCGACAAGTTCTTCCTCCTCGCGGATCAATCCGACCGCACGGCTGGCTTGTCGTGCATCGACGGCGCTGCCTTGCAAGGGGATCAGAACGAGCGACGCCCTGGCAATAGCTCGAGACACGAGGCGACTTGCAGTGCCTTCCAGATCGACAATAACGAACTGCCTTGCTCGTGACTGCTCTTGGATAACCGATATGACCGAACTTTCGGTGACATCTCCAATGACATGCGCCTTCGTTTTCGAAGGCCCTGATCGCCAATCCACGATTGGGCGATTCGGATCGCAGTCGATCATCGCAACGGTAGCGCCCTGAGAGGCCAATGTTGTCCCCAAAACGAGCGACATGGTGCTTTTTCCCGCACCGCCTTTGGGATTGGCAACGACTATGACGGGCATGATTCCTCCGAGGGTTCGACCCACTTGAAAGCAAAGCTACTAATGCAAAGTAAAGCTACCATAGGGTAGCAGCGGTAGCTACCCTACCAAAGAAATGACAGCTAGGATTGCTACCTCAGCAATGTCCCATCAGTGCCCCCCGGAATCCGATGGCTTAAACAAGCAAGCCGTGTTAAGTGGACACCAGTGATCACAACGGAGCGCGGCGTGAAAACTCTCCACCTGAAAGAGGCCAGGACGACATTCTCGGCCGTTATCGATTCCGCGCAGCATGGCGAGCCGACGATCGTCACCAAGCATGGGCGTCCGGCGGCGATGATCGTGCCTATCGCGGACGGGCGCAAACTCTACCCCGACGATAGACCGAGCTTTGCCGAGCTGCTGCTCTCGATTCCGCATGAGATCGAGATCGAACGCGATCGCTCGCCGTCGCGTGAGATCGACTTGTGACAGGCTGGTTGCTCGACACCAACATCGTCAGCCAACTCGCTCCCGACAAAGACGGACAACCAAAAGCCCCGAAAGCGCTAAGCGGCTGGATGTTGCGAAATGCCGACACGCTCTTCCTGTCGGCGCTTTCCGTCGTCGAGATCACGGCTGGCATCGAAAAACTCCGCCGTGCTGGCGGCAAGCGCCGCGCCGCGGATCTCGACAAGTGGCTGGATCGCATCCTGAACGTCTATGGCGAGCGCGTTCTACCGCTCAACGCGGAGGTAGGGAAGGTTGCGGGCGTCCTGACCGAGGACGCGAGGGCTAATGGCCGACACCCTGGCCTGTCCGATGTCCTCATCGCCGCAACGGCGCAGGCGCATGGACACGGCCTTATGACCGACAATATGCGCCATTTCGAGCCGTTGCGCCTCAGCATCCGGGTGTTCAACCCATTGCAGAACAAGACCCCAGCCGACGACTGACGACATGCCCATTCCAGCGATGGCGACCGATCATCGGGATGGGCGGGCAGGGAAGCATGAGGGGCGGGGCTTTGGGGGCGCCCCTGATCTGGTCCTGGGCGGGTCGATCCCGCGCAGGGGCAGTCCCCGCGCACAGATGCCGCCCGAGCGCGAGGCCCGGGCGGCGGTTCGGTCATATGATTGTCGGCTGAATCGGCCGGCGACTACTCGGCCGCCATCCGCATAACCTCGTCGCCAACGTCATCGTCGTCGTGTTCATCACGCTCGTCAGCCTGAACCGCCGCCGGCATCATGAGCGGGGAGGGGAGCCAGCCCTTGCCGTCCAGTTCGCGCTCGGCCTGCGCGACCGCCTCAGCCTTCGGGCTGCGCTCGATGCCCTTGGCGGCATCCTCGGAGCACCCGGCCTCGCGGAGAATGTTCGCGATGGTGGATTTTGACAGGCGCGACAGGAACTCCTGTTCCGGGCTCCACCATGACCGCATGTCGAGCGCGACGGCCTGCGCGATCCGGTTGGCTTGGGCGATGCGGCCGCGAGCGATCTCGTGGCGCGCCGTGACGGCATTGAGGTTGGCGGCCGATACCACGGCCAACAGGTCCGTCAGCGTCTCGATCGGCTGGTCGATCAGCCACCCCCAGAGGTCGGCCTGATCGCCTGGAAGCCGGTAGCCCCACGCGTGCACGATCTCGGTCCAGCCTCCAAGCGCCCGGCATGCCTCGGGCTGCTTGATGCTGAGGTCGAGAGCCTTTCGCTCGCCCCTGATCTCGACTGCCGAATGCATGTGCAGGCCGTGGTGGCCACCATAGAAACCGGCCAGCACAAGCGGATGCAGCATCGCCGCCATCGCGATTTTCGGGCGCTGCGCCAGCTCGACGCGCAATGCCGCCGTGCGGATCGCGGTCAGCTCCTCGATCACGGTCGCGGAATACCCGCTCGCCTCAGTGGATTCGAGCGGGGAGGGGAGGGCAGGGGTCTCGTCGCCCCCGTCCTGAGCGTGATCGCCATGGCGCAGCCGGTCGAGCGCTGCACGGTCCTGTGCTCTGACGAGGCCGCGCGTCACCTGAAGCGATCCGTCATAACCCATCACGACCATGCACCCGGCCAAAGCCTGCTCCTCCGCGACAAAACTCTCGGTCGCGCTCCTGATCGTCTCGATGCGCTGCTCAATCTCGGCAAGCCGGGCTTCGTCGGCCGCGATCTGATCGTCTCCCTCGGCATGGGCCTCGATCCGCTCGGCCAAGGCGTCATAGCTTTCGCCAAGGATCGCCAGCTCGGCCCGCTCGGCTTCGGTATGATCGCGACGCTGCGGGTGGATGCGGCCATAACCGGCTTGGTGCATGCTTTCGGCCTCAATGCTGATCTCAGTCCAGCTCCACCCCTCCGGCTGGATCGCATCCGCCACCGCTTGCAGCCTCTCGGCCGCCAGCCGCATCGCCAAGGGCCGGTCGGTCAGGAACGTCGCCTCGTTCTCGGCGAACAGGTCGCGCAGCACGACGCCGCCGGCAGCCTCATAGGCCTCCACCCCGATGAAACGCGCCAGCCGGTCGGTGCTGCGGATATGCTCGTTGGTCAGCACTGCCCGCAGATTGCCCGGGCTGCGGCTCCAGCCGTCGCGACCGAACCATGCCGCCTCCTGCGCGCCGTGATCGTCGCTGATCGCCAGCGCGCGAGCCTGCTCGATGGTGATCTCGTCGGCCCGCATCGCCTCCAGAACCTGCGGCGACAGCGCCGCCAGCTTCAAGCGCTGGCGCACCGTGACGATGGATTGCCCGAACCGGCTGGCGATGGCGTCCGCCGACAGCCCGTCCTCGACAAGGCGCTGATAGGCCAGCACCTCATCGACGACATGCATGGCTTCGCGCTGCGTGTTTTCCGCGAGGGAGATTTCGGCATCGCGCTCGGCTGACAGCACATTGCAGGGGATGTCGATATCCTTGTCGATCCGGCCTTCCTTGGCGAGCAACCGCAGCGCCGCCAGCCGCCGCGCGCCGGCGACGACCTCGAACTTCTGGCCCTTGCCCGCCTTCCTGACGGTAAGGTTCTGGATCAGGCCGTGGGCCTCAATGCTGTCGGCCAGTTCGCTGACGCCGGCCGTCGCATTGACCTTGCGGACATTGGCCTTGCTCGGGACCAGCCTCGACAGGGCGATGTGCTGGATGGCAGTAGTGAGCGTGCCGATCGTGGCAGTGGTGATCGTCGTGGTCATGGTGGTCTCTCCTTGTTCAGGCTGTCTGCCCGTCACCCGGCAGGGTGCAGGTCCGCCTGCACCTCTGCCTTCGCGGCGAGCAGCGGGGAGAGAGGGGGGCAAGAGCCAAATCGGGAGGGGGATCGCCCACGCGGCTTCGCGCCGGGCGAGGGGCCGCGGCACGCGAATCCTCGTCCCGGTCCTGCACAAGCCGCTTGCGGCGCGGAAGGAGGGGGAGACCCGATTTGGCTCTTGCTGGGGAGAGAGGGCCGCGCGCCTCTCTTCCCGCTCGGCGCATGATCATCGCGCCGGCGGCGCGGCTCCTGCCGACGCCTGGCGTCGGCCCGCGCGAGGGATCGTCACCGAAGGCCGAGACGCCGATCGGCGGCTCGGGGAGGGGCCCTGGACCCGAGTAGAGCCCGGTCACGGCAACGCCGGGACGCGCCACCGCCATGAGGCGCAACAAAGACCAATCACAGAAACGGCGTTGGAGACATTGACAACACGGCTCAATGTTGGAATATCGTCCAACATGAATGCGACCCTATTGCTGCGCGAGCGTCTGATCCTCACGGAAACCGCGTTCGCCGATATCGTGATCTGGCGCGTGCCATCGTCGGTGCGCGGCTCGCGCCATGAGTTCAAGTACAGCCTGGCGCTGATCGGTGATGGGGTCTGCGTGCTGCGCTACGACAATGAGGCCGGAAAAGGCGATCACAAGCATCTGGCGGAGCAGGAAGTGCCCTACAGATTCGTCGATCTTGAGCGCTTGCGCGCCGATTTCTGGAACGACGTCGAAGCGTGGCTGGCGCAAAGGAGCAACGGGTGATGAATACGGTTACTCTTGGCCTTCCTTCGGCCAATGCAACCAAGGAGCGGATGGCAGCGGCGTTTCGTGGCGAGGCGCAAGGCGCGCATCTATCGTTCGCTTCGGCCGAGCTGCTCTGGAAGGTGCTGACCGCCAAGCGCTGGGAAATCCTGCGCGCCATGACGGGGGAGGGCGAAATGGCGATCCGCGAGGTCGCCCGCCGTGTCGGCCGCGACGTCAAAGCCGTGCATGGCGATGTCCAGGCCTTGCTCGTTGCAGGCATTCTCGATCGCACGGATCGTGGCGTCATTTTCCCCTACGACTCCGTTCACGTCGATTTCACGCTGACCAAGGCGGCGTGAAAGCGGGGTATCAAATGACTGCGACCGGGCCGTGAGCCCGGTCGCAGTCCGATCAGCCGATCTAATTCAGAGATAGCGATTATGGCCGAAGGTCACGCTGCCTGCCGTGGTCGCGAGCTGGTTGCCATACTCGGTTGTGCCGACGCGGTTGATCGTCGTTCCCGTGAACACTGTGGGAACGACCCCGCCGATGTTGGCACCCCTCACGATATTCCCGGAAACGACAACGTTACGGCCAGAGCCAGAAACCGCATCATTGGACACGCCGATGCCGATCGGCACGTTGATTACGAGGTTCCCTGTGACGACCAGATCGCGGGCACCGGAATTGATGCCCGCCTGGATCCCAACACGAGCCGCGTTCTCGATCAAATTCCAGAGACGACGCAATCCTGTTCGACCATGATGCCGTTGCCGATCGTCGAAGGGGGCGAGTAGCCAGGATCAGGAATTGGATTGTTGAGGATCGTGCTGATCCGATTCCCTTCGATAATCACACTTCGGGACGTGCCATCGCCGAATTGTCCGGAATTCGCAACGTTGATACCATTGCCGACGGTGTCCAGCGAGTTGTTCGCGACGATCGCGCCGGTGAGGTCGATGCCGGGGCCAGGCGCCTCGACGAATATGGCAACTTCCCGCGTATTGAAGATACTATTGTTCGAGATAATGAACTGTCCGCCACCGTTGCAGCGGACGGCAGAGTATTTTGTATTGAAGATCTTGTTGTCGGTTATGGTCACACCAATCGCCCGGAAAGTGCTGACGCCATTGCCGTTCTGGCCTGTCCCACCCGCTGCGGTCTCGATACCATTGATGGTGTTGCCAGAGATTGTCGAGCTGTCGCCGGTCAAAGTATCGCGCCAAATCGCGATGCCGTTATTCGACATCGTAGACAGATTATTGGCCAGCGCGCTGATCTTGGCGTTCTCGCTCCAGATGCCGATGGAATGCGACGTCAGGCTGCTTGCCCTGATCAAGGCTTCGGCATCGCTGGCGACGTAAAGACCAATGCCAGGGGAATTGATGATGTTGCAGTTCTCGAATGCAACATTCTTGGCACCGCTCGCTACTGCGATGAAAGCGGGCCGCTGGGATACGTAGTCAGTCAACGCCCGGTTTTGGCCATCGAAGATCAGGCCGTCGAAACGAACATTGCTCTGGCCTTCAACCCTCAGAAAAATGTTGGCGCCGTTAAACCGCAGCACCGCCGAACCAGGGATGGCGCGCGCCTGCAGCGGCTTGCCGGCTCCATTGGAAGCCAGAACCGTCGTCGTGCCGGAATCATAGATGCCAGGCTGAAAGAAAAGGGGCCGACCTTGGTTGCGAGCGAAGTCGAAGACGGCCTGAAGCGCGGTGAACGCCATCCAGCCGGTCGTCGCGGCAGCCGTACGAGCGACGACGACGTCATCAAACAGTGCGTAGGATGGCATGAGCTGTCTCCTTCTGTGAACATAACAAGAACATTCCTATGATAGGTTTTTTATCCTGTCAAGGTGATTGCGCGGAAGACGGGGGCTTTACGGATCGTTCAACCGGTAGCTGTTATTGCAAGTGCAGGAGAGTTCCATGGTCGGCCGCAACCACGCGAAAACCGAAATTGATATCGATCGCATCAGCGGCCGCGTTTCGGCGCACCGTGTCCGCGATTATGCGGCAATTACCATGCTCGACGCTTACGGCGTGGTTTCGAAACGATTCATGCAGCGCGGCCTCTACAAAGCCTGCCGGCTGGTGGGTTCCTCGATCTGGACCGGCCGCAACGCGGTGATCAGGCTGGGACCGGATGCCAACGTCACTTTTCCGGCCCACGATCCGTATTGGAACCGGATGCTGTTGCAGTCGTATGACCACGAACCAGAAATGGCGCGGTTATTGAAAAGCCTCGCCGGCATCAACTATGGCTTCGTCGATTGCGGCGCTAATATCGGCTATTGGTCCGTCTTCGTCGCATCCGGATCGTGCGGGGGCGGAAAGCCGGTACTCGCTATCGAGGCGTCCGCACCAACGTTTTCGGTGCTTGAGGCCAACTGCGCGGCCCATGCGAGCAAGATCACGACCGTTCATCGGGCGATACTCGACCGCTCGGGGGTCGAGGTCAGGCTGAATGACGCTGCGCATGAAGCGCGCGGCATTTCTGTTGAACCGAATCATCGAGCCGGCGAGGTCGTGCTATCCATCACTGTCGATGAACTCGTCGAAGGTCGGGGATGGACAGATCTGCCTTTGGTGGTGAAGCTCGATGTCGAAGGCGTTGAGCGCGAAGCGCTCGTGGGTATGGAGCGGACACTGGCTAACGATGCGCTCGTCATTTACGAGGATCATGGATCCGACGCCACGCATGCCCTGACCCGGCATATGCTGCAGGATCGGCAGCTCGACGTGCATCTTCTGCTCGATCATGCCAGCCTCCAAATTAGAGACTGTCGGGAGCTCGATCGGCACAAGCTCGATCGGACCAAGGGCTATAATCTGGTCGCAGTGCGGCCTCATTCACACTGGGTGGCCGTGCTTCCAACTTAATTGACCTGCCTCGACGCCACGGGGTCGGGTAGTATCGAACTGTAGGCGTCAATCGTTAGACCGACGTGACGAGCGGTCGTCAACGGATCGGCCCAATATCGCCGATAGGCGGCCGCGCCCATCGCCGTTGCGGTCACGTCGTCTTTCAGACGTGACAGCGCCGTCGCCAGCGAATCGATATCCCCTCCATCGACCAGCAGGCCGTCTTCGCCATCGACGATCCAGCTTGCAGGGCCCGTCGTTCGCGCAAGGACGACCGGAACTCCCAGCGACCGGGCTTCGGCGATCACCAACGGTCCGGGCTCATACCATAAGGAGGGCAACACCAGGCACCGTGCCTCGGCGATCTCGTCGAAGACCTTGTCCGCGGCAACCCAATCGCGCATCTCAGCCTCAGGGTTTGTCGCGGCGATGGTGGCTGCCAGCGGCCCCTCGCCAACAAAGCGTACCGGCATCTGAGCCTTCATGGCGGCCCGCGCCAGAACATCGCCAGCTTTTTCCTGGGTAAACCGGCCCAGAAACAGCGCATGTCGATTCCGGGCAACCTCTGCCGGCGCGCGCATGTCTGCCTCCATCATGTTCTCGACGACGACGTGCCGCGCTGATCCCGGCAGGAACGGCTCTGCGAACTGTCGGGCGAAGTCGCTCACATGAACAAAGAGCGGGGTCCGCAGCTTGGCCATCGCTGTGTTCGATCGCCATTGGCGGGCGACGCGCACTAGCTTGTGCAGGTAGGTTGCACGGTCGCAATTCGTGATGACACAGCCGAGCGACATCGGCGCCTTGCGACAGGGCCGACCCATCTTGAAATCGAAGTACCCGCCGGCAGGGCAAAACGAGAAGTAATCGTGCATCGTGATAACAACCGGCAAACCACTCTCGCCCGCCGCCGCGATCGCCGATGGGCTGAAGGCTTTGGTCCATTGGTGGAGATGCACGACCGTGTCTACCTTGGGCATGCGGGCGAAGAGGTTGGCCAGGAAAGCAAAAGCTGGCGCGTTCCAGACCCCTTGGCGCGCTGCAGCGATTTTGCCGCTCACCGTCCAGATCTCAGCGCCTGGAAACATTTCGACGGTGATCCGCGGATGTGCCAGTCTCTCAGACACTGGCCCGATGGCGCATACGAAAACGACCTCGATCCCGGATTCGGCGAGACCGCGCGCGCTTTCGATCGCAACTTTCGCGGCACCGCCATTCACCTCGCCAAAATCGCTGATGATCACGCTGCGCACCGCCAAGACCTCCCTTTCGAGGATCGAACGATCAAAAAACTAAAATCACACACGCGAACAGGAAAGTATGGTGTCGCCTCCCGGTAAGCATTCTCTACTTCGCCGTGTGAGCCCCCGTTGGCACTGTTCTCAAACATCTATCGTGCTCTCAATCTCGAAATCGTCGAGTGCGAAACATTGTAGCTCCTCGCGATCTCGGTCATCGATTCTTCGCCGATATCGCGGCGTCGGACAGCCTCCTCGCGCTGATGCGGCGTGAGCTTGAACCGCCGGCCAAGCTTCACACCTCGAGCCTTGGCGCGGGCGCGTCCCTCGCCGGTCCGGGAGCGGATCAGCTCGCGCTCGAATTCCGCCAGGCCGGCGAGCACCGTTAGCATCAGGCGACCATGAGCGGTCGTGGTGTCCGCCCATCCGTCGCCAAGCGACCGGAACGCCGCGCCCTTGTCGGCCACGATGCCAAGGATGTTGAGCAGATCCCGCGTCGATCGCGCCAGACGGTCGAGGCGCGTCACGATCACGACGTCGCCAGCGTTGAGGGTGCCGAGCATTTTGTCGAGCTGCACGCGGTCGCGCTTGACCCCCGACACCTTCTCCTTGAACAGGCGCGCTGCGCCGGCAGCCTCGAGCTGTGCGACCTGCGCATCGAGCGTCTGACCGTCGGTCGAGACCCGGGCATAGCCATAAGTGAAGGGCATGAAACCGGCTCACATTGCGCACATATAATATGCACAGCGTAACCTGCTGAAATCGCGACGTCGAGCGGCCTGTGCATAAATCTTGATTTCGAAGTTGTCAGCGGGCCAACACCTGCGCCGGTGTCCAGTTGGCTTTCCGGCGGGCTGCGCGCTCTACCGCCGTCTCGGTATCGAATGACACCGGCACCGGTGCGCCGCTAAACTGGGTGGCGGTTTTGAGCACGCTGACAACGACGACGGCCCGTGGCGCATCTACGCCACTTGTGACCGCGCCGATATAGACGCCACAGACTCCGCATACGAAATAGTCGGCTGTCCCCGTGCCGAACCTATGACGGCGCAAGGAAGCCTCTTGAACATCGAAAGAAACCATCCCGGCCGGGTCCGAAATGGCGAGCGAGCCATGCTCGCGGCAGAAGCCACACTGGCAGGCCCGGACCTGCAGGCGCTCAGGCGCCATCCATGTCTCGAACCGCATGCGCAAGGCTCCGCAGCGACAGCTTCCCTCGTGAACGTTCATGCCGCTCATCCTTCAACTCGCCGCGGGCTTGTGTATACCGACGCCGATCGCGACCAAAATGATGCCGGCGGCCTCCATCGGAGTCGGCCACTGGCCGAGCACCAGCACGCCGATGATGGCCGCCGTGGCGGGCAGCAAGGTCAGCATCAGCGCGAAGGTGGCGCGCGGCAGCCGGACCATGGCGAGCTGGTCGCAAATGTAGGGGATGACGGAGGAGGATAGTCCGACCGCGATCCCCGCGAGGATCAGCATCGGCTGGGTGAGCGCCGGCGCGACGTCGAGGATGCCGATCGGAAAGGCGACCACGAGCGCCACCAGCATGGCCGCGCCGAGCCGGTCGATGCCGCCCGCGCCGCCGCTGCGCGAGATGGCGTGGCCGAGCACGATGTAAAGGGCAAAGAGCGCGGCATTGACAACCGCGAACAAGATGCCGAGCCGGTCATCAGCCCATTGGAATCCGATCAGAAGGAAGACGCCCGTGACCGCCACCGTCAGGGCGAAGGCGTTCCGCGTCGTCCTCAGACCAATGAGGGCGATGAAAATGGTGGCAACGAACTCGATCGCAGCCACCGTCGCCAAGGGCAGGCGGCTGATGGCGAGATAGAACGATACGTTCATCAGCGCGAGCGTGACGCCGAGCGCGACGACAAGCATTCGGGTGCGACTGTCGCCCTCGATCAGCACGCGCCAGGGCCGACGCCATACGGCGAAGATCAGAGCCGCCGATGCGATGCGAAGCCAAGCGACGCCGAGCACGCCAACATGAGCGAAGAGCAGAACGGCGAATGAGGGCCCGAGATAGTGGAAGACAGCGCTAACCATGAAGAAGGCGTGCGGCGGCACGCGATCGGCTAGACCAGGCGATGGAGTGTGGGCGGTTTCTGACATTGCCTGACAATAGCAGGCGGGATAGGTTCGTGAATTGTGAACAGCAGGTCTAAGACACAGATAAGCGAGCATTCGTAGGCAAACATGCCAAGTCATCGCAGAAACAACGGTGTAACGCTTGATGCGGTCGATCGTATGCTGATCGAGGCGGTTGACCGCAACGCCCGTTCGCCGACAGCCGATCTCGCCAGGCTGGTGGGCCTGTCGCCGCAGAGCACGGCCGAACGTCTGCGCAGGCTGGAGGACGTCGGTCGCCGGCTTCTCGGTGAAGCTCGATCCGACCGCTCTCGGCCTTTACGTGGCCGCTTATGTCCGCATTCGGCCCGCCATGGGCCAACTATCGATGATGGCCGAGATCATCGCCTCAATTCCGGAGATTGTTGAATGCGACCGCGTAACTGGCGAGGACTGCTTCATCGCCAAGGTGTTCGTATCGACGGTCACTGATCTGGAGCATATGCTCGACAAGCTCCTGCCGCATGCCCAGACGAACACCTCGATCGTGCAATCCTCGCCTGTGAAGCGGAGGCAGCCAAGGATGCCGATTTGAGTAGCCTCCAAGCGCAACCAAAAACGACCGTTTTTGAGACGATAGGTCACTAGGTGCTGGCGAGATCGCGCGAGCGCGCTTTAAGGTCGCAAAACTTGTCTTGAAATATGTCTCGTATTCGTTCAGGCTAATAACGAGAAACGAGACCCATCATGCGCATCGGCTACGCCCGCGTTTCGACGCTCGACCAGAATCCCGAACTCCAGCTTCAAAAGCTGAGGGAGGCCGGGTGCGAGCGCGTCATAGTCGAAAAGGCTTCGGGCGCGAAAATCGATCGGCCGGAATTGCAGCGCGTCCTGACCGATATCCTTCGCCAGGGCGACACGCTCGTCATCTGGAAGCTCGATCGCCTCGCGCGCTCGCTCAAGCAGCTCATCCAGACTGCCGAGGATCTGAAGGGCAGGGGGATCGGCCTCGTCTCTCTCACCGATGCTATCGACACCAGCTCACCTGGCGGCATGCTGGTGTTTCACATGCTCGGCGCCATCGCCGAATTCGAACGCGCGCTCATCCGCGAGCGGACTGTGGCGGGACTTGTCGAGGCCAAGCGAAAAGGCAGGCGAGGGGGGCGGCCGCGTCTCCTGACCGAAAAGGACGCCGCGGCTGCAAAGGCCCTACTCACCGACGGCACCTTATCGTCGAAGGAGGTCGCCGCGCGCTTCGGTGTGTCGAAGGCGACGCTTTACCGTCATTTGGCGCCGGTCTCGGTCATCAAATAGGTCCGACGACGTTCGTCAGTGACCGAATTGACGGGGGAATGAGCGTTGAGCGGCTCACAAGTAAATTCAAGTTTTTATCTCCGCCAAATGTGGTTTATTTGGCAATTCTATATGCACGTTTTGGCAGGTCTTTGCAGAATCCGTGTATCATCGCGAAAGCCGAACTCTCTGTCAGTTGGTATTGCCTAACTAGTTGAGCCAAGAACGCTGCATCCATACGGCGCGCTACGTCATGTCTGGCAGGAATAGAGAAAAAGGCCCGCGTATCATCAACAAATCCGGCATACTTGTAAAAGCCGGCCGTCTCCGTTGCTTGCTGCCGGAATCTGTGCATGCCTTCGGGGCTGTCGTGGAACCACCATGGCGATCCGAGCCAGACCGAAGGAAATACGCCAGCCAGCGGTGCCAATTCGCGGGAATACGTGCTCTCGTCGAGCGTAAACAGGATAAGCCGGAAATTCGGTTCATGCCCAAACCGATCGAGCAGGGGCTTGAGGCCGCCGACGAAATCGACCGGCTGCGGCACTGTCTCACCGCGAGCGGGGCCATATCGTCGGACCAGTTCGCTATTGTACCCTCGGCGCGCTCCGGCATGGAGCTGCATGACCAGACCGTCCTCGACGCTCATGAGCGCCATTTCGGTGAGCATCTGCGCGCGAAACACTTCGGCTTCCTGCGTCGTCAGATCGCCTCTGAGCGCTTTCTCGAAAAGCGCCTGCAAGGCCACGCGAGACAGATCCGCTGTCAGGGCCGTCGCGTGACCATGGTCTGTTGCTGTTGCCCCGGCAGCCACAAAAACCTCTCGCCGCTGCCGTAGCGCGTTCAGATATCCAGGAAGCGAGTCAGTGGCTTCGCCGGTGAGGTTCGCCAACCGGACCAGTTCATTTTTGAATTCCGGGCCTTCAGGGTCGAGCGCGGCATCGGGCCGGAAGGTCGGAACGACCATGCCGGGCCAGTCGGACCGCCGAATTTCGGCATGGTCGGCCAGCGGATCGGTTGCCGCATCCGTAGTCGCCAGGAACGCGATGCGAAAACGTTCGAACAACGCGCGCGGCCGAAACTCCGGCTGGGCCAAAGCGTCGCCGATCATATCAAAAATTTTATCAGCGGTCGCCGGCGCAAGCTCCGCTTCAATGCCGAAGACATCTGCGAGCACGGTGTCGAGCCAAAGCCGAGAGGGCGTACCAAGGAACAGGTGGTAGTGAGCGGCGAAGCATGCCCACGCCGCACGAGAGCCGACCGTTGGCACGGATGGATCATCGCGCCGGGGAACCCCTACATTTTCAAGCGCGACTCCGTGACCATGGAGGAGGCGCAGTACATACGGGTCTGCCGTAACAAACACGCTAGTGGCATCTGTGAAGGCTTCATCTCTCGAGAACCAGCGCGGATCGGTGTGCCCATGCGGGCAAATCAGTGGCAGGCACGAGACGCTGGCGTGAAGCTCTCGGGCAAGCGATCTTGTCGCTTCATCGAGAGGGAACAGTCGATCAGGATGAGACGCCATGATCAGGTCGCCTCGTTCGCAGGCAGGGAAGCTACCAATATCGATATATGACTTTGGCCTCGCATGGCGAAGCGGCGTTGCCGGACGCCGTCTTGCGCAACAGGGACGACGACTATCGCGCCGTCAGCGTCGCCTGGCTGCGCGATGCGACGATGCGATGTCACGAACAGCTTGCCGCTGCCTGGCGGGCCGAATGCTGGCATCGTCGGCGCTCGTACTGGGAGAGGGATCGTGCCGACGAGGCGACCATCGGGAGCAAACCGGTTCAGGCGACCAGCCGATACCCCTGCCGACCAGTAGCAACCCTCCTCGTCCATCGCAGCGCCGTCTGGCCGGCCCATATGCTCATCTGGCACAGCGAACACACGGCGGCCGGAGACTGCGCCATCGGCGGGACTCCAGTCCGCTGCCCAGATGCGACAAGCCCTGCTGTCGGAAAAGTAGAGCGTCTCGGCGTCCGGGCTCCATGCCACGCCGTTGGCGACGATCAACCCGGTAACGAGCGTGCGCAACGTACCTTCCACTGACAGGCAGTAGAGCGCACCGGTTGCCTCCTTGTCGTCGCGGTCGTCCATCGAGCCGAACACGAAATATCGGCCACAGGGCGAGACCTTGCCTTCGTTCAGCCTGTTGGTCGACCGGCCCGGCTCAGGATCCATCAGAAACGTAAGCGCGCCTGATTCCAGATCGAGCAGATGAAGGCCGGATGCCAGTGCTACCAGGACGGATTGACCGTCCTCGAGGAGAGCAAAAGCACCGACTGGGTCCGGCAGCGTCCAAGAGGCCAGTTGCTTTCCATCGCCATCGTGACGATGGAGTGCAGGACGCCGCACATCGATCCAAAACAGGCTTGCGGTTTGATCATCCCAGAAGGGGCCCTCACCCACCTCAGAACGAGTACTCCAGATTTCCACGTGAGCCCCTTGATTTTATATAATTCATAATCCAAACTAAGGGCATGAACAACGCAATGTCCAGCAGCTTCTCGGCCCCTGCCTATGCCCGTCTCCGAGAGGCGATACGGTCGGACGTGGCCTCCGGGGTTTGGAAGCTCGGCCAGCACATGACCCTGGCCGAACTCAGCAGCCATTATGGGGTCAGCGCCAATCCAGTGCGCGAAGCTCTGCATCAGTTACAGGGCGAGGGCGTCGTCGAGATGCGGCTCAACCGCGGCGCTGTCGTGCGCCAGGTCGATGCCAACTTCGTCAAGAACGTTTACGACGTGCGCGGCGCCATTGAGGGAATGCTCGCGGCTGAAGCGGCACGAAGGGCGAAGCTTGCCGATATTGCCCGAATTGAGGCCTTCGTCCAGGCATACGAGGCGGCCGTCTCGACCGGCGAGATCGGCACCATCGTTCAGGCCAATAGGGTCCTGCATCAGACGATCAACTCGATCGCCGAGAATCCGCTGGCGCTGGAGATTTTCGACGGACGTTCGACCCTGATCGACGCCTTGCGGCGCAGCTTGGGCAACCGGCCCGGGCGTCTCGACGACATCATCGTCGAGCACCGTGAAATTCTGGCGTCGATCGCCAGCGGGGATGCCGATCGTGCCTCCCGCACGGCCCAACTGCACACGAACCGCGCCCGCGACCACATGCTCGACAACATCAAGCAAGCGGCTGGCAAACCAGCCTGATCAGGGAGAAAGCCATGACGTTCGAAGTGATTTCACGGCGGGCCTTGCTCGCCGGCGGCGGAGCTATGTCTGTAGCGATGCTAACGCCGGGGCTTGCCGGAGCGCAGATCGCCTATCCCACGCGGCCAGTGCGGTTCGTCATCGGCTTTCCGGCCGGCGGCGCCTCCGACACTGTCTCTCGCCTGCTGGGCGCAGAGATGTCCAAGAGCCTCGGCCAGCAGTTCGTGATCGAGAGCAAGCCGGGCGCGAGCGGCAACATCGCGACGCAGGCCGTGCTCGGGGCTCCTGCCGACGGACATACGATCTATCTGGCGCAGATCATCCTGGCGACCAACCCATTCATCATGGATGCCGGGTATGACCCGATGAAGGATCTGACGATGGTGTCGCAGATCATCAGCATTCCGGTCGTGATGCTGACGAATCCGAAATCCGGGCTGAAGACAGTCCAGGATGTAGTCGCGGCCGCAAAGGCCAAAAACGGCGAACTGAAATTCGGCGGCGTCTACGGCACCTCATCGCATCTTGGCCCGGAGCTCTTTGCGCTCGATCAGGGCATCAAGTTCAAGCTCATCCCCTATCGCGGCGGGGCGCTTGCGGTGCAGGCCCTGATGTCCGGCGAGGTCGACGTTGTGTTCGATCTGATGTCGGGCACGCTCAAGGGCCTGCTCGACGCAGGCACGCTGCACGGCGTCGCCGTGATGCAGGAAAGCGCCGTGAAGGGGCTTTCCAAAATTCCCGCCGCAAGCGCGGCCGGGGTGACGCCGACGGGTTTCTTTCGCAGCTGGATGGGGATCTGCGTGAAAGCAGGAACCCCCGCCGCGATCGTCGAAAAACTCCACGCCGCCACGGTCGCCGCGCTGGCGAAGCCCGAGCTGATCGATCGTCTGGAGCTGCTCGGAAACGAGGTGGTGACAAGCCCCAACCCCGCTGCGTTCCAGGCCTATTACCTCGACGAGATCAAGCGTTTCGGCGATCTAATCAAGCGCATCGACTACAAGCCTCAGTGACTTTTCGCGCTATCAGCGCCTTTCCGACAGTCCTTCTCACCACAACGGTTTTCCATGCGGATCGTCGATATTATCCCGCTCGTGATGCAGGCCGGCGCACCGGCCGTCACATCCTGGACCGGGGCGGGAGGGCAAAGCGCGCTCGCTACCGGCCGGAACTGGCTGTTCGTGAAGGTCGTGACGGACGTACCTGGCCTCGTCGGAATAGGAGAGGGTTCGGGCTGGCCCAGGGTAGTCTGTACAGCGATCCAGGATCTGAAAGCCGAATTGATCGGCCACGACGCGCGCGATATCGAGCGGCTCTGGCAACGCATGCGCCTAGCGATGATGGGGCATGGCGACACCGGCGTCGTAGGCGCTGGCGCGATCACCGCCATCGACATGGCGCTGTGGGACATCAAGGGGAAGGCGCTTGGTACACCAGTCTGGAATCTACTCGGCGGTAAGGTACGAGACCGCGTCAGGTATTACGCTCATGCAAAAAGCGTTGTTGACGCTCAAGCTCTTGTCGCGCGCGGCGTAACCGCGATCAAACTCGGTGGCCATGCCGGAATCGTCGAGCGCGTCGCTGCGATGCGAGAGGCGCTCGGGCCCAGGATCGATCTGACCGTCGACTTGCACGGCCCACCGTGGCTTCCAGCGATCGACGCGATCGCGATCGGCAAGGCGCTAGAGCCCTACAATCTGCTCTTCCTCGAAGATCCAGTCGCTCCGGAAGACCTCGACGGTTGGGCACGCGTCCGCCGATCCCTTCCCCACACCCCGATAGCCGGCGGCGAGCGACTTGCGACCAAGTGGGGCGCTCACGCGCTGATCTCCAAAGGGCTCGTCGACATCATTCAGCCCGACACCGGCCGCGCCGGCGGCATCACTGAGATGAAAAAAATCGCCGCGCTTGCCGAGACCCATTTCATCCAGTTCGCACCCCATTCCGGCTCGCTTGGACCGGTGGCCGAGTTCGCGGCAGCCCATCTCATGGCATCGATCCCTAACGCCCTGATGATGGAGCGACTGGAGCCGGACTGGGCGGGGAAGGACGCGGTCATCAGCCCTGTTCTCTACGCTGAGGACGGGCACATTTTCATCCCTGATCGGCCGGGCCTCGGCGTCGATCTCGTCGAGAATATCGTCGCGGCCCATCCCAGCCAGCGCAACGTCGCGATCGCGACGGGAGGATGGCAGGACACCGCAGAACAGGGCGCGACCTATTTCGCCATGCGCCGCGAACGCATGGCTCTCTTGTCCCCGAGCAAAGGCGCAGACCCGTCATGACGATCCCGACCTCCCACGCCCTCAATGACACGACCCGCGCCAAGCTGGCGACGGTCTCGACGGCGACACTGACGACAGCCCTGTTCAAACGGGGCTTTCGCAATGCCTTCCTGCAGGGGCCTCAACTGATCAATGCGGGTGCCCCGCGTCTTGTCGGCCCGGCGTACACGCTGCGTTACATCCCGTCGCGCGAAGACATCGATGTCCTGAAGATATTCGAGGACCGCGAGCATCCTCAGCGCAAGGGCGTCGAAGATTGCCCGCCGGGCCATGTGATGGTCATCGATAGCCGTGGCAATCCGCGCGCTGCCTCGGCGGGCGGCATTCTCCTGACGCGGCTGATGAAGCGCGGCTGCGCAGGCGTCGTCACAGATGGCGGCTTTCGCGATACGCCCGAGATCGCTGCGATGCCGTTCCCCGCCTATCATCAGCGACCATCTGCCCCGACAAATCTCATCCTGCACCATGCCGTGGACCTGAATGTGCCGATCGCGTGCGGCGAGGTCGGCGTCTACCCCGGCGATGTCATGGTCGGGGACGGCGAGGGCGTCGTTTGCATCCCCGCCCATCTCGCAGACGAGATCGCCGCAGAGACAGTCGAGCAGACTGTCTATGAGGATTTTGTCGCCGAGGAGGTCGGCGACGGTCACGGCCTATTTGGCCTCTACCCCATGCTGGATTCCGCAGTGAAGACTCGTTTTGCTGCTTGGCGCAGCGCTGCGGGGCGGTGAGATGAAGCCCTCGATCCTGATCACAGGAGCAGCCGGCCGGATCGGCTCGCTGCTACGTGCCGGCCTGGCCGACGACCCCGCCTTGCTTCAGCACTTCGGCGGGCCCTACGGATTGAAGGCGACCGACATCGTCGATCCTAGACCCGGCGCCTGTCAGGGTGAAGTCCACGTCGGAGACCTGGCCGACGCTGGCTTCGTCGACCGCTTGTTTGAGGATGGCTCGGTCCAAGCGGTGATCCACCTTGCCGGCTACCCACGCGAGGCCGACTGGGATGTCCTTCTGGACGCAAACATCCGCTCCACGATCAACCTGTGGGAAGCCGCGCGCAAAAACAGCGTGGAGAGGGTGCTCTATGCCAGTTCCAACCACGCGATCGGCTTCTATCCGCGTTCGCAGCGTATCGACGCAACCGTCCCACCTCGACCCGACACCCGCTATGGCCTGACCAAGGCGTTCGGCGAACAGACCGGCTTTCTTTACGCCTACAAATTTGGCGTCCGGTTCTTCGGCATGAGGATCGGTATGTTCTTGCCCGAACCGACGACATATCGCGGCCTTTCGACCTGGTTGTCGCACCGAGACATGCTGCAACTCGCCAAGGTTGGACTGACGTCCGATTACACCTGCGAGATCGTCTACGGCGTCTCCGAAAATTCACGATCGTTCTGGGACAATTCCGCAGCGTATCGCCTCGGCTACGCGCCCCAGGACAGCGCCGACGCTTATAGTGAGCGGTTCCCACATCCTGACGAGCCGCCGGATGACCCGGCCGGCCATTTCCAGGGCGGTCCCTACATCACCAACGGCCTCACAAGCACGGCGGCTCAGCGTGCCGAACTCGACCGACGCTGAGCAGCATTCACTGCGACAAGAAAACAAAAGAGAACGGCCTCAAGGGAGGACAAGACATGATTCGCGTACGCGCACCCCAGGATCTGGGCGCCGCCTTCATCTTTTTTAGCGTCGGGATCGCCGGGCTTTACTTTGGCTCGAACCTGTCGGGCATCCGTCCGGGCGGTCAGCTCGGCTCGGGGACGATGCCACGGATCCTAAGTTGGATCTGCGTGGCCTTCGGCGTCCTGATGTCAATAAAAGCCTTTAAGACTGATGGCCAAGTGATGGCCCGCGTTCCCTGGCGCGCGGTTGCCGCCGTTTCGCTGGCCGTCATCGCATTCGGGTTCATGATCGAGCGGGTCGGTTACCTCCCGAGCGCTGTCGCCATCCCCTTGATAGCCACTCTGGCCATGCCAAAACCCCGCTGGGGCGAGGCTTTCTTGGTGGCTGCTCTACTGGGGATCGGAACGACTTTGCTGTTTGTCGTCCTCCTCGGCCAGCCACTCAAGATTTGGGGAAGCGCGCTGTGATGGACATGCTGTCCAACTTGGCGCTTGGCCTCTCGACGGCGCTCACGCCGATCAATCTTGCCATGTGCCTGATCGGGGCACTCGTCGGCACGCTGATCGGCGTGCTTCCCGGGATCGGCCCGATCGCGACGATCGCCATGCTGCTGCCGCTGACCTTTTCGCTACCGCCGGAAGGCGCGCTGATCATGCTGGCAGGCATCTTCTACGGCGCCCAGTATGGCGGCTCGACGACTGCAATCCTGGTCAACATTCCGGGAGAGGCCTCCAGCGTCATTACCACGATCGATGGTTATCAGATGGCCCGTCAGGGTCGCGCGGGTCCGGCTCTGGCGATCGCCGGCATAGGCTCTTTCGTGGCGGGCACCATTGCCACCGCGCTGATCGTCATTGTCGGCCCAAGCCTGGCAGGGCTGGCGAATTACTTCGGCGCAGCCGAATACTTTTCGCTGATGGCGCTCGGGCTAGTGGCTGCGACGGTGCTGGCCAACGGCGACCTCGTCAAGGCCCTCGGCATGATCTTCGTCGGGCTTCTGCTGGGGCTCGTCGGAACGGACGTCAACACCGGCGCCCAGCGCTTTACCTTCAACCTGAACATCCTCGCCGACGGGCTGGGTTTTGTTCCGCTCGCGATGGGCATGTTCGGTCTGGCCGAAATCATCAACAATCTTGGCCAGCCGCCCGAGCAACGCTCGCTCGTGACGAAACGCATCGTCGGGCTTTTCCCAACGATGGCCGATCTGAAAGCATCGACTGGCGCAGTCCTGCGCTCAACCGCGCTCGGGTCGGTTCTGGGCGTGCTACCCGGCGGCGGGCCCACGCTGGCAGCGTTCTCGGCTTATGTGCTGGAAAAGAAAATCGCGGGGCCGTCTGGGACTTTCGGCCAAGGCGACATTCGCGGGGTGGCCGCGCCCGAAGCCGCCAACAATGCAGCCGCGCAGACCTCTTTTATACCCATGCTGACGCTTGGCCTTCCATCGAACGCCGTCATGGCCCTGATGATAGGCGCCATGACGATCCACGGCATCGCGCCCGGCCCCCAGGTCATGACGCAGAACCCCTCCCTGTTTTGGGGGCTTATCGTCTCGATGTGGGTCGGCAACCTCATGCTGCTGGTCATCAATCTGCCGATGGTCGGGCTCTGGGTGCAGCTCCTGAAAGTGCCCTACCGGATACTGTTTCCCGCCATCGTGCTGTTCTGCGCCACGGGCGTCTATGTGATCGGCTTGTCGGTCTTCGAGGTCTACCTGATGGCGGCCTTCGGGCTGATCGGAATCGCGCTGTCGCGTTTCGGATGTGATCCCGTCCCGCTGCTGCTCGGATTTATCCTAGGGCCGATGATGGAGGAAAACCTGCGCCGCGCGCTGCTTCTGACCAATGGCGACCCCAGCATCTTCGTCATGCGGCCCATATCAGCGGGCTTTCTCGCTCTCGCGGCAGGACTGATCGTGCTCGCACTACTACCGTCGCTTGGACGCAAGCGCGATGAGGTGTTTTCCGAGTAACGTTGATTGGACCGGCGGCGCGCTACCTGTTGGCTGCGATGCAACGATGTGCATAATTCTTGATTTATGCGCGCTTCATGCTCGACGATGATTCGTCGCGTCGCAAGAGCCGTGGCTGAATCTCAGACTGCTCTCACCGCCCCACGGGCTGCGCTCGTCGCATGGGCGGCATAGGCCCGCAGCGCCGTTGTGACCTTGCGCTTGCGCGGCGCGACCGGTTTCCAGGCGTCCTTGCCCCTGGCCTCCATCGCGGCGCGGCGATGCGCCAACACCTCGTCTGCGACCTGCAGCACGATGCTGCGGTTGGGGATGTCGATCGCGATGACGTCGCCGGTCTCGACCAGCCCGATCGCGCCGCCCTCGGCCGCTTCGGGCGAGACATGGCCGATCGAGAGCCCGGACGAGCCGCCCGAGAAACGCCCGTCTGTGACAAGCGCGCAGGCTTTTCCGAGCCCCTTCGATTTCAGATAGCTCGTCGGATAGAGCATCTCCTGCATGCCCGGCCCGCCGCGCGGCCCCTCATAGCGGATCAGCACGATATCGCCCGCCTTGATCTTGCCGTTGAGGATGCCGTCGACCGCCGCGTCCTGGCTCTCGAAGATCACGGCAGTGCCGGAGAAGGTCAGGACCGAGGCGTCGACGCCGGCGGTCTTCACGATGCAGCCGTCAAGCGCGATGTTGCCGTAGAGCACCGCAAGCCCGCCATCCTGCGAATGCGCGTGCGCCTTGCTGCGGATCACGCCGCCTGCCCGGTCGATGTCGAGTTCCTCGTAGCGGCGCGACTGGCTGAAGGCAGTCTGCGTCGGCACGCCGCCGGGCGCTGCGCTGTAGAAGGAGCGCGCCGTCTCGCTCGATGTCTGCGCGATGTCCCAGCGCGAGAGCGCCTCGGCCATCGTGGCGGAATGCACCGTCGGCAGCGAGGTGTCGATCAGCCCGGCGCGGTCGAGTTCGCCCAGGATCGCCATGATCCCGCCGGCGCGATGGACGTCCTCCATGTGGACGTTGGCGACAGAGGGGGCGACCTTGCACAGCACGGGAACGCCGCGCGAGAGCCGGTCGATATCGGCCATAGTGAAGTCGCACTCGGCTTCATGCGCGGCGGCCAGCAGATGCAGCACCGTATTGGTCGAGCCGCCCATCGAGATGTCCAACGTCATCGCATTCTCGAAGGCCCTGAAGCTCGCGACGTTGCGCGGCAGCACCGAGGCGTCGTCCTGCTCGTAATGCCGGCGCGCGATATCGACGATCAGGTGCCCGGCCTCGACGAAGAGGCGCTTGCGGTCTGAATGCGTCGCCAGGACCGAGCCGTTGCCAGGCAGGGCCAGCCCCAGCGCCTCGGTCAGGCAGTTCATCGAATTGGCGGTGAACATGCCCGAGCAGGAGCCGCAGGTCGGGCAGGCCGAGCGCTCGATCGCCTCGACCTCGGCGTCGGAATATGCGCTGTCGGCGGCGGCGACCATGGCGTCGACGAGATCGACCTTCTTCAGCACGCCGTCGGCGATATACTTTCCGGCTTCCATCGGTCCGCCCGAGACGAAGACCGTGGGGATGTTCAGCCGCATCGCCGCCATCAGCATGCCGGGCGTGATCTTGTCGCAGTTCGAGATGCAGACCATTGCGTCGGCGCAATGGGCGTTGACCATGTATTCGACGCTGTCGGCGATCAGCTCGCGCGAAGGCAGGCTGTAGAGCATGCCGTCATGGCCCATGGCGATGCCGTCATCGACCGCGATGGTGTTGAACTCTTTTGCGACGCCGCCGGCCTGCTCGATCTCGCGCGCCACCAATTGGCCGAGATCCTTGAGATGGACATGGCCCGGCACGAACTGGGTGAAGGAGTTGACCACGGCGATGATCGGCTTGCCGAAATCCGAATCCTTCATGCCGGTGGCGCGCCACAGACCGCGCGCGCCGGCCATGTTGCGGCCATGGGTGGTGGTTCTGGAGCGATAGGCGGGCATGGCGATCCTCTGTGGGCGCCATTCAGCGGCGATGGGAGAACCGTATCGATCCCCGATCCGCCGCCATATTGCGATTTTTCGTTCGGCGGCATCGACATAATTCATCGTCCGGTGCTGGCTCGGTGGGACGAGATGATCGCAAAGTGCCGGCTGACAGAGCTGTCCGAGGACCGGGAGGGCGATTGATGCTTCGCAACATCGATATCGATCTGCTGCGCTGCTTCGTCACGATCGCCGAGATGCGCAGCTTTACGAAAGCGGCGACCGTGCTCTTCCGCAGCCAATCGACGATCAGCACGCAGATCAGGCGGCTCGAGGAGCTGGCGGGTCAGACTTTGCTGCAGCGTTCACCGCACGAGGTGCTGTTGACACGTATCGGCGAAGATTTTCTCGGCTATGCGAGGCGCATCGTTGTCCTTCACGACGAGGCGCTCGACATGGTCAACGTGCTCAGCGTCAGCGGGACGGTGCGGCTGGCGGTGATGGACGACTACGCCACGATCGTCCTGCCGGAGACGTTGGCGCGTTTCGTCCGCTTGCATCCAGACGTCGAACTCGAGGTCACGACCGGCTTCACCCGCGATCTCCTGAACAATCTCGGCGAGGCCTTCGACATCGTGCTGGCGACGCAGAAGGCCGGCGACGGGCGCGGGACAATCCTACGGACGGAGCAGACATCATGGGCCTGCTCGGAGCTGCACGGGATGCCGACGACGGAGCGGGTTCCGCTCGCCTTGCTCAAGGCCCCAAATATGTACCGTGAATGGGCTCTGGAAGCGCTCGCGGGGGCAGGGCGGTCCTGGCGCATTCTGTTCAGCAGTTCCAGCATCAGTGCCGTCGAAGCCATGGCGGTCTCAGGCGCGGCCCTGACCGTCGTCAAGGCGGGAACGGCGCGTCCGGGCCTTCGACTGGTCGGCTCCGAGTTCGACTTGCCGCCTTTGCCAGCCTCCGAGATCGCGCTGCATCTCGCTCCCGGACCGTCGAGCCCTGCCGTCAGTGCGCTTTGCGACCACCTCTGCGCGGCGCTGGCATCCTATCAAAGCCCGGACGCGATGATCGGATAATCCGATCCGGATCATCGGCCAAATTCGTTTTCCGGCACTTCTCCGGGTTCCTAGTCTGGTTTCGCACGGTCGAAACAAGGCCGGCTGAACGGGGAAATGTCACATGGACCGTCGTGCCTTCGTCTCGACCACCGCGCTTGCCGCCGCTGGAACCAGCCTCATCGCCGCGCCGGCGGTCGCACAATCAGAACCCGTGATCCGCTGGCGGCTACAATCGAGTTTCCCGAAATCGCTCGATGCCATCTACGGCGCGGGCGAGGTCTTTGCGAAGGCCGTCTCAGAGCTGACCGACGGCCGGTTCCAGATTCAGGTTTTCTCGGCAGGAGAGATCATCCCGCCGCTTCAGGTGCTCGACGGCGTATCCATCAGCACCGTCGAGGCCTGTCATACGAGCTCGTTCTTTTTCGTCGGCAAGAACGAGGCTTTTACCTTCGGAACGGCCGTCCCCTACGGCCTCAACACCCGCCAGCAGAACGCCTGGATGTACCAGGGCGGCGGCATCGAGCTGATGAACGCGCTCTACCGCAAGAGCAACGTCTATGGTTTGCCATGCGGCAACACCGGAGCCCAGATGGGTGGCTGGTTCCGCAAGGAAATCAACACGCCGAGCGATCTTAGGGGGCTGAAATTCCGGATAGCGGGCCTCGCAGGCCAGGTCATGCTGAAGCTCGGCGTGGTGCCGCAGCAGATCGCGGGCGGCGACATCTATCCGGCTCTCGAACGCGGCACGATCGACGGCGCGGAGTGGATCGGCCCCTATGACGACGAGAAGCTGGGCTTCGCGAAGGTCGCGCCGTACTATTACTACCCCGCCTTCTGGGAAGGCGGGGCCATGATCCATCTCTTCGTCAATCTCGACCGCTGGAACGAGCTTCCGCCGTCCTACAAGGCTGCCGTTCGCGCCGCCAGCGCCGAAGCCAATCACTACATGGTCGGCCGCTACGACGCCCAGAATCCGGCCGCGCTCAAACGTCTCGTGGGCGGTGGCGCTCAACTGCGGGCGTTCTCGCGAGAGATCCTCGAAGCCGGACATGCGGCGACCCAGCAGGTCCTCGACGAAATCGCCGGGCGAAACCCCGATTTCAAGGCGATCTATGAGCCATGGAAGGCGTTCCGCGACGATGCCCGGCTCTGGTTCAGGATCGCCGAATACGGCTTCGACTACTTCACGCTTAGCCGAGCCGGGAAATGAGGTCGCCACGGCAGCGCTCGGGCGCCCCGATGTCCTTGACGATTATGAGCTGAGCGATGGAACGGCTCGGCCTTGCGGCGGCGCTCCTGTCGAGCGGGCTGGGAGGGACTGCGGTGGTGGTCACGCGCTTTCTCGCTCCCGTGCTCGACCCGATCACCATGGGAGCCTTCAGGTTCGGTGGCGGCTTCGTCGTCCTGGCTCTGATCGCGAAGCTTTTGCGCGGTCATCTGCCGCCACGGTCGGACTGGCTCGGCGTCGCAGCCCTTGGGGCGCTCTTCTTCGGCCTGTTTCCCGTGCTGTTCAATGCCGCGCTGATCTACACCACGTCGGCACGCGGTGCGCTCGCCCTGTCGACCTTGCCGCTCCCGACCGTGGCGGCGGGAGCCGTATTGCGGATCGAACGGGTGACGCCCCGCAAGCTGCTGGGCGTCGCGATCGCGACGTTAGGGTTGACGGTCGCATTGGGCTCCGATGCCGCAGATGCGCCTGTGGATGCCTGGCGCGGCGACCTGTTGATGTTGGCGGCCGCCGGCTGCATGGCGCTGTACAATGTCTGGTCGCGGCCGTTCATCGCGCGCAACGGCGCGATGTCTTTCGCCGCGTGCGGGATGATGGTCGGCGCCCTCATCTTGAGCACGGTTTCGATCGTCTCGGGCCGCGCTCTCGACCTGTTCCAGCTCGACCGCCCGGCGATGATTGCCGTCATCTACCTCGCTCTCATCGGGGGAGCGCTGATCTTCTTCCTGTGGGCTATCGCCTTGGGCAGGACGTCGCCAACGCTCGTCGCCATCTCTGTGGCCGTCAATCCGGTCACCGCCGCGATGCTCGGCTCGATCATCCTCGCGGAACGGATCGGGCCAAGTCTCATCATCGGCCTCGCCATCATCATCGCCGGCATAGTGGTCGCGTCCAGGACGGAAGATCATGCACGCCGCACCTAACGCCGATGGCGAACGCGACCCGTCCGGCTTCGGCGAAAATGATGAAAAGATCGCCATGTCGATAGCGACCCGCACCACCAATCCGAGGCCGCGCACGCTCAGTCATCCCGGACGCCCCGCACCTGTGCGCATTCACGCCATGAGCACATCGTCCGCCCGTCACTTCCGATTGGCGCTGAAGCCAGGCTTGAGCTTGTTCGAGGCCTTGCTGGCGCCCCTGCAAACGTTAGGGGTCCGCAGCGCATCGACCACCATCCTGGCCGGCGTCTTTGAGAGCCTGCAATACTGTGTGGCTACGCCTGATCCGGAGCGACGTTCCGTCGTCGCCTATTCCGCGCCGCGCGAGGCAGGACGATGCGTCCTCGTCTTCGGCAACGCCACGACCGGCTTAGGCATCGACGGCCGGCCGGTCGTGCATTGCCACGCCGTAATCAGCGCCGAGGACGGCTCGGTGATAGGCGGCCATGTCCTGCCGGAGAGCGCGATCATTGGGCCAGATCCGATAGCGGTCCTTGCAGTCGCCTTCACGGGCTTCGAGCTTCGCCAGCATCTGGACGCAGAAACCAACATGCCGCTGCTGCGACCAGCGCAGGAGAGCGATCATGACTGAAGGCGCCGAAGTAGAGGCCGGCACGATGGGCCGCGTGGCGTACGCACGGATCGCGCCCAATGAGGATTTGGTTCTCGGCGTCGAGAAGCTTTGTCTGGCGCAAGGGTTCCGCAACGCCTTCGTTCGCGGAGCCTTGGGCAGCCTCAACGATGCGACCCTTCTCGCGCGCGACGGGTCTCACAGGCATGTGCCGGGTCCCGCGGTCGAAGCGGTCAGCATCGCGGGAGAGATCCGCTCTCGTCCCGATGGTTCCGTCGAGGCTTCGCTTTCAGGGGTGGTGGCCGGTCCCGATGGCCAGGTTTATGGCGGCTCATTCGTCGCTGGACATAATCCTGTCTGTGTTACATTTGAAATTACTTTAGAAGAATGGCTTCCCGATTGATGTCCGCGATATGCACTGAAATGAAACGTCATTAAGATCTGAATCTCTATTCGGCTGGTATCTCATGGCAGAGGTCCGGCGTCCGGCATGACGGCCTTCAATAGCGGATTCCGAAATCGCCTTTCGACGGTGACGGCGAAAAACCGCTCGACGACGCCCGGCAGTGGCGCGCCCTCGATGAGCAGACCTTGGGCGAGTTCGTCCTTGATCACGATCGGCGGCAGGACGGCCAAACCGATGCCTTCGCGGACGAGGAGGCGCATCATCGCCATATCGTCGACCTCGGCTGCAATCTGCAGTTCGACGCCGAGGCGATCGACCAACGCGTCAACGTCCGAGCGTAGCCCCGTGTGCAGTGTCGGCAGAATGACGGGATGACGTCTCAGGAGCTCGACTAGGCGTCGTTCAGAACCCATGATCTGATCACTGCCGACCAAACTGACGGGCTGTTCAGCGAGCTTGTGGGTCAGCAGCGTCTTCTCGCCTTCACGCCCTGGCGGATGGTTCGTCAAGACGACATCGAGATGATGAGCTGCAAGCCCCCGCAGCAGTTCAGCCGTTGTGCCGGACCGCAGAACGAGTTCGACGTCATCGCGCCCCATAACTGGCTTGAGGAAAGCGATCTGAAAGTTGCGCGACAAAGTCGCCTGGGCGCCAACCCGCAGGATCTGACGCGACCGTCCGTTTTCGCGAAGGGTTGCAGTCAGATCATCGCCTGTCGCGAAGATCACATCGGCATGGTCGAGGGCGATCCGGCCTGCCTCGGTCAGTGTCAGACCGCGACCAACGCGATCGAACAGTTTCTGGCCGAGCCGCTCCTCCAACCGCCTGATCTGCACTGACAGAGCCGATTGCGTCAGATTGAGGCGCAGAGCAGCGCGGCCGAGATGGCCCTCGCGCGCAACGGCCCAAAAATAGCGCAGGTGGTTATAATTGAAATCGGCCACTCTTCGATCATAGCGAACGGATTGTCGCAAACAATGAATTTTCCTCGCCACTGGATCGGAGATAGTGAGCGGTCATTGCTTTAGCGCCCCACTCCGGAGCACGCCGTGACCGCTGCCAATCTGCCGATCCTCGCTTCTGCGCTGCTGCTTGCCGCCGCAGCCTGGCTTCTCACCATGCGCACCTTGCAAAACCGATTTGCCGGGTTGATCGGGGAAGGCTGCGCGTTCCTTTCGTGCCTGGTCGCCTGCTTCGCGATGCTTCAACTTTCGCTGGTCGGTCCACGGACCTTCGAACTGGTAACCGGCCACGGTTTTGGCTTCTCCGTCCGGCTCGACGTCGTCAGCGCCACAATGCTACTGCTGACCACCTTCGTCGGCTGGATCGTGGTACGGTTTTCGCGAACCTACCTCGACGGCGAGCCGGGTCAGACCCGGTTCATCGGTTGGCTATGCGCGACGCTGACGGCCGTAACGATGCTGGTCCTGTCCGGCAATGTCGTTCAGCTCGGGGTCGCCTGGATCGCGACCAGTTTGTGCCTGCACAAGCTGCTGCTGTTTTATCCCGAACGTCCAGCCGCTCGACGTGCGGCGCGGAAGAAATTCGTGGTCGCGCGGATAGGTGACGTGATCCTTGTCGCGGCGCTGACGATCCTGGCTACCGGTTACGGGACTGGCGACATCGCCACGATCCTCGCAAATGCCCGATCTGGTACGATGCCAGCGATGGCGCCATGGGCTGCTGGTCTGCTGGTGGCGGCAGCCCTTCTGAAGTCGGCGCAGTTTCCCAGCCATGGCTGGCTCGTCGAAGTGATGGAAACGCCGACCCCAGTCTCGGCGCTCCTTCATGCCGGCGTCATCAATGCCGGTGGCTTCCTCCTGATCCGGTTCGCCGATGTTTTGCTGTCATCGCCTGGCGCACTCGCCACGCTCGTGATGGTCGGCGGTTTCACGGCGCTGTTCGGCAGTCTCGTCATGCTGACACAGCCGGCGGTCAAGACGTCGCTCGCCTGGTCGACGGTCGCACAGATGGGCTTCATGACCATGCAGTGCGGCCTCGCGCTGTTCCCGCTGGCCTTGCTGCACATCGTCGCGCACTCGCTATACAAGGCTCACTCGTTTCTATCCTCGGGCGGAGCAGTTGCCCGGATTGCAGCGATCCCGCGTCCAGGCCCGGTTGCGGTGCCCTCGCTTCGATCCGTCTCTCAGGCGTTCGCCATCGCGCTTGCGATCTATCTGCTGCTGAGTGTCATCTTTGGGCTCACAGGCAAGTCACCGCAGGCGATTGCGGTCGGCGCCATCCTTATCTTCGGCGTCGCCTACCTGATTGCCCAGGGCCTCGCAGACGCCGCCCCCCGCGCCTTGACGCTACGGACGTGCGCTGCGGCGCTTATCGCTTCGATCTCTTACTTCCTGCTCCAGTCTGGGGCGAGCTGGCTCACCAAGACCACATTGCCGGCGACACCGACACCAAGCGCACTCGAATGGGTGATGATCGTGCTTGCGCTGGCGTCCTTTGGTCTGGTTGCGTTCGCCCAGGCCCTGTTCCCGCACTGGGCCGGTCATCCCGCAGCCGCCGGATTACGGGTGCATCTCAGCAACGGGTTTTACGCCAACGCGCTCTTCGACCGTGTCACCGCCGGCTGGGCCGCGCGCAAATCGGCTTGAGCTGCACATCCACGATTGGAGACACCCATGAACATTCAGCTCGATACGACAGCAAAGCCAACATTCGCGGCGCATGCCAAAGAGGCCGCCCTTCGGATTCCACCTCTCTGGCCACTGGCGGCGTCGGTTGCCGTCAATCCATTTCTCGGGCATTCCGGCGATACGCTTGGGGAAGCGGCGGCGAGGCTGGGACGCGCCTATGGCGTGTCCGTCACGATGCCCCGCAGCTTCTACCGCGGGAAAATTGCCACCGGCGAGATTGGCGACACGGACATGTCGGCCGCGATTGCCGCTATCGGTTCGAGCATCTCGCTATCGGATCTCAAATCAGCCGTTGCGCGCGACAGCGCCCCGGCTGAACCGATTTCGCGCATCTGCGATCTGGTCATGGAGGTCAGTGGGATCGATTGGCCCGGGCTGGTCGCTGACCGGATCGGCGCCTGGGCGTCTGGACATTTCGATCAGGGGCAGGCCCTGTGGCCAGCATCGAAAACGCCCTCTGCGTTCGCCTCATGGCGCGCCTTTGCCGGCCGCGATCTCTCTCTCGAGATCCATGGGCTTCATGGGTTTTGCGCACATGCTGCGCAGAGCGCCGGGACCGCTCATCAGGCAATCGAGGAGGCATGCGCTCAGCTCAACGTCCCGCCTGACGCCGCGCCGGGGTATTTTCACGGGCTCCTGCTCTCGGTTGGCGGTTGGGCTCAACATGCCCGGTACCTGCGCTGGCAGGCCGAGCTGGAAGGACGCTCCGACGACACGATCGTAGACCTGCTCGCAATTGCCCTGACGTTTGAAGCCGCGCTGCTCATGCAATTTGGCGACGCCATTAGGCTCCCTTGGCAGGCCTGCATCGCGCAGCACGTCGCGCCTATCGCGGCATCGCCGGATCAGCAGGTCAACTGTCTTCTCCAGGACGCCTTCGACCGGGGGGTGCAAAAACGCCTGATCGAGACTTTGGCCAGAGGCGGTTCCACCGCCGATACGCAGCCCGCAATTCAGGCCGCGTTCTGCATCGATGTCCGCTCAGAAGTGTTCCGGCGCGCATTGGAACAGGTCGATCCCACGATCGAGACCATCGGATTTGCCGGGTTCTTCGGGCTGACCGTGGCGCATCGGCGGTTTGGTTCAGACATTGCCGAGCACCGGTTACCGGTTTTGATGGCGCCCAACCTGACCTCGTTCTCCTGTGAGACCGTTGGCGCCCAGGAAGAAACCAACGAGCGGATCCTCGCTCGCGCCAAGCGCGCCTGGGGTCGGTTCAAGTTGGCCGCAGTCTCGTCATTTGCCTTCGTCGAGGCCAGCGGCCCACTCTATGCCGCAAAACTGGTCAAGGACGCCGTTCTCGGCATGGCTTCAGATCCGGTCGATGCGCAAACGCCGCGCTTCACGGCCGGCCTGAGCCTTAAGCAAAAGGTCGCCATGGCGACACAGGTTTTGAAGGCGATGTCTTTGCAAAAGGAGTTCGCGCCGATCGTTCTGCTCGTCGGACATGGCGCAGGCGTGGTCAATAATCCTCATGCGGCGGCTCTGCAGTGCGGCGCGTGCGGCGGCCATGCCGGCGACGTCAATGCGAGGCTGCTCGCGCATCTCCTCAACGACGGCGATGTCCGCGAAGCATTGCCTACTGCAGGCATTTCCATCCCGGCCGAGACCCTGTTTGTGGCTGGCCTGCACGATACAACTACCGACGAAGTCACACTGTTCGAGATGGATATCGCCTCGCGCGCGCATCGAAAAGCATCGCAAGACCTCAAGCAGAAACTGTCGAATGCAGCCAAAATTGCGAGGGCTGAGCGCGCGATTCGGTTGCCATCGACCCCTTCCGGAGCTGCTCTCGTCAGACGAGCCACCGACTGGGCGCAGATCAGGCCGGAATGGGGCTTGGCCGGCTGTGACGCCTTCATCGCAGCGCCACGACATCGTACCGCCGGTTCAAAGTTCGACAGCCGGACATTCCTGCACAGCTACGATTGGAAGGCGGACGAGAACTTCGCGGTTCTCGAACTGATCCTGACCGCGCCTGTCGTCGTCGCGAGCTGGATCAGCTTGCAGTACTATGGCTCAGTCGTCGCGCCATCGACCTTTGGTGGGGGCAACAAGCTTCTGCACAATGTGACGGGAGGCCTGGGTGTCCTGGAAGGCAATGGCGGCCTGCTACGTGCAGGCCTTCCCTGGCAATCGGTGCATGACGGAAAGAAATTCGTTCATGAACCAAAGCGCCTGTCCGTCGTCATCGAAGCGCCGCGCGACGCGATCGCCGCTATCCTGGATCGTCATTCCGACCTGCGCGATCTTTTTGACAACGGCTGGCTGACGCTTTTTGCATGGGATCCAGATGCGATGACGACATGGCGTTATCGCCCGGTGTTGAACTGGGAGATACTCGACCAGTCCGTTTCCTCGACGATACCAGCAGCGGCATGACCGGCTCAGCGTCATCGCCCTATCGCGGCTGGGCTGGCACGATTGCGACCATGCATGGCAAGGAGGCCGTGATACCCGCAGCGTTTCTCGAGCGACACGGCCTGCATCTGATCGTTTCCCGGGGCCTCGACACTGACGTCTTTGGGACTTTCAGTGACGTTGCCCCCAGTTTTTATCCAGTTCTGAGTTCGTTTCTGGCGGATGTGTCGCCCGTTTGGGCAGGTGGAGCGACATGCTCTGGCGCTGCGCTTTTTGCATAGCGCGGCGTCGGAGCCCGGCGCGGGGTGAAGGTCGCGGCGAAGGCCCCAGGCGTCTGCCAGCCGAGGCGGGAGTGAGGGCGGTCTGTGAGATCGCCTGCAATGTTGCCCCTGTGAGGGGCGCTTATCGCGTTGAAGGTTAGTCCCCCTGTTATTGGCTCTGGCTGATCCTTCCGGTTTTTCGGAAGGGTCCGGGGATGACGGGTGTGGAGACGATCGCGCGGATC
>Ga0209902_100562_pt1 | contig 36272 bp, 34 predicted proteins | sample FECB27metaG_FD_188304 | JGI IMG/M metagenome (GOLD analysis project Ga0209902, IMG submission 188304) | Cyanobacterial communities from the Joint Genome Institute, California, USA - FECB-27 (SPAdes) (version 2) | ecosystem: Environmental > Aquatic > Thermal springs > Hot (42-90C) > Microbial mats...
GGCCGACGTGGCCGGCGCCGACTGGATCGTGCTGCCCGGCTCCAAGCACACCAGCGGCGACCTGGCCTGGCTGCGCGCGCAGGGGCTCGACCGCGCGGTGGCCGAGCATGCGGCGCGCGGCGGCGCGGTGCTCGGCGTCTGCGGCGGGCTGCAGATGCTCGGCGAGGCGCTGGTCGATCCGCACGGCATCGACGGCAACGCGCCCGGGCTGGGCCTGCTGCCGCTGGTGACGGTGTTCGAGCGCGACAAGACCGTGCGCCGCCGCGAGGCCGCCTTCGGCACGCTGGCGGGCGCCTGGGCCGCGCTGTCGAACGTGGCGGTGGCCGGCTACGAGATCCACCACGGTCAGACCGCGGCCCATCCGCAGCTGGCCGGCGACGGCGGCGCGGTGATGCCCGAGGGACTGGCCTGGCAGAACGCGCGCGGCAACGTGCTCGGCCTCTATCTGCACGGGCTGTTCGAGGACCCCGCGGCGCTGCAGGCGCTGTTCGGCGTCGCGGCGCCCACGCTCGACGCCACCTTCGACGGCCTGGCCGACTTCATCGACAACCACTTCGACGCCGGCGTGCTCGCCGGCCTGATCGCATGACCCACGACGACCTTCTTCCCGCGGTGCCCGACATCGCCGACGCCGCGCTCGCGGCCCGGCTGCAGGCCGTGCTCGACAACAAGACCAAGCCGCAGGGCGCGCTCGGCCGGCTCGAGGCGCTGGCACTGCGCCTGGGCACGATCCTCGGCACCGAGTCGCCGGCGCTCGAGGCGCCGCAGATGCTGGTCTGCGCGGCCGACCACGGGCTGGCGGCGCGCGGCGTCTCGGCCTATCCGAGCGACGTGACCTGGCAGATGGTCGAGAACTTCCTGGCCGGCGGCGCCGCCGTCAGCGTGCTCGCGCGCCAGCACGGCCTGGCGCTGACCGTGGCCGACTGCGGCGTGCGGCGCGACTTCCAGCCGCGGCCCGGCCTGGTGCAGCGGCGCATCGCGGCCGGCACCGCCGATGCCTCGGCCGGCCCGGCGATGAGCGCCGCCCAGTGCGCGCGGGCCATCGCCAACGGCCGCGAGATCGTGCGCGCGCTGCCGGGCAATGCGCTGCTGCTCGGCGAGATGGGCATCGGCAACAGTTCGGCCGCCGCGCTGCTGCTGGCGCGCCTGGCCGACATCGACATCGACCGCTGCACCGGCGCCGGCACCGGGCTCGACGCCGACGGGCTGGCGCGCAAGCGCACCGTGCTGCGCGAGGTATTGGCGCTGCATGCGGGCGCCACCGCGCCGCTCGACGCGCTGGCCGCGCTCGGCGGCTTCGAGATCGCGACCCTGGTCGGCGCGGTGCTGCAGGCGGCCGAGGAACGGCGCGTGATCGTGCTCGACGGCTTCATCGCGAGCGCCGCCGTGCTGGTGGCGCAAGCATTGCGCCCGCACGTGGCGCAGCGCTGCGTGGCGGCCCATGTCTCGGCCGAGCCGGGCCATGCGCTGCTGCTCGAGCGGCTGCGGCTCGAGCCGCTGCTGAACCTGGGCCTGCGCCTGGGCGAGGGCTCGGGCGGCGCGCTGGCCTGGCCGCTGCTCGAATCGGCCTGCCGCATCGTGCGCGAGATGGCGAGCTTCGAATCGGCCGGCGTCTCGCGCAAGGACGCCTGAGATCGATGACCGCCCTGCGGCACTTCCTGCTCGCGCTGCAGTTCTTCACCCGCGTGCCGGTCACGGGCCGGCTCGCGGCCTGGGTCGGCTACAGCCCGCAGATGCTGCGCGCGAGCGCGGCGCACCTGCCGGGCATCGGCTGGCTGGCCGGCGGCGTGGCGGCGCTGGTGTTCGTGGGCGTGGCGATGGGGCTGCCGGGCATGGCGGGCGCGTTCGCGGCGGCGGTGCTGAGCACGGTCGCGACCGTGATGCTGACCGGCGCCTTCCACGAGGACGGCCTGGCCGACGTGGCCGACGGCCTGGGCGGCTCGGCCGATCGGGCGCGGGCGCTCGAGATCATGAAGGACTCGCGCATCGGTGCCTTCGGCGCGATCGCGCTGGTGCTGGCGCTGGGCCTCAAGTGCGCGCTGATCGCGGTGCTGGCCGGCGGCAGGTTGCACGCGGTGGCCGCGGCCATCGTCGGCGCGCATGTGCTGTCGCGGCTCGCGCCGCTCGCCTTGATCCGCTGGTTGCCCTATGTGGGCGACAGCGGCGCGAGCAAGGCCAAGCCGCTGGCCGATGCGATCAGCGGCGGCGCGCTCGCGATCGGCGTGCTGTGGACGCTGCCCGCGCTGGCGTTGCTGGCGCTGTCGCACGGCGCGGTTCACGCGCTGGCGGCGCTGCTCGCGGCGGCGCTGGCGGCGCTGTGGATGGCGCGGCTCTTTCGCCGCCGGCTGCAGGGCTTCACGGGCGATGGCCTCGGCGCCACGCAGCAGGTCTGCGAGATCGCGATCTACCTCGCGCTGGCGTGGCGGGCATGAGCATGCGCAGGCTCTGGCTGCTGCGGCATGCGCCCGTGATCGCCGAGGCGGGGCTGTGCTACGGCGCGAGCGACCTCGAGGCCGAGGCCGAGGCCACGCGCGAGGCGGCCGAGCGCATCGCTCGAGAGCTGCCGCCGGGGCTCGCCGTGCTGTCGTCGCCGCTGCGGCGCTGCGCCGCGCTGGCCGGCGCGATCGCCGCGCTGCGGCCCGACCTCGCCGTGAAACACGATGTGCGCATCGCCGAGATGGACTTCGGCGCCTGGGAAGGGCAGTCCTGGTCGGCCATCGCACTCGCCGAGCTCGATGCCTGGACCGCCGACTTCGCAGACACCCGCGCCGGCGTGCATGGCGAGAGCGTGCGTGTCTTCATGGCACGCGTGGCCGGCGCTTACGACGACTGGCAAGCCGGGCAGGGCGATGCGCTGTGGGTCGCGCATGCGGGTGTGCTGCGCGCCGTGTCGCTGCTGCATGCGGGCACGCGCTGTCCGCGCGATGCCACCGAGTGGCCGTCGACGCCGCTGCCCTTCGGCGGCTGGCAGGTGGTCGAGCTCCGGTCGCTCTGACGCCGGCTCAGCGCTTGGGCGCGGGCGTCTTCGGCTTGTAGTCGCAGTACTTCGACACCGCGCAGTCCCAGCAGCGCGGCGTGCGCGCCACGCAGACGTAGCGCCCGTGCAGGATCAGCCAGTGGTGCGCATGCAGCCGGTATTCGAGCGGCACGCGCTTCTCGAGCTTGAGCTCGACCTCGAGCGGCGTCTTGCCCGGCGCCAGCCCGGTGCGGTTGCCGACGCGGAAGATGTGGGTGTCGACCGCGATCGTGGCTTCGCCGAAAGCCACGTTGAGCACCACGTTGGCGGTCTTGCGGCCCACGCCGGGCAGCGCCTCGAGTTCGGCGCGCGTGCGCGGCACCTCGCCGCCGTGCTGTTCGACCAGCATGCGGCAGGCCTCTATCAGGTGCTTGGCCTTGCTGCGGTACAGCCCGATGGTCTTGATGTAGCCCTCCAGGCCCTCGACGCCGAGGTCGAGGATCGCCTGCGGCGTGTTGGCCACGGGGAACAGCTTGCGCGTCGCCTTGTTCACGCCCACGTCGGTGGCCTGCGCCGACAGCAGCACGGCGGCCAGCAGCTCGAAGGGCGTGCCGTATTCGAGTTCGGTCTCGGGCGTGGGGTTGGCGGCCTGCAGGACGGCGAAGAAGGGCGCGATGTTTTCTTTTTTCATGGGGCGGGACAAAGGCAGGCGCAATATATCGCCGAAACGGGAATGACCTACGCAACTTAATTTCCCGCGGCTTTCGCCACAATGGCGGCCAGAAAGTGAGACTGACCATGCAATTCGCCTCCCGCCTCGACAACGTCGAAACCTCCGCCATCCGCGAACTCTTCAAGCTGCTGGGCAAGCCCGGCATCATCAGCTTCGCGGGCGGCTTCCCCGACAGCGCGATGTTCGACGTCGAGGGCCTCAAGGAGGCGAGCCAGAAGGTGCTGGCCGAGGAGGCCGGCGGCGCGCTGCAGTACGGCGCCACCGAAGGCTACGAGCCGCTGCGCGCGCAGCTCAGCGCCTTCATGAAGACCAAGGGCGTCGAGGTCGATCCCAGCGGCCTGATCGTCACCACCGGCAGCCAGCAGGCGCTCGATCTGCTGGGCAAGACCATGATCTCGCCCGGCGACAAGGTGATCGTCGAGGGCCCGACCTTCCTGGCCACCATCCAGTGCTTCCGCCTCTACGGCGCCCAGCTCATCAGCGCGCCGATCGACGCCAACGGCGTGAAGACCGACGAGCTCGAGAAGCTGATCGCCGAGCACAAGCCCAAGTTCGTCTACCTGATCCCCACCTTCGGCAACCCCAGCGGCGCGATGCTGAGCCTGGAGCGCCGCAAGAAGGTGCTCGAGCTGGCCGTGAAGTACCAGACGCTGATCGTCGAGGACGATCCCTATGGCGACCTGTACTTCGGCGAGGCGCCGCCGCCCTCGATCATGGCGCTGAGCAAGGACGTGCCCGGCAGCCGCGAGTTGCTGGCCCATTGCGGCAGCCTCAGCAAGGTGCTGAGCCCGGGCCTGCGCATCGGCTGGATGATCGCGCCGGCCGAACTGCTGGCCAAGGCCACCATGTGCAAGCAGTTCAGCGACGCCCACACCAGCACCTTCTCGCAGGCCACCGCGGCCCAGTACCTCAAGAGCGGCCGCATGCCGGCCACGCTGGCGCATGTGCGCGAGGTCTACGGCCAGCGCGCCAAGGCCATGGGCCAGGCGCTGCAGCGCGAGCTCGGCGACGCGGTGAGCTTCACCCAGCCCAATGGCGGCCTGTTCTTCTGGGCCCGCCTCACGGGCGCCAACGGCAAGCTGGCCAATGCCAACGAACTCGCCAAGCGCGCGATCGAGAAGCTGGTGGCCTTCGTGCCCGGCGCGCCGTTCTATGCCGAGAACCCCGACGTGGCGACCCTGCGCCTGAGCTTCGCGACCGCCGACGTGGCGAAGATCGAAGAGGGCGTCAAGCGCCTCGGCCAGGCGCTGTAGAGCCGGCTGTCAGGGCGAGCGGTGCAGCCGGGGCGCCGCGAGCAGCGCCAGGTTGTCCGCGATGGCCGCATCCACGTTCGGATAGCGGCCTTTCATCTTCGAGAGCGTCATGATGGTCTGCAGCGCCTTCAGGTCCTTGACCGAGGGCGCGACCTTGATCTGCGCGATGGCCGCGGTGGGATTGCCGCCGTTGATCAATGCCATCACCTTGCTTGCCCAGTCGTTCGCGCGCGCCATGTCTTTCACCTGCTTTCCGTTGAGCCGCCGACTGTACACAGTGGCACGGCGGGGCATTGGTTACCATCACCCATGAGAAAAACCTTCCAGCTTCAGGTCGAGGGCAAGCACCCCGACCGCCTCCTCGAAGCCATCAAGCACGAAATCCGCAAGTACATCAAGCGCGAGCGCGGCCATGCACTGCCGGTGGGCGCCGATTTCTGGGACTTCGATTGCCGCTTCGGTAGCACCGCCGACAACGCCGAGACCATCCACCTGTCGGCCATCACCGCCAGCATCGACCACGTGGTGGCCGAGGGCGGCAAGCAGTTCTACCTCGAGATCCTCGCGCGGCCCGCGACGCGCAAGCCGCGGCCTGCGGGCGAGGCCGCCCCGTCCGACGCTGAATAGTCCTACGGGTATCGAGCGCGCATGGAGGCAAGGTCCTCCTGGCGCCCGATGGTAGAAAACCGGTTCGACGGGCGATGACCGGCATCGCCTTCCCCTCCACGGTCGATACGGGGCATTGCATGATCAAGACGGCGGCGAAGTCATTCCTGGGGGCACTCGGCTACACCATGCAGCGAACGTCGACCGCGCAGGCGGCGCGCGCCGACATCGACGCCGGCCTGGCCGAGATCGGCGCGAAGACGCTGCGGATCGATCAGCTCGAAGCCACCCTTGCCGACGGCGCGATGCGGTTGGCATCGCTCGAGCGGGACCTCGCCCACGCCCACGGCGGCCTGGAATCCCTGGGCCTGCGGGCGCCGTTCACCTGTCCCGCGTGCGGCGGCCATGAGGCGCTCAAGATGCTCAAGCACTACCACGGCGACCTGGTCAAGTGCTCGGGCTGCAAGGCGCAACTGATGTGGCCGCTGCCGTCCAACGAGGAACTGGCCGCCATCTATGGCGCCCGGAACGCCTTCACCGACATCGGCGACGACGATGTGGCGCGCTACCGGGCCGATCCGTCGGACAAGGCCAACCATGCCCGGCACATTGCCCGCATCCTCAAGCGATTCGGCCAGCCCGGCGATGCCACCGTGATCGAGGTCGGCTGCATGCACGGCCTGGTCATGCTGGAGCTCGGAAAGCTCGGGTACGACTGCATCGGCGTCGATCCCTCGCCCGAAGGGATCGCGTTTCTCAACGCCAATGGAGGGCGCGGCTATTGCGGCACCCTGTCCGATGCGGCCCTGTCCCTGCCGCGCGCGAACGCGGTGGTGAGCTTTCATGCACTCGAGCACATGCCCGATCCCTATGCGGCGCTGCGGCGCATCCATGATCTGTTGCTGCCGGGCGGCGTGCTCGACATCGCGGTGCCCTGCTGGGGTGGACTGGTCGCGCAGCGACAGCTCGACCGATGGAAGTGGTTCGCGCCGCCGTTCCATCTCCACTACTTCACCGAGGAGGCCTTGCTGCCCTTCCTCGCGTCGATCGGCTTCGAGGTGCGCGAGCTCACCGGCGTGACCGGGGAACACGAGGTCGACGAGCTGTCCGATGCCTTCGGCCTGAAGGAGGCATTGCCTCCCGCCGAACGCCTGGCGGCGATGGACCTGATGCGCAAGCTGCGGCTGGGCGAAGCCCTGGAAGTGACGGCCGTGCGCGTCACTCCCGCCGCCTAGGTCATCGGGCCAGCGCCTGCGCCAGCCGCAGGCCGTGCCGCTGCTCCACTTCCTGGAGCGAACGCGCGATCGACGGGTGCAGCCGCACCCCGTCCCTCGATTGCGCCTCCCGGCGCTTCAACCCGCCTTCGCCCGGCAGCCGCACCGGCTTCGCCGGGTCGATGGGCGCGTTGCCGCGGCAGCGTTCGGCGACCTCGTCCATTTGCCGCAGGAAGGCCGCCTTGCCGCCGAAGGCATGCAGGTCGTGCAGCGTGACGTGCACGGTCGCGCCCCAGCCCTCGGGCGGGTCGGCGCGGCCATGGCCCGCGAGGCCGCCGGTCAGCGCCTCGACCAGCAGCGCCATGCCGTAGCCCTTGTGGCCATGGCTCAGGCCGCCCACCGGCAGCAAGGTGCCGGGCGGGCTGTCGAACAGCACCTGCGGATCGTTCGAGGGCCGGCCCTGCGCATCGATCAGCCACTGCTCGGCGAAGGTCTCGCCGGCCGCGCGCTTGCGGTTGCTCATGCCGTTGGTGGTGATCGAGGCCGAGATGTCGACCATCACGCCGCCCTGCGACAGCCCGAAGCCCAGCGCCAGCGGGTTGGGCGTGAACACCGCCTGCGTGCCGCCGAAGGGCGCGACGCTCGCGGTGTTAGGGTCGGAGCAGGCCAGCAGCATCAGCATGTCCTCCCGCAGCGCGCGCAGCATGTAGACCGCGAGGCAGGCGATGTGGTGGCTGCGGCGGATCACCAGCGAGGCGGTGCCGAGTTCGCGGGCGCGCGGGACCAGCAGGTCGAGGCCTTGCTCCATGAGCCAGGGCCCGGGCAGGCGCCGGCCGTCCCACAGCACGGCGGCGGGGCGGTCCGACAGCACCTCGGGCGCACCCTCGCGCGCCATGCCGCCCGCCTCGAGCTCCTTCGCATAGCCCGCGAGCAGCGCGAGGCCATGGGTGTCGTGGCCCAGCAGGTCGCCCTCGACCAGCGTGCGCGCCACGCTCGCTGCCATCGGCGCGGCGAGGCCGCATTTCTGCAGCAGGGCATCGGCATAGGCGACCAGCGCCGGCGCGTTGTAGAGGGGGGCTTCGGGCGAGGAGGCGGCTTGGTTCATGCCGCCATTCTGGGTCACTCGGGCTTGATGTTGGCGATGGCCGCGATCTTGCGGAAGCGCGCGATCTCCTCGAGATGGAAGCGCTGCATCTTCTCGGGCGGGTAGGGCATGAGCTCGGCGCCCGACTTGCGCACGAAGGCGCGTGCGTCCTCGGTGGCCAGTGTCTTCTGCAGCGCCTCGGCGAGTTTCGCGGTGACGTCGTCGGGCGTCTGCGAACGCACGTAGAACGATACCCAGCTGTACTGCACGTACTCGTTGAAGCCCTTCTCGCGGATCGTCGGCACGCTCGGCAGGTCGGGGTTGCGCGCCTCGCCCGAGACCGCGAGCGGGCGCAGCTTGCCGCCCTTGATCAGCGGCATCGCGCCGCCGAGGTCGACCAGCGCGAAGTCGAGCTGGTTGCCGATCACGTCGGTCATGATCGGCGCCTGCCCCTTGTAGGGCACGTTGGTGAAGTCGCCGCCGGCCACGTTGGCGAGCCAGGCTGCCGCGAGCTGGTAACCCGCAGAGTAGGTGCCGACGGTGAGCGACTTGCTCCTGCTGGCGGCCAGCAGCGCCTCGATGCTCGCGAACGGCGAGTCGTTCGAGACCACCACCACGTTCATGCCGCGCGTCAGGCCCGACACCGGCTTGTAGTCCTTCACCGAGTCGTAGCCCAGGTCCTTGATGGTCAGCGGGTTCACGGCCATCGGCGAGTTGCTCGCCAGCAGCAGCATGTAGCCGTCGGCCGGCGCGTTCTTCACCTGCTGCAGCGCGATGATGCCGTTGGCGCCGGGCTTGTTCTCGACCACCACCGCCTGGCCGAGCTGCGCGGCGAGCTGGTCGCCGAAGTAGCGCGCCGAGTTGTCCGAGCCGCTGCCGGGCGTGAACGGCACCACGATCTTGATCGGCCGCGTCGGGAAGGCCGTGCCCTGCGCGAAGGCCGGTCCCGCCACCGCCGCGCCCGCCGTTCCCGCCAATGCCAGCAACAGCCGGCGCCTGCTTGTCTCCATCTTTTTTGCTCCTGAGTTCGTGACTGAACCGGTCGTTCGCCGACCTGCCCGGGCTTCGGGCTGGCCAAATAATAATACATATGTGCTTTTAAAAAACATGTATCTGTTATATCGTTGAAAAAGAACAGCCAGACAGGAGTCCCATGAGCACAGCAGCGAATCCGTCCGACCTCTCGATCCACCGCGCCGGCCACACGGCCACGGTGGAGATGTGCCGGCCGCCCCACAACTTCTTCGACCTCGCGCTGATCTCGGCGCTGGCCGAGGCCTTCGAGTCGCTGCAGGCCGACCCGGCATGCCGCGCCATCGTGCTGGCGGCGCAGGGGCGCTCCTTCTGCGCGGGCGCCGATTTCTCGTCGCCCACGCCCGCCGCCGGCGAGCGGCGCGACCCGGGCGAGCTCTACCGGCAGGCGATCCGGCTGTTCGCCGTGACCAAGCCGGTGATCGCGGCGGTGCAGGGCCCGGCCGTGGGCGGCGGGCTGGGGCTCGCGCTGGTGGCCGATTTCCGCGTCGCCTGCGCCGAGGCGCGCTTCAGCGCCAACTTCGCGCGCCTGGGCTTCCACCCGGGCTTCGCGCTGAGCCACACGCTGCCGCGCCTGGTCGGCGCGCAGCAGGCCGCGCTGCTGCTCTATACCGGCCGCCGCATCGACGGCGCCGAGGCGCTGCGCATCGGCCTGGTCGACGAGCTGGCGCCGCAGGACCAGGTGCGCGAGCGCGCCCAGGCATTGGCCGGGGAGATCGCGATCTCGGCGCCGATCGCGGTCGAGTCGACCCGCGCCAGCCTGCGCGCCGGACTGGTCGAGGCGGTGCGCGCCGCGGTCGAGCGCGAGGCCGGCGAGCAGCGCCAGCACTTTCAGACCCAGGACTTCCGCGAGGGCGTGGCCGCGATGGCGCAGCGCCGCGATCCCGTCTTCGGACGCCACTGAGCCGCGCCGGAGCACGCCATGATCGATTTCGCACTCCATGAAGAACTCGCGCTGGTGGCCGAGACGGCCCAGCGTTTTTCCGACGAACAGTTGCTGCCCTCGCAGCGCGCCTTCGAGGCGCAGCGCGCGCTGCCCGAGGCCCTGCGGCGCGAGGCGGCCCAGATCGGCTTCGACCGCATCGACTGGCCCGAGTCCGCGGGCGGTGCCGGCCTCGGCGCGCTCGCGCGCGTGCTGGTGACCGAGCGGCTCGCGGCCGGCTGCCCCGGCGCGGCGCTGGCGCTGCAGCCGATCGGCGCGGTCGCGCAGGCGCTGCTGGCCTTCGGCGGCGAGGCGGCGCTACAGCGCCATCTGCAGCCGCTGCTGGCACGGCCCGATGCGCGCGCGGCGCTGGTGTTCGATGCGCGCGGCCAATGGACGAGCGATGACGATGCACTGAGCGGCCATGCGGCCTGGCTGCCGACCGACCGCGTCGACCTGCTCGCGGTGCTGAGCCGCGACGGGCTGCGCCTGGTCACGCAGGGCATCGCGCTCACCGAACTGCCCGGTGCCGGCCTGCGCGCCGCGGGCGCGAGCGAGCTGCGCGTGGACCGCGCGCCGGTCGAGGCCGCGTGGACCGACCCGGCGGCCGCCGCGCTCGCGCTGGCCCATGCGCGCGTGCAGCTCGCGGCGCTGCTGGTCGGCCAGATGCATGCGGCGGCCGACTACTCGCGCCGCTACGCACTCGAGCGTGTCGCCTTCGGCAAGCCGATCGCGCACCACCAGGCGCTGGCTTTCCTGATCGTCGACATGCACAGCGCGGTGGACGCCGCGCGCCAGCTGCTGCACGAGGCCGCCTGGCGGCTCGATGCCGGCCGGCCCGCGCGCGAGGCCGCGGCCACGGCGCTGATCGAGGCGATCGAGAACGCGGTCTTCATCGGCGCCAACGCGGTGCAGATCCTCGGCGGCGCGGGCTTCATGCGCGACTACCCGGTCGAGAAGCAACTGCGCGAACTGCGCGCGCTGGGCCTGCTGCTCGGCGGCGCCGATGCCGCGCGCGACGACGCGCTGCCGGCCGCGATCGCCGCGCCGATCGACTTTCTTGCCACCACCGACGCAACGACCCAGGGAGCCTGAGATGGATTTTTCGATCAACGCGGACGACCAGGCCCGCCTGCAGACCCTGCGCCGCCTCGGGCGCGACGAGATGCGGCCCGCGGGCTGGCGCGCCGACCGCGCGGGCGCGCCGCTGCCGGTGGACGACCCCTTCTTCGTGCGCATGCTGGCCGAGGGCTTCGGCCGCACGCGCTGGCGCGCAGCCGACGCGGCACCTGACGGCGCGGATGCGCCCGCGCCCAACAAGGCCGGCTCGGCCGTGGCCCAGGTGCTGCTGGCCGAGGAGGGCGCCTACTGGGACCGCGGCATCGGCGTCGCGCTGCCGGGCCCGGGCCTGGGCGAGCCGCCGATCCTCTCGATGGGCACGCCCGAGCAGAAGCAGCGCTTTCTCTCGTCCTTCGTGAATCCGCAGCGCCCGATCTGGGGTGCCTTCGCGATGACCGAGCCCTCGGGCGGTTCCGACGTGGCCAACATCAAGACCCGCGCGCGGCGCGACGGCGACCACTGGGTGCTCGATGGCGCCAAGTCCTTCTCTGGCAACTCGGGCCGCGCCGAATGGACCGTGGTGTTCGCCACCATCGATCCGGCGCTGGGCCGCGCGGGCCACCGCGCCTTCGTGGTCGAGCGCGGCACGCCGGGCTTCGGCGACTTCCGCATCGAGAAGAAGATGGGCCTGAAGGCCTACGAGTCGACCTCCTTCTTCCTCTCGGGCTGCCGCGTGCCGGCGGCCAACCTGCTCGGCGGCGAGGCCTACTACGAGCAGCGCGCGGGCGGCTTCAAGGGCGCGATGAACACCTTCAACGCGGGCCGCCCGGCCATCGCCGGCATGGCGGTGGGCATTGGCCGCGCCGCGCTCGACGAGGCCGCGGCCTTCATGCAGGCCCAGGGCCTGGCCTCCGACCTGCGGCTGCGCGACCGGCTCGAGCGTTCGCGCCGCAAGCTCAAGGCCGCGCTGCTGATGGCACTGCGCGCCGCCTGGCTGGCCGACCGGCGCCAGCCCAACATGCTCGAGGCCTCGGCCTCGAAGGCGCTCGCGCCGCCGGCCGCCTTCGAGGCCACGAGCTTCGCGATGGAGGTGCTGGGCCTGGCGGGCGGCCGCGGCGACCACCTGATCGAGAAGCTGTTCCGCGACGTGAAGGCGCTCGACATCGTCGAGGGCACCGGCCAGATCCAGCGCGTGGTGATGGCGCGGCATCTCGTGGGCCTGCCCAACTGAATCCCTCTTCTTTCTTCTCTATGACCGATACGACTTCCAATGCGCCCTCGGGCCCGCTCCAGGGCATCCGCGTGCTCGACCTCACGGCCGTGGTGCTCGGCCCGCTGGCCACCCAGATGCTGGCCGACTACGGCGCCGACGTGATCAAGGTCGAGCCGCCCGAGGGCGACATGATGCGCGCCAACGGCATCTCGCAGCACCCGGGCATGAGCTCGATCTTCCTGGCCGTGAACCGCAACAAGCGCTCGTTCGCGGTCGACCTCAAGTCGCCCGAGGGCGTGGCCGCGCTGCGCGCGCTGATCCCGCAGGTGGACGTGGTGGTGCACAACATGCGCGTGGCCGCGGTCGAGCGCCTCGGGCTCGGCTACGAGGCGGTGGCGAAGCTCAATCCCAAGGTCGTGTATTGCGCCGCCACCGGCTTCGGCCAGGACGGCCCGCACCGCGACAAGCCGGCCTTCGACGACATCATCCAGGCCGCCTGCGGGCTGGTGGGCGTGGGCTCGGTGGGACGCGAGCAGCCCGACTACACGCCCAGCCTGATCGCCGACAAGACCACCGGCCTGGCAGTCTGCAACGCGGTGCTGGCCGCGCTGCTGCACCGCGAGCGCAGCGGGCAGGGCCAGTACGTCGAGGTGCCGATGCTCGAGACCATGGCGGCCTTCGTGCTGGCCGAGCACATGGGCGGCATGACCTTCCAGGGCTCGGCGGTGAAGGCCGGCTATCCGCGGCTGCTCGAGGGCGGACGCAAGCCGGCGCGCACGCGCGACGGCTGGATCAGCATGCTGCCCTACACCGAGCGCCACTGGCAGGCCTTCTTCGTCGAGGTCGGCCGGCCCGAGCTGGCCGAGCGCTACAGCATCGCCAACCGGCAGGAGCGCAACGCGCAGGTGCGCGTGCTCTACGGCCACCTGCGCGAGCTGTCGCCGCTGAAGACCACGGCCGAGTGGATGGCGCTGTGCGAGAAGCTCGACATCCCGGCCACGCCGATCTATGCGCTCGACGACCTGCCCGCGCATCCGCACCTGAAGGCGGTGGGCCTGTTCGAGGACGCGCAGCATCCGACCGAAGGTCCGATCCGCCAGCTGCGGCCCACGGCGCGCTTCTCGGCCACGCCGACCCGCGTGTACCGCCAGGCGCCCACCGTGGGGCAGCACACCAGCGAGATCCTGCGCGAGGCCGGCCTCGGCGAGGAAGCCATCGCGCGGCTCAAAGCCAACCGCGCGGTGGCCGGCGAGTGAGGGGCGGGGGCATGAACTTCGAACTCGACGACGAGCACCGCATGCTCAAGGACCTGGTCGCGCGCTTCGTGCGCGACGAGCTGCTGCCGCTGGAGCCGGCGGTGCTCAAGCGCGAAGCCGAGGGCGGGCAGCTGATGCTGATGCCCGAGGAGCACGAGCGGCTCGATGCGCTCTCGCGCGAGCTCGGCCTCTGGGGGCTCGATGCGCCGGCCGAACTCGGCGGCTCCGACCTGCCGGTGACGGCGATGGTGGGCGTCAACGAGGAACTCGGCAAAACCATCGTGCCCTACGACCTGCCGCCCGATTCGCCGAACCTGCGCATGCTGCTGAAGACGGCCGACGCGGCGCAGACCGAGCGCTACCTCGCGCCCTATGCGCGCGGCGAGACGGTTTCGGCGATCGCTATCTCCGAGCCCGGCGCGGGCGCCGATCCGTCGGCGATGGGCACGCGCGCCGAGCGCGACGCGCAGGGCAACTGGGTGCTCAACGGCCGCAAGATCTGGATCAGCCGCGCCGCGCGCGCCGACTGGACCATCGTGATGGCCGTGACCGACAAGGCGCTCGGCTCGCGCGGCGGCATCTCGGCCTTCATCGTCGACAAGGACACGCCGGGCTTCATCGTCGAGCGCCGCATCCCGATGCTCGGCGGCGTGTCGACTTACGAGGTGGTGCTGCAGGACTGCCGCGTCGGCGTCGGCCAGCTGCTGGGCAAGGAAGGGCAGGGCTTCGCGCCGATGCAGGCGCGGCTGTCGAGCCGGCGCGTGCAGATGGCGGCCTGGTGCATCGGCCGCGCCCAGCGCGCGCTCGACATGGTCTGCGAGTACGCGCCGATGCGAAAGACCTTCGGCGCGCTGCTGTCCGACCGCCAGAGCGTGCAGTGGGGCGTGGCCGATGCCGCCACCCGCATCCATGCCTGCCGCCTCATGACCTACGAGGCCGCCGCGCGCATCGACCGCGGCGAGGAGGCGCGCTCGCAGGTCTCGATGATCAAGGTCTACGCCACCGAGATGGCTTGGGACGTGATCGACATGGCGATGCAGGTCTTCGGCGCCATGGGCATGACCAAGGAAATGCCGCTGCAGCAGATGGCCAACGAGACCCGGCTGATGCGCATCTACGAAGGACCCAGCGAGGTGCACCGCTGGGTGGTGGCGCGCGAGCTCTTGGGCTCGCGGCGCTGAAGACAGGAAACCAGGAGACGACCCCATGAGTGATTTCTCTCGCGACCGCCGCCGGCTGCTGCTCGGCACCGGCGCGGCGCTGGCCGGTGCCGCGGGCTTGCCCGGCCTCGCGCAGGCGCAGGCCTTTCCCTCGCACGCCATGCGCTTCATCGTGCCGTTTCCGCCCGGCAGCGGCACCGACATCACGGCGCGGCTGTTCGCCAAGAGCATCGGCGACCTTTCGGGCCAGGCGGTGACGGTGGAGAACAAGCCCGGCGGCAACGGCTTCATCGGCGTGCAGACGGCGCTGAATCCGCCGCACGACGGCCACACGGTGTTCATCGGCAGCAACTCGACGCTGACCACCAACGCCGCCACCTTCCGCAAGCTGCCCTACGACCCGATCGCCGACTTCGCGCCGATCACGCTGCTGTCGCGCGGCGCCTGCCTGGTCATCGTGCCGGCCGCCTCGGCCCACCGTTCGCTGGCCGACCTCGTGGCCGATGCGCGCAAGCGGCCGGGCAAGCTCAACTACGCGAGCGGCTCCATGTCGTACACGCTCTACTCCGAGTGGTTCAACGAGATGGCGAAGATCAAGACCGCCGGCATCAACTACAAGGGCGCGGGGGAGGCCGTCAACGCGGTGCTCACGGGCGAGGTCGATTTCGCGGTGGTCGATGCCACCGGCGCCAACGAGCTCGCGCGCTCGGGCCGCGTGCGGCCGCTGGCCTTCACCGCGCCCAAGCGCTCGATCGTGCTGCCCGAGGTGCCCACCGTCGGCGAGGCCGGCTATCCCGACTACCTCGCGTTCAACTGGGTCGCGGCCGCCGCGAGCTCGAAGGCGCCGCCGGCCGCGCTCGAGCAGCTCGGCGCGCTGTTCGCGAAGGCCGCGCAGACGCCCGAGATCCAGGCCTACTACCGCAAGCAGGGCACCGAACTGATCATGTCCTCGGCGCCCGAGCTGCGCCGCTACCAGGCCGAGGAGATCGAGCGCTGGAAGCGGCTGATGGGCATCACCGGCATCGAGTTGCAGTAGCATCGCGCGCGGTCCGGCCCGGGCGGTCGAGCGCGCAACATGCCGGCTGGGACCGCGGAGAACATGAATTGGAGCAATCGGTCATCAAGACGGCGGGGCGGGTGTTTCAGGTGCTCGAGTACCTGCGGGAGGTGCGGCGGCCGGTGACGGTGCGCGAGATCTCCGAGCGGCTCGGCTATCCGCTGTCGAGCGCGCAGGTGCTGCTCAAGAGCGTGGCCACGCTGGGCTACCTGCGCTACGACTCCTCGCTGCGCGCCTACCTCGCCACGCCGCGCCTGGCCTCGATCGGCGACTGGGTGATGGACTCGATGTTCCAGGGCGGGCAGTTGCTCACCGTGCTCGGCGACATCGCGCGCGAGACCGGCTTCACCGCCATCCTCGCCGTCGAGAACGACATCTACGCGCAGTACGTGCACGTGATCTTCGGCAGCCGCGCGATCCAGTTCAACGTGCAGCCCGGCACGCGCCGGCTGCTGTGCATGTCGGGCACCGGCTGGGCGCTGCTCGCGGCCAGCAGCGACGACCACGTGGCGCGCACCATCCATCGCAGCAACGCGCGCCTCAAGCCCGGCGGGCAGGACGTCGATGCCGACTACGTGAAGGCGCGCGTGCAGGAGACGCGCGAGCGCGGCTATGCGTTCTCGCGCGGCGTGGTCACCGAGGGCATCGGCATCATCGCGCTGGGCTCGGCCTCGAGCGCCTCGGGCGCGCGCTTCGCGGTCGGCGTGGGCGGCCTCGTGGAGCAGCTCGAGCGCGCGGCCGACACCGTGGTGCCGTCGATGCGCGAGCGGCTGCTGGGCACCGCGGCCAGGTCGCCGGCGGCCGGCAGCCCGGCCTGACCGGTCAGGGCCGGACGACCTCGAGCAGGCGGTCGAGCCCGCCTTCGTTGATCGCCACCATCGCCTGCTCGCGCACCTTGGGCTTGGCGTGGTAGGCCACCGACAGCCCGGCCTCGCCCATCATCGGCAGGTCGTTGGCGCCGTCGCCCACCGCGATGCATTCCTGCGCCGAGATGCCCATCAGCGAGGCCACCTCGAGCAGGGTGCGGCGCTTCTCGGCGCCGTCGCAGATGTCGCCCCAGCTCTGCATCGCGACCTGGCCCGTGAGCTGGCCATCGGCCTCGTCGAGCAGGTTGGAGCGCGCGAAGTCGATGCCCAGGCGCTCCTTCACGCGGTTGGCAAAGAAGGTGAAGCCGCCCGAGACCAGCAGCACCTTGAGGCCCGCCGCCTTGCAGGCCCCCACCAGTTCGGCCGCGCCGGGGTTGAGCCGGAGCCGCTCGTCATAGACCTGCTGCAGCGCGCCGACCGGCACGCCTTTCAGCAGCGCGACGCGGCGACGCAGGCTTTCCTTGAAGTCCTTGATCTCGCCACGCATCGTGGCCTCAGTGATCGCGGCCACCTCGGCCTTCTTGCCGACGGCATCGGCGATCTCGTCGATGCACTCGATGCTGATCAGCGTCGAGTCCATGTCGAAGGCGATGAGTTTGAAGTCGGCGAGTTGGAGCGGCGGTGTGAAGCGCTGGAGGACGAGGCCGGAGGAGGAGGGGGCAAGGGTCATTCAGTGATACCAGTTCTCGACGCGCAGGCCGGGCACGCGCGAGAACTCGCTGACGTTGCGGCTGACGACGATCAGGTTGTGCGCCATCGCGATGCCCGCGATGAGCAGGTCATAGGGGCCGATCGGCGTACCGGCCTGTTGCAGGTGGGCCTTGATCTGTCCGGCCGATTCCGCGCTCGCGTTATCCAGGGGCAGGACGCGCAGGCGCTGCACCAGCTCGGCGAGCAGCGCACGCTGCGGGCCCGGGTTGGCGGACTTGGCGAAACCGAACTCGAGTTCGAACAGATTGATGGCGCACAAATTCATGTCCGCATCGCTCGTGCCATTCATGCGCACGCGCACACCGCCCGTGCCGCGAAAGGCGTAGATGAGGGTGTTGGTGTCCAGCAGGTACTTCACAAGGACTCGCGCGGCGTATCGGGAGGCAGGTCCTTGTGCATGTCCTCGGTCAGGGGGAATTCGTCCCAGGCGGCTTTCTGCTTGTCGGCTTCGGCAAAGAAGCTCTGCCAACCGGTCTTCTTGCCGCGCTGCCCTTCACGCGCCACCAGCAGGGCGAACCAGCGGCTCAGAGGCAGGTTCGCCGCCGCCGCTGCCGCGCGCGCTGTTTTCTCGGACTCTTCGTCCAGGTAGATCGTGATTTGGGACATGGCGGATCTCCCGAAAAATTACATCGGCAATTATATAAGTGGCTGGCACTTATACGACGGCCGTGGGGCTTTCCTTGACCAGCGGCTGCCCCAGGCTGCGCAACACATCGCGCACCATCTGCGCACGTTCCTTCGGCTCCTTGAGTTCGCGCTCGATGCGCAGTTTCTCGTTGCCGGCCAGCTTGATGTGCTTGTTCTTCTGGATCAGGTGGATGATCGCCATCGAGTCGACCGGCGGATCCTTCTTGAAGGTGATGTTGATGACGCCGGGCGCCGCGTCGACCTTGACCACGCCGTAGGGCCTCGCGAGCACGCGCAGGCGGTGGGTGTCGATCAGGGTCTGGGCCTGCGGCGGCAGCTTGCCGAAGCGGTCGACGATCTCCTCCAGCAGGGTGTCGATCTGGTCGGGGTTCTTCGCGGTGGCGAGCTTCTTGTAGAACGACAGCCGCAGGTGCACGTCGCCGCAGTAGTCGTCGGGCAGCAGGGCGGGGGCGTGCAGGTTGATCTCGGTCGTGACCGACAGCGGCGACAGCAGGTCGGGCTCCTGCCCGGCCTTGAGCGAGCGCACGGCCTCGCTGAGCATCTCGTTGTAGAGCTGGAAGCCGATCTCCATCATGTTGCCGCTCTGGTTCTCGCCGAGCACCTCGCCGGTGCCGCGGATCTCGAGGTCGTGCATCGCGAGGTAGAAGCCCGAGCCCAGCTCCTCCATCTGCTGGATCGCGTCGAGCCGCTGCGCCGCCTGCTTGGTCAGGCCTTCGGTGTCGGGCACCATGAGGTAGGCATAGGCCTGGTGGTGCGAACGGCCGACGCGGCCGCGCAGCTGGTGCAATTGCGCCAGGCCGAACTTGTCGGCGCGGCTCATCACGATGGTGTTGGCGGTCGGCACGTCGATGCCGGTCTCGATGATGGTCGAGCACAGCAGCAGGTTGTAGCGCTGGGCCACGAAGTCGCGCATCACGCGCTCGAGTTCGCGCTCGGGCATCTGGCCGTGGGCGACGGCGATGCGCGCCTCGGGCAGGATCTCCTCGAGCTTCTGGCGCCGGTTCTCGATGGTCTCGACCTCGTTGTGCAGGAAGTAGACCTGGCCGCCGCGCTTGAGCTCGCGCAGCACGGCCTCGCGGATCACGCCGGTGCCCTCGTTGCGGACGAAGGTCTTGATCGCGAGCCGGCGCTGCGGCGCGGTGGCGATCACGCTGAGGTCGCGCAGGCCCTCGAGCGCCATGCCCAGCGTGCGCGGAATCGGCGTGGCCGTGAGCGTGAGCACGTCGACCTCGGCGCGCAGCGCCTTCATCGCCTCTTTATGGCGCACGCCGAAGCGGTGCTCCTCGTCGATGATCAGCAGCCCGAGGTTCTTGAACTTGACCGATTCCGAGAGCAGCTTGTGGGTGCCGACCACGATGTCGACCGTGCCCTCGGCCAGGCCCTTGGCGGCGGTCGTGATTTCCTTGGTCGAACGGAAGCGGCTCATCTCGGCCACCTTCACCGGCCACTTGGCGAAGCGGTCGACCAGGGTCTGGTAGTGCTGCTCGGCCAGCAGCGTGGTGGGCGCGAGAAAGGCCACCTGCTTGCCGCCGGTGACCGCGATGAAGGCGGCGCGCAGCGCGACCTCGGTCTTGCCGAAGCCGACGTCGCCGCAGACCAGGCGGTCCATCGGCTGCGGCGAGATCATGTCCTGCACCACGGCATGGATCGCGGCCTTCTGGTCGGCGGTTTCCTGGAAGCCGAAGTCGTTGGCGAACACCTCGTAGTCGGCCGGCGAATAGCGAAACGCATGGCCCTCGCGCGCGGCGCGGCGCGCGTAGATGTTGAGCAGCTCGGCGGCCGAGTCGCGCACCTGCTCGGCGGCCTTGCGCTTGGCCTTGTCCCACTGGCCCGAACCGAGCTTGTGCAGCGGCGCCTCGTCGGCGCTGACGCCGGTGTAGCGGCTCACCAGGTGCAGCTGGCTCACGGGCACGTAGAGCGTGGCCTTGTCGGCGTACTCCAGGTGCAGCATCTCCTGCAGCAGCGGCTTGCCCTCGGCATCGCTGCCCTGGCCCAGGTCCATGTGGATCAGGCCGCGGTAGCGGCCGATGCCGTGCGCGGAGTGCACCACCGGGTCGCCCACGTTGAGCTCGGACAGGTCCTTGATCAGCGCCTCGACGTCGCTGACCTGCTCCTGCTTCTTGTTGCGGCGCCGGCCGGTGCTGCCGGTGGCGAACAGCTCGGTTTCGGTGACGAAGTCGATGCCCTGTTCGCGCCAGGCGAAGCCGGCCGCCAGCGCGGCGGTGGCGATGCCGATCTTCTCGTCGGCCGCGGCCTCGAACTCGGCCAGCGAATCGAAGGCCGGCGGGCTCACGCCGCTGGCGCGCAGGAAGTCGAGCAGGCTCTCGCGCCGGCCGTCGCTCTCCGCGATCATCAGCACGCGGTGCGGCGTGGCGGCGATGTGGGCCTTGAGCCGCACCAGCGGATCGTCGGCGCCGCGCACCACGGAGAAGGCGGGCAGGGTGTCGAACTCGGCGAAGGGCGCGGCGTCGGCGGTCGAGCGGATCGACAGCTGCGCGTGCGGCTTCACGCGCTGGTAGAACTGCTCGGCGTTGAGGAACAGCGCCTCGGGCGGCAGCGCCGGGCGCTCGGGATCGCCGCGCACCAGGCGGTAGCGCTCGCCCGTGTCCTGCCAGAAGTGCTGGAACGCGGGCTCGAGCTCGCCATGCAGCACGACGGTGGTGTCGGGGCCCAGGTAGTCGAACACGGTCGCCGTCTCGTCGAAGAACAGCGGCAGGTAGTACTCGATGCCGGCGGTGGCCACGCCGTTGCCCATGTCCTTGTAGATGCGGCTCTTGGTCGGGTCGCCCTCGAGCAGCTCGCGCCAGCGGCCGCGAAAGCGCGCGCGCGCGTCGTCGTCCATCGGGAACTCGCGGCCCGGCAACAGCCGCACCTCGGGCACCGGGTAGAGGCTGCGCTGGGTGTCGGGGTCGAAGGTGCGGATCGAGTCGATCTCGTCGTCGAACAGGTCGACGCGATAGGGCACCGGCGAACCCATCGGGAACAGGTCGATCAGGCCGCCGCGCACCGCGTACTCGCCCGGGCTCACCACCTGCGTGACGTGGGTGTAGCCGGCCAGCGTGAGCTGCGCCTTGAGCTTGGCGTCCTGCAGCTTCTGCTTGGTCTTGAAATGGAAGGTGTAGCCCGCGAGGAAGGACGGCGGCGCGAGCCGGTAGAGCGCGGTGGTGGCCGGCACCAGCACCACGTCGGCTTCCTTCTGGCTGATGCGCCACAGCGTGGCCAGGCGCTCGCTGATCAGGTCCTGGTGCGGCGAGAAGCTGTCGTAGGGCAGCGTCTCCCAGTCGGGGAACAGGGCGCAGCGCAGCTCGGGCGCGAAGAAGGCGATCTCGTCGATCAGGCGCTGGGCGTCGTTGGCATCGGCCGTGAACATGGCCGTGGCGCGGCCCGCGGACTTTTCGCGCCGCGCGAGCTGGGCCAGCAGCAGCGCATCGGCCGACAGCGGGGGGCGCGGCAGCGTGAAGCGCTTGCCCGCCGTGAGATGGGGGAGGTCCATAAAGGCTTGCTGGAAATGCACAACACCCCGCGCCGACTGGCGAGGGGTGTGCAATGGGGTCGATTCTAGAATGGCGGCCCTTCTTCTGCTTGTCGGCGCACTGGCCGACCGTCTGCCGCACCATGTCTTCTTCCCGCCTCTTCGTGCTGATCCCGTGCGCCGGTTCCGGCCACCGTGCCGGCCATGCGCAGTCCCCGCAGCCGAAGCAGTACCGGCGGCTGGCCGGGGCGCCGATGGTGGCGCACACGCTGGAGGCCTTCCGCGCGCTGAACGGGCGCTTCGCGGGCATCGCGCTGGTGGTGGCGCCCGAGGACCGCGACGTGGACGCCGCGCTGCCGCTCTTTCCGCTGCAGGACGAGCACCTGCTGCGCGTGGGCGGCGTGACGCGCGCGGCCTCGGTGCGCAACGGCCTGCTGGCGCTGCGGCAGAAGGGCGCCGGCGCGCACGACTGGGTGCTGGTGCACGATGCGGCGCGCTGCCTCGTGACGCCGAGCCAGATCGAGGCGCTGATCGCGGCCTGCGAGCACGATGCCGTCGGCGGCCTGCTGGCGCACCGGCTGGCCGACACGCTCAAGGTATCGACGGCCGACAGCCGCGTGGCCCAGACCCTGCCGCGCGCCGACAAGTGGCTCGCGCAGACGCCGCAGATGTTCCGCATCGGCATGCTGCTCGACGCGCTCGAGCGCGCCGGCGACGCGGTGACCGACGAAGCCGGCGCGATCGAGGCGGTGGGGCTGACGCCGCTCTTGGTACCGGGCAGCGCGCAGAACTTCAAGGTCACCTATCCCGAAGACTTCGCGCTGGCCGAGGCGCTGCTGCTGGCGCGCAAGAAGGTGCTCGCATGAGCGGTGCCTTCAACATCCGCGTCGGCGAGGGCTGGGACGTCCATCAGCTGGTGGCGGGGCGCAAGCTGATCCTCGGCGGCGTCGAGGTGCCCCATGTCACGGGCCTGCTCGGCCATTCCGATGCCGACGTGCTGCTGCATGCGATCACCGACGCGCTGCTCGGCGGCGCGGGCCTGGGCGACATCGGCCGGCATTTCCCGGACACCGATGCACAGTTCCGCGGCGCCGACTCGGCCGTGCTGCTGGCCGAAGCCGCGCGCCGCGTGCGCGCCGAGGGCTGGCAGATCGGCAACGTCGACAGCACCGTGATCGCGCAGGCGCCGAAGCTGGCACCGCACATCCCGGCCATGCGCGAGCGCATCGCGCAGACGCTGGGCATCGCGAGCGAGCAGGTCAACGTGAAGGCCAAGACGGCCGAGAAGCTGGGCCCGGTGGGCGAAGGCCGCGCGATGGAAGCGCGCGCCGTGGTGCTGTTGCACCGCTGAGCGCGCGGTTCTTTTCTTTCAGACCTTGCGGACCGGCGGCTGCACCGGCCGCGGCGGCACCGGCATCGCGCGCGGCATGCGGATGTGCGCCGCGAGGCCGCGTCCTGGCGTGCTGGTGAGCGCGAAGGTGCCGCCCATGCGTTCGATGTTCTTCGCCACGATCGACAGGCCCAGGCCCGCGCCCGCGGCCGAGGTGCGTGCCGCATCGCCGCGGAAGAAGGGCTTGGTGAGCTGCGCGAGCTGGGCCGGCTCCACGCCGGCGCCACGGTCGCGCACCTTGATCAGCACCGCGTCGTTGCTGGCCTGCGCCTGGATCACCACGTCGGCGATGCCGGTGGCGGGCGTCTTGCCGTAGCGGCGCGCGTTCTCGACCAGGTTGGAGATCACGCGCGTGAGCTCGACCTCGTCGCCCATCACGCGCAGGTCGGGCGGCACGTCGACCGTGATGCTCATCTCCTCGTAGTCCTGCACGGCGTAGGTGCAGGAGTCGACCACGTCGCGCAGCAGCACCGGCTTGGGATCGACATGGTCGGGCCGCGCGTAGTCGAGGAACTTGTCGATGATCGCGTCGAGCTGCGCGATGTCGGCCGCCATGTGGTCGCGCGCGTCTTCATCGGCCACGCTCATCTCGGTCTCGAGGCGCAGCCGCGCGAGCGGCGTGCGCAGGTCGTGCGAGATGCCGGCCAGCATGATCGCGCGGTCCTGCTCGATCTTGGCGAGCTGGTCGGCCATGCGGTTGAAGCCGATGTTGACCGCGCGGATCTCGTTGGTGCGCGCGCGCTCGTCGAGCCGATGCGCCTCGTACTCGCCCTCGCGCACCTGCATGGTGGCGCGCGAGAGCTGCTTGAGCGGCAGGTTGATGAGCCGCGTGATCAGCGCCGCGCCCGCGAGCGACAGCGCCATGGCGGTGCTGAGCCAGACCAGCCAGGTGCGCCCGCCCACGCGGCTGAAGCGCGTGGGGTCGAGCAGCAGCCAGTAGGTGTCGCTCTCGATCGTGAAGCCGATCCACAAGCCGGCCTCGTCGTTGACGCGGCTGGCCACCGTGGTGCCGGCGCCGAGCTGGTCGATCAGTTCCTCGGTCACGCGCTGGTCGAGCGCACCGCTGGTGTAGGGCTGCACGCGGTCGTTGGGTTCGCGCGGCAGGATGCGCACGCCTTCCTGGTCGGCCAGCGTCTTGATCAGCGACACGCGCGTGATCGCGTCCGAGTACACCAGCGCCGCGCGCGTGAGGTTCACGAGCGAGGCGATCTGGTGCGCGGTCTGGATCGCGCGCGGTTCGTATTCGAGCGAGCGGAAGGTCTGCAGCCAGGCGACGGTGCAGCCGATCAGCAGGAGGGCGAGCAGGAAGAAGGTGCGCCAGAACAGGCTGAAGCCGAGCTTGAGCCCGGGGCGCCGGTCACGCTGCGCCGCGCCCTCGAGCGGGCTGGGCATCGTGACCTGGGCGCCATCCTCTTGGGGGGCTTCTCTTCCGGAGGGGAGGCCGATGGCCACCGCTGGTGCCGCGTCAGGCCGTGCCGTCCGGCACGAAGACGTAGCCCACGCCCCACACCGTCTGGATGTAGCGCGGTGCCGCGGCGTCGGACTCGACCAGCTTGCGCAGGCGCGAGATCTGCACGTCGAGGCTGCGGTCGAAGGGCTCGAACTCGCGGCCGCGCGCGAGCTGGGCCAGCTTCTCGCGCGACAGCGGCTGGCGCGGGTGGCGCACCAGCGCCTTGAGCATCGCGAACTCGCCGGTGGTCAGCGAGAGTTCCTCGCCGTCCTTCTTGAGCGTGCGCGAGCCGAGGTCGAAGGTGAAGGGACCGAAGGTGACGGTCTCGTTCTCGGTCGAGGGCGCGCCGGGCGCTTCGAGCGGCGGACGGCGGCGCAGCACGGCGTGCACGCGCGCCAGCAGTTCGCGCGGATTGAAGGGCTTGCCGAGGTAGTCGTCGGCGCCGACCTCGAGACCGACGATGCGGTCGACGTCTTCGCCCTTGGCGGTGAGCATGATGATCGGCGTGCGGTCGTTGGCGGCACGCAGGCGGCGGCAGATGGACAGGCCGTCTTCGCCGGGCATCATGAGGTCGAGCACGATCAGGTCGACCGTGTCGCGCAACAGGATGCGGTTGAGCGCCTTGCCGTCCTCGGCCACGATCACCTCGAAGCCTTCCTGGGTCAGGTAGCGGCGAAGCAGGTCGCGGATGCGGGCGTCGTCGTCGACGATCACGATCTTGTCGGTGCGAGCGGGAACTTGAGTCATTTCTACAACGTCGAATTTGTAACAGCGCCGATTCTGAAGGTGTTGGAAGCCGGTTGAGCCGGATTTGCTTTGAGACTGACACTAAGTTACAAAACTTGCGACCGCTCGCGGTCCAGTCATCCGATGTAAGCGCGGCGGTGGCACAGTGCCTCTGCCCTATGACTTTTGCGCAGCGATTTCTTTCATCCGCCACACCCTTGCTGCTGCTCGCGTGTGCCTGTGTGCCGTCGATCTCGGCGGCCGAATTCCTTCGGGTGGCCGATGGGCGCCGCTACGATCTGCGGGCCGCGGTGGCTGCGCACCGCGCTGCACAGCGCGACGAGATGCGCCGCGGCGAAGCCATCGCGGGACGGCGCCTCACGCCGGCCGAGCTGTACGAATTGCGGCAGCAGGTGCGCGGGCAGTGGAGCACGCCGGGCATCTCCGCGCATTCGGCAGAATCGCAGCCGGCCGAACGCATCGTGCCGGCGCCGATGCCGGCCGCGCGGCTCCTGCCCGCGCCGCGCAGCCAGCGACCTTGAGCGCAGTGCGCGAGCCTCGGCTCGCGCCGCGAGGGCGGGTGCACCGAGTGCCCGCCTTCTTCTCGTACGTCATCGACGTACCTACAACCTGGGAGAGCCAATCTTGAAAAGAACCATCACCTTGATCGCAGCGTGTGCCGCATGGGCCGGCCTGGCCGGCGCGGCCATGGCGCAGAACGCCGTCGTGGCGCCGCCGCAGAACGTGCTGCAGCTCAGCGCCAACGGAACCGTCGAGGTGCAGCAGGACCTGCTGAGCATGACGCTCGTGACCACGCGCGACGGCACCGACGCCGGCAGCGTGCAGGCGCAGCTGAAGACCGCGCTCGATGCGGCGCTGACCGAGGCGCGCAAGAACGCGCAGGCCGGCCAGCTCGACGTGCGCACCGGCAACTTCAGCCTGTCGCCGCGCTACACGCGCGAAGGCAAGATCAACGGCTGGCAGGGCACGGCCGAGCTCGTGCTCGAGGGCCGCGACTTCCCGCGCATCGCCCAGACGGCCGGTCGCATCACGACGCTGACCGTCGGCAACGTGGGCTTCGGTCTGAGCCGCGAACAGCGCGCGAAGACCGAGACCGAGGCGCAGACCCTCGCGATCGACGCCTTCAAGCAGAAGGCGACCGAGCTCTCGAAGAACTTCGGCTTCGCGGGCTACACGCTGCGCGAGGTGTCGGTGAATGCGAACGACGGCGGACCGATCCGTCCGCGCATGATGGCGGCGTCGGCTAAGTCCTTCTCGGCCGACGCGCAGGTGCCGATCGAGGCGGGCAAGACCAGCGTGGTGGTCAACGTCTCCGGATCGGTGCAGCTCAAGTAAGGGCTGCGGGGCGGGGCGCCTGGCGCGCTCCGCCCGTGTTTCTTCCTATTGCGCGGTCCAGCCGCCGTCCATCTGCCAGGCCACGCCGCGCACCTGGTCGGCCGCGGGCGAGCACAGGAACACGGCGAGCCCGCCGAGCTGTTCCACCGTGGTGAACTGCAGCGAGGGCTGCTTCTCGCCCAGCAGGTCGTTCTGCGCCTGCGTGGCGCTGATGCCTTCGCGGGCCGCGCGGTCGTCGATCTGCTTTTGCACCAACTGCGTCAGCACCCAGCCCGGGCAGATCGCGTTGCTCGTGATGCCGGTGGTCGCGGTCTCGAGCGCCACCGACTTCGTGAAGCCGACGATGCCGTGCTTGGCCGCCACATAGGCCGATTTCTGGGCCGATGCCACCAGGCCGTGGGCCGAGGCGATGTTGATGACGCGGCCCCAGTTGGCTTCGCGCATCGCGGGAATCGCCAGCCGCGTGGTGTGGAAGGCGCTCGTGAGGTTGATCGCGATGATCGCGTCCCAACGTTCGGGCGGGAAGTCCTCGACCTTGGCCACGTGCTGGATGCCGGCGTTGTTGACCAGGATGTCGACGCGGCCGAACCTGGCGGCGGCGAACTTCATCATGTCCTCGATCTGGTCGGGCTTGCTCATGTCGGCGCCGTGGTACTCGGCGCGCACGCCGAGCGCGGCGATCTGCGCCTTGGGCGCCTCGGCGTCGCCGAAGCCATTGAGCACGATGTTCGCGCCCTGCTGAGCGAGGGAGCTGGCGATGGCGAGCCCGATGCCGCTGGTGGACCCCGTGACAAGAGCGGTTTTGCCTTTGAGCATGAAGATGAATCTCCGGATGAATTAGGATGCGACGAGAAGATTATCCGCACCAGAACGGCCCTGTTTCCATGACCGAACCGACGCTTCACCACGTGGCGTGCAACGACACCCACGGCGGCCACCGCATGGCCTATTGGCAGTGGGGCGACGCGGGCAGCCCGCACGTGGTGCTCTGCGTGCATGGCCTGACCCGGCAGGGCCGCGATTTCGATGCGCTGGCCCGTGCGCTCGTGGCGCGCGCCCAAGGCCGGGTGCGGGTGGTCTGCCCCGACGTGGCCGGCCGCGGCGCCAGCGACTGGCTGCGCGACCCGGCCGCCTACCAGGTGCCGCTGTACGCGGGCGACATGGTGGCGCTGCTCGCGCAGCTCCAGCAGCAGCATCCGATCCAGACGCTCGACTACGTGGGCACCAGCATGGGCGGCCTGATCGGCTTCGTGCTGGCCGGGCACAAGGAACTGCCGCTGCCGGCGCCGGTGCGGCGCTTCGTCGTCAACGACGTCGGCCCGACCATCGAGGCGGCGGCGATCCAGCGCATCGCGGCCTACGTGGGGCAGGGCGGCCGGTACGACAGCCTGCAGCAGGCGGCCGACGCGCTGTGGGCGATCTCCACCAGCTTCGGTCCGCACACGCCCGAACAATGGCTCGAACTGACGCGGCCCATGGTCGTGCCGGCCTCGCAGCGCAGCGCCGATGGCACGGCCAAGGTCGATGCGCCGGCCGGCACGGACGGCCCGTGGATGCTGCACTACGACCCGGCGCTCGCGGTCGGCCTTCGTGCCATCACGCCCGAAGCCGCGGCTCAGGGCGGCGCCATCATGTGGGGCCTCTACGACGCGATCACGGCGCGCGTGCTCGTCACGCGCGGCGCCCAGTCCGATCTGCTGTCGCGCGAGACCGTCACCGCGATGACGCAGCGTGGCCCGCATGCGGCGCTGGTCGAGTTCGAGGGCGTCGGCCATGCGCCGACCTTCGTCGATCCCGCGCAGGCCGCGGTGGTCGTGGACTTCCTGTTCGATTGAGGGCGGCGTGAAGCGCGAGTCTTCCAGCCTCCAGGGGATGCCGGCTTCGGACGGCATCGTCGTCGACTATCCGTTGTCGGCCGCCACCGCCGAGCGCTCGCCGGTGATGGAGAACATGCTCGCGCGCGCGCGCGCCTTCGCCGAGCCGCTGATCGTCGACGAACTGCTCGACACTGGCGAGAACGCGCTGGCGCACGCCGACGCGGTGGCCGCCATCGTCAAGAAGATGGGCGGCTCCGAGGCCATGCAGGGCGCGAGCTATCTGGTCTATGCCTGTTCGCATCTCAACCGTCCGCAGGAAGTCATCGCCAAGGTCTTCGGCGACAACTTCGCGGCGCTGGCGGTGGAAACCACCAAGCTCGTGCGCGTGCAGGAGCAGGCCCGCGCGGCGGCGCGCGCCCACCAGAACGAGGGCGCGGGCGCCCAGACCGAAAACGTGCGCAAGATGCTGCTGGCGTTCTCGCGCGACCTGCGCGTGGTGATGCTGCGCCTGGCCTCGCGCCTGCAGACCCTGCGCTATGCGGCCGCCAGCAAGAAGCCGGTGCCCGAGGGCGTGGCGCGCGAATCGCTGCAGGTGTTCGCGCCGCTCGCGAACCGGCTCGGCATCTGGCAGGTCAAGTGGGAGATCGAGGACCTCTCGTTCCGTTTCCTCGAGCCTGAAACCTACAAGCTGATCGCGCGCCTGCTCGACGAGAAGCGCATCGAGCGCGAGAGCTACGTCGAGCAGTTGCGCTCGCGGCTCGAAAGCGAGCTGCACTCCGAGGGCATCCGCGCCGTCGTGCAGGGGCGGCCGAAGAACATCTACAGCATCGTCAAGAAGATGCGCGGCAAGTCGCTCGACTTCGCGCAGGTGTTCGACATCCTCGCGCTGCGCGTGGTGGTGCCCGACGTGAAGGACTGCTACGCGGCGCTGGCCTGGGTGCATTCGCACTTCCAGCCGATCGACGAGGAGTTCGACGACTACATCGCGCGGCCCAAGCCCAACGGCTACCAGTCGCTGCACACGGTGGTGCGTGCGCTGGTCGACGGCCAGGTGGGCAAGCCGATCGAGATCCAGATCCGTACCGAGGAAATGCACGACCACGCCGAGCATGGCGTGGCGGCGCATTGGGCCTACAAGGAAGCCGGCCACAAGGGCTACGCGGGCGTGTGGGCCAGCGGCGAGTACGACGCCAAGATAGCGGTGCTGCGCCAGCTGCTGGCGTGGGAGCGCGACCTGTCGGGAGGCCTGCAGGGCCAGGGCCTGTTCGACGACCGCATCTACGTGCTGACGCCCGATGCGGCGATCGTCGAGTTGCCGCAGGGCGCGACGCCGGTCGACTTCGCCTACACGGTGCACACCACGCTGGGCCACCGCTGCCGCGGCGCGCGCGTCGACGGGGCGATGGTGCCGCTCAACACGCCGCTGTCGAACGGGCAGACGGTGGAGGTGATCGCGGCCAAGGAAGGCGGGCCGTCGCGCGACTGGCTCAATGCGGAACTCGGTTATCTCGCGAGCCATCGCGCACGCGCCAAGGTGCGTGCCTGGTTCAATGCGCAGATCACGCACGAGACGGTGGCGCGCGGCCGCGAGGCGGTCGAGAAGCTGCTGCAGCGCGAAGGCCGCACGGCCATGCGGCTCGAGGACCTCGCATCGCAATTGGGTTTCAAGTCGGCGGACCAGCTGTTCGAAGTGGTCGGCAAGGACGAGTTCTCGCTGCGCAACATCGAGACGCTGCTGCGTCCGCCCGAGCCGCCGGCGAATCCCGACGACGGCGTGCAGATCAAGAAGCCGCGTGCCAGCGAGAAGGCGGGCAAGGGCGGCGTGCTGGTGGTCGGCGTGTCTTCGCTGATGACGCAGCTCGCGAAGTGCTGCAAGCCGGCACCGCCCGATGCCATCGCGGGCTTCGTCACGCGCGGCCATGGCGTGAGCGTGCACCGCGTGGATTGCAGCAACTTCCGCACGATGGCCTCGCGCGACGGCGAGCGCGTGATCGACGTGGAGTGGGGCGCGACCAAGGGCGAGGCCCCGGTCTATGCGGTCGACGTTGCCGTGGAAGCGGCCGACCGGCAGGGCCTGCTGCGCGACATCTCCGATGTCTTCGCGCGCGAGAAGATGAACGTGATCGGCGTGCAGACGCAGTCGGTCAAGGGCACGGCATGGATGACCTTCACCGTGGAGATCGCCGATGCGGCGCGTCTCGCGCAGGTGCTCAACGTGGTCACGGCGGTGGCGGGCGTTCGATCTGCGCGACGCCGATGAAAAAGGGGCGGCCGCCCCGGAAACGGCCATTTCTCCTGCTATACTTTCAGCTTCTCGAAACAATCGCAGGCGCGTAGCTCAGCTGGTTAGAGCACCACCTTGACATGGTGGGGGTCGTTGGTTCGAGTCCAATCGCGCCTACCAAATCTCCCTCTGAAGAAGACCAGTCTTCAGGCACAACGGGAGATTTTGGGGAGATTCTTCTCCCCCTTGCAGTGAAGTCCGAAGCTTCATCTCCTGCCTCTTCATCCCATTCGTGATTCCGGCGTGACATTGATGCGTCCTTCCTGAATCAGGGTGTTAGGCGCTCGAGGCGGGTTGTGGCTCGGGGAGCGAAAGAAGATCCTACCCATGGGTAGAATCGTTTTCGCAGAGATGCCCAGGTCCGACCGAGCGACATTCCCGGGATCGGCCATTCGCCGGACTGGCGAACCGAACATTCGGCCGGCTTCCCGTCGTGGCAATCGCCCATTCGGATGGCCGCCGCAGGCAACCACCGGGCCATTTTCTTGTGCTAACTTGGCTGCCGTGCAGAGCCTTTTTTCTTTTCATTTCCCCTCGGGGATCATCCGATGAGCGCGCGACCGATCGTGGTGGATCGCGAGCGCGCGCAGGCGCGGTTGGCCGCGCTGATGAAGCAGGCGCCGATCGAGTTCGCGCGGGCCGTCTACGGAATCAACGACCGCGCGGGTGGCCGCCTCGACACCATGGCGGCGCGGGAGGTCGAGCGTGCGGCGCGGCAGGGCATGCCGGTCACGCAGGAGCGCGCCGAGCAGCGCGCCCGCGCCTACCTGCCGACGGCCGGCCACGAGCATTGCCCGCGCTGCTGGGTCGTCTACGGGCACAAGAGCCCGTTGCGCTTCCGCGAGGAGACGGCGGAGCGGCCCGAATCGGCCGCCTGCGCGGCTTGTGGCGCGGAGTACGCCACCGCCGCCGAGTGAAAGCGCGGCCGGCGGTTGCGCGCGGTCAGGGTAAACCTTGTCGCGATGCAGCAAAACCGCTCCCTAGAATCATCCGATGACATGGGCGTCCATGTGAAGGAGTCCGCAGTGCAGAGCAAGAAGTCCGGGGTCAAGCCGGTACAGCGTGTGATCAAGAAGTACCCGAACCGAAGGCTCTACGACACCGAGACGTCCACCTACATCACGCTGACCGAGGTCAAGCAACTGGTGATCGAGCGCGCCCAGTTCGTGGTGCGCGATGCCAAGACCGGCGACGACCTCACGCGCAGCATCCTGTTGCAGATCATTCTCGAAGAAGAGGCGGGTGGTGCGCCGATGTTCACCGAGCAGGTGCTGGCCAACATCATCCGCTTCTATGGCCAGGCCATGCAGAGCTACATGGCGCCCTACCTCGAGAAGAACATCCAGGCCATGACCGAGGTGCAGGCACAGCTCGCCGAGAAGGCCGAGGGCCTGACGCCCGAGATGTGGTCGCGCTTCATGAGCATGCAGTCGCCGATGCTGCAGGGCCTGATGGGCAACTACGTCGAGCAATCGAAGAATGTCTTCCTGCAGATGCAGGAGCAGATGCAGAAAAGCACCGAGCAGGTATTGGGCGCCTTTGGCATCAAGCGTCCCTGAAATACCTGTCGTCCCGGATAGCTGGGACAATAGGAGGCTATGAGCGAAGTTGCCTCCCACGAACGAACAGCCACGACGGCCGCCCCCAAGGTCGGCTTCGTGAGCCTGGGCTGTCCCAAAGCCCTTACCGATTCCGAATTGATCCTCACGCAGCTGAGCGCCGAGGGTTACCAGACCGCCAAGTCCTTCGAGGGCGCCGACCTGGTGATCGTCAACACCTGCGGGTTCATCGACGATGCCGTCCGGGAAAGCCTGGACACCATCGGCGAGGCGCTGGCCGAGAACGGCCGGGTGATCGTCACCGGCTGCCTGGGCGCCAAGACTGGCGACCAGGGCGGCAATCTGGTGAAGCAGATGCACCCCAGCGTGCTGGCCGTCACGGGCCCGCATGCCACGCAGGAGGTGATGGATGCGGTCCATGCCAACCTGCCGAAGCCGCACGATCCCTTTATCGACCTGGTGCCCAACAGCTTCGGCGTGGCGGGCCTCAAGCTCACGCCGCGCCACTATGCCTACCTGAAGATCAGCGAGGGTTGCAACCATCGCTGCACTTTCTGCATCATTCCCTCGATGCGCGGCGACCTCGTGTCGCGGCCCGTGGGCGACGTGCTGAGCGAGGCGAAGGCGCTGTTCGAGGGCGGCGTGAAGGAACTGCTGGTGATCAGCCAGGACACCTCGGCCTATGGCGTGGACGTCAAGTACCGCACCGGGTTCTGGGATGGCAAGCCGGTCAAGACCCGCATGCTCGAGCTGGTGCGCACGCTCGGCGAGATCGCCGAGCCCTACGGCGCCTGGGTGCGGCTGCACTACGTCTACCCCTATCCGAGCGTGGACGAGGTCATTCCGCTGATGGCCAGCGGCAGGGTGCTGCCTTACCTCGACGTGCCGCTGCAGCACAGCCATCCCGATGTGCTGCGCCGCATGAAGCGTCCCGCCAGCGGCGAGAAGAACCTCGAGCGCATCGCGCGCTGGCGCGAGGTGTGCCCGGAACTCGTGATCCGCAGCACCTTCATTGCCGGTTTTCCCGGCGAGACGGAAGAGGAATTCGAGCACCTGCTCGACTTCATCCGCGAAGCGCGCATCGATCGCGCGGGCTGCTTTGCCTACAGCCCGGTCGAGGGCGCCACCGCCAACGACATTCCCGGCATGCTGCCCGAGGCCGAGCGCGAGGCGCGCCGTGCGCGCTTCATGGAAGTGGCCGAGGCGGTGTCGATCGCCAAGCTGCAGGAGCGCGTGGGCGCGACGATGCAGGTGCTGGTCGATTCCGCGCCGGCGATGGGCCGCAAGGGTGGCGTGGGACGCACCTACGCCGACGCGCCCGAGATCGACGGCACCGTGCGGCTGCTGCCGCCCGAGAAGATCAGCAAGACGCTCAAGGTGGGGGAGTTCACGCGCGCGCGCATCGTGGGCGCCGAGGGGCACGACCTGATCGCGTTGCCCGTTTGATGATTCGAACGGACAAGAAAAAAGCCACCGTGAAACGGTGGCTTCATTCGAAGAATCTCAAGAACCTTTTGAAGCTGCTCTTGGATCTGGTGCCCAGAAGAGGACTCGAACCTCCACGATGTTACTCGCTAGTACCTGAAACTAGTGCGTCTACCAATTCCGCCATCTGGGCATTTCAGGAAAGCCTACGAGTATATCAAATCAAAAACGATTTTCTCGCGGCCTCGCAATTTTGTGCGCACGATGATGCGTTCACGACACAGGCACCGATGCGCGGACTGACCGCGCGCGCGCCGACGTCGATGACGACCATGATCGGAGCGGGCAAGAAAAAAGCCACCGGAGACCGGTGGCTTGAATCGAAGGACTCGATGAGAGTCTATTTAAACTTGGTGCCCAGAAGAGGACTCGAACCTCCACGATGTTACTCGCTAGTACCTGAAACTAGTGCGTCTACCAATTCCGCCATCTGGGCCCGCATACTTGCCGAAGCAGGTACGCTTTGAATTTCAGGAAAGAAGGAGATCATATCAAAAATAATGTCACTTCCAGCGGCTTGCTGGATGAATTCGAAGGCTCGGTTCAGGGCCATCGCGACGGACATGGCTTCGTGCAACGCGACGACGGCGAAGCCGACATCTATCTGCCCCCCAACGAGATGCGCGCGGTCCTGCACAAGGACCGCGTCAAGGCGCGCGTGGTGCGGCTCGACCGCCGCGGTCGCCCCGAGGGGCGCGTTGTCGAGATCATCGAGCGCCCCGAGCAGCCGATCATCGGCCGCCTGCTTCACGAGGGCGGCATCTGGCTCGTGGCACCGGAGGACAAGCGCTACGGCCAGGACGTGCTGATTCCCAAGGGCGCGACCGGTCCCGCCAAGGTGGGGCAGGTGGTCGTGGTGCAGCTCACTGAGCCGCCCGCGCTCTTCGGCCAGCCCGTGGGACGGGTGAAGGAAGTGCTCGGCGAGATCGACGACCCCGGCATGGAGATCGAGATCGCGGTGCGCAAGTACGGCGTGCCGCACGAGTTCTCCGAAGCGTGCCTGGCCGAGGCCAAGGCGCTGCCAGAGAAGGTGCGTCCGGCCGACAAGAAGGGTCGCGTCGACCTCACCGACGTGCCGCTGGTCACGATCGACGGCGAGGATGCGCGCGACTTCGACGACGCCGTGTACTGCGAGCCCGCGAAGGTCGGCCGCGGCAAGGGCTGGCGCCTCCTGGTTGCGATTGCCGACGTCAGCGCCTATGTGCGCACCGGCTCGACGATCGACATCGATGCCTACGACCGCGCCACCAGCGTGTACTTCCCGCGCCGCGTGATCCCGATGCTGCCCGAGAAGCTCTCGAACGGCCTGTGCTCGCTGAACCCCGAGGTCGAGCGCCTGTGCATGGTCTGCGACATGCTGGTCGCGGCCGATGGCGAGATCTACGCCTACCAGTTCTATCCGGCCGTGATGTTCAGTCACGCGCGATTCACGTACACCGAAGTGGCGGCCATCCTCGGCAACACGCGCGGCCCCGAGGCGGCCAAGCGCAAGGAGCGCGTCAAGGACCTGCTGAACCTCGCCGACGTCTACAAGGCCCTGCTCAAGCAGCGCGGCAAGCGCGGCGCGGTCGACTTCGAGACCACCGAAACGCAGATCATCTGCGACGACGCCGGCCGCATCGAGAAGATCGTGCCGCGCACCCGCAACGAGGCGCACCGCCTGATCGAGGAAGCGATGCTCGCGGCCAATGTCTGCAGCGCCGACTTCATCGCCGAGGGCATGCACCCGGGCCTGTACCGCGTGCACGAGGGCCCGACGCCCGAGAAGAAGGAAATCCTGCGCGGCTACCTGAAGGCGATGGGCGTGGGCCTGAGCATCACCGACGATCCGGCGCCCGGCGAATTCCAGGCCATCGCCGAGGCGACCAAGGAGCGCCCCGACGCGCAGCAGATCCACACCATGCTGCTGCGCTCGATGCAGCAGGCGATCTACACGCCGATCAACAGCGGCCACTTCGGCCTGGCCTACGAGGCCTACACGCACTTCACGAGCCCGATCCGGCGCTATCCCGACCTGCTGGTGCACCGGGTGATCAAGGCTATCCTCGGCAAGACGCGCTACCAGCTGCCGATGCTGCCGACGCCGGGCGAGGCGCACGCCAAGCTCGCCAAGCGGCTGGCCTCGCGCGTGAAGGCTCCGACCACCAAGCCGCAGAAGGCCACGGTCGCGCCGACCAAGGAAGTGCAGGCCTGGGAAGCAGCCGGGCTGCATTGCAGCGCCAACGAGCGCCGCGCCGACGAGGCCAGCCGCGACGTCGAGGCCTGGCTCAAGTGCAAGTACATGCGCGAGCACCTCGGCGAGGAATACGGCGGCGTGGTCACCGCGGCCACCACCTTCGGCATCTTCGTCACGCTCGATGCGATGTACGTCGAGGGCCTGGTGCACATCACCGAGCTCGGCGGCGAGTACTTCAAGTTCGACGAGATGCGCCAGGAGCTGCGCGGCGAGCGCACCGGCATCCGCTATGCCATCGGCACGCGGGTGCGGGTGCAGGTCAGCCGCGTTGACCTCGACGGCCGCAAGATCGATTTCCGCCTGGTGCGAGAGGGCGAGGAACTCACCGCGCGCGCCATGAAGGACAAGGGTGCCGCGTCCGGCGGCGTGCCGGTCAAGGCCTCGGCCAAGCGCAGTTCGCGCCAGAAGGCCGAGGCACCGAGCGGCGGCACCCGCGCCGCCGGACGGGAGCCGGCCGCGGGCGGCCCGCAGTCCGCGATGCAGGCTTTCAAGTCGGCGGTCAAGAAGGCCGCCAACAAGATGAAGGGGCGCAAGACGCGCCGCGGCTGAGTGCCCCTTTCATCGACATCCATTCCATTCGAATCCATGAACACGCCGAGAAGGAGACAACGGGCATGAGTACAGACAAGAACAAGGGCATTGCGATCGTCACGGGGGCCGGCACCGGCATCGGCCGCGCCGCGGCGCTGGCCCTTTTGGGCGACGGCTGGAGCGTGGCCCTGGCGGG
>Ga0209902_100563_pt1 | contig 36265 bp, 20 predicted proteins | sample FECB27metaG_FD_188304 | JGI IMG/M metagenome (GOLD analysis project Ga0209902, IMG submission 188304) | Cyanobacterial communities from the Joint Genome Institute, California, USA - FECB-27 (SPAdes) (version 2) | ecosystem: Environmental > Aquatic > Thermal springs > Hot (42-90C) > Microbial mats...
ACGTTCTTCGCCAGATCAACACCGACGGTCATAACTTCCTGCTGCATGGATCGACTCCTAGACGTGGCTCAACGACCACATCATCGCACACCTATGTTGTGCAGGGGTCGTCCACCCCATCACGTCACTGATTGTAGGGAAAGCTACGCCCTGTATCATGAGGTATGATGTATGTCCTTGTGATCACAAAAATCCCTCTGACTGAGCATTGCATTGCCAGAACTGCTGAAGCAGCTGGTGTAGCGTCACTTTCCATTTGGAGCCGTGGCGCTGATTTTGATTGGGATTCGCCCACCCTTCGCATACGGATCGAAACTCTAGAGATGGATTTTACTGACTGGGGTGATGAACCAGATAGGGTGCTTCGCCTTGAGAATCTGGGGCCGGATGCGCGCATTTATTTCGTCCATTATAAGTCAGTTGGAAGATTGCGCGATGTATTGGTGCCGTTGGTGTCTTGTACTGATTGCATTGTCGACGATGACTGCGAATTGTTTGTCACTGGACAGGAATTCATCGCTCTCTGCGAAGCGAATCCGAGCAGTAACAGTTGGTGGCTCGGCGGCTGTGATGATGTCCGCTATTGTGCACAAGCCCCGAACGATTGAGCGGCGGGAACTGGGGCGTTAGCTGCCATTCCGCTTTTAGCTGCACGATTGCGCATGATGCCGCTGAAAGGCCGTTCACTGTGTCGGAAGCCATTGCCCACCCAAAGCGACCCACGCTGGACCCACTTGGGCCATCCACGTTTACGCTCTTTGGGCTGATCCAGCGCCCGGACCCTGCCGGACGATCTTAATGCCAATGGTGCCGCTTAGGTGACTCGAACACCTGACCCTCGCATTACGAATGCGATGCTCTACCGGCTGAGCTAAAGCGGCCCACTGCAAATGCCCGCACCGGTGCGCGGGCGGGGTGGCGATTAGCAGCGCTTGGCGGGTTGCACAAGCGTCGAAGATGCGGTTCGCCGCATGTCCGGATTTACCTTTCCTCAACCATATGCGTGCACTTTTGCCCGTGGCGTTATGCCGTGGAGCGCAGGATGGATACGATGCGTGCATTCGACGACCAGGAAACGCTCGATCGCAATCATGCGGACGAGGGGTCTCAGGACGTGTCGGTTTCGATCGGAACCGACGAACGCCGCATGCATGTGCGCGCCTATAATCACTGGGCCTCGTTGCTCGAAGGGCGGCCTTTTCCGCTGATCGGCGACCTTCAGCCCGCCGATCTGGAGGATTTCGGCCCGCACAGCGTCTTGCTGGACTTCACCGAGAATCCGGAGAATCCGGCGGTCGCCTATCTCGGTTACCGGCTTCGCGACGAATGCGAACTGGCCGAGGGAATCGCCGCGATCACGCAGGTGCCGAGTCGTTCGCTGCTGTCGCGCCTGACCGACCATTATCTCGAGATCATCGCGAACCGCGCGCCGATCGGCTTCGAGGCCGAATTCGTGAACGTGCGCGGCGCCAACACGCTCTATCGCGGCATATTGATGCCCTATTCGTCCGACGGCGAGGCGATCGACTTCATCTACGGCGTCATCAACTGGAAGGAAGTGGCGGGCGCGGAGCTTGACGACGCGCTTGTGCTCGAGATGGATCAGGCGATCCGCGCGGCACCACGGCCGGCCGCACAGGTTCCGGTCTGGGCGGACGGCCCCAATGGCGAGACGATCGACGCGGACGAGCGCGACGATTCGGATGACGATGCGGACGAGGCGCTCGACGAGATCGCCGCCCTGCCCGACGATGCCGGCCTTGCCGATTTCCTGGATGCCGCGCGCGAGGGCGCTGTCGCGTTCCGTGGGGCTGACAGCCGCAGCCGCGCCGCGCTCTATCGCGCGCTGGGCCTGTGCTACGATTTCGCGCTGGTCGCCGATGCGCGGCCGGAAGAATATGCCGAATTGCTGGAGGATGCCGGGCTGGCAGCGCAGGCGCGCGCGCCGATGACGCCGATCGTCAAGCTCGTCTTCGGCATCGAATATGACAAGGGACGCCTGACCGAATTCGCCGCGGCGCTCAGCCATGGCCGCCGGCTGGGCCTGGGCGCCGGCGAGCTGCGCGGTTTCCTGGAGGGCGCCAAGGGCGGCCTGAAATCGGTGGTGAAGGCCGAACGCGCACTGCGCGCGCCGGCGACGCCGCGACCCGACCGGGCGGCGGCCGGCAAGGCCCGCCTGCGCGAAGCGGCGCCCAAGGGCATCGTCCAGATGGAAACCGGCGAGGGGGAATTCGTGCTCCTGATCGCCCGCCGCGTCGGCGACGGCGCGATCGGCGTGCTGAGCGCAGTGGACGACGCCGACATGCTCGACCGCGCGATCCGCAAGGTCGCCAAGGACTGACCTGCCGGCGGGCCACAGGACCCGTCACGGCCTGAGTCACCTTCTCCGCGCCTCTTCCTTCGCGTCTTCGCGTGAACCTTTCGATCCGGAGCGGCGACACGCTCATAAGATTCACGCGAAGGCGCGAAGGCGCGAAGTCCGTGGATCGACCGCAATCCGTGCATGTCTGTCGCCTCTTTGCGGGCGTTCCGGATCTTTGGTCGAAACCCGGAGAGCCCCGCGGGAAAGCGGGAATGACACCGGCGGGCAGGTGCGGTGGCTTTGCCGGAAGGCTGGCAAAGGCCATTTCAGGGCCCGTTACGGGTTGAGATCGCCGCCGCAAGGGCGCATAGAATCCCGTAATAAAATTGCGTGGCGCGACCTGCGACCGCGCAGCATCTGCAGGCGGAGTATTATGACGGAATCGATCGAAGTGCGGACCGGCGCGCTGGCGAAACCCTTTCACGCGCCCATCGCGGCCGTGCTCGTCGACGGCGCGTTGCCGGGCGAACTTCAGAATTTCGGAAAGTCCGCACGCGCCGCCGCGGCGGGATTCATCGCGGAAACCGCATGGCAGCGGCGGCCCGAAACCCCCGCCATCGCACTCGAATCGATCGGCGCCGAAGAGGAAGGCGGCCTGCGCCGCATGCGGCTGGCCGTGATCAACCGCGACAAGCCGTTCCTGGTCGATTCGATCGCGGGGACCATCGCATCGTTCGGGCTGGCGATCGAACGGCTGCTCCACCCCGTCGTGCCGGTGGCGCGCGACAAGGACGGCCGGCTGACCGCGATCGGCAAGAAGGCGGGCAAGGACGCCGCGCTCGAATCTTTGGTCTATGTCGAGATCGAACGCGCCGACGCGAAGGATCGCCGCGCGCTGGTCGCCGCGATCCGCGAGACGCTGGGCGACGTGCGCGCCGCGGTGCGCGACTGGCCCAAGATGCAGGTCGCGCTGCGCGCCGATGCGGAATCGCTGGGCGATACAGAGGGCGCGGCGCTGCTGCGCTGGCTGCTCGACGGCAATTTCACCCAGCTCGGTCACGAGATCCGCCTGAACGACGGCACGGTGGAGGCGACACTGGGCATCGCCGGCACCGGCGGCGCGCCGATCCTGGCCGACGCCTCGCTCGATCTCGCGCGCAAATGGCTGGCGACCAAGGGCAATGCCGCGCCGCTGGTCGTGAAATCCAACCGGATATCCTCGGTCCATCGCCGCGCCCCGCTCGACGTGATGATCGTGCCGGTGGTGCGCGGCGGGAAGGTCGCGGGCCTGTCGATCCATAGCGGATTGTGGACCAGCGCGGCGCTGGCCGCGGCGCCCGGCAAGGTGCCGGTGCTCCGCCACGGCCTGGCGCATGTGCAGGACAAATACGGGTTCAGCGCGACCGGCCATGCCGGCAAGGCGTTGGCGCACGCGCTGTCCGAACTGCCGCACGACCTGTTGATCGGCTTCACGCTGGAACAGCTCGAGGAAACCGCGCTGACCGCCATGTCGCTGGCCGATCGCCCGCGCCCCGCGCTGCTGCTGCAGAAAAGCCCGCTGGGCCGTCATCTGTTCGCTTTGGTCTGGTTGCCGCGCGACGAGGTGTCGACCGCGCGGCGCGTCGCGATCGGCGCCATGCTGGAGGAAGCGGCCAACGCCACGGTGCTGAGCTGGGCGATGGAGTTGGACGATGGCGATGTGGCGCTGATCCGCTATGCGCTCGACCTGCGCGAAGGCGGCCGGATGCCCGACAGCGCGACGCTCGACCGCCGGCTGGTGCAGATGGTGCGCGGCTGGCTGCCCGGCGTGGAGGCCGCGCTGGGCGAGCTCGGCGAGGGGCAGCGCGGTTCCGCGCGCCTTGCGATGCGCTATGCCAACGCATTCCCCAATGGCTATCGCAACGCCTATGGTCCGGAGGAAGGCGCACGCGACATCGCGCGCATGGCGACGCTGACCGACGCGAACGGTCGCGGCGCGCGGCTGTTCCGGCGAGAGGGCGATGCGGCCAACCAGCTCCGCCTGAAAATCTATCATGCCGGTGGGCTGATCCCGCTGTCCGACGCGGTGCCCGCGCTCGAACATTTCGGCTTCCGCGTGCTGGAAGAGATCCCGACCGCGCTCGACGCGGGCAAGCTTGGCTATATCCACGACTTCCTGCTCGAGATCGCGGGCGATGCCGACGACCTGCTGGCGCGCGCCGAGGTGATCGAGACGACGATCTCCGCGGTGCTGGAAGGCCGGGCGGAGAATGACTCGTTCAACCAGCTCGTCACCACCATCGCGCTCGATCCCGCATCGGTGGTGCTGTTCCGCGCCTGGTTCCGCTATCTGCGCCAGACCGGCTTCGCCTATGGCCTCGACACCTTCGCCGCGGCGATCCGCCGCGCGCCGACAGTGGCGCGCCGGATCGTCGAGCTGTTCCACGCGCTGCACGATCCCGCGAGCAAGGCCGACGCCGCCGCGGCAGAAGACGCGATCGACGCCGCGCTCGCGAAGGTGTCGGCGATCGACGACGACCGCATCCTGCGCCGCATCCGCGCGGTGGTCGCCGCCACGCTGCGCACCAACGCCTTTTCCCCCGCATCCGCCGAAGCACTGGCGTTCAAGCTGGACAGCGCGGCGATCCCCGGCCTGCCCGCCCCGCGGCCATGGCGCGAAATCTGGGTCTATTCGCCACGCGTGGAGGGCATCCACCTGCGCGGCGGGCCGATCGCGCGCGGCGGGCTGCGCTGGTCCGACCGGCGCGACGATTTCCGCACCGAGATCCTGGGCCTGATGAAGGCGCAGCTCGTCAAGAATGCGGTGATCGTGCCGACCGGCGCGAAGGGCGGATTCTATCCCAAGCAGCTTCCCAGCCCCGCCGTCGATCGCGACGCCTGGCTGGCCGAGGGCACCGAAAGCTATCGCATCTTCATCCGGTCCCTGCTGTCGATCACCGACAATATCCTGGAGGACCAGGTGGTCCACCCTGAGGGCGTAGCGATCCGCGACGGCGAGGACCCCTATTTCGTGGTCGCCGCCGACAAGGGCACGGCCACCTTCTCGGACGTCGCCAACGCCATCGCGCTCGATCGCAATTTCTGGCTGGGCGACGCCTTCGCCTCGGGCGGCAGCCAGGGTTACGACCACAAGGCGATGGGCATCACCGCCAAGGGCGGCTGGGTGTCCGTCCAGCGGCATTTCGCCGAGATGGGCGTCGATGTGCAGAACGATCCGGTGACCGTGGCGGGCTGCGGCGACATGTCGGGCGACGTGTTCGGCAACGGCATGCTGCTGTCCAAATCGCTGAAGCTGGTCGCGGCCTACGACCATCGCCACATCTTCCTCGATCCCAATCCCGATCCCGCAAAGAGCTGGGAGGAACGCGCCCGCATGTTCGCGCTGCCGCGCTCGTCCTGGGCGGATTACGATGCGAAGCTGATCTCGAAGGGCGGCGGCGTCTATCCGCGCACCCAGAAGGAGATCCCGCTCAGCAAGGAGATCCAGGCCGCTCTGGGCATCAGCGCGAAGAAGCTCGATCCCTCGTCGCTGATCGCGGCGATCCTGACCGCGAAGGTCGACCTGTTCTGGTTCGGCGGCATCGGCACCTATGTGAAGTCGCGCGACGAAACCAATGCGGAGGTCGGCGATCCCGCCAACGACGCGCATCGCGTGAACGGTGGCGACATGCGCTGCCGCGTGGTCGGCGAAGGCGCGAACCTGGGCGTCACCCAGGCCGGCCGCATCGAATTCTCGGAAAAGGGCGGCCGGATCAACACCGACTTCATCGACAATTCGGCAGGCGTCGACTGTTCGGATAACGAGGTCAACATCAAGATCCCGCTCAATCGCGAAATGCGCGAAGGCCGGCTGTCGTTCGAGGATCGCAACAAATTCCTCGCCAGCATGACCGACGATGTCGCGGCACTGGTGCTGGAGGATAACCGCTTCCAGACGCTGGCGCTCTCCATCGCCGAACGCGGCGGCGCCGGCGCACTGCCCCAGCAGGTGCGCGTGCTCGAGATCCTGGAAGCATCGGGCCGGATCGACCGAGCGGTCGAGGGGCTGGAAAGCTCCGACGAGCTGCTGCGCCGCGCGCAGGACGATCGCGGGCTGACCCGTCCGGAACTCGCCGTGCTGCTCAGCCACGGCAAGCTCGCGCTGCAGGACGCGATCGAGAAGAGCACGGTTCCGCAGGATCCGGCGCTGACTCCGCTGCTCCATCAGTCCTTCCCCAAGGCGATGCAGAAGCGCTTCGCAAAGGCGATCGACGCGCACCGCCTGCGGTCCGAGATCATCGCGACCGAGATGGCCAACCGCTTCGTCAACCGCATGGGCCTCGTCGCGCCGTTCGAACTGGCCGAAGAGGAAGGCGCGCCGCTCTATCAGGTGACCATGGCCTATTTCGCGGCGGACACCATGTTCGGGCTGCAGGCGCTGTGGGATGCGATCGAGGCCGCGGAGGTCAGTGAGGGTGCACGGCTGGAACTGCTCGTCACCGCCGCCGCCGCCGCGCGCCTCCATGTCAGCGACCTGCTGCGCGCCACGCGACAGGATTCGCTGGTCGGCGAGACCGCGGAAAGGCTGGGCCCGGGCGTCGCGCGGCTCGACCGCCAGACCGAGAAGCTGCTGAAGGCGGAAGCGCGCAGCCAGGCGAGCGCATTGCGCGCGCGCCTCGAAACGCTGGGCGCACCCGCCGCGATCGTCGATCGCATCGTCCGGCTCGACGAGCTGGACGGCGCGGTGGGCATCGCCGATCTCAGCCGCCAGCGCGGCTTCGACGAGATCGAGGCGACCAAGGCCTATGTCCGGCTGGGTGAGGCGCTGGGGCTCGACTGGGCCAAGGCCGCGGCGCTGCGCTGCGCCACCGCCGATCCGTGGGAGAAGCTGCTCGCGGCCGGGCTCGCGCGCGATTTCGAACAGCTCCGCATGGACTTCCTGATCCGCGCCGAAGGCAGCGATCCGCAGGCCGCGGCGGACGCATGGCTGGAAACCCAGGCCGCCCGCATCGCCCAGTTCCGCACCCTGATCGACCGCGCACGCACGGCGCCCCTGCCGACCACGGCGATGCTGGCGCAGATCGCGAACCAGGCGAGGATCCTGCTGGCGCGGTAGGGAGTCCTACCCTTTTCGACCCATGGATGCGCCCCTTGGACCGCTCATCCTGAGGAAAGACTGAGTAGCTGCGCAGCAGCGTAGCGAAGGCTGCCTCGAAGGACGCACGATAGATGGTGCGCCCTTCGAGACACCGTTTCGCCAAGCTCAACGGTTCCTCAGGATGGACTGGGTCTGGGCAGGCACTGTGGGGCGAAGGCGCGCGACCGCCCCCCCTACCCCCGCAACCACCCGCGCAGCAGCGCGCTGGTCTCGTCCGGCAATTCCATCGCCGGCAAATGACCGCAGCGTTCGAAGACGTGCAGCGTCGATCCCGCGATCCCGGCATGGATCGCCTGCGACGCGGCCGGCGGGGTGAGCAGGTCTCCGTCGCCCACTGCGACGATCGTCGGCACCGCGATCGTCGCCAGGGTCGGGCGGCTGTCGGGCCGGGTCAGGATCGCCTGTTGCTGACGCAGAAACGCATCGCCGCCGACACGCTCCGCCATGGCGCGGACGGTCTCACCCGTCTCGCCTTCCACGCGCGACGGATGGATGAGTTGCGGCAGCAGCCGCGCAGTGACGCCGACGAAGCGGCCGATCTTCAGCGACGCCATCCCTGCCCGCCGTTCGGCGGCGCGCGCCGCGTCGTCGGGCGCGGCGCTGGTCGCAATCAGCGCCAGCCGGGTCACGCGTTCGGGCGCCTGGCGCATGATCTCGAACGCGACGTAACCGCCCATCGACAGCGCGGCGAGCGAGAAGCGCGGCGGTGCGGCGGCCAGCGTGCGCGCCGCCATCGCCGCGACGCTGTCATCCAGCGTGAGGTCCGCAACCATGGGCGCGGCGACGTCGGCGAGATCGTCGATCTGCGCGCGCCACAATGTCGCGTCGCATAACAGGCCGGGCAGGAACAGGACGGGCGTCAACACCGCCGTGTCATGGCATGCCGCACCATGGCTGCCAACGCGGCTGACATGATTTGCGACACTTTTCGATATTGTAAATGCGAATCGTTCTCGATATGCGCGTCGCTTCATCGATCAGCAGGAATGATGCGGCGCCGATGCCCGAACCGACGTCGACACGAACGCCGCCCAAGCGCAGCCGCAAGGCGTTCTGGCTGAAGCAGCTCCATACATGGCATTGGATGAGTTCGGCGATCAGCCTGATCGGGCTACTGCTGTTCACCGTCACCGGTTTCACGCTCAACCATGCCGCGGAGATAGAGGGCACGCCGGTCGTGACCGAGGGGAGCGGACAGCTTCCCGCCCCCCTGCTCCCCCAGATCGCCCCCAATGACGGCCCGGACGAGAAGAAGCCGCTGCCGCCGGCGATCGCGAAATGGGTGGGCGAGACATTCTCGGTCAAGTCGGGCGGCACCGCCGAATGGTCGGCGGACGAAGTCTATCTGCCGCTGCCGCGCCCGGGCGGCGACGGCTGGGTCGCGATCGACCGCGCCACGGGCGCCGCAACCAGCGAAAAGACCGATCGCGGCTGGATCTCGTACCTCAACGATCTCCACAAGGGCCGCAATTCGGGCACGGCGTGGAAATGGTTCATCGACATCTTCGCCTTTGCCTGCCTCGTCTTCTCGCTGACCGGCCTGTTCCTGCTTCAGCTTCACGCCGCCAAGCGCCGCAGCACCTGGCCGCTCGTCGGCCTGGGCCTGCTGATCCCGACCGCCATCGCAATCGTCTTCATCCATTAGGAGGCCAGATCCCATGCAGCTTTCCCACCGCATCGTGCTGACCGGCGCCACCGCCGCCATCGCGGGCGCGTTCGCCGCCCCCGCCGCCGCGCAGACGATGGACGTCACCGTCACCATCCCGCGGCTGACCGTCGCCGAATATCACCGTCCCTATGTCGCGATGTGGATCGAGCCCGCCGCCGGCGCGCCGCGCACCATCGCGGTCTGGTACGATTTCGACATGAAGAACAACGAGGGCACGAAGTGGCTGCGCGACGTGCGCCAGTGGTGGCGCGCCTCGGGCCGCAACATGAAGTTCCCCGCCGACGGCGTCACCGGTGCCACGCGCGCGCCGGGCGCGCAGAAGATCAGCTTCACCGCGGGCAGCGGTGCGCTCGGCACGCTCGCGCCGGGCCAGTACACGCTGGTGGTCGAGGCCGCGCGCGAAGTGGGCGGCCGCGAGCTGCTCCGCCTGCCCTTCGCCTGGCCGCCCAAGCCCGGCCAGACCGCCCGCGCCGCGGGCACCGCCGAGCTCGGCGCCGTCAGTATCGCGTTCCGCCGCTAAAGCCTCGCTTCCCGCGGGAAACCGCGCGACGCCCATTCTGGGAGAACGACCATGAAGACCCGTATCGCACGCATTCTCGCCGGCGCCGCGCTTGCCGCCGCGCTGGTTTCCCCCGCCGCCGCACACCGCCAGTGGATGATGCCGTCGGCCACGACGCTGTCGGGTGACGATGTCTGGGTGACGGTGGACGCCGCCGTCTCCAACGACCTGTTCTATTTCGAGCATCAGCCGATGCGTACCAACAGCATCAAGGCATGGGCGCCCGACGGCACCGAAGTGAAGATCGAGAACGCATCGACGTTGCGCTATCGCAGCACCTTCGACGTGCACCTGCTGCAAAAGGGCACGTACAAGATCGCGTCGGTCAATGATTCGGTGATGGGCAGCTACACGCTGAACGGCAAGACCGAGCGCCTGCCGCGCGGCACGACCACCGAGAACCTGGCTCAGGCGATCCCGGCGGGCGCGACCGACGTCCAGACCGCCGAGGCGAACAACCGCAACGAGATCTTCGTGACGGTGGGCGCGCCGACCGAGACGGTATTCAAGCCCACCGGCCGCGGCATCGAGCTGGTGCCGGTGACTCACCCGACCGATCTGGTCGTGGGCGAGGACGCAACCTTCCAGTTCCTGCTCGACGGCAAACCCGCTACGGGCCTTGCCGTCACCGTCATCCCCGGCGGCATCCGCTATCGCGACCAGCTCCACCAGATGGACCTGAAGACCGGCGCCGACGGCAAGGTGACGATCAAATGGCCGACGCCGGGCATGTACTGGCTGAGCACCTCGACCGGCGGCGGCCGTGGCGAGGGTGGCCCCGGCGGTCCGGGCGGCGCGGGTGGTCCGGGCGCCGGCCAGGGCCAGCCCCCGGCGCCGCCGGCCGCGCCCGCCGGCCCGCCGCAGCGCCGCGCCAGCTATGTGACGACGCTCGAAGTGCTCGCACCCTGAGCAACGCCGACCCGCGCATCCTGATCCCGCGCGCGCTGTCCCCCGCCGCCTTCGCGCATCGCGTGGCGGACGGGCGGATAGAGACGTTCGTCGGCCGCTCGATGGGGACCGGCTGGAGCCTGCGTGCGGTATCCCCGCCCGCGGGCACAGCCGCGGGCGTGCAGGATGCGCTGAATCGCATCGTCGCGCAGATGAGCCAGTGGGACACGGGCTCAGATATCTCACGCTTCAACCGCGCGGCGCCCGGCCAGTGGCAGTTGCTGCCCGCCGAATTCACGACGGTGCTCGCCGCCGCCCTCGACGTCGCCGAGGAGAGTGGCGGCGCTTTCGATCCCGCGATCGGCGCCCTGTCCGAGCTCTGGGGTTTCGGCGCGGCCGGATCGCGCGAGACCGCGCCGGGCGAAGCCGATATCGTCGCCGCGCGCGTCGATGCCGGTCGCATCGAATTCGACGCGCTGGGCCTGCGCGCGCGGCGCACAGGCTGGGCGCAGCTCGACTTTTCGGGCATCGCCAAGGGCTATGGCGTCGATCTGGCGGCCGAATGGCTGCTGGCCCGCGGCGCGCGCAATTTCCTGATCGAGGTGGGCGGCGAGTTTCGCGGCCATGGCCTGAAGCCCGACGGCCAGCCCTGGTGGATCGACCTTGAGGTTCCGCCCGGCGTCATGATGACGCCGATCCGCGCGGCGCTCCACGAATTGTCGGTGGCCACCTCGGGCGATTATCGCCGCTGGTTCGCAGCCGACGGCCGCCGCTACAGCCACAGCCTGGACCCGCGCACCGGCCGCCCGATCGAAAACAATGTCCGCTCGGTGACGGTGCTTCATCCGCGCTGCATGCTCGCCGACGCCTGGGCGACCGCGCTGACCGTGCTCGGCCCGGAGGAGGGCATCGCGCTCGCCGACGCCCATGCTCTCGCCGCGCATATGGTGGCCGGCGGCGAAGAGCATATGTCCGCCGCGATGCGCGCGATGATGGATTGAAACCCCGTTCGCTTCGAGCAGCGTCGAGCCTGTCGAGACGCGCCCGTCGAGAAGCCGGACGCATCAAGCTCGAACCAAACAAGATGTGGCGATCGATCCTAGCTGTCCGCCCAGCGGCGGAGGAGGTTGTGATACACCCCGGTCAACTGGATGATCGAGCGGTTCTCCTGCCCCACATCCTGCGCCAGCGTCTGGATCGACATGTCCAGTTCGAACAAGGTCCGCCGCGCCTCGGTGTCGCGGACCATCGACTGGATCCAGAAGAAGCTCGCCGTGCGGCATCCCTCGGTCACCGGCGTGACGTGATGCAGGCTCGACGCCGGATAAAGCAGCAGGTCTCCGGCGGGCAGCTTCACCTTCTGCACGCCGAACTGATCCTCCACGACCAGCTCGCCGCCGTCATAGCCTTCGGGCGGCTCGAGGAAGAGCGTGGCCGACAGGTCGGTGCGGATACGGAATTCGCTGCCGCGCTGCACGCGGATCGCACTGTCGACATGGGTGCCGAATGTCTGCCCGCCGGCATAGCGGTTGAAGAGCGGCGGAAAGATCTTGAGCGGCAGCGCCGCGGCGATGAACAGGGGCGCGCGGCTCAGCGCATCGAGGATGATCGCCCCCGCCTCGCGCATCGCGGCGCATCCCTCGGGAAGCTGTTCGTTCCGCTTGGCGAGCGCGGCCTGATATCCCGACGTCTGGTTGCCGTCGATCCAGTCCGCCGCATCGATGATCGACCGGATCCGCGCGACACCGTCCTGGTCGAGCACGCCGGGAACCTGGATCATCATGTCGACACGCGCCTTCCTGAAATGAATTCCCCGCCGGGCTGAACCCGACGGGGAACACTGGGCATTTCCGCCCGGAAGGGCAATGACCGGTTGCGAGGGACGTGCCCCCGGCCATGCCCTTAGCTTACAGCTTGTAGTTGATCGTCAGCACCGCCGAGCGCGCATCGCCGGGGGTGGCCCAGCCATTGTTGCGGATGCGCGTGTAGAATTCCTCGTTGGTGATGTTCTTGACGTTCACCTGCGCGGTCAGCGAGTCGGTGAAGTCATAGGCCACATAGGCATTGTGGACCCAGTAATCCTTCGAGCGGAACACTGCAGGCGCGGCCAGGGTCGGCAGCGCGAAAGCGAAGCTGCCCTGATAAGTGGCGCCGTAACCGACGCGCAGGCCGAACGGGAAGTCGAAGGTGGTGAACAGGCTGCCCGAATGCTTGGGCGTGTTCTGCAGTTCCGCGCCCCGCGCCGGATCGGGATTGGCCGCGCTGTTGTTGCAGCCGGTCGCGCCCGGATTGGCGAGGCAGAAGTTCGAGACCGACTGCACCAGCTCTCCGTCGAGATAGGTGTAGTTGGCGGTGATCGACCAGGCGCGGGTGATCTTGCCAACCGCGCTCAGCGCGAAACCGTCGACGCGCGAATGTCCGTCGAGCTGCTGCGCCGGAACCGTCGGATCGTTCGAATTGACGCGGTAGCTGTCACGCTCGTTGCGGAATGCCGATGCGGTCAGCAGGAGCTGGCCTTTCATCAGTTCGGCCTTTGCGCCGATCTCGTAGATCTTCGCGCCCTCGGGCCTGGTGTTGCAATTGTTGTTCGCGCCCGTCTCGACGCAGGATCCGTTGACCGCGCTCTGCGACGGGGTCTTGGAATTGCCGTATGAGACGTAGAGCGTGACGGCCTCGACCGGCTTGTAGACCAAAGCCGCGCGGTACGAGAACATCTCCGCTTCGTTGGAGGTCGGCGTGCCGCGCCCGACCGGCCCCTGCGGCGTGGTCAGCGTGGCTGCGGCGCCCGCCGGATCGCTGCGGAAGGTGCCCTCGTTCTTTTCCCAGCGCGCGCCGACGTTCAGCTCGAACTTGCCGAGCTTCATCGTGTCGAACAGATACATGGCGTAGTTGTTGACTTCGCCCTGCTGGCCGCTGCCTTTGATCAGGTTGACCGGGCCGGTGTAGACATTGCTGCCATAGACGAAGCCCGCCGGTCCGGCGACGACCTGGTTCGGGTTGCTGAAATTGATCAGCGGGAACGCCGAATAGGCGAGCGTGCCGTTGGCGTTGCGCAGCGCGTTGCCGGTCGCCAGCGTGTACTTCTCCCACGTCGCCGAAGCGCCGACCACCGCGGTGTGCTCGATCGCGCCGGTGTTGAAGACCGCGCTCAGATCGAGCTGGTTGTACATCAGCTCGTTCTTGGAATCGCGGTAGTTTCCGCGCGGACCGCCGATCAGATAATAGCCGACCGGAACCGTCGCGGGGCACGCCGCGCCGCTGGGCTGGACATTGCCGGCAAGGCAATAGGTGCCCTGGGGCGGGCCGACGATGGTGAGCTGCGACACCTGCTGCCAGCGGGTCAGGTTACGGACGCTGACTTTGTCGGCGAGTTCGTGGTCGAAGGTGATGGTCGCCTGGTCGACCGTGATCTCCTGCGTATCGACGTTGCGATAGCCGAAATAGTCGCTGCGATCGACGCCCGGTACCGTGCCGTTGTTGAAGGCGTTCAGATAATAGGGAACGCCATATTGCGGGATGTTCTCGTCTTCCTGGTGGATGTACTGGAAGGTGAGCCGCGTCGGGCTGTCGATGCCGATCGTCACCGACGGCGCGATGCCCCAGCGCTTGTAATCCTCGACATCGCGGCCGGGCACGTCGTTGCGGTGGATCATCGCATTCAGGCGGAACGCGATCAGCTCGCTCGCGCGGATGTTCGTATCCACGGTGCCGCGATAATAATTGTCGGTGCCGATGCCCGCGCTCAGGATCGTCTGATCGGTCGACAGCGGACGCTTGGTGACGGTGTTGATCGTGCCGCCGACCGAGCCCGAGCCGTTCGTGACCGAGCTGGCGCCGTTGACGATCTCGATCTGCTCCAGGTTGAACGGATCGCTGCGGCTATAGGCGCCGCTGTCGCGAACGCCGTCGGTGGTCAGGTCGCTGCTCGCCGAATAGCCGCGCAGGTTGATCTGGTCGCTCGGCGGCGTGCCGCCCTCGGCCGCGCCGAAGGTGATGCCGGGAACGGTCGAAAGCACGTCGCGCAGCGTCAGCAGATTCTGCTGCTCGATCGTTTCCTTGGTCAGGATGGTCACGGTCTGCGGGGTGTCGCGCACCGAACGGGTCGATTTCGGCGAGGCCTGCTGGGTCTGGTAATGCTCGCCGGTGACGATGATCGTCTCGCGTTCCTCGTTGCGCTCGCGCTCGGTCTGCGACTGCTGGTCGGCCGGGGCGTCAGCCGCGACATCCGCCGCCATTGCAGGTGCGGACGTGAGGAATCCGACGCACGACAGCGCGATGAAGGCGGGACCCGCAGTTGTTTTCATGGACACGATGAAACCCCCGTTTTTGATGCTGAGGGCCTGCTATTGAGAGTCGTTCTCACTGTCAACGCTATTGAGAAACATTCTTACATATATCGGAAATCATTGGTTTCTGTTTCCGCGTAATCCCGTCCACCATGCGACGCGGCGGCGGAAAAGCACCGATTTCCCGCAGAAATGCGTCATTGTCGTGAATGGATCGCTGACAGGGCGGCGCGTCTGCGCCGGACAAGCAAACCCCCGACAGGGAGGGACTCCTGCCGGGGGCGCTTGGGCATGCAATGCCCAGAGGGAAATGGCCGGCGACAGAGGGACAAAGTCCCCGGCCATCCCCCTTGTTTTCATGCAGCGTCCGGGGTGAGATCGGGCCCGTCCGCTGCGGTGATGTCGTGCTATTGCGAATTATTATCAACGTCAAGCGGATTATCGCATTCGTCGACCATCGGCGGTGAAACGATTGTACGGGCCGCCCTCAGGCGGCGGCGCTGTCCTGCGTGCCAGTCAGGTTCGCGACGCTGAGCGCCTGATTGCGGCCGCGACGCTTCGCTTCCAGCAGCACGGCGTCGGCGCGATTGATCAGGTTGCTCGGCGGACTGTCTTCAGGCGAGGCGGCGACGCCGACGGAAACCGTCACATTGCCCAGGATGCGACCGCGATAGGCAAGCGGCGCGGAGGCCACGGCGATGCGTAGCTGCTCGGCCAGCGCCAGCGCCGACAAGGCATCGGCATTGGGCAGCAGCACCGAAAATTCCTCGCCACCGAAACGATAGACGCTGCCGGCAGGGCCGATCACGTCCTGCATGATCTGCGCGACATGCTGCATCACCGCATCGCCGGCGTCATGGCCGAACTCGTCGTTGAACCGCTTGAAATGATCGATATCGATCATCAGGCAGGCCAGCCCCTCCCCCTTGCGATCGCGCATGCGCCGATTGAGCGCCTCGTCGAGCGAGCGGCGATTGAACAGCCCGGTCAACGCGTCCTTGATCGCCAGATTGGTCAGTCGTTCGCGCAGCCTGAGATTGGCAAGCGCCAGTCCGATATTCTCGGCGACCAGCTCCATATAAAGACGCGACGCATCCGCCGGCTCGCTCGCGGCGGCCTCCTCGAAATAGAGAAGGCCGACGGTGTCGCCCTGCGCGGTCAGCGGCACGCACAGGCTGGCCACGGCGATCTCGCCGATATGCGGACAGGCGACGTCGCTCTGCGCGCGATTGCTGACATGCGGCCGGCCGCGGCGCAGCCCCCAGCAGGCGGTGGAGGGAAAGGCCGTGGTCGGCTGGACGGGATCGAGCCATGTTCCCGCACGCGCCAGGCCCGTCCGGCTGTCGTTGACGACATAGAGATGCCCGGGCAGGCCGGGGAATATCTGCGGCGCGAAGCAACTGACGACCTGGGCGAGTTCGTCCTGCGAGTCGCAGGCCTGCAGCCGGTGCATCATCTGCAGGATCAGATCCTTGACCTCGCGATCGGCGCGTTGCGCGGCGTCGAGCCGGTCGCGTTCCAGCCCGTTGTCGCGGAAGACCTCGATCGCCTTGGTCATGTCGCCGATCTCGTCGCCGCGGCGATCGGCCGGCACGTCGACGGCATAATCCTGGTTGGCGAGCCGGGTGACGATGCCGGCCATCCTGACCAGCGGCAATGCCACGCGGCGGCGCAGGACGAAATAGAGCACGGCCAGGAACAGGGCCGCCGTCAGCCCAAGCATGACCTTTGCGACGATACTGAACATGTCGCTGGTCGACTGCGCCTGGCGCACGGCCGCGTCGGACCGCGCGGACACGAGCTCGCGGAAGCGCACGACCGGATCCAGCACCTCCGCTTGCGCGCGTTCATGGTCGGGGCCGAACAGCAATCGTTGCGCGCCGTCGCGGTCGCCGGCCTGCATCCGTGCGATGCCCGCGCGCTCCAGCGCGTCGAGTTCGTCCAGATTGCGCTCGGCCTGATGCAGCGCCGCGCTCTCCGCGGGAACGAGGCCGATGCGTTTCAGACCGTCGATCGCGCGTTCGCGCGCGCGAATCTCGGTCTCTTCGCGGCGGAATGCCGCCAGGTGACGATCCGCGCCGCGCATGACGTAAAGCCGCGCCTCGTCGGACCGTTTCTCCGATTCCAGCGCCAGCGTCTCGCCGAAATCCTCCAGCGCCAGCTTGCGCTCGATCGCGACGCGCTCGTCCACGGCGGCGTCCGCCGACAGCAGGAAAGCGACGCCCGAGACCGCCGTCATAATGACGGTCAGTCCATAGGCCCAGTTGGTGATCGTGCTGATCCGCATCGGTCAAGCCTAGCCGGCTTGCATTGAAACGCGGTTAATTCGTGGTTTCGGCGGTCCGCAGCGTGTTTCGGCCGGCGCGCTTCGCGGCATAGAGCGCGGTGTCGGCCGCGACGAATATCGCTTCCGCGTCATAGGCATAGGGATCCGGCGCACGCGCGATGCCCGCCGACGCGCTCAATTCGAACAGGCGCCCTTGCCAGAATATCGGCATGGCCAGCCTGGCGAGCAGTTCCGAGACCCTGCGATCCAGCGTGCTTGGCGGCCAATCGGACCGGGCGAGCAGCGCGAACTCGTCGCCGCCGATGCGCGCCACCATCAACGCGTCGGCGAAGCCCGCTGACAGGCGCTTTGCCACCACTTCCAGACAGGCATCGCCCGCGGCATGGCCATAAGTGTCGTTGATCTGCTTGAACCCGTCGATATCGAACAGGACCAGCGCGCCGAGCGGCGACATGTCTGGATCGGCCAGGCGCCCGTTCAGGAAACGCTCCTGAAAGACCGCACGGTTGACCAGGCCGGTCAGCGCATCGCGCTCCGCCAGACGGCGCATCTTTTCCCAACGCGACTGTTCGTCGGTGATGTCGTGCTTCAGGCCGTAGAGATGGGTCGGCTGTCCATCATGGCAGACGACATCGGCGGTCAGGCGCATCCAGCGATAATCGCCGTCGGTGCGCCTGATCCGCGCATCCATGCTGAAGCCGCGGCGGCGGAAGATCGCTTCCGCGCGCAGCCTTTCCATCGCGTCGCGGGATTCCTCGCAATACATCCGCACCGTTTCGCTGCGGCTGATCTGTTCCCCGTCCGGAACGCCGAACAGTTCGAACACGCCGGATGTCCAGCTCAGCGCTTCGTTCGAGAGGTTGCATTCCCACGCGCCGATCCCCGCAAGCGCCGATGCCCGCCCGAGCAGGTCGTCGCTGATCCGATCGTTGCGGGCGGCGCGTGGCGAACCGATCCAGCGCCGGATCATCCGTCACCTCGGTCGATTGCCGGTATCGTCGATTTTTTCCCCATTCCGGGCGCCCATAGCCGCCGACAGATTAAGGATCGCTTAGCCATGATGGAGTCTCGCACGATCGTGCGATGCATGTCCATTGCGTCCTGCGCATGCGCATATACGGAACGGTCAGTTCGCGCGCCGTGCCGTGGCGACCTTGATCGGGGCGGCGATCATCTGCCCCTTCATCACGCCGTCGCCCTGGGTGGCGGCCGTCGGCGCCTGGAGGATGCGGTGGACGACGTCCATCCCCTCCACGACGCGGCCGAACACAGCGAAGCCCTGATTGTCGCCGGGCTTGGACGGATCGGCATCGAGCGACACGAGATCGCCGATGGTGATGAAGAAGTCGGACGTGGCGGTGCCCGGCGCATCGCGCGCCATCGAGACAGCGCCGTCGAGATGCGACAGGCCGGTCTGGCTGGTCGGCTCGTGCTTGATCCTGGGCAACAGCTTCTTGGGATCGTTGCGCACACCCGCCTGGATCAGCCCGTAACCCTCGCCGACCTTGAGCGCGCGGTAAAAGGTCATGCCGTCATACCGTTTCTGGTCGACATAGCGCAGGAAATTGGCGGTGGTGATCGGCGCCCTGTCCTTTTCCAGTTCGAGGACGATCGCGCCTTCGCTGGTCTGAAGGGTGACGCGCACCGTCGCGGGCTTCGGCGCGACCGGAGCCGGCACTCCGGCGGAAGCGGCGACCGGCGGCGGCGCGGCCGGCGCAGATTGGGCGATTGCCGGCGAAGCGGAGAGAGCGGCGAGGGGCAAGAGGACGAATCGCGTGATCATGCCGCAAGCTTAGCGCAAATTCGCGAGCGACAAGCACCGCTCGTCGATGCGCGCAGGCTTGACGGGTCCTGCCCGGCGGCATCTTATAACCATTCTGAACGCAATCGCCGGGGGATTCGCGTCATGCAGGCAGCAGAGGATGGTGGGCACGGCCCAATGGCGGCGCATGCCGGCATCCTTCTGGTCGACTGCTATGCCGAGATGCGGCGCACCGCGCGCGCCATGGTCCGCGGCGAAGGCGATCTTTCGATGCAGCCGACCGACCTTGCGCACGAGGCCGCGATCCGGCTGATGGGGCTCGATCGCATCCAGGTGAACGGGCACGGCCATATGCTCGCGCTCTCGGCGCGGGTGATGCGCCAGACGCTGATCGACGAGATCCGCCGCGCCCGCGCCGCAAAGCGCCAGGCGCCGAGCTCGCTGACCGAATGGCCGGGCGGCGGCCGTACGCAGATCGAACTCGACATATTGGACGATGCGCTGCGCGCGCTGGCCGAGGTTTCGACCGAACATGCCGAGATCGTCGAGCTGCGCTTTTCGCTGGGCCTGACCGTCGAGGAAGCGGCGGAGGCGACGGGCATCACGACGCGAACGGTGAAACGGCGCTGGCAGGCGGCACGGGCGTGGCTGCAGCGCTATCTCGAAACGGACGGAGCCGTTGCCCACGCTTGAGACGAAACGCCGGGCGCTGCTGCTCTTCGAGCGGCTGCTCGATCTTCCGCCCGGTGCGGCGCAACGCGCGACATTGTTCCGCGACGCTTCCCCCGAAGTGCTTGCCGAGGTCGCGGCGCTGGAAGCCGTCGAGGCGCGCAGCGCGGAATCATTCGCGACCGATTTCGATGCCGCCGAGCCCGTCCTGCCCGGTGAACGCCCGCTTCGCGTCGGCGCCTATCGGCTCGATACGCTGATCGGCGAAGGCGGCATGGGCGAGGTGTGGAGCGCCACGCGCGACGACGGACTGTTCGAACACAAGGTGGCGGTGAAGCTGATCCGGCCCGGCATCGTCTCCGCCGGCGCCGAAGCGCGTTTCGGCGAGGAGCGCCGCATGCTCGCGCGCCTCGACCATCCCGGCATCGCCCGGCTGATCGACGGCGGGATGAGCGAGGGCGGCTGGCCCTATCTGATCACCGAACTGGTCGCCGGATCGCCGATCGACCGGCATTGCGAGCGGCAGGCCAGCCCCCTGCCCGCCCGCGTCGCGCTGGTGCGCGAGGCCGCGCACGCTATCCAGGCCGCGCATGGCGCGCTGATCGTGCATGCCGACATCAAGCCCGGCAATTTGCTCGTGACCGATCAGGCCATGGTCAAGCTCGTCGATTTCGGGATCGCCCGGCTGATCGACGATGGCGGAGAAGCGGCGTCCGGCCTCCAGCCGATGACGCGCGGCTATGCCAGCCCCGAACGGTTGGCCGGCGCGCTGCCCAGCGTCGCCGACGACATCCATGCGCTGGGCGTGGTGCTGCGCGACCTGGCTGCCGACGCCCCCCAGGATCGCGGCCTGTCCGCGATCGTCGCGCGCGCCACCGCACACGATCCCGCCGCACGCTATCCGACCATGGAGGCGATGGGTGCCGATCTCGATCGCTGGCTGCGCGGCGAGCCGGTCCAGGCCCATCCCGTTTCCTTCAGCTATCGCGTCGAGCGCTTCGCGCGGCGGCACCGTTTCGGCATGGCGGCGAGTGCGATCGCTGTCGCGGCGCTGATCGGCGCGACAGCGGCGGTGACGATCGGCCATATCCGCACCACCCGCGCCCAGGCGGCCGAGGCGCAGCGCGTCGACGATCTCCGCTCCGTTTCCCACTATCTGCTGTTCGAGATGCAGGCGGATCTCGCGCGCCAGCCCAATTCGCTGGCGATGCGGACGCGAATCGCCGAGCGGCTGCAGGTCTATCTCGACCGCATGGCGGCCGATCCCCATGCCGCTGCGGATACGCGCATGGAGGCGGCGGAGGGGCTGATCCGGTTGGCCGAGCAACAGGGCAATCCCGGCCAGGCCAATCTGGGCCAGCCCGCACGCGCGCGCCGCAACCTGGAGCGCGCGGCGGAGCTGACCCGCGGCCTTCCGGGATCCGGTGCCGCGATCGTGCGCGCACGGATCGGCATGGCGCTGGCGGGCATACTCATCATCTACGACCATGACCTGCCGCGCGCCGACATGCTGCTGGGTGCCGCCGACAATGAACTTCGCAAGGCGCGCGCGCCGGGCGAGGCGCTGCGCAGCCTGTATCTGACCGAACTCGCCACGCTGCGCGCCTGGCAGAACCGTTACGGGGACGCGATCGCCGCCGCGCGCGAGGCGTCACGGCATCCGCTGCCGAAGGATCCGCGCGAGGCGGCGATATTGTCGTCGCGCACCGCAGACATATTGGGCGAAAGCCTGTTCTACCATGGCGACGCGGCGGCCGCGGCCACGCCATATCGCCGGCAGCTCGCGATCCTGACCGATGCGAAGACGCGTTGGCCCGACGATCCGAAAATCCGCCGGAACTTCGCGCGCGCGACCTGGGCCCTGGGGACCACACTGATCGATCTCGACCGTTACGGGGAAGCGCTGCCGATGCTCGAACAGGGACTGGACGAGATCCGCGCAATGGCCGCGAAGGACCGCGACGACGCCGATGCGGAACGCATGCAGCGCATCCAGGAGGTCGCCTATGCGCAGGCGCTCAGCGGTGTCGGGCAGAGCGGACCGGCGATCGCGCTGCTGACCGCGAATGTGGAACGGCGGCGGCAGGTGTGGCTGGCAAAGCCGGCCGAGGCGATGCGCATGCGGGACTACACGATCGGGATCGCCGCACTGGGCGACATGCTCGTCGAGAACGGCCGCATCGCCCAGGCCTGTGCGACCTATGACCAGGCGGAGATCATGTTCGGCCGGCTCAAGCGCGACGGCAAGTTCATCGATGTCGATCGCGATTATTCCTATCGCCTGCTGAACGAGGCCCGCGCCAGGCACTGCCGCACCGGCGCCTGACCGGAAAAAGTTTCGGCGCACGCCGAAACCCCTGTCCCCCTTTCCCGGCCGATTGCGCCTCTAGAGAGGTGCAGGACGCCCCTGCGCGATCGGATCGAGGGGATGGACGTGGTGGAAAGCAATTCGAACGCGGCGGTCTTGCGGGCAAATCTCCGGCGCCATCGCGCCCGCCTGTGCCTTGGAACCGCGCTCACCGCCGCATCGCTGGCGATCGCCGCTCCCGCCTTCGCGGCCAGCCCGGCCGACGGATGCGCCCCCACCTACACGCCGACGAACGGGCAGACCGTCACCTGCACCGGCGCGAACATATTGGGCGTGATCGCGGAGACCGGCACGGGCGTGACCGTCGACGTGCTGCCCGACGCGACGATCGTTCCGCCCAGCGGCCCGGCGATCTGGCTGGGCGCGAATGCCGAGTTCAATCTGGGCGTGCGCAGCATCATCGGCAACGAGGCGATCAACAGCTATGCCGTCCTGCTCGGCAACGGCGCGACCGTCGCACTCGACGGCACGATCCGCGGCCGCGGTGGCATCACCGGCCCGACCCAGGGCGCCGGCTCGACCGGACTTGCCGGCGCGTACATCACGCTCAATCCGGGCAGCCAGATCCTCACCAACGGATCGGCATATAATACCGGCATCGACGGCCGCGCGGGCGGCAACACCTATCTGGTCAAGGGCGCGATCCGCGCGACCGGCACCAGCGGCCAGGGCATCAGTCCGGGCAATGGCGACATCATCACGCTCGACACCACCGGATCGATCACCACCCTGTCGGGCGATACGTCCAACCCGATCGATGGCTTCGGCAAGACCGGCGTTACTGTCCTGACGGGCGTGGGATCGCTGATCGAGCTGCACGGCATCGGCCGTGGCATCCAGCTCGGTGCCAATGCCGACGTGACGGTGGCCGGCACGATCCGGTCCTATGGCGATGCCGCCGCCAGCAACTCGGCCGGCGGCACCGGCGTCGAAGTGGGCGCGAATTCGACGGTGCGGCTGCTCGCCGGCGGCCAGATCGTCACCGGCAACAGCGGCGGAACGGGCAATGGCGGCAACGGCGGCATCGGCATCACCACTTTCGTGTCGGGGGTTCCCTCCAACACCGACGTCACTGTCGACGGCCTGATCGACACGCAGCGCGGCCAGGGCATCTTCGGCGGCATCGGCGATACGCTGACGGTGGGCGCAACCGGACGGATCACCACGCGCGGCACCGGCCGATCGCTGTTCTACAACACGCAGACATCGGTGGGGAACGGCACGCTGACGATCGATATCGCCGGCAATGTCGAACAGCTCGGCACCGCCAGCGCGCTCTTCATCTCCGCCAGCCGCGCCCAGGGCGAGACGGTGGAGACGCCGGTCACCGCCAATGTGACGATCCGCGCAGGCGGACGCCTCCATGCCGCGGCCAACAGCGCCTACAACCAGGACGACGGTGCAGGCACCTATCCCGAAGTGATCGACAATCTGGTGGTGGCGGGCACCGTCTCGCGCGGGGGCGTCGGCGTCGCGATCGGGCTGAGCGATGGCGCGGATCGCGTCACCTTCATGCCGACCTACACGCTGATCGGCGATGTCGATGGCGGAACCGATCCGGCGCAGGCGGTCGAGATCGACACCTTCGCGCTCGATGGCGGCCAGGGGACCAGCGCGACCTTCAATTTCGGCAGCACCCAGATCCGCAATTTCGAAGCAGGCGAAAAGCTTGGCGCGGGCGCCTGGACGCTGACGGGAGACACCAGCGGCCTGAACGGCGTCTTCGCGGTGAAGCAGGGCCGGCTGACCGTGAACGGCGTGATGACCGGTACCGGCGTCGATGTGTCGAGTGGCGCCGTGCTGGGTGGCACTGGCGCGTTCACCGGCGCGGGCAACATCGCGAATGGCGGCATATTGCTGGGCAGCGCGGGCAGCGACCTGGGCTTCGGATCGCTGATCCTGAACCCGACATCGCAGGTCAATGTCACATTGGGCACGCCGAGCAAGACCGCGCTGTTCAAGGTGGACGGCGCGTTGACGCTGGACGGGCAGCTCAACGTCACCAATGGCGGCGGCTTCGCCTTCGGCACCTATCGCCTGTTCGACTATGCCGGCGCGCTCACCAACAACGGCCTGACCATCCAGTCGCTGCCGCAGGGCTTCAATCCCGGCGACTGGGCGATCGGCACCGGCACGACAGGCCAGGTGAACCTGATCGTCGCGGGCGGCCCCGGCGAGCAATATTGGGACGGGCCGAACACGACGCCCGGCAATATCGCGAACGGCCAGGGCGGCAGCGGCACCTGGAACGCGTCCAGCACCAACTGGACCAACCAGGCCGGCAATATCAACGCGCCCTGGGCCCGGGGCATCGCAGTGTTCGGGCCTTGCCCCGGCAATGATTGCGGCACCGGCAACGGCGCCTATGCCGTCACCGTCGATGCGGCGGGCGTTCTGGCGCGGGGGCTGCGCGTGCTGGGCCTGCCGCTGACGCTGTCGGGCGGGCCGGTCGCGCTGGCGAGCGATGCACGGATCGACGTGAACCAATCGCAGAACGGATCGGGATCGATCAGCACCGCCGGCATCATCCATGCGACGGGCGACCTGACAAAGGGGGGCGCCGGATCGTTCCTGTCCACCGGCCAGACGCGCGTCGATGGCGGGCTGACCGTCGAGCAGGGCGTCATGTCGGCATCGGGCGCATCGAGTGCGATCACCGTCGGCGGTGCCGTCACCGTCGGCGGCACCGGCACCGACACATTCCTGACCCGACTGGTCGCGACGGCTGGTGCGAAGCTTACCAGCGCGGGCGGCTCGATCGCCGGCACGGCGAATTCGGCGAGCAGCATCTTCATCCAGTTCGGCGGCACCTGGGATGCAGGCAACAATGCGATCGACGTCGGCGCATCGGGCAAGGGCGTGCTGCGCGTCTACAGCAATTTCGCCAACGAGGTGTCGGAGGTGAAGGCGAGCGAGATCGTGCTCGGCCGCAATGCCGGCGGCAACGGCCTGCTCCAGATCTGGGGCGACGACGTCGATGCCATATTGACCACGCCGACGATCCGCGGCGGCGTAGGCGGCGGCAACGTCGAGTTCGACAATCAGAGCAGCACGACCTCTTCGATATTCACGCCGCTGCTCAGCGGCAACCTCTCCACCACCTTCCTCAGCGGCGTGACCACGCTGCGCGGCGTCAACGATTATACCGGCGCAACTTTGGTCAATGGCGGCAAGCTGTTCCTCGATGGCGCGAGCCTGCCCGGAACCGCCGTCACCGTGCAGCGCGGCACACTGGGCGGCGCCGGCACGATCGCGGGCGCGGTCGGCTTCGCCGCGACCAACACCATATTGCAGGGCAGCGCCGGAAAGCTGCTCACCATGGGATCGCTTGCGCTGGGCAGCGGCACCGCAGTCAATGTGACGCTGGGCGCACCCAGCACGAGCGCGCTGTTCAACGTCACCGGCGCACTGACGCTCGACGGGCTGCTCAACGTCACCAATGGCGGCGGCTTCGGCCTGGGGACCTATCGCCTGTTCAACTATGGCGGCGCGCTGACGAACAACGGCCTGACCATCCAGACGCTGCCGCAGGGCTTCAATCCCGGCGACTGGGCGATCGGCACCGGCACCACCGGTCAGGTGAACCTGATCGTCGCGGCCGGACCGGGCGAGCAATATTGGGACGGGGCCAACCTGACCCCCGGCAACATCGCCAATGGCCGCGGCGGCACCGGCACCTGGAATGCGGGCAACACCAACTGGACCAACCAGGCGGGCAGCATCAACGCGCCCTGGGCGGGGCAGAAGGCAGTCTTTGCCAAGACCGCCGCCAATCTCGTCTCGACAGTGACCGTCGTGGGACCCCAGGCCTTTACCGGCCTGCGTTTCATGAGCGGTTCGGTCTACGACATCGTCGCCGGCGCGAATGGCAGCCTCGTCACCACGGGCAGCCAGGCGATCATCGATGTCGAAGAAGCCGCCCAGACCTATACCGATATCATAATCACCGCGCCGATCGGCGGCACCGGTGGAATCAACAAGACCGGTCGCGGCTCACTCGTCCTGCGTGGCGCGCATGATTATGCCGGCGGCACCACGGTGACGGAAGGCACTCTCTATATCGGCAACAGCTACGGCGCGGGCAGCATCATCGGCAATGTGACCACGCTGGGTGCGGCATCGGCCAGTGCCGAGCGCGCCGAAATCGTATTCTTCTCCAATTCCTCGGCGGGCTCGGTGAACTTCACCAACAACGGCGTGTCGGTGACCGGCACCCGCGCCGGCCTGACCGCATTCTACGAGGATTCGACTGCGGCGAACGCGACTTTCGTCAATATCGGCAACACCGTCGCGGGCGGCATCGGCGGCGGCGATTTCGACCAGCCCTTCGAATATGGCGGCGCCACCGCCTTTTACGAGGATTCCAACGGCGGGAACGCCGTGATCACCAATCGCGGCAGCACGGTCGCCGGCGCCTATGGCGGCGGTGTGGGCTTTGCCGATTCCGCCTCGGCCGGAAACGCCACCATCACCAATGACGGTAGTTCGACCACCGGTGCGTTCGGCGGCGCCACCGTGTTCATCAACGATGCGAGCGCAGGGAACGCCACGCTGATCGCCAATGGCGGTACGGGCGGAGGCGGCGGCGGCGGAATCGTGTTCGCCGAAAGCACGCAGGGCGGCACTGCGACGATCAAAGTCTATGGCAATGGCGCGCTCGACATCAGCCCCCATGAGGGGCCGGGGCTGACCGTCGGATCGATCGAGGGCAACGGCCTGGTCCTGCTCGGCGCTCGCACGCTCACCGTAGGCAGCAACAACGCATCGACCAGTTTTTCCGGCACGATCATGAATGGCGGGCTTTATGGCGGCACCGGCGGCTCGTTGACGAAGGTGGGAACGGGAACGCTGACGCTTGGCGGCAATGGCACCTACACCGGCGGAACTGTGGTGAACGCGGGCATATTGCTGGTGAACGGCGCGCTGACCGCCACGCCGACGACAATGGTCGCAGCCGGCGCATCGCTGGGCGGCAGCGGCACGATCGCCGGCGCGACGACCATCGCGAACGGCGGTGCACTGCTGGGCGTGGCAGGCGCGGACCTCGGCCTCGCCTCACTGGCGCTCAACCCCACATCTTTGGTCAACGTGACGCTGGGCGCGCCGAGCACGAGCGCGCTGTTCAACGTCACGGGCGCGCTGACGCTCGACGGCCTGCTGAACGTCGCCAATGGCGGCGGTTTCGGCCTCGGCAGTTACCGCCTGTTCGACCATGGCGGCACGCTCACCAATAACGGCCTGACCATCCAGACGCTGCCGCAGGGTTTCAATCCCGGCGACTGGGCGATCGACACCGCCACCACGGGTCAGGTGAACCTGATCGTCGCGGTCGGGCCGGGCGAGCAATATTGGGACGGCGCCAACCTGACCCCCGGCAATATCGCCAACGGCCGCGGCGGCCCCGCCACCTGGAATGCGACCAGCACCAACTGGACCAACCAGGCGGGCAGCATCAATGCGCCATGGGCAAGCGGCATCGCGGTGTTCGGCCCCTGCCCCGCCAATGCCTGTGCCTTCGGATCGGGCACCAGCCCCAGCTACACCGTCACCGTCGATGCGGCCGGCGTTTCGGCAAAGGGGCTGCGCACGCTCAACGTGCCGGTGACCTTCGCGGGCGGCACGATCACGCTGGCCGACGATTCCCGGATCGAGGTGAACCAGCCCAGCTCCAGCGCTTCGGGCACGCTCAACGCCAGCAACATCATCCATGCGACGGGCGACCTGATCAAAGGGGGGTTCGGTTCCTTCTTCTTCACCGGCCAGACGCTGGTCGATGGCGGCCTGACCGTCGAACAGGGCGTGATGATGGCGACCGAGGCCACGGCGACCCTCGACGTCGAGGGCGCGATCACCGTGGGCGGCACCGGCACCGACGCCTTCCCGACGCGGCTGCTCGCCAGCGGCGGCGCGAAGATGACGAGTGCGGGCGGATCGGTCGGCGGCGCCGCGAACACCGCGGGCAGCATCTTCATCCAGCGCGGCGGCACTTGGGACGCAGGAAATAACGTGATCGACGTCGGTGCCTCGGGCGTCGGCGTGCTGCGCGTCTACAACAGCCTGATCACCGAGATGTCCGAGATCAAGGCAAGCGAGATCGTGCTCGGCCGCAATGCGGGCGGCAACGGCAAGCTCCAGATCTGGGGCGACGCCGGCAGCGGCATCGTGACGGCAGCCACGGTGCGCGGCGGCGTCGGTGGCGGCAACGTCGAGTTCGACAATCGCAACAACACCAATTACGCGTTCGCGCCGCTGATGACCGGCAACCTCTCCGCGTCGTTCCTGAGCGGCGTGACCTCTCTGCACGGTGTCAACGACTATAGCGGCGCGACCCTGGTCAATGGCGGCAAGCTGTTCCTCGACGGCGCAAGCCTGACCAACAGCGCCGTCACCGTCCAGCGTGGCACGCTGGGCGGACGCGGCACGATCACCGGTGCGGTCGGCTTTGCCGCCACCAACGCCATCCTGCAGGGCAGCGCCGGGCAAGTGCTCAACATGGGATCGCTCGCATTGGGCAGCAGCACCGCCGTCAATGTGACGCTCGGCGCACCCAGCACCGCCGCGCTGTTCAACGTGACGGGCGCGCTGACGCTCGACGGGCTGCTCAACGTCACCGATGGCGGCGGCTTCACCTATGGCGCCTATCGCCTGTTCGATTATGGCGGAGCGCTGACCGATAATGGCCTCACCATCCAGTCGCTGCCCACGGGCTTCAATCCCGGCGACTGGTCGATTGACGCCGCGACCACGGGCCAGGTGACGCTCAACGTCGTCCAGGGCAATGGCGATCAATATTGGGACGGCACGAACATGGCGCCGGGCGGCGTGGCAAACGGTCGTGGCGGATCGGGCGTCTGGAACGCGACAAACACCAACTGGACCAACCAGGCCAATACGATCAACGCACCCTGGGCCGCGCAGAACGCGGTATTCAAGGCGGCGGGCGCATCGACCGTAACGATCGAGGGCGTTCAGGCCTTTACCGGAATGCGCTTCCTGAGCGGCAGCGATTATCGCTTCGCCGCGGGCGGCGGCCTCTCCATCGGCGGCGCCGCACAGGTGACGCTCGACCAGCAGGGCAGCGACGTCACGACCGTCCGTATCGCCGCGCCGATCACCGGCGCCGGCGGCCTGACAAAGGGCGGCGCGGGCACGCTGATCCTGTCAGGCGCCAACGGCTATACGGGCGGCACCGTCATCTCGGCCGGCACGCTCCGGATCGGCGATGGCGGAACCACGGGCAGCGTCGCCGGCGATATCGTCAATCAGGGTGCGCTGGTGTTCGATCGCAGCGACGCCTTCACCTTCGGCGGGGCGATCGCCGGCGCGGGCAGCCTGATGAAGGCGGGCGCCGGCACCATGACCCTGACCGGTGCGGCCAGCCAGGGCGGCGGCACGACGGTTTCGGCGGGAACGCTGCGTATCGGCACGGGCGGCAGCCTTGGCGGCAATGCGACGGTCTCGACGGGGGCGACACTCGCCTTCGACCGCGCCGATGCGATCGCCCATGCCGGCACGATCGGCGGCGCGGGCGCGATCCTGAAACAGGGCGCAGGCACGCTGACGCTGACCGGCAATTCGGGCGGCTTCGCTGGTTCCACCTCGGTCCAGGCGGGCACGCTCGATCTGGCGGGCACGCTGGGCGGCACGCTGTCGGTCTCATCGGGCGCGACGCTGACCGGCGCGGGCACCGCGTCGAGCGCAGTGTCGGTCGGCGCGGGCGGCACGCTCTCCGGCCGCAGCGGCACGACCCTGTCGATGGGATCGCTGACCTTGACCGATGGTGCCGTCATCAATGCGGCGCTCGGCACGCCGGGCGGAAACACCCTGTTCGCGGTGGCGGGCAATCTGGTGCTCGACGGCACGCTCAACGTCACCGATGCCGGCGGCTACGGCCTGGGTGTCTATCGCCTGTTCGATTATGGCGGCGCATTGACCGATAACGGGCTCGGCATCGGTCAGCGCCCGCAGGCGGACAGCACCGTCACGACAGTGCAGACCGGCCAGGCCGGCCAGGTCAATCTGGTGGTCGAGGTCAAGACCGGGCCCGATTTCGTGCAGTTCTGGAACGGCACCACGACCAGCCCGACGGGCAGCGTCGTCGGCGGCACCGGCATCTGGACCGCAGGGCCGCTCACCAACTGGACCAACCCCAATGGCAGCGCGACCTATGGCTGGAACGGCGGCTTCGCGGTGTTCCAGGGCACGGCCGGCATTGTCACCGCGGAGTCCGGCGTCTCCACCCAGGGCATGCAGTTCGCGGTCGACGGCTATCGCCTGGCAGGCGCGCCGGTGACGCTGGCCGCGCCGGGCATGACCGTCATCCGCGTCGGCGACGGCAGCGCCGCCGGAGCCGCATATCGCGCGACGATCGATGCCGCGCTGACCGGCACGAGCGGGCTGGAGAAGCAGGATCTCGGCACGCTGATCCTGACCGGCGCCAACAGCTATGCGGGCGGAACGCACATTGCAGCGGGCACGCTCGCCATCGGCAATGGCGGCACGACGGGCAGCGTCACCGGAAATATCGCCAATGACGGCGCGCTGATCTTCAACCGCTCCAATGCCTATGACTTCACCGGCGCCATTTCGGGCACGGGCACGCTGACCAAGCTCGGCGCGGGCATGCTCCGCCTCGGCGGCACGCACAGCTATACCGGGGCGACTTTGGTCGGCGCCGGCACGCTGATGGTCGACGGGTCGATCGCCGGCTCCACCGTCACGGTTTCGGCCGGCGCGACGCTGGCAGGAACCGGCACGGTCGGCACGACCAGCGTCGCGGGCACGATCGCGCCGGGCAACAGCCCGGGCACGCTGACCATCGCGGGCAATTATACCCAGCTCGCGGGCTCGACCTATGCCTATGAGCCCGGCGACCTGATCCGCGTCACCGGCACCGCCGTCATCCAGGGCGGGCGGGTGTCGGCCGCCAATGCGGCCGGCGCCAGCTATCGACTGGGCGACCGCAGCGCGATCCTGACCGCGGCCGGCGGACGCAGCGGCCCGGGCTTTACCGGGGTCGATCTCGCCAATCCGCTGGCCCAGCCCTTCCTGACATTGGGGCTGACCTATGACGCGACCAGCGTCTATCTCCAGGCGGTTCGTAACGCAGTGACGTTCGAAAGCGTCGGCGGCACGATCAACCAGCGCGCCGCAGGCCGCGGCGTCGACGGTCTGGCCGCAACCAGCCCGCTCTATGTCGCGATGGCGAGCATCGGCAGCGCCGCTGCGGCGCGCGCCGGCTTCGACACGCTGTCGGGCGAGATCCATGCCACGGTGAAGGGCGTGCTGCTCGACGAGAGCCGCCACCTCCGCGAGGCCGTCGCCAACCGCCTCGATCAGGCGGGCGCCGAAGGCAGCGGCATCTGGGCGCATGCGATCGGCGCCTGGGGCGATGCCGACAGCGACGGCAACGCCGCGGCGCTCGACCGTTCGACCGCCGGCCTGCTGCTCGGCGTCGATACCGCGCTCGGCGGACAATGGCGCGGCGGGCTGACCGGCGGCTACAGCCGGTCGAAGCTCGACGTCGACGCCCGCGTATCCTCCGCGACGGTCGACAGCTTCCAGATCGGCGCGTTCGCCGGCGGACGCTGGGGCGGCACCAGCCTGCAACTGGGCGCATCGCTCGCCTGGCACGACATCGCTACGCGCCGCGCCAGCGGGTTCGCCGGCTATGCCGACACGACGCGCAGCGCCTATGACGCACAGGGGGTGCAGCTCTTCGCCCGCGCCGGCCATGTCTTCGATCTGGGCAGCGCGACGCTCGAACCGTTCGGCACGATCGCCCATGCCCGGCTGAAGACGGACGGCTTCGCCGAACAGGGCGGCACCTCGGCACTTTCGGGATCGAAGCGGACCGACAGCGCCACTTGGACGACATTGGGTCTGCGCGGATCGGTGCCGGTCGGCGGACAGGCTTCGCTCTATGGTAGCGCCGCCTGGCGCCATGCACTGGACGGCCATCTGCCCAGCGCCGATCTCGCCTTCGGGGCGGGCACGCCGTTCCGGGTCTATGGCACCCCGCTCGACCGTGATGCCGCTGCGCTCGATCTCGGCATACGCTTCGGAATCGGCGGTTCGGGTTCGTTCGCGGTCGGCTATGCCGGCACGCTCGGCTCCGCCACCACCGACCACGGCGTCCGGGCGAGCGTCGCGTTCAAATTCTGATCGGCCCGATGGGGCCGGGCGGCGTCAACCCCGCCTGGCCCCGTTCAGCCGCTCGACCAGGAAATCGACGAACACGCGCACGCGCGTCGGCGTGTTCGCACCGCCGACGAAGACCGCGTGAATGTCCTCGCGGTCGCCGGGATTAAAGGCTTCGAGCAACGCGACGAGCCGGCCGGCGGCGATATCTTCGACGACATGGAAACTGCCGACGCGCGCGATGCCGACGCCCTGGCGCGCGAGCTGGACCAGGGTTTCGCCGTTATTTGCCTCGATATTGCCTTTGACACCCAGCGCATAGTCGCGGCCGTCGCGGCGGAAGGGCCAGACCGGTTCGGCCCGGCGAAAATTGAAGTTCAGGCAATTGTGCGCGAGCAGATCCTCCGGGACATCCGGCGCCCCCATCCGCGCGAGATAATCGGGCGAGGCGACGATCGTGCGCCCGTTCTCACCAAGCTTCCGCGCGGTCAGCAGGCTGTCGGGCAACGGACCGAAGCGGATGGCGATATCGGCGCGACCGCCGGCGATGTCGACCAACGTGTCACCCAGGCTGATATCGACCAATATGTGCGGATAGAGCTGAACGAATTCCTCGAGCAACGGCACGATCGACAGCCGCCCGTGCGCGAGCGCCGCGCTCACCCGCAACCGGCCGCGCGGTGCCGCCTGCTCGGCGATCGCTTCCTCGGTCTCGGCCATGTCCGCCAGGATCCGCTGCGCCGCCAGATGATAGGCCTCGCCTTCGGGCGTCAGGATCATGCTGCGCGTGGTGCGCACGATCAGCCGGACGCCGAGCCGTGCCTCGATCCGCGAGACGATCCGGCTCACTGCCGAAGGAGTGAGGTCGAGCACGCGGCCCGCCGACGAGAAGCTCCCTTCGCGCACTGCGGCGACAAACGCCTCCATCTCACCCGAACGATCGGTCATTTCGCGTGTCATTGATGATCCTCACGCACAGATGCTTGGCATTTCGCCCCTCTACCCGAGGATATCGCTATGGGCCATGTGGCCTGGATCAAAAATGACAGGACAAGTTCGATGAAGATCAACGCCGCGCTCCTGGCGCTCGCGATCGGGGCATTCGGCATCGGCGTAACGGAATTCGCGCCGATGGGGCTGCTGCCCGTCATCGCCACCGATCTGGGCGTCTCGATCCCGGCGGCGGGACTTCTGGTCAGCGCCTACGCGCTCGGCGTGCTGATCGGTGCGCCGCTGATGACGCTCACCACCGGCCGCGTCCCCCGGCGGACATTACTCATCGCGTTGATGGGAATCTTCACATTGGGCAATCTGCTGTCCGCGCTCTCGCACGACTATGCGATGCTGATGGCCGCCCGCGTCGTGACGTCGTTCAATCACGGCGCCTTTTTCGGCGTTGGATCGGTCGTGGCCGCCAGCGTGGTGCCGGCCGACAAGCGCGCCGCCGCTGTGGCCGCGATGTTCATGGGGCTGACCATCGCCAATGTCGCGGGCGTGCCGATCGCGGCCTGGGTCGGTGAGGCGATGGGCTGGCGTGCGGCATTCTGGGGGATCACGGCGCTGGGCGTGACCGCGATGGTCGCGCTGCGCTTCGCCCTGCCCGACCTGCCGGCGAACCGGGACGCGGATATGCGCGCCGAACTGGGCGAACTGACACGCGGACCGGTGCTTGCCGCGCTGGCGCTCACCGTCATCGGATCGAGCGCGATGTTCACGGTCTTCACCTATATCGCGCCGATCCTGCGCGACGAGGCGCAGGCGTCGACCGCATTCGTCACCGCGATGCTGGTGCTCTACGGCCTGGGCCTGACCGTCGGCAACTGGCTGGGCGGCCGCTATGCCGACCGCTCGGTGGACGGCACGCTGATCGCGGCGCTCGCATCGCTCGTGCTGCTGTTGATCCTGTTCGCCGGGCTGATGCATTGGCCGGCGCCCGCCGCGCTGCTGATCTTCCTGTGGGGCGTGGCCAGCTTCGCTCTGGTCCCGCCGCTCCAGATGCGCGTGATGACGGAAGCGGCGAGCGCGCCCAACCTGGCATCCGCGATGAATATCGGCGCATTCAACCTGGGCAACGCCATCGGCGCGGCACTCGGCGGCGGCGTCATCGGCGCCGGCCTCGGTTATCCTGCAGTCTCGCTTGCCGGCGCGGCGATGGCGGCTTCGGGCCTCGCGCTGGTCGTCGGATTGCGTCGCCGATCGCCGCCCGCCCGGCTGGCGTCGTCCTGCCCATGACGATCGAGACAGGCACTGGTCGATCGGGATCGATCGCGCCTGATCCAACCCGATATTTTCCGTTTGGAAAAAGTCCGATCCGGCCCTACGCTCCTCGAAGAACGCTGCCGATCCGTCGGCGGCGCGGGGGAGACGGGATATGGAGACGCGCCGGCTGCGAGGGGACATACTGGTTTTCCTGGTCCTCACGCTCGCGATCAGTTGCATCTTCTATGCGTTGATCCTGCATAACGACGCCGCTCCGGGCATACGGCAATATATCACCGGCTTGATGTGGTCGCCCGCGCTCGCCGCGCTGCTGACTGTTCGCATCCGCAAGCTCGATCTCGCCTCGCTCGGCTGGGGCTGGGGCGCGACGCGCTGGAACCTCTGGGGATATCTCGTCCCGCTCGCCTATGCCGCCATCGCCTATCTCTTCATCTGGCTTGCCGGCTTCGGTGGTTTCGCCGACGCGGCGAACGTCGCGAAGTTCGCGGCGCTGCTGGGATGGGCGGATGCCGGGCCGGCGATCGTCGTGGCATCCTATGTCCTTTTGATGGCGACCACGGGAGTCATCAGTTCTCTCGCGACCGCGCTGGGCGAAGAGATCGGCTGGCGCGGCTTCCTGGCGCCACGCATGGCGTCGCTGATCGGCTTCACGCCCAGCGTCTTCGTCGTCGGACTGATCTGGGCCGCATGGCACATGCCGCTGCTGCTGTTCGGCAGCTACAACCAGGGCACGGAATGGTGGTTCTCCGCGACCTGCTTCACGGTGATGGTGCTGGGCGTCAGCATGATCATGGCCTGGCTGCGGCTGCGCTCGGGCAGCCTGTGGCCGTGCGCGATCCTGCATGCCAGCCACAACCTCTTCATCCAGGGCGTGTTCACGCCGCTGACGGGCGAGCGCGGCAGCACCACCGCCTATGCGATCGACGAGTTCGGTTTCGCCGTGCCGGTGGTGGTGGCGGCCTTCGCGATCTGGTTCTGGATGCGCCGCGATCAGGCGGTCGCTGCTGCCGCGGAGGCCCGATGATCGTCCCGCGCCGGCACGCCGTCGATGCGTCCGATTGCACGCAGCGCGTCGAGAACATATGTAATGGTCTGGCTGAGACGATGGGTTCCAAACGAGATATAATGATCCTTTTCACCGAGAACACAGATGCCGCCGTCGTGCACGGCCTCCACATCGTCACGGCACCCTGCGCATGAAGGCGGACCAACCCACGCTCGGCGTGTTGTTGCGCGGCCTGCGCACCCGCAACGAATGGACGCTCAAGGAGATGAGCGACCGTAGCGGCATTCCCATTTCGACGCTGTCCAAGGTCGAGCACGACCGGCTGACGCTGACCTATGACAAGCTGCTCCAGCTCAGCCAGCGGCTGAATATCCGCATGTCCGAGCTGTTCGCCGAGAACGAGCCCGGCGCGGAAACGCAGGTCACCGCGCGGCGCAGCATCGGCGAGCTGGATCAGGCGATCCGCGTCACCACGCCCAATTACGATTATTACTATCTCTGCACGGAGCTCCGGCGGAAACGGATGATCCCGCTGATCACGCGGATCCGCGCCAAATCGGCAGAGGAGTTCGGCGAGCCGATCAGCCATCCGGGCGAGGAATTCGTCTATGTCGTGCGCGGCAGCATCGTCGTGCACACCGAATTCTACGATCCGGTGACGCTGGCCGAGGGTGAATCGATCTACATCGATTCCAACATGGGCCATGCCTATGTAACGGCCGAAGGCTGCGAAGAGGCGATCGTGCTGGGCGTCTGCTCCAGCGCGGAAGACGGCCTGCTCGATTCACTGCTCAACCTGCACGGCGACGACGCCGAGTTGGAGAATGCGCCGGGCTGACGGCGCGGTTGGCATATTCCCGTCATTCCGGCCCTCGCCGGAATGACGTCGACGATCAGCCCGCGCGACGATCGCGCCCGCGCCAGGCATTGGCGCTGACGGCGCCGCCGCCCTTGATCTCACGCATCGCGATC
>Ga0209902_100564_pt1 | contig 36232 bp, 37 predicted proteins | sample FECB27metaG_FD_188304 | JGI IMG/M metagenome (GOLD analysis project Ga0209902, IMG submission 188304) | Cyanobacterial communities from the Joint Genome Institute, California, USA - FECB-27 (SPAdes) (version 2) | ecosystem: Environmental > Aquatic > Thermal springs > Hot (42-90C) > Microbial mats...
TCTACATGGCCACAATCTCAGCCATCCGCGCCAACCCACCCATCAAAGCCTTCTATCAAAGGCTCCGCAGCCAAGGCAAACCGGCAAAGCTCGCCATCGTCGCCGCCATGCGAAAGCTGCTCACGACAGCAAACGCCATCCTCGCAAACGATGCACCCTGGACCCCCAGCCCAGCTTGACTTCAAACACGGTTGCTCAAGGGGGAGGGAGGCGATCGCCTCAGGCATCATCGCCTACACCGTCCGCAGCACAGCGATCACCCGGTCCGCCATGTGCGCACATCGTGATCCGTCGAATGGATAGAGTTCGGCGAACGAGCCGCGCAGTTGCTCTTCCAGCACCAGTCGCAGCATCCGGCGCGCCCGGTGCAGCCGGGTCTTCACCGTCTCGGGCTTCAGCTTGAGGTGCTCGGCCGTCTCCTCGGTGCTCAAGCCCTCGACGTCGCGCAACACGAACACCGTGCGAAATCCCTCCGGCAGGCCATCGATGGCGGTTTCCAGCAGCTGGCGCATTTCAGACCGTGCAGCCTCCGTATCGGCGGGCCGTGGGGCCAGCGACAGCGGGAACAGCGACACCAGGCCCGCATCTGCGCTCACCGCCTGATCAAGCGCTTCGAGTTCGCTGGTGGCCTTCCGGCGCCTGAGTCGCGACACTGCCTCGTTGAGCGCGATGCGGGTCAACCAGGTGGAAAAACTCGCGTCGCCACGGAAGCTCGCGAGCGCGGTGAAGGCCTTCACATAGGTCTCCTGCACCACGTCTTCGGCTTCGCCGTCATTGCGCAGCACGCTCCGCGCCGCGCGAAACAGGCGCTGGTTGTTGCGCTCGATCAGCAGGCGAATGGCCGTTTCCCGGCCCTGCCGCGCCAGCCCAACCAGCTCGGCGTCGCCGAGACCTGCAAGTTCGCTACGAGGTTTCAGTGCGGTCGGCATCGCCATCCTCCATCGCCGGTTGGACGGGCGTCCGGCGGAAAGGTTCCCGAGGCTAGCACGAATGCAAAAGGGCCGGAGCGACGCTCCAGCCCTTCAAAATTCTCCGGCTCACGCCCATGTAGCGCAACGCCTCAGTTTCTACATATGGGTCACAAGGGGCTTGCTTCAAGCCCCCCACCTCGCGCTACCACCACCGCCATGCGCGCTGACGACCTGGTCCCTCGTCGCGCCCCGACATTGACTTTCACATCATCAACGCTTAATTCGCCGCTTAACTATTTTTGCGGCGTACGCTGTCGATTTCGCCACCGGTCGCTCGTCGTATCGGTGACAGCTCAGGAGATTTCTCGATGACCCCGCCGGTAATTGCCGCCCCGCTGCAGGGGCACTATGCGCCTCGCGGGCTGGCTACTGCCACCCCATCCGTGCCATTGACGCACCCCGTTTTTGAACCCTCACACCGCAAGGCAGGCCGCAAATGACCTCCGAAACGATGACCGACATCCCGTCGACCGCCGCTGCCGCGCCCGTCGACACCTCCACTGCCGCCCGCAACCGGCTGGTGATCGCGCTGCTGCTCGTCTCCACCTTCGTGGTGTTTCTCAACGAAACCATCATGAGCGTGGCGATCCAGCCGCTGATGACTGATCTCGGCGTCACTGCCAGCGCCGCACAGTGGCTCACCACGGCGTTCCTGCTCACCATGGCGGTGGTGATTCCGATCACCGGCTTCCTGCTGCAGCGCATCAATACCCGGCCGATCTACATGCTCGCCATGGCGATCTTCTCGGTGGGAACGCTGATCTGCGCCGTTTCGCCGGGCCTCGAGCTGCTGGTGTTCGGCCGCGTCATCCAGGCCGTCGGTACCGCCATCATGATGCCGCTGCTGATGACCACGGTGATGACGCTGGTGCCGCCCGAATCGCGCGGCAAGACCATGGGCAACATCTCGATCGTCATGTCGGTGGCCCCTGCCATCGGCCCGACCATCGGCGGCTTCATCCTGACGCATTTCGACTGGCGCTTCATGTTCATCCTGGTGCTGCCGATCGCCCTGGCGGCGCTGGCGCTGGGTGCCTGGCGGATGAAGAACGTCTCGACCCCACGCTCGACCCCGCTCGACCTGATCTCGGTGGTGCTGTCGGTGCTGGCCTTTGGCGGTATCGTCTATGGCCTGTCGAGCTTTGGTGAAGCCGCTTCTGCCGCCGGCGAACACGGCATGTCGCCGTGGATTCCGCTCGGCATCGGCCTCGTCGCCATGGTGCTGTTCGTCTGGCGTCAGCTCACGCTGCAGGACAAGGCGCTGCTCGACCTGCGCACCTTCGCCATCACCAACTACACCCTGTCGGTGGTGATGATGGGCATCGCCATGATGGCGCTGTTCGGCGTCATCATCCTGTTGCCGCTGTTCCTGCAGAACGTCATCAAGCTCGATCCGCTGCAGATCGGCATGATGCTGCTGCCCGGCAGCCTGATGATGGGCCTGCTCGGCCCGATCGTCGGTCGGCTCTACGACAAGTGGGGCACCACGCGCTTGCTGGTGCCCGGCTCGATCGTCGTCAGCGCCGTGCTTTGGGGCCTGACCCTGGTCGATCAGAACAGCTCGGTCTGGGTGATTCTCGCCGGTCACATCGCGCTCTGCATCGGCCTTGCCATCATGTTCACACCGCTGTTCACCGCGTCGCTGAGCTCGCTGCCGATGCAGCTCTACTCGCATGGCTCGGCCATTCTCGGCTCGGTCCAGCAGGTGGCGGGTGCGGCGGGCGTGGCGTTGTTCATCGCCCTGATGACCATCCAGTCCACTGCACTGACCGCCGCCGGCACCGAGCCGGTGACGGCGCTCGCCGCCGGCATCCGCACCGGTTTCATGACCGGCGCCATCATCTCGCTGTTCGCCGTCGTCGCGGCCTTCTTCGTCAAGAAGCCGCCGGCGAACCCCGAAATGGCCGGCATGGGCGGGCACTAAGCCACGAGTGCTTCACGTGAATCATTGAATGATCGGGCGCCGGAGACCTCTCCGGCGCCCGATTTCTTTTCGGCGCCTGTCGAAATGCCCGCACCTCGCCCGACATTGTCTCGAGAGAGATGAGGGAGTTCAGCGATGACCGAGATCACGCAACTGATGGATGGAATCCTGCTCGGGGAGTGTCCGCGCTGGCATGATAACAAGCTGTGGTTCGCCGACTGGGTCGGCCAGAAGCTTTACACCATCGACCAGGCCGGCCGCTCTGCCATCGAGGCGGAGATCGCCTCCCTGCCCTTCTCCTTCGACTGGCTGCCCGATGGCCGCATGCTGCTGGTGCACGCCGCCGACAACGAACTGAAGCTGCGCCAGCCCGATGGCACCTTCACCCGCTTCGCCGACCTGTCGGTCCTGTCGGAGCGCGGCTGCAACGAGATCACCGTGCACCCCAGGGGCCACATCTACGTCAACAATGTCGACTTCGAGTTTCCCGGCGGCGAGTTCCGCCCCGGTTTCATCGCCCTGGTCGCGCCCGACGGCACGAGCCGCAAGGTCGCCGAAGGCCTCGCCTTCCCCAACGGCATGGCGATCCTCGCCGATGGCCGGACGCTGGTCTGCGCCGAATCGTTCAACGGCAACCTCACCGCCTTCGACATCGGCGAGGACGGCAGCCTCAGTAACCGCCGGCTCTGGGCCAATGTCGGGCAGTACGGCAATGACGGCATCTGCGCCGATGCAGAAGGCGCCATCTGGACCTCCACCGGCCCCACGGTGCTGCGCATCCGCGATGGCGGCGAGATCGTCGAGAGGTTCGAGCTCGACCGCATGTGCTTTGCGGTGATGCTCGGCGGCCCCGATGGCAGGACCCTCTACATGGTGGCCAACGAGTGGACCGGCAGCGTCGATGTCAGCCAACCCACCGGCCGGGTATTCAGCACCCGCGTCGCGGTGCCGCACGCGGGCTATCCGTAGGCGCCTGGTCCTCATACCTGGTGGTCAGCCGACGCCAGAGAGCCGCTCGAACGCGCTCGGGTGCACCGGTGCAGCGAGCGCCGCCGCAATCGCCGCAGCGCACTGCTCCGGCGTCAGCACCGAGCTATCGAGTTCGAGATCGTAGATCCCCGGCTGGTGCACCGCCTCCTGCCAGCGCTGCACCGGCGCCGGTACCCCGTCGCCGCCGACATAGAACCCAGCCTGCGGATCGGCGTTGCGGCGGGCCATGATCACCTCGATCGGACAACGCACCCCGACGAACAGCACCGGCAGACCGCTGAGCCGGCGCGCCGAGTTGGCGAGAATGCCAAGCGGCTGCGAATAGCTGTCGTGGTGTCCGACATCGACCGCCACATCGTCGCCAGTCGCAGCACGCTCCGCGATCTCGTCGTAAAGCTCGGCATAGAGCTGCACCACCGCCGGCTCGAGGTCCGGCCGCTCGCCGCCGGGCCTGAGCCCGATCCCCGGCAGCAACTCCTTGGGCAGCGCGGCGTTCATCCGGTCGACGCCGAGGTTGACCCAGCGCCCCGGCAGCCTGGCCATGATGGCTCGGGCGATCGAGGATTTCCCCGCCCGCGGTGTGCCGTTGAGGATGACGATCCGTCCACTCATTGCTGGCCTCCCGAGGGCTGAAAAACAGAAAGGCGCTCGACCCGTGAGGGGAGCGCCTTTCATTGGCTGGGATCATGTCGCCGGGAGGGACAGCGCCCCGATCCAACCGTTGACCGATATATGTGAACCCGGTTTCACGGTTTCAAGGGGTGCTTATCGCATTCGACCCCGTAGATTGAACCACCACAGCACGCTGAGCCCGACGACCAGCACGATGAGCCCGATATAGAGCCATTGCGACTGGCCCGACATAGCGCTGCCAGCCAAGACGTTCGAGCCCTGCAAAGTCCAGAGCCCGCCTAAAAGCACCAGCACGACGCCGACGATCGTCCCGAAAATCTTCATCACCACCCTCCAGCTCCACTTGCAGCCTCGATCCGGCGGCTCCAGCTGGCAAGCCGATGCCGCCGAAATGATGGGACTACTCGATCCGCTTTCCCGGCTGGCTGACCCCGCCCTGGTGCAGCGTCAGGTTCGTCGCCTTGCCATCGGCCCCCAGCTCGAAACTGAGCTGCGCATCGACCACCTTGTAGAAGAACGTCGTCTCGTTCTCGGCGAACACCGGCAGCTTCTGCTGTCCGGTCGCCTGCACGAACAGGGCGTCTCCCTGGCGCGTCACCTCCAGCACGAAGGCCGGAGTCAGCTCGTATTTGCCGACATAGCGATCGAGCAGCGCCGGGTCGATCTCCGCCACTTTGTGCAGTTTCGGCATCGGCGTCAGCGGCAGGTTTTCGGCAAGGATATGGAAACCGATATCCTCGATCCCCACGGCGCTGGACATATTGGAGAGCACCACCACGCCCTTGCCGGTGGCACGGTCGTAGCCGGCGAAGGCGTTGTAGCCACCGGTCATGCCGTTGTGCCAGGCGATCTCGCCCTTGGGATGGGTGAGCGTGAACCAGCCCATCCCCACCTTGCCGCCGCTCGGATCGGAGGCCCGCGTCCGCTTCAGCATGATGGCGAAGGCCGGGTCGAGCGGCGATGGCACCGCGCCACTGGCTGCGGCGACGAACTTGCTGACATCGGCCGCCGTCGAGCGGATCGCTCCGGCACCGGCAAAGACATCGAGGTCCCAGTTGCTCACCAGATTGCGCGCCGCGTCATGACCGCTGGCCAGCCGCCCCTTGAGCTCGGGCGTCGTGGTCAGCGCTGTCTCGGTCATCCCGAGCGGCACGAAGATCCGTTCCGTGAGCAGGCTCGCATAGCTCTTGCCGGTGACCTGTTCGATCGCCTGCGCCACCAGCGCGAGCCCGATATTGGAATACTCGAACTCCGCTCCGATATCGCGCGGCAGCTGATAGCTCTGAAGGAACGTGCGGAGCTGCGCGGCACCGTAGCCGGCATAGGGATTGGCCGGGTTGCCGGCACCGAGATCGGGCGGCACCGACGGCAGACCGGACGAATGGGTCACGAGGTCAAAGGCGGTGATCTGCTTGCCGCCGCGCTGCGGCAGCACCGTGCCCTCGGGCAGGTACTGGATGATCGGCTTGTCGAGATCGATCGTACCGGCCAGCACCTGCTCCGCCAGCAGCACGTTGGTGAACAGCTTCGTCACCGAACCGATCTCGAACACCGTGTGTTCGTCGATCGCCCGGGAATCGCTGAGCGCGGGATGACCGTGCGAGACGAACCGCGGCGCGCCGTTCTCGATCACGGCGACGGCGATGCCGACATTCTGCTCGGCCGTATCGATCCGCTCGACGAGGATCTGTTCGATCACCGCGCTGGTCGGGCTTTGCGCCACCGTGGCGCCGGTCGACAGCAGGGTGGCGGCGAGTGCGGTCAGTACGGCTTTCATCCGGTCCTCCAATGGTGAGCCCCCGATATGGGACTCACAATTGGCGGGACAAGCATTGCGCCAGAATTGCCTGATCGGCGCCGGCGCGAGCGGCCTTACTTCTCGGCCTTGGCGCGCTCGATCGATTCGAGGATCACCTGGCGCGCATCGGCGACGCCGCCGAGCTTTTCGATCTTGGCCCACTTGCCGGGCTCGAGATCCTTGTAGTGGGTGAAGAAGTGCTTCACCCGCTCGAGCTGAATCGGCTGCATGTCGGTGATGTCGTTGATCCCGTCATACATCTTGGTGAGCTTCGAAACCGGCACGGCCAGAATCTTTTCGTCCTTGCCGCCATCGTCTTCCATGAACAGCACGCCGAACGGCCGGCAGCGCACCACGGCGCCCGGTACCAGCGGCCGCGAGTTCATCACGATCACGTCGAGCGGATCGCCGTCGCCGCACAGCGTGTGCGGCACGAAGCCGTAATTTCCCGGGTAGCGCATTGGCGTGTAGAGAAACCGGTCGACGAACAGCGCGCCCGAGGCCTTGTCGATCTCGTATTTGATCGGCTCACCGCCCAGCGGCACCTCGATGATCACGTTGAGGTCGTCGGGGGGATTCTTGCCGATCGGGATCGCATCGATATTCATTGGGGTGCCTTGGGGTCTGCCTAACCGTGTAGTTCGGCGGGTTGTGGCCCATTCGGGGCCATGATTGCAAGGCATACGAATGCGCGGGTGGCATGCAGCCTTGAGGAGGATTTGCCGTGATGAGACGGGTTTTCGCCAGTGCGCTTTATGTCGCCGTCGGGCTTTTGCCCGTCGCACCGGCTGCCGCCCAGCAGATCGAATCGAGCGAGACCGGGCTCGATCTCAACCTCGACTGCACAGTGATGCAGTCTGACGATTTTCGCTCCACCTGGGCCTGCACCGGCCTCAAGGGCATGCCGGTGATGGTGTCGGAGAGCGACCTCAGAATGTCGGTGTCCTATGGGCTCAACTCGACCACCGAGAAGGCCGCCAGGCAGCAGTTGCAGCCGCCCAATCGGCTCGGCGACAAGATCGAGTGGCGTGTCTCCAACGCCGATGGCTACTGGAAGCCGTTCGCTTCCATCCTCCGCTTCCTCACCAAAGGCGAGGAAGGCAAGCCCGAGGGCGAGGTGCTGGTGGTGACCAAGATCAGCCCCGGCGCCACCTGCCACATCGCCTATGTCGATGCGCTGGCCAATGCCGACGCCGAGATTCTGGCCCGCAAGGCGGCCGATACGACGGCAAAGGATTTCGACTGCGAGACCGGCGAGCCGGACTATGTGGGCAAGTTCGAGGCGTGGAAGCGCTAGCAACCCCATCCACGGTGTCATCCAGGAATGGATGGCTCGGCGGCCACCAACCCCTACCCGTCTCGCGCTACGCGCGATCCACCCTCTCCCCGACGGGGAGAGGACCGCCGGCGCCGGTGGATTCTTCTCCCCGTCGGGGAGAAGGTGGCCCGAAGGGTCGGATGAGGGGAAAGCCCCGATGGCGCCGCTCGCCTACCCGGCGTGCGCGCCCTACAACCGCACCGCGGTTCCCGACACCGACACCATCAGCATCGAGCCGGCCTGCCCGACCACCTCGTAGTCGATATCGACGCCGACCACGGCATCGGCTCCGAGCCGCTGCGCCTCGGCCCTGAGCTCGTCGAACGCCGTATTGCGGGCGTCGCGCAGCGCGCCCTCATAAGCTCCGGCGCGCCCGCCGACGATGTCGCGGATGCCGGCGAACAGATCCTTGAAGATATTGGCGCCGACAATCACTTCGCCGGTGACGACACCCAGATAGTCGCGAATCGGGCGGCCCTCGAGCGTCGGCGTAGTCGAGATGATGATCATCGCGTCAGGCCCGCGCCATCTGGTTGCGCAGCACCGTGCGATCGCGCGACGATACCCCGATCAGCTCGGCGATGCGCCACACCATATTGTCCTCGAGCTCGTGGTTGCGCCTGTCGGCGAACACCACCTGCCACATCATCCGGATGATCTCGATTTTCTCGCCATCGTCCAGTGAACTGAGCGCCGAAGTGAAACGGTAGAAATCCACCGATTCCTGGTCGCGCTTGGTCGCCTCGACGATCAGCTTCTTAACCTCGTCCTCGCCGAGCTCGTAATAATCCATCAGCGTTCCCTCGAGCGCCTGCCGCTCGGCCTCGCTGATCTGCCCGTCGATCGCCGCCAGGTGCACCAGCAAGGCGGCCACGGCCAGTTTCGGCTCCATGCTGAGCACGGTGGCATCGGGTCTCTGGAAGATGGAGCGCAACGCATCGAACATGGGAAGAGTCCTTGGGAGAGTGGAACAAAACATAAGCAGTCCTGTCCCATCGCGAAAGTGCCCCCATGCCGCAGCGCGAGGATGTGAGCGGGACATGTCCGGATTCATCTCGCTTGACTCTCCGACGGACTCTGGTGTTCCCTGTTTGTTCTAATTACCGACAACAGGAGGCTCAGATGCCGGGCCTCGCACGCCACGATCTCGCTGCCTTACGACTGAAAATCGCCGCCCTGGAAAAGCGCCCGCTGCTGGCCGAAGGCGCGGCATTGGTGGCCGAGCGGCTGGGGAAGATGGCCAATGACGCAGCCGAGCCTGCCGACCCGCTCGAGCTGCTGGCTGCCCCCAATGGCTTGCTGCACGAAGTGTTTGCCGATGAACAGCGGCAGGGCGGCGCAGCGCTCGGCTTTACCTTCGGGCTCGCCCGGCAACTGCTGACCTCGGAGCGGCAGGCCGTGCTCTACCTGCAGCTCTCGGGTGAAGGCCAGGAGCTCGGCTTACCCTACGGCCCCGGGCTCAAACAGTTCGGCATCGATCCGGGCAAACTGGTGATCGGCCGCATCGACAGCATGACCGAGCTGCTCTGGGCGATGGAGGAAGCCATTGCCTGCCGGGCCGTCGCCGGGGTGATTGCCGATCTCGCGAGCCACCCCAAGGCGCTCGATTTCACCGTGTCGCGCCGGCTGAGCCTGCGTGCCGCGGCAGCCGGGACTTCGGCTTTCCTCGTTCGCTATGGCCGGGGACGGGAGGCCAGTGCAGCCAAGCTCCGCTGGCGCATCTCGTCGGCCATGAGCGGTGAGATGCCGTTCGACCCGCGTGCTCCGGGGGTGCCCCGCTTCCAGATCGAGATCGAAAAAGGCCGGCTCGGCGACCAGACGCAGCGCGCCGAAGGCAAGACCATGCTTGTGGACTGGACAGAAAATGGCTTCGTTTCAGTCGAACCCAAACGTCGCACCGGAACTGTTGTTCGGCGAACGGCGCCGCCATCTCGCCCTGTCGTTGCCCCGCTGGGCCACCGACTGTCTCAGGCGGGCTGACCCGGCGCTTGCCGCTTCGACCCGGCCGCTGGCCCTGTGGGAGAAGCAGAAAGGCGCCATGCGGCTCGCTGCGGTGGATGCGGCAGCGGCCAGGGCCAACCTGATCTCCGGACAGAACCTCTCGGACGCCCGCGCCCTGGTGCCGGAACTCGAGGTGCGCGAGATCGATCGCGCCTATCTCGAGCAGGTGTTCGCCGATTTTGCCGACTGGCATTCCAATGCCAGCCCGATCGTTGCCGTCCACACGGCCACGGCGCCCTATGGCGACCTGGTGCTCGATATTACCGGGGTGGCCCACCTGTTCGGCGGCGAGGCCAAAATGCTCGAACTGCTGGTCAATCGGCTGCGCCGGCTGGGCTTCACCGTCTCCGGCGCCATTGCCGACACGGTGGGGGCGGCCTGGGCCCTGGCGCATTTTTCTGCCGGCAGCATCGTTCCCGCCGGTCAGAGCGAAGCGGCGCTCGCCAGCCTGCCGATCATCGGCTTGCGGCTCGAAGAGGCGCAGGTCTCCGGGCTCAACCAGATGGGGCTCAAGACCATCGGCCAGCTCTATGGCCGGGATCGGCGGGCCCTGCAGGCCCGCTTTGGGGCTTCACTGCTCCTCAGGCTCGACCAGGCGCTGGGCCGCATCGAAGAGCGGATCACGCCACGCCTGCCGATCGCCGAGTATTATGCCGAGCGGCGTTTCGCCGAGCCGATCGGCTACATGGACGACGTGCTGATGACGGCGCGCGACCTCGCCATCCAGCTCGGCCTGCGGCTCGAAGCCGAGGGCGTGGGGGCGCAGACCTTTCACCTCCTGCTCTACCGGGTCGACCACAAGCTGATGAACCTCACCATCAATGCCGGCCGGGCGACCCGCGACCCCAACCATATCGCCCAGCTGTTCGTGCATCGCTCGGAGCGGCTCGAAGGCGAATATGATGCCGGGTTCGGCATCGATATGATCCGGCTGGCCGCCAGTTCGCTGTCCGAGGTGGAGAGCACGCAGCTCGGGGCGTTCGAAGTAGAGGACGGAGCCCGCGACCTCGACCGGCTCTATGATCGGATGACCAGCCGGCTCGGGCCGCTGGCCCTCACCCGCTCGAAATTCGTCAACACCCATATCCCGGAGCGGGCGGCAAGGCTCGAGCCGGTGATCGCGCCCACCGCCGACGATCCCGAGGCATTGCCCGATCCGGAACTGCAGCGGCCGTTGCGGCTATTGCCCAATCCCGAGCCGATCAACGTGATGGCGGAGGTGCCGCATGGCCCGCCGATGCGGATCATCTGGCGCCGCATCGCCTACCGCATCCTCAAGGCCTCGGGGCCGGAGCGGATCGAAGCGGAATGGTGGCGCTCGGGCAGGAATCTCGACGTGCTGGAGCGGCCCGAACGCGGCAGCAAGCGGCATGATCCCCACGACGATCCCAAACAGACTGACAAGCAGAAACCCAAAGAGCCCGAGCATATCTCGAAGCTCGCCGCCTTCGATCCGCTGACCACGGTACGCGACTACTATGTCATCGAGGACGATGGCGGCCGGCGCTTCTGGATTTTCCGTATCGGCCTCTATGGCGCTGCCGAAGCACCGCGCTGGTTCCTGCACGGGTTCTTCGCATGAGCCGGCCCGCCTATGCCGAACTGCTGGTTACCTCGAACTTCTCGTTCCTGAGGAGCGGCTCGCATCCCGAGGAACTGGTCTCGGCAGCGATCGCCCTGGGAATGAGCGGCGTCGGCATCTGCGATCGCAACAGCTTTGCCGGCGTGGTTCGCGGCTATGTGGCGCATCGCGACCTCAAGCACACCGCGCCGGACTTCCGCTACGTCGTCGGCGTTCGGCTCTGCTTTACCGACGACACCCCCGACATCATCGCCTACCCCTCGGATCGCGAGGCCTATGGCCGGCTCTGCCGCATGCTGAGCCGCGGCAACCTGCGCGAGGAGAGCGAGAAGGGCAAATGCGTGCTGCATTTCGCCGACCTCGCCGACTTCATCGAAGGCCAGCTGCTGATCCTCCATTGCGACGAGACCCGCTGGGAGCACTCGGCCGCAACGCTCGATCGGTTGGCGCAGCTCAGCCCGGGAAATGTCTGGCTGGCTGCGGCTGCGACCTTCAAGGGCACCGACCGCAGCAGGCTCAATCGACTGGCCGACATGGCCGCCAATGCCGGCGTACCGCTGCTGGCGGTCAACGACGTGCTCTACCACGAGCCCGCCCGCAAGATCGTGCAGGACGTGGTGACCTGCATCCGCGAGCACCTGACGCTGGAAACTGCCGGTCGCCGCCTGCAGCAGAACGCCGAGCGGCACCTGAAGCCGGCAAGCGAGATGACCCGGCTGTTCGCCGAGCATCCCGATGCGATCGCCCAGACGCAACTGCTGCTGGATCGTATCGGCTTCAGCCTCGATCAATTGAAATACAACTATCCCACCGAGACCATCGGTAATGGCGAGACGGCGCAGGAAACGCTGGAACGGCTGACCTGGGTGGGCGCGCATAACCGCTATCCCAATGGGATCCCTGATCGCATCAAGCAGAGCCTGTGGAGCGAGCTCTGCCTCATCGCCTACAAGGGTTATGCCTCATACTTCCTCACCGTCGAGGATGTGGTGCGCTATGCCCGGCATGAACTGAAAATCCTCTGCCAGGGGCGCGGCTCGGCCGCCAACTCGGCAGTCTGCTATTGCCTGGGGGTGACCGAGGTAAATCCCGCTGAAGTCACCTTGGTGTTCGGCCGTTTTCTCTCGACCGAACGCGACGAGCCGCCCGATATCGACGTCGATTTCGAGCACGAGCGGCGCGAAGAGGTGATGCAGTACGTCTACGGCAAATACGGCGGCGAACGGACCGGGCTCACCGCCACCGTCATTTCCTATCGCTCGAAAAGCGCCATCCGCGAAACCGCCAAGGTGTTCGGCATTTCCGACGACACCATCGGCGCGCTCAACCAACTGCACTGGGGCTGGGGCAATGCCGCTGATTTGAAGGGCATCAAGATGCTGGGGCTCGATCCTGACGATCCAACCCTGACGCAGATGTTCAACGTGGTGCCGGTGCTGAAATCCTTCCCCCGCCATCTCAGCCAGCATGTCGGCGGTTTCGTCATCACCCGCGATTCCCTCGAAAGCCTGGTGCCGATTTCGAAGACGGCGATGGAGAGCCGCACCATCGTCGAGTGGGACAAGGACGATATCGACGCGCTCGGCATCCTCAAGGTCGATATCCTGGCGCTCGGCATGCTCACCTGCCTGAGGCGATCGTTCGAATTGCTGCACCAGCACTACGATCGCGATGTCACACTGCCGCAGCTGATGGCCGAGGAGACGCAACCCGAGGTGAAGGCGCCGGTCTATCGGATGACGCATCGCGCCGACACCATCGGGGTATTCCAGATCGAGAGCCGCGCGCAGATGTCGATGCTGCCGCGGCTGAAGCCGGTAGAGTTTTATGACCTCGTCATCGAGGTGGCGATCGTTCGCCCCGGCCCAATCCAGGGCGGCATGGTGCACCCTTATCTGAAGCGCCGGCAGGGGTTCGAAAAGGTGGAGTCTCTATCGCCGGAGCTGGATGCCGTACTCCATCGTACCAAGGGCATTCCTCTGTTCCAGGAACAGGCAATGCAGATTGCTATCGTCGCCGCCGGCTTCACCCCGGGTGAAGCCGATAAGCTGCGCCGGGCCATGGCAACCTTCAGGCGCAATGGCACCATCCATACCCTCAAGGACCGGTTCCTGAGCGGTATGAAGAAGAACAATTATCCTGATGAATTCGCCCAGCGCTGCTTCGCCCAGATCGAGGGATTTGGCGATTACGGCTTCCCAGAAAGCCACGCAGCTTCCTTCGCCCTGCTGGTCTATGCCTCATGCTGGATGAAGTGCCACTACCCCGACGTATTCGCCTGCGCGCTGCTCAACAGCCAGCCGATGGGTTTTTACTCTCCGGCGCAGATCGTCCGTGATGCCACGGAGCACGGGGTCGAGATGCGGGTCGCCGACGTCAATCGCTCGGACTGGCTGCATGTCCTGGAAGACGGGGTTCCGGCGCGCGAACGGATCATGAAGCAGCATGCCGAAATGCGCGACGATATCTTGTCGACCAAGGCAATCCGCCTGGGGCTGAAGCAGGTGATTGGTTTGAAGCAGGATCACGCCAATCTGATCATCGCCCGCCGCGGCGAGGGCTATGCCTCGATCCGCGACCTCTGGGTCCGCACCGGCATTCCGGTGGCAACGCTGGAAAAGTTGGCCGAAGCCGATGCCTTCGGTTCGCTCGGGCTCACTCGGCGTGAGGCCCTATGGGTGGTCCGTGGCTTGAACGGCGTGGCCGGGGCCGAACAGCTGCCGCTGTTTTCGATCTCGAAGAAACTGTCGAAACCCGATGATGCCAACACTGACCTCCCAGTCATGGCTCCTGGAGAGTCCGTGGTGCACGACTACCGCACGCTGTCGCTGTCGTTGAAGGGACACCCGGTGGGGTTTTTGCGCCCCGAACTCGATCGGCGCGGCACGCTGCGCTGTGCCGACCTGATCGACAAACCCAACGGCGCCATCGTCGAAACCGCCGGCCTGGTGCTGGTGCGCCAGCAACCAGGGACCGCGAGCGGCGTGATCTTCATGACGCTGGAGGACGAGACCGGCATCGCCAACATCATTGTCTGGAACAAGACCTTCGACAGCAACCGCCGTGTTGTCCTCAGTTCCCGCCTCCTCGCGGTGCGCGGGCAGCTGCAGCGCGAGGGGCTGGTCACCCACCTCGTCTCACGCAGCTTCACCGACTTTACCCCCAGCCTGCTCGACCTGGCGCAGGGCCTCGATATCGGTAACGCTGTGCTCGCCCACGGCGACGAAGGGCGGACTGGACCGCACCCCGGACGCGACGAAGGTGAGCGCCGCCGCCGCGAACAGCTCGATCGCGAGGCCTATGCCGCGATGCCCTCGGGACGAAATTTTCATTAGGGCGCCGGAAATCCTCTGGCGCCAGCGCGGATTGCCCCCCAGCTCGCGCCGGACGTGAGAGGATCAAAACAAAAAGGCCGCCCTCGCGGGCGGCCCTTGTAAATTAGCGATAGCCCGGCCTCAGCCGTCCATCTTGGCGCCGGACACCACGGCATGCAGGTCGATCAGCCCGACCATGCGGCTTTCGTGCGTCACGATGCCGTTCAGCAGTTCGGTGTCGATCGAGTTGCCCTCGGGCACATTGTGAATGTCGGACTTGGCGACGGTCAGGATGTCCGACACTGCGTCGACCAGGATCCCTACCCACTTCTCGCCGACGCTCATCACCACCACGACGTGGTTCTTGGTCGGCGAGGTCTGGCCTTCGCCGAAGCGGGCGCGCAGGTCGAAGATCGGCACGATGGTGCCACGCAGGTTGATCACCCCGCGCACGAATTCGCGCGTGTTGGGCAGCGGCGTTGCGCCGTTCCAGGCGCGGATCTCGCGCACCGTGGTGATTTCCACTCCGTAGGTCTGCTCACCGATCGAGAAGGCGATCAGCTGCAGCGAGTTGGCAGCCGCGACGCTGCCGGAGATGTCGTCCTTGAACGCGAGAGCTTCCATTTTGGTCTTCTGCCTTTCCTGCCGGCCTCCTGGCCGGCGTCTTGTGTCCGCAGCGATCAGGCGGCGCTCTTGTGCGCCGCGGTCGCCGATTTCAAACCCTGTACGTCGACGATCAGCGCCACGTTGCCGTCGCCGAGGATGGTGCCGCCGGCGATGCCCTCGATCGACTGGAAGTTCTCCTCCAGCGATTTGATCACCACCTGCTGCTGGCCGATGATGTCGTCGACGATCACTGCCACCTTCACCCCGCCTTCAGCTTCGCACAGCACCACGAAACGGTTGTCGCGGGCGACATCGGTGGTCATCGCGAAGCGGGAAGCGAGATCCACCACCTGCACATATTCGCCGCGCACCTGCAGCACCTGGCCGCCGGTGGGCATACGCGAGAAGTTGGCGCGTGCGCACTGGATGGTCTCGACGATCGAGGAGAGCGGGATCACGTAGGGCGAGCCCGCCACCTTCACCAGCATCACGTCGAGCACCGCGAGGGTCAGCGGCAGGCGCAGCGTCATCCGCGTGCCCTTGCCGGTCCAGCTCTTCACATGCACCGAGCCGCCGATCTTCTTGATGTTGCTGAGCACCACATCCATGCCGACGCCGCGGCCGGAAATGTCGGAGACTTCCGAAGCCGTGGAGAACCCCGGCGCAAAAATCAGCTGGTCGATCTGCTCGTCGCTCAGCGTCTGCTCCGGCCCGACCACGCCGCGGTCGCGCGCCACCTGCAGCACCCGCTCGCGGTTGATGCCGCCGCCATCGTCTTCCACCGCGATCAGGATGTTGCCGCCGGCCTGTTCGGCCGACAGCCGGATCACTCCGCCTTCAGCCTTGCCCGCCGCCATCCGCTTTTCCGGGTTCTCGATGCCGTGGTCGGCCGAGTTGCGGATCATGTGGGTCAGCGGGTCACTAAGCTGCTCGATGATCGTCTTGTCGATCTCGGTATTCTCGCCGATCGTCTCGAGCCGGATCTTCTTGCCGGTCTTGTTGGCGAGTTCGCGCACCAGCCGCGGCATGCGCGAGAACACCGTCTTCACCGGCTGGGCGCGGATCGACATCACCGAGTCCTGCAGGCCCCGCGTCGTCTGCGCCAGCACCTCGAGACCGCGCACCAGTTCCTGGTAGCGGGCGCGCAGCGTCTCATCCATCTGCTGGGTGAGCATCGACTGGGTGATCACCAGTTCGCCCACCATGTTGACCACGCGGTCGATCTTGTCGAGATCGACGCGGATCGACTGCACGCCGTTGCGGCGATCCTCGGCACCCGAGCGCCGATCGTTCTCGCCATCGAATTCCTCTGCGGTCGCCGCCGCCGGCTTCAGCGGTGGCGGCATCAGCGGCGGCGCGGCCTTCAGCGCCGGCTTCATGCTCTCGGCCAGATCGGCAAAGCTCAAGAGTTCGGCCGTCGGCGCGTCCTCGGCAGCAATGACGGCCTCTGGTTCGGTCGCGTCTGCCATCAGTTCGGCAAACGACGGCATGGCTTCGATTTCGGCGTCGAGCGCCTCTTCCGCCACCGGCGCGGCGCCGCGCGTAATCGTCAGGTCGCAATTGCCCTCGACGAACTCGAACACTTCGGCGATTGCCGCCTCGGTCACGGTTTCGGAACTGAGGCTGATCTCCCAGCTGCAATAGACCCCGAACGGCTCGAAGTCGGCCAGTGCCGGGATCTCGTCGAGCACCGCGCGGACCTGGATGTCGCCGAGCGTCCCCAGCTCGCGCAGCAGCAGCAGCGGGTCATTGGCCCGAGCGTAGAGCTCGGAATGCGGGGTAAAACGGATGGTCCAGTGCCCGGCCTCCGGCGCCAGCGGCGGCGCTTCGAAGGCGTCATCGAGAACTGCGAGGTTCAGCGGCTCCTCGGCCACCACGTCGTTGTCGTCGTCCTCGGCGCCGGCGATGGTCACCATGACAGGCACAAAATCGATGTCGAACTCTTCCATCGGCTCGCCGGCCATATCGGGATCGCCCGAGGTCAGCGCGTCGAACTGGTGCTTTTCTTCGGCGCCATAGCCGGCCTCAAGCTCGGTGCCCTCCTTGGCCGCCGCGACGAAGTCGGCGACAATATCGTTGGCCCGGATGCACAGCGCCGCCACCGGCTCGCTCAGTTCCACCCGCCCGTCACGAACATGGTCGAGCAGCGTCTCGTAGGCATGCGCAAAGCCCACCAGTCCCTGGAAGCCGAACGCCCCACCGCCGCCCTTGATCGAATGGATGGCGCGGAACACCGCGTTCAGCCGGTCGCTCGAGCGGTCGCCCTCTTCGATGGCGGCGAACTGCTCCTCAAGTTCGAGCAGCAGCTCCGAGCACTCGTCGAAATAGGTGGCCTTGAAGTCGTCGAGGTCGCTCATGGACTAGTCACGAACCCTTCTGGGTTGCCGGGAAGGCGAGGCAAGAACTCAGCAGCAAAAACTCAGTGCACCACGCGGTGGATCACCGAGATCAGTTTCTCCGGGTCGAACGGCTTGACGATCCAGCCGGTACCGCCGGCAGCGCGACCCTGGTCGCGCTTGTCCTGGCTGGTTTCGGTGGTGAGGATCAGGATCGGCAGCGAGTTGTGCATGCCCGAGGCGCGGACGTTCTTGATGAACTCGATCCCGTCCATGACCGGCATGTTGATGTCGGTGATCACCACATCGACGCTCTCGTTCTTCAGCACGTCGAGGCCCTTCTGGCCGTCTTCGGCCTGCAGCACCTCAAAGCCCGCATTGCTGAGCGTATGGTGCAGCATGGCGAGAATGGTTCGGGAATCGTCGACCGTCAGTACACGCATGAATTACCCTTCCATGATCGCGGCGAACGGGCCCCCAAGGCCCAGCCGCGAAACAGCCAGCCTGAACGCCTCGCTGGGCGCGCTGACCGAAAATGCGAAATTGTTGCGACGGGCGGTCTCGGCGGCACTCAGCAACATGAACAGCGCATTGGTCGCCACTCGTTCGATCGCCGCCCCCGAGACCGTAACCGGTCCGGATTCGATGGCGTCGACCAGCTCGTCACGAATAGGATCGAGCGCGTCGAGATCGACGATCGCCGGCAAGGCGATAGTTTTGCTGCGTGCCTGAGCCATCTACTTGGCTGCCCCCGTGGACTTCTGCCCGGCGCCAGCATCCGATGGAACGGTTTAGGAAGTGCTAAGTTCAGGCGCTTTCGGCACCCTCAGGCGACACTCAGCACCGCCCGGATCGAGGCCAGATCCACCCCGGCCAGCGCCTTGGGCCGCCACTGCGGCTTCTGATCCTTGTCCACCAGCACCGCCCGCACCCCCTCCGCGAAATCCGGCAGCCGGCACATGAGCCGCGCCAGCCGCAGGTCGGCGGCCAGCACGGCCGCGATATCGGCCATCCGCCGCGCCGCATGGTGGCTTTCGGCGATGGCGACGAGGCTGGTCGGCGAACGCAGCGTCAGTTGCGCCAATTGCGCCTCCTCAGCGGCGGTGCGGACGATCGCTGCGACATCGGTCCAGTCGAGCCCTTGCTGCCGATCCGCTGCCGCGCACAGCACCGCCTCGCCCACCGGCGCCATCTCGGCCTGCATCAGCGCGCCGAGCGCCGCCTCGATCCGTGCGGCTCCCGCCGCTGCCGCGATCCCTGCGCGCACCGCATCGCGCCGCGCCGGATCGACCGCGCAATCGGTCAGCCCCAGCGCCAGCGCATCGGCCGCGCCCACCGCCACGCCGGTCATCGCGAAGGCCAGCGCCCGGTGCACCGGCGCCTTTGCTAGAATGAAGTTCACCCCAACGTCGCACATGAAGCCGATCGCCGCTTCCGGCATGGCAAAGCGCGCTTCCGTGGTGGTGAAGCGGAAGGCGCAGTGCCCGGCAATGCCGATGCCGCCGCCCATGACGATGCCATGTGTCAGTGCCACGGTCGGTTTCTGATAGCGCGCGATGATGCCGTTCATCCGGTACTCGGCGGCAAAGAAGGCGTCAGCCGCCTCGGCCTCGCCATCGAGCACCGCCTGGCGCACCGCCCTGACGTCACCGCCCGAGCAGAAGCCGCGCGGGCCCCTGCCCTCGAACAGCACCAGCCGGATCTCGTCATCGTCGGCCCATTGCTCCAGCGCCCGGGTGATGCCGTCGATCATCTCGAGGCTCAGCGCATTGATCGCCTCGGGCCGGTTGAGGGCGATGATCCCCAGGTTTCCCTCGCGAATCACATCGAGCTGGCCGGTCATCTCTCAGGTTCCCATGTTGCCGCCCCGGTGGTAGAGCACCCCACATGAAGGCCATCAACCCCCCGACTCCGCTCACCAATGTGCATCTGACCGGCATCGCGCGCGACCTCAAGGCGCGGGCCGATTCCGGCAGGCCGATCCGCATCGGCGTCATTGGTTCGGGCGAGATGGGCACCGACCTCGTCACCCAGGGCGGGCTGATGCGCGGCATCGAAGTGGCAGCGATCGCCACGCGCCGCCCGCACACCGCGCGGGCCGCCATGGCCATCGCCTATGGCGACGACGCACACGCCGTCGAGGCCGACACCGAGAGCAAGGTCACCGCCGCCATCGAAGCCGGCAAGATGGCCGTCACTTCGGCCGAAACGCTGGTCAAAAACCCGCTGATCGACGTGGTGATCGATGCCACCGGCAAGCCGGGCGTCGCGGCGGACTATTGTCTGACTGCGATGGAGCACGGCAAACACCTCGTGATGATGAATGTCGAGGCCGACGTCACCATCGGCCCCTACCTGAAGCGCGAGGCCGACCGCCTCGGCGTCGTCTATTCGGTCGGCGCCGGCGACGAGCCCAGTAGCTGCATGGAGCTGATCGAGTTCGCCTCGGCGCTCGGCTACCGCATCGTTTCGGCCGGCAAGGGCAAGAACAACCCGCTCAATCACGACGCGGTTCCCGACGACTATCGCGAGGAAGCTCTCCGCCGGAACATGAACCCGCGCATGCTGGTGGAGTTCGTCGACGGTTCGAAGACCATGGTTGAGATGGCCTGCATCGCCAACGCCACCGGGCTCGTCCCCGACGTGCCGGGCATGCACGGCCCCAAGGCCGACCGCGACGACATGGTCAAGGTGCTGATCCCCAAGGCTGACGGCGGTATTCTTAACAAGAAGGGTGTCGTCGATTTCACCATAGGCAAGGGGGTGGCGCCTGGCGTCTTCGTCATCGTCGAAGCCGAGCACCCGCGCATCATCGAGCGCATGGACGACCTGCATGTCGGCAAGGGGCCGTACTATGCCTTCTTCCGCCCCTACCACCTGACCTCGCTGGAAGTGCCGCTCACCGCGGCCCGCATCATGCTCTACGGCAAGCCCGACATGGTGCCGATGCCCAGCCCCGTCGCCGAAGTCTGCGCTGTCGCCAAGCGCGACCTTGCGGTCGGCGAAAGCTTCGATGCCATCGGCGAAACCTGCTATCGCAGCTTCATCCTGACCGTCGAGGATGCCCGTCGCCAGCACGCCGTGCCGGTCGGCCTGCTCGAAGGCGGCAAGGTCACCGCCCCGGTGAAGAAGGGCCAGCTGCTGACCACCGCCAACGCCCTGCCCGATCAAAGCACCCGGCTCTATGCGCTGCGCCAGCGCCAGGACCAGATGCTCGGGCTCACTGCCTGAACCCACGCTTTCCCGGCCTTATGCCCCATGTTAGCATGCGCCCTCGGCAGGAGGGCGCATCATGCCGGTTTTCGATCGTGCCATCGTTTCGATTCCCGGTAGTCAGCGGTTCGGCCTGACCCCATTCGGCGCGCCCATGGCGATCCACGCCGAGGCCGACCAAACCGAAGGCGCGCTGGGGGGCTGGGACACCATCACCCCACCGGGGCGTGGTCCAGCCGGCCACATGCACACGCGCGAGATCGAGCTTTTTCTGGTGCTGGAGAGCACCTACCGCTTCGTTTGCGGCGACGACGAATTCGATGCACCGCCCGGAACCGCGGTGGTGCTGCCGCCGCACGTTCCGCACAAGTGGTGGAATATCGGCGCCGACACCGGGCGGATGCTGGGAATTGTCACGCCCGGCGGCTGCGAACGGCTGTTTCTCGACATTGTCGCCGAGAAACCGGCGAACCAGGCCGACATCGCCCGCATCGAGCACCGTCTCGGGATCGCCAACGACGACACCCGCGCCCTCGGCCTCACGCACGACAGCGCGCCGGCGATGGCGCCATTTCCGCGCGCCGTGGTCTCGTTCCCGTCGGACCCACCCAATGGCAGGACGGCTCGGGGCGATGACGTACTGGTACAGGCTCGGGCCGGCGATACCGCGGGTCGGCTCGGCGCCTGGGTGTCGACCATTGCCCCGGGTACCGGCCCGGGCTGGCATAGCCACACGCGCGAGACCGAGCTGTTCAGCGTCATCTCCAGTACGTTCCAATTCTGGTGCGGCGCTGAAACCTTCATCGCCGGTCCCGGTTCGGTCATCGCACTGCCGCCGCATGTGCCGCACCAATGGCTCAATGTCGGCAGCGAGCCGGGCCGGCTCTTCGGCCTCGTCACGCCCGGCGGCTTCGAGCAGATGTTCCTCGACTTTCGGGCCATGGGCGAGGTCACGGATGCCGATGCTAATGCCATCGAGGCAGGGCTCGGGCTCATCGACGGCCCGGCGGCAGCGGCCGGCTAGGCCAAGCCGAGCAGTTCCATGGCGACGCCGGAAAGCCGATTGAGCAGGATGCGCAGGAAGGTGTTGCCCGAGCGGGGTAACGACGCCAGCCAGACGATCATCCTCAGTTCCCGCGAATGGCGATCTTGCCCTGCCGACCCTTCTCGTTACTGGCTTCGGCCGCTTCCGCCGCCCGATCGAGCGGAAACACCTCGGCGATCGGCAGCTTCAGCTCGCCGCGCGCCGCCTTGCCGACGAACTCGACGATGGCGCCGCGGATCTGTTCCGGGGTGTGGAAACTCGAGGGTTTGGCGGCCCAGAAGCCCTTCACCACCGCCCGCTTGAACAGCAGGTTGTCGGCGCTGATCTGCATCGGCCGGCCGCTGAGTGCACCGAATGAGATCAGCCAGCCTTCCTCCGCCACGAGATCCAGCAGCTCATCGGAAGCGCGACCCGCCACCGAATCGAGTGCCCGGCGGATCGGCGCGCCGCCGGTGATGGCTCGGGCCCGGTCCTGCCAGTCCTCATGCTCGCTCGACACCGCATCGCTGATCCCTTCGGCCGCGAGCTCGGCCACTGCAGCCTCGCGTCGCACGATGTTGAGCACGCGGACGCCCCGCTCGGCCGCCAGCTTGGCGATGATCTTGCCCACCGCACCATTGGCGGCGTTCTGCGCGATCCACTCGCCGGCTTCGACCTGCAGCTCGCCGAGCAGCCGCCAGGCGCTCAGCGGCATCGACACCAGCTGACACGCGGTCGCGTCATCAATTCCATCCGGCAGTGGCACCAGTGATTGGGCGCCGGCCAGGTAGTATTCCGCCCACGCGGCACTCGCCCCGCCGGTCACCCGTTGCCCGACCTTGAGGTTGGTCACGCCGTCGCCGAGCTTGTCGACCACCCCCAGCGCCTCGGTGCCCGGCACATGCGGCAGCGGTGGCTTGTAGCCATAGTGGCCGGTGACGATCATCAGGTCGTGGTTGTGGATCGGCGACAGGACAAGCTTGATCCGCACCTGCCCTGGTCCGGGCTCGGGCAGCGGCCGCTCCATGAGCTTCAGCACTCTGCGAGGACTACCGAACTCTTCGAACACCACGGCTTTCATCGCGTCACTCCATTTACTTGCCGGTTAGGTAGGCAACCTGGCGCCGTGAAGCTAGTCCAGCGTCTGCCGGTATCTCAGCATGGCGATCGCCGAGATCACCAGGAGGATTGCCACCAGCGCCCAGAGTTCGCCGGTCACATCCGCCACTTCGCCGCCTTTCAGCATGACCTTGCGCACGATGCGCAGAAAGTGCGTCGCCGGCACGCCCTGCCCGATGAACTGCGCCCAGCCGGGCATGCCGGCGAACGGAAACATGAAGCCGGAGAGCAGGATCGACGGCAGGATGGTGAAAAAGCTCAGCTGCATCGCCTGCATCTGGCTCTTGGCCGCGGTCGAGATCAGGAAGCCCAGCGCCAGGTTCACCACGATGAACAGGTTGAACCCAAGGAAGAACGCCCAGACGCTGCCTTCGAACGGCACCCCGAAGACGAGGCTCGCCGCCGCGAGAAACACCGCCGTCTGCACATAGCCGACAAACACATAGGGGAGGATCTTCCCCAGCATCACCTCGAGCGGTTTCACCGGCGTGGCGATCAGCATCTCCATGGTGCCGCGCTCGGTCTCCTTGACGATCGCCACCGCGGTGATCATCACCATGGTCATCGACAGGATGATCGCCAGCAGCCCCGGCACGATATTGGTCGAGGTCTTGCCCTCCGGATTGTACTCCCGGTGCACCACCATGGAGAACGGCGCCGACCCGGCCTGCTGCGCCAGCGGGCCGGTCAGCGTCTCCGAGATCGCCACGTTGACGATCCCCTGCAACGCCGCCACTGCGCCGCCGGTCGCCGACGGGTCCGAGGCGTCGGCGGCGATCAGGATCTCCGGCTTTGCCCCCCGCACCACGTCGCGTTCGAAATCTTCGGGGATTACCACCACGAAGTTGGCGGTGCCGCGCCGCAGCGCTTCCTCGCCTTCGCCTACCCCGGTCACTGCGCCCTTGAAGGCGAAGTATGACGAGTTCTGCATCCCCGCGATTACTGCCCGGCTCAGCGGCCCGTTGTCGCCCATCTCCACCAACGTCGGCAGGTGGCGCGGGTCGGCGTTGATGGCGAAGCCGAACAGGAACAGCTGGATGATCGGCAAGCCGATCATCATGCCGAAGGTGATGCGGTCGCGCCGCATCTGGATGAACTCCTTGTAGAGCACTGCGCCGAAGCGCCTGAGCGAGAAGCCGAGGTTCATGCCGCCTGCTTCCCGGACGTGCCGGCATCATCGCCGGCGAAATTGTCCCGTGCGCCGGTCATCAGGTAGATGAACGCCTCTTCGAGCCCCGCCACCTGCAGGCTCCAGCGATGCGTGCCTTCGGCCTTGAGCCGCTCGACCGTCGCTTCGAGCGCCGACTTGTCGGTGCCGGAGACGTGCAGCACGGTGCCGAACCGCGCCACCTGCACCACGCCTGGCTCACCCTGAAGCCGCTCCTCCAGCGCCGGCAGGTCCGGCCCCTCTACCCGCCAGGTCTCGAGACCCACCATTTCGGGGATCTTGGCTGAAGGGCCATCGATCAGCTTCTTGCCGTAGGCGATGTAGGTGATGAAATCGCACTGCACCGCCTCGTCCATGTAGTGGGTCGAGACCAGCACGGTGACGCCCAGCGCCGAGAGCCGTCGAATCTCGTCCCAGAAATCGCGTCGCGCCTTGGGGTCGACCCCGGCGGTAGGCTCATCGAGCAGCAGAAGTTTTGGCTCATGCAACAGGCATGCCGCCAGCGCCAGCCGCTGCTTCCAGCCGCCCGACAGCGAGCCCGCGAGTTGCTTCTGGCGGTCGGCAAGCCCGAGATCGGCGAGCGCCTGATCCACCCGCTCCTTGCGCCGATCGAGCCGGTACATCCGCGCCACGAAATCGAGGTTTTCACGGATACTGAGGTCCTCGTAATACGAGAACTTCTGCGTCATGTAGCCGACCTGCTCCTTGATCTGCTCGGCTTGTTTGCGCACATCGAAGCCGAGGCAGGTCCCTTCGCCTTCGTCCGGCGTCAGCAGCCCGCAGAGCATGCGGATGGTGGTGGTCTTGCCCGAACCGTTCGGCCCGAGGAAGCCGTAGATCGCCCCCTTCGGCACCTGGATGTCGAAATGGTCGACCACCCGCTTCGGCCCGAAATTCTTGGTCAAGCCATGCACGTCGATGACCAGCGGCTCGCTCACTGCTGCACCCGTTCCACCGTCACCGGCTGGCCCGGATGGAGGCTTGCTCCATCGAGCGTCGCTTCGACCAGGTAGCTCAGCCGCTGCCGCTCGTCGCGCGAGTAGATCACCGGCGGGGTGAACTGCGGGTCGGAAGCAAAGAAGCTGACCCGGGCGGTCATCCCGTCAGGGCAGCCATCGCAGCTCACCCCCACCTGGTCGCCGAGCACAAACTCGGGCCGCGCCGCCTCCGGCACGTAGAACTTCACCTTGAGCGCCCCCTCCGGCAGGATCGAGATCACCGGGGTGCCCGCCGCGACGATCTCGCCGGCATCGAAGAACACCCGCTCGATCCGCCCGGCCGCCGGCGCAGTGATGGTGCGATCGGCAAGATCGGCACTGGCCTTCTCGGCATCGGCATGCGCCGCGGCGAGGTTGGCTTCCGCCTGCACCTGTTGCTCGGTGCGCGCCGGCAGTTCGGCCACCTTCAGTTGCGCCTCGAGCTGCCGCACCGCCGCCTCGGCGCTGGCCAGCGTCGCCCGGTCCTGGTCGAGCTTCGATTGCGGTACCAGCCCTTCCTTGAACAGTTTCTCGCTGCGCGTCGCGCTGTCCTTGGCCAGCTGCAGATCGGCTTGGGACTTTTGCAGGCTCGCCCGGATCACGTCGATTTCGTCGGCCCGGCTGCCGGTGGTGAGGTTCTTCAGCCCCGCCTCGGCGGCAGCTACCCGCGCTTGGGCGGCCGACAGCAGGGCGATCTGCTGTTCGGAGCGCAACCGGAACAGCAGGTCGCCCACCAGCACGGTGTCTCCTTCGCGCACCGAGATCGCTTCGATCGGACCGGCGGTGGTCGAGGAGGCATAGACGTAGCGCGCCTCGACATAACCATTGTAGCGCGGCCCCTCGGGGGCGCCCAACCCCGGGATGACGAGGGCAATGAGGCCGAACAGCCAGGCGAAGAAAGCGTCCATCATCGTCTCCTCAGCTGCTCGACCATTGCTTGGCGCTCGGCGGGGCACTGATCCCGTCGAACAGGATCGTCAGATGGTTCTCGACCAGCTTCTCCATATGCAGCCCGCCCTCCGGCGTGATGCCAAAGATCTCGGCCATCGCCACGTGCAGCATCATCGGACCGATGATCGAGCGGATGGTGAGGCTGGGGTCGACCTGCCGCAGATAACCCTGCTCGATACCCCGGCGGATCAGCCCTTCGACGGCCGGCAGCACCCGATCCAGCACCTCGCGCCGATACATCTCGGCGAGCCCGGGAAACCCCATCGCTTCGCGGAAGATCAGCTTGGGCATCGCCATGACCTTGGGATCGCTGATCCGCCCGGCCAGCATGGTCAGCACCATGCTCAGCACGATGCGCGGATCGCCCTCGTAGTCATGCAGTGTCGTCAGCGCCGAGTCGGCGATCGGCAGGATGGCCCGCCGCACCAGCCCTTCGAGCAGCGCTTCCTTGGATGGAAAGTAGAGGTAGACCGTTCCCTTGCTGAGCCCGGCCCGCTTGGCGATGTCCTCGACCCGTGTCGCGGCAAAGCCCTTCTCGATGAACAGCTCCAGCGCCGCATCCAGCACCTCGTCCGGCCGCGCTTCAGCGCGTCGGCGGAATTTTGGTCCGCGCTCTGTATCCTTGGTGTTCATCGAACATTAGCCTTACTGACTGGTCGGTCATCTGCTTAATAACTGACTGGTCAGTCATTTGCAAGACCCGTCCATGCCGACACAGCGGGCGCAAGATTGATTCAACTTTCGACTAACCGGCCATGCTCACGTTGGCATCACGCAGGCCAAACGACCCCCATTCTATGGTGCACCTGTCCCCGTGCGGCGGACCCCCCAAGCGCGGCCGGTAGCTGAAACCTCCTCAGCCACCGGCCGCGGCAGGTCCGCCATACCGACGGCCCTCTCCGAACGCCCCCGAAAACGGGGAGGGCCCCTTCGGACTTTTCCTGGCAGAACATTTTCCCACACCATCGGCCGTCATCCCGACGCAGGTCGGAACCCATTGCTCAGACGGTTGGTCAGCTACGAACCGCGCCGGTAGATCCGGCCACCAGCAGGAGGGATCGAACGGGGAGCGCGGGCATGGCGCCGCAATGCGGGCGGCGTGACTACCCGAAAACGCCGCCATCCGGTTAGTTCCGGGTTAACCCTAACCGCCTAGGATCAGCCTTCGATCGGCGCGCCGTCTGCCGCCGGTTCAGCGTTCCGTTTGTAGAGTGTACCAGACGATGCCGGCACAGCACCTGCTCGAAGACGCCCGTCGAGAGACCGCCCCCGCCATAGCGATCCGCATTCCCGTCCGATTGATGGGGGCCATCACCCTTGGCCTGGTGGCCATCGTGCTGGTCTCGCTGGCGACCTGGCAGGTGGATGATCCCAGTCTCTCCTACGCATCGGGCGAGCCGGCGCGGAACTGGCTCGGCTTCCCCGGCGCGGTCATCGCCGACATGGCGTTCCAGGTCTTCGGGCTCGGTATCCTCACGCTGCTGGTGCCGCCCGCCTTGTGGGGTTGGGGGCTGATTCGCCATCGCGTGCCCTCGCGCATGGGCCTCAGGCTGCTGGCCTGGGTCGCTGCCGCCGTACTGAGCTGCGGTCTCTTCGCCTTCATTGCCGCACCGGAAAGCTGGCCGTTGCCGACCGGGCTCGGTGGACTCGTCGGCCAGAACTTCACCAACCTCGCCGTTCTCGCCACCGGCGCCACGCCGCAGCCGGTGACCGCCGTGCTGTTCGCCATCATCATCGCCGCCCCGACCCTGGCACTGTTCTGGATTGCCATGGGCCTCGGCAGGGTCACCCTGCCCGAGTTGCCAAAGGGTAAGGCAAAGGCCAAGCCGGCCGGCACCAAAGGTGCCGCCGCGGCCGCCGCGCCCAGCGACGATGATGGGCCGGAACGCGATTCGATCTTCGACGTGGTCCTCGGTTATGCCGTGCATCTGGGCTTTTCGGCCCGCACGGCCGTTCGCCGGGCCCGCGCCGGCATCGCCCAGCGCCGCGCCGCCGAGGCCGAGGCGGAAGCCTGGCGCGGCGATGCGGTGGAGCCGAGCCTCCACGGCCATGCTCCCTCCGCACCGGCCGTCCGCGCCGAGCCCGCCCTCGCCGTCGAGCGCCGCTCGATCGTTGCCGCGCATGACGAGCCGCCGTTCGACGACTATCCGCCCGAGCCGGACGAAGAAGAGGACATGCCACGCTGGGAGATGCAGACCCCGCTACGTGGCCCGATGGCTGCCTCGCGCAGCCCTGCCCCGATGCCGCACGTCCCCGCCGCGCATCAGGCGGCTCCCGTGGTGTCGCCGCGCGTCGCCGCGCCGGCCCCGCGGCCGCAGCCCGGCATGCGCGCTGCTCGCGAGGCCCAGGGCTCGTTCCTTGACGAGCCGCACGGCTTCGAGCTGCCCGAGCTGAGCCTGCTCACCCCGCCCAAGCACAAGGGCGCCAGCCCCGAGCATGCGCCCGAGCGCCTCGAGGCGATGGCCAGGAAGCTCGAATCCGTGCTCGCCGATTTCGGCGTCAAGGGCGACATCATCAATGTCCGCCCCGGCCCGGTCGTCACCCTCTATGAGCTCGAGCCGGCGCCCGGCATCAAGTCCAGCCGCGTCATCTCGCTCGCCGACGACATCGCCCGCTCGATGAGCGCCATCTCGGTGCGCGTCGCCGTGGTGCCCGGCCGCAACGCCATCGGTATCGAGCTGCCCAACGAGGTGCGCGAGACCGTCTACCTGCGCGAAATGCTGGCGTCGTCCGATTTCGAGAAGATGAAGGGCAAGCTGCCGATCTGCCTCGGCAAGACCATCGGCGGCGAGCCGATCATCGCCGACCTCGCCCGCATGCCGCATCTGCTCATCGCCGGCACCACCGGTTCGGGCAAGTCGGTCGGGATCAACACCTTCATTCTCAGCCTGCTCTACCAGATGACGCCTGAGCAGTGCCGCCTGATCATGATCGATCCCAAGATGCTGGAACTCTCGATCTATGACGGCATCCCGCACCTGCTGACGCCGGTCGTTACCGACCCATCGAAGGCTGTCGTCGCCCTCAAGTGGGCGGTGCGCGAGATGGAGGACCGTTATCGCAAGATGAGTAAGATCGGTGTGCGCAACATCGATGGCTTCAACCAGCGCGTCGGGGAGAGCAAGGCCAAGGGCGAGGTGATTACCCGCACCGTGCAGACCGGCTTCGACCGCGAAACCGGCGAGGCGATCTTCGAGAGCGAGGAATTCAACCTCGAGCCGCTGCCCTTCATCGTCATCATCATCGACGAAATGGCTGACCTGATGATGGTCGCCGGCAAGGAGATCGAAGGCTCGGTGCAGCGCCTCGCGCAGATGGCCCGTGCCGCCGGCATCCACGTCATTACTGCCACCCAGCGCCCGTCGGTCGACGTCATCACCGGCACCATCAAGGCCAACTTCCCCACCCGAATCTCGTTCATGGTGACGTCCAAGATCGACAGCCGCACCATCCTTGGCGAGCAGGGCGCCGAACAGTTGCTCGGCAACGGCGACATGCTCTACATGGCCGGCGGCGGCCGCATCCGGCGCCTGCACGGCCCGTTCGTCGCCGACAGCGAAGTCGAGGCGGTGGTCAACCATCTGAAGACTCAGGGCGCCCCGGACTATCTCGATGCCATCGTCGCCGACGAGGACGAGATGGACGAAGGCGGCATGGCCGCTGGCGGTGGCGACGATTATGGCGGTTCGGGCGACGAGCTCTACGACAAGGCGGTCAATGTCGTCCTGACCGACAAGAAGGTCTCGACCTCCTACATCCAGCGCCGCCTCGCCGTGGGCTACAACAAGGCCGCGACGCTGATCGAACGGATGGAAAAGGAAGGGGTCATCTCCTCCCCCAACCATGCCGGCAAGCGCGAAATCCTCGTCGGCAACAACGCCGACGGGTATTGAGCAGGCCTGTAGCTTCGTCGGTTCGGCTCAAGCGCCCCCTCTCCCTTTGGGGGAGAGGGTTGGGGTGAGGGGGCCTTGCCGCAAATACAGAGCGTGGGAAAGGCCCCCTCACCCAGCCCTGCGGGCCGACCGCTCCCCCAAGGGAGAGGTGACTTGGGGCTCAACAAACGCGGGTGTCGGGCATCCGGACCCCTGGACACAATATCACTCACGCCTTATATAAGCGTCACCTGATATTGGAGGACGCGAACGATGCCTTTTGATCTCACCGCCCACGTCAACGCCATGTCCCGCTCGGTGCGCAACCTCGAGCGCGACGGCAAACCCGCCAAGGCGGTGGTCGCGAGCTGCGTCTACGACACCGACGTCGCCGACCTCTGGGATGCCGTCAGCAACCCCGATCGGCTGCGCCGCTGGTTCTCGCCGGTCAGCGGCGAGCTGAAGCTCGGCGGCCGCTTCCAGGTCGAGAACAATGCCGGCGGCACCATCACCGCATGCGAACCGCAACGCCGGATCGCCGCCACCTGGGAATTCGCCGGCGCCACCAGTTGGATCACCATCACGCTTGCGCCCGACGCCGACGGCGCCCGGCTCGAGCTCGAGCATGTCGCCTTCATCGATCCGCACTGGGACCGGTTCGGGCCCGGCGCCGTCGGCGTCGGCTGGGACCTAGGCTTCATGGGTCTCGCCCGTCACCTCGCCGAGCCCACCGCCGACCTGCCGCAGGAAGCCGTGGCGGGTTGGCACGAGCTGCCCGAAGCCAAGCTGTTCATCCGCAGCGCCAGCGACGGCTGGGGCGCCGCAGCGATCGCCGCCGGTGAAAGCCGCAACCAGGCATTGACGGCCGCCGAGGCGACGCGCCAGTTCTACACGGGCGAGGCCCCGCCACCGGAGATGTGATGCACGCGTTCGACGTCCTCGGCGACCCTGTCCGCCGTCGTATCCTCGAGCTGCTCGCCGAGCGCGAGCATGCCTCGGGCGAGGTCGTTGAGGTCATTGCCGCCGAGTTCGGCCTCAGCCAGGCCGGGGTCAGCCAGCATTTGAAGGTGCTGCGCGAGTCTGGCTTCGCCACCGTCCGGCCGGAGGGCACCCGGCGCGTCTACAGCCTCGATGCTTCGCCTTTGCGCGATATCGACGACTGGCTGGAGCGCTTCCGTGGTTTCTGGACCCACAAACTTGCCTCGCTCGCCACTGAGATCGCCCGCGGCAAAAAGGAGCGTTCCGATTCGTGAGCCGGAACCTTCCAGCTGTTGCCGCAATTGCTATCTAGAGGCATGATCCAACTCAGGACCATAAGGGAACATCACCAGGATGATCCGCCGCACTTTCCTCGCCTTCGCTGCAGTACTCGCCGCCTTCCCTGCGCTGGTGCAGGCTCAGGAGGCCCGAGCGCTGACTGATGCCGAACGCGACCTGATCACCCGGATCAACGAGCACAACTCGCTGATCAAGACCATGGTCGGCCGCTTCCTGCAGATCGACACCCGCGGTCAGCGCATCGAAGGGACCTTCTTCCTCGAGCGCCCAGGCAAGATCCTGTTCCGCTACAATCCCCCTTCCTCCGAGCAGATCGTCTCGGTCGGCCGCGGCTTCTATGTCGTCGACCGCAAGGAAAAGACCCAGTACGCCTACCCGCAGGACAAGGTGCCGCTGCGCCAGTTCCTCGATTCCAAGATCGACCTGTTCAAGGCCAACATCGTCGCCGTCGCCCAGTCGGACGACTACTTCTCGGTGACCCTGCAGGACGATACGCCCAAGGGCGTGGTTCGAGTGGCGCTGGTGTTCGACACCGAAAGCCTCGATATGAAGCAGTGGACGCTCACTGAGCCGTCGGGCGCCGAGCTGACCTTCTCGCTCTACGATGTCGAAAAGGATGTCACGATTCCGAAGTCCTACTTCTACATCGACCCGACTTTCCGTTCGAAGGCAGCCCCGCCGGACGCGTAGCGCTTTCAGGAAAAGTTCAAAGACTTTTCCGGTTCGAAGGCGCGTCAAACGCTGAAGCGCCGCTACAGCCGTTTCCGGCTTTACGCTGCGTTTGCCGCTCTGCATAAGAGGCGCCTCTCCATCCCGAGGCGCCTTTTTCATGCCGACGAGCTTTGCCACTTGGAACATCAACTCGGTCCGCTTGCGGCTGCCGATCGTGCTGGATTTTCTCCGCCAGTACGACCCGGACATCCTGTGCCTGCAGGAGATCAAATGCCTCAACGACCAGTTCCCGCGTAACGAGTTCGCCGCCGCCGGCTACCCGCATCACGCCGTGCATGGCCAGAAGGGCTATCACGGCGTCGCCATCGTCTCGAAGCATCCGCTGACCGACATCTCCTCCCGCGTGTTCTGCGAAATCGAGGAGAGCCGGCACGTTTCGGCACTGGTGGATTTCGGCAAAGGTCCGCTGACCGTCCACAACTTCTACATCCCGGCCGGCGGCGATCTCGCCGACCCCGAACTCAACCCCAAGTTCAAGCACAAGCTGGGGTTCCTCAGCGAACTCAAGAGCTGGTTCGGCGAGGAGCATTTCAGGGAGCGCCAGCTGATCTGCGGTGACTTCAACATCGCCCCGATGGAACACGACGTGTGGAGCCACAAGCAGCTGCTCGACGTCGTCAGCCACACGCCGGTCGAGACGGAGGCGCTCAACGCGCTGCTCAGCGGCGGCCATGGCTGGGTCGACATTGTCCGCAAGTACTTCCCCGCTGAGGAAAAGCTCTATTCCTGGTGGAGCTATCGCGCCAAGGACTGGCAGGCAGCCAACAAGGGCCGCCGCCTCGACCACATCTGGGCCACCGCCGATATCGCCGCGCATACGGCGGGCGCCGAGATCATCAAGCCAGCCCGCGGCTGGAGCGACAAGCCCTCCGACCACGTCCCCGTCATCGCTCGGTTCGCCTGAGGCGGCCTAGCCGCTCTTCACCTCCCCTTAAGGGGGAGGCGGGAGGGGGCCGTCTCTATCCGCATCACCTGGAGTTCCAAATGCCCCGCCAACTCGTCAGCTCCGGCTCCTATCTTGAGCCGGTGATCGGCTTTTCCCGCGCCGTCCGCGTCGGCAATATCGTCATGGTCGGCGGCACCGCGCCGATAAGGGCCGAAGGCGGTACCGCTGCCATCGGCGACGTCTACGGCCAGACCCGACGCTGCCTCGAGATCATCGCCAAGGCGCTGGCCGACGCCGGCGCGAGCCTCGAGCACGTCACCCGCACCCGCATCATCCTGACCGATATCGCGCTGTGGAAGGATGCGGCCCGCGCCCACGCCGAGGCTTTCGCCGACATCCGCCCGGTAACGACGCTGATGCAGGTCACCGCCTTCGTCGACCCCGACTGGCTGGTCGAGATCGAAGTCGACGCGGTGATTCCCGACTGAACGGCAGACTGATTCACGTGGAACAGTGCGCCGCTTCCCTTCTCCCCTCAGCGGAGAAGGTGGCGCGAAGCGCCGATTGAGGGGTGAAGCGGCTCAATGCGCGCTCGTTGAGAAGCTGAACCCCTCACCCGAGTTCCGCTACGGACCTGCGGTCCTAGCTGCACTAGCCCTCTCCCCTGAGGGGAGAGGGGACCGGGCCCCACCCTACCCCTTGCTGAAGCGCCCGCGCGAGCCTTCGATCGCCCCGAGATAGCTGGTGAGCTCGCGCCTGATGCGGTCGGCCGCCCGGCCGGCCAGGTCCGGATACTGGTTCGCCAACTTCATGAACGCGGTGCGCGGCACGAACAGCGTCTCCACCGCATCGATCGCCCTGATCGTCACCGGTCGCGGCTTGGGGATCACCAGCGCCATGGCGCCCAGCACCGCGCCGACCTCGTGGATCAGGTAAGGGTTGTTCTCGGCGCCATCCTGCGTGCTCGACACCGTGCCGGAGACCAGCACATGCGCGCCTTCCGGCTGATCGCCGGAGGCATAGATGACGCTGCCGGGGCGGAATTTCTTCCGTTCCGAGGCGAACGCAAGCAATCGCCGCTGCTCGGCGTCGCAGATTTCGAAGAAATCCGCACGTCCCAGAATCGTCGCCGCGTCGTCGAGTTGCATCCCGCCCTATTCCCGGACCGCCAGTCACATTCCGGACGCCTCAGCGCCCGGTTGTGCCGCGGCCCTCGATATAGAGCATTTCTTGTCGCTGTCAGGAATCCCTTTTGCCGCGTCAGCGCACGCGGCAAAAGTTATGCACCGGCCGTAGCCCGGTCGTGGCCTTACGGCACCAGCCGGTAGCCGCCATCCTCGGTGACCAGCAGCCGCGCATTGGAGGGATCCCGCTCGATCTTCTGGCGCAGCCGATAGATATGCGTCTCGAGTGTGTGCGTGGTGACCCGGTTGTTGTAGCCCCACACTTCCTTGAGCAGGATCTCGCGGGTGATGGTCTTGGGACCCTGCCGGTAGAGATACTTGAGGATCGAGGTTTCCTTGTCGGTCAGCCGCACCTTGGCGCCATCGGGCGCCTCCAGCAGTTTGGCCGCCGGCTGGAAGCTGTAGGGCCCGATGGTGAAGACCACATCCTCGCTCTGATCGTGCTGGCGCAGCGAGGCGCGGATGCGCGCCAGCAGCACCGAGAAGCGGAACGGCTTGGTCACGTAGTCGTTGGCGCCCGACTCGAGTCCGAGGATCTCGTCGGAATCGCTGTCCTGCGCGGTCAGCATGATGATCGGGCTCTTGAAACCCTCGCGCCGCAGGATCTTCACCGCCTCACGGCCATCCATGTCGGGCAGACCGACATCGAGCAGCATCAAGTCGACATGTGCTCCACGCACCTTGCCCAGCGCATCCGACGCCGATTCCGCCTCCACCAGATCGAATTCGCGGTAGTGCGTCAGCTGATCGATCAAAGTCTTCCGAAGGTCGGCATCGTCGTCGACAATCAGGATGCGCCGTCTGTTCATGTTCGTACCCCAAGCCAAAGGCTCTGAATTGCTCAGTTATTGCCGGACCTTGCGACCCGCCAATCAAAACGGCGTGAAACCACCGTGAGACGAGAAACGTGATTTGACAGGAATTAGTTTCACCCTCGCCCCAACTCATAGCGACGGTATGCTGACGGGAAGCTGACAAAACGCTGACAGCTCGAAAACCAGCAGCAATCTGCCGCACAGACAGCCCCTGGCGTCGCCCTGGTGACGTGGCCCGACGCACGCGGTTGACAGCAATCCCCTGCCGGGCTTATCACTATGTTGGTTTAACGTAAAACCATCGCCTCCGCGCAGATCGATCGAAACCAAGAATCGTCGCGCGGCACCATGAGCGGGCAGGTTTAACGCGAAACCTGGAGCCGAACCGGCTCCCAGGGGAGGATTGCAGAGTTGGCCCGGGCCACGATCAAGGACATTGCGCTCGCCGCGAACGTCTCGCCGATGACGGTTTCCAACGTCATCAACGGCCGGCGCGCCAAGGCCTCGGACGAGACTGTCGAGCGCATCATGGCAGCGGTGAAGGCGCTCGGCTATCGCCCCAACATGAGCGCTCGCAGCCTGGTCTCCAACGCCTCGCGCATGGTCGGGGTGATCATCCCGTTCACTGAGAACCAGAACCAGTTGCTGCTCGACAACCCGTTCTATGCCGAGATGATCTCCGGCATCGAAAGCGCCCTGCGCGCCAACGGCTACTACATGATGCTGTCGGGGGTGGGAGAGAGCAATGCTCAGCTCGACACCCTCTCGCACTGGAACATGGACGCGCTGATCGTCCTCGGCGTCTATCGCGAAGCGCTGTACGAGCGGCTGCGCGAACTCGACCTGCCGACCCTCTTGATCGACAGCTACATCGACGACCCCCGCTTCTACCGCCTCGGCGTCGATGACGAAGCCGCCGCCTACCGGGCCACCCGCTACCTGATCGGCAAGGGCCACTCGGGCATTGCGCTGGTCACCGGCGTGATCCGGACCGATGGCGTCATCGAGCGCCGCGTCGACGGCTACAAGCGGGCGCTGGCCGAGGCCGGCATCGGCTTCAATCCGGCCCGCATCCTCTCAGGCTCTGTCACCTTCGACTGGGGCGCCGAAGCAGCCGCACCGCTCGTTGGGCTGCGTGACACCACCGCCGCCTTCTGCACCGCCGATCTCATCGCCGCCGGTCTGCTCGCGGGGCTGCACCGGCTCGGCCGCCGCATTCCCGAGGACTACTCGGTGATGGGTTTCGACAACCTGTCGATTTCCCGCATGGTCTACCCGGCGCTCACCACCATGGACCAGTCGATCCTCCGCAAGGGCCAGCTTGCCGGCCGGCTGGTCAGCGCCATCCTCAACAAGACCGACGCCCCCCGCGACAGCTTCATCGATGTCGCCATCGTCGAGCGCGACAGCGTCAGCCAGCGAGGGACGCGATGAGCACGGCTCTCTGCACAGCTCCCCTCCCCCTTGAGGGGAGGGGTGGGGGGTGGGGGTCCATCAGTGGACCACTGCACCACCCCCCCCCCCCCCCCCCCCCCCCCCC
>Ga0209902_100567_pt1 | contig 36080 bp, 31 predicted proteins | sample FECB27metaG_FD_188304 | JGI IMG/M metagenome (GOLD analysis project Ga0209902, IMG submission 188304) | Cyanobacterial communities from the Joint Genome Institute, California, USA - FECB-27 (SPAdes) (version 2) | ecosystem: Environmental > Aquatic > Thermal springs > Hot (42-90C) > Microbial mats...
ACCCCTGCCCCTCCCCACGAGGGGGAGGGGTTCCCCGCGCTTGATCGGCAGAGGTCGAGGAGGAGCCGCCATGTCCGCCATCGCATTCCCCGCGCCCGACCCGGGCATCCTCGCCCGACGCGACGCGATCATCGCGGGGCTGGCCAGCCTCGTCGCACCCGAGGCGCTGATCACGAGCGCCGACGAGCGCCGGCCTTACGAGACCGACGCGCTCACCGCCTATCGGAGGCTGCCGCTGGCCGTCGTTCTGCCCTCGACGACGCAGGAGGTCGCGGCCGTGCTGAAATATTGCAGCGCGCAGGGCGTGCCGGTGGTTCCGCGCGGAGCGGGCACCTCGCTCTGCGGCGGCGCGATCCCGCAGGAAGACGCGATCGTCATCGGCGTCTCGAAGATGAACCGCATCCTCGAGATCGACTACGCCAACCGGGTCGCGAGAGTGCAGGCCGGCGTGACCAATCTCGCCGTGACGGGTGCTGTGTCGGAAGAAGGCTTCTTCTACGCGCCCGATCCGTCCTCGCAGCTCGCCTGCTCGATCGGCGGCAATATCGGCATGAATTCGGGCGGGGCGCATTGCCTGAAATACGGCGTCACCACCAACAACGTGCTCGGCGTCACGCTGGTGATGCTCGACGGCTCGGTCTGCGAGATCGGCGGCGGCCATCTCGATGCGCCCGGCTACGATCTTCTCGGCCTCGTCGTCGGCTCGGAAGGGCAGCTCGGCATCGTGACCGAGGCGACCGTGCGCATCCTGCGTTCGGCCGAGGGCGCGCGCCCCGTCCTGTTCGGCTTTCCGACCAGCGAGCAGGCCGGCGAGGCGGTCGCCGCCATCATCGGGGCCGGCATCATCCCGGTCGCGATGGAGTTCATGGACAAGCCGGCGATCGAGATCTGCGAGGCTTTTGCCCATGCAGGCTATCCGATGGATGTCGAGGCGCTGCTGATCATCGAGGTCGAGGGCTCCGACACGGAGATGGACGCACAACTCGCCCGCATCGTCGCGATCGCCCGCGAGCACGGCGTCAAGACGGTGAAGGAAAGCCAGTCGGCGATGGAGTCGGCGGCGATCTGGAAGGGCCGGAAGTCGGCTTTCGGCGCGACCGGGCGCATCGCCGACTACATCTGCATGGACGGCACGATCCCAACCGGGCAGTTGCCGCATGTGTTGCGGCGGATGGATGCGATCGTGAAGGGCTACGGGCTTCGCGTCGCCAACGTCTTCCACGCCGGCGACGGCAATCTTCACCCTCTGATCCTCTACAACTGCAACGACCCGGTCGAGGCGCAGAAGGCCGAGGACGCCGGAATGGATATCCTCAAACTCTGCGTCGAGGTCGGCGGCTGCCTCACCGGCGAGCACGGCGTCGGCATCGAGAAGCGCGATCTGATGATTTTCCAGTTCAACGAGGCCGATCTGCACCAGCAGATGCGGGTGCGCGCCGTGTTCGACGGGAATTGGCTGATGAACCCGGCAAAAGTGTTTCCGCTGGAAGGGCGGGTCGCGGCGTGACCCTGCACACCCCCGCCTCCGAGCCCGACGCCTGCGCCTTCGTCGCCTCCGCCATCGCCGCCCGCACGCCGCTCGCCATCGTGGGCGGCGGCACGCGGGCCGGTCTGGGGCGTCCGACGCAAACTCAAGCCACGCTCTCCAGTGCAGGCCTGACCGGCATCACGCTCTACGAGCCGGCAGAGATGGTGATCGGCGCGCGTGCCGGGACGCCGCTGGCCGAAGTCCAGAGGACGCTTGCCGATCGCGGCCAGATGCTGCCCTTCGAGCCGATGGACCATCGCGCGCTGTTCGGCACGAGCGGGGAGCCGACGATCGGCGCGGTCGCCGCCGGCAACATCTCCGGCCCGCGCCGGATCAATGCGGGCGCGGCGCGCGACGCCCTGATCGGCATCCGCCTCGTCAACGGCCGAGGCGAGGCGATCAAGTCCGGCGGGCGCGTGATGAAGAACGTCACCGGGCTCGATCTGGTCAAGCTCGTCGCCGGCAGTTTCGGCACGCTCGGCTTCCTGACCGAGGTGATCTTTCGCGTGTTGCCGACGCCGGAGCGCGTCGTCACGCTCCTCTGGCATGGCCTCTCGGACAAGGCGGGCGTGGCGCTGCTGTCGGCCGCGCTCGGCTCGCCCTTCGAGCCTTTCGCCGCAGCGCATCTGCCGGCCGGGATCGGCGGCAGCCAAGCCCGCACGCTGCTGCGGCTGGAGAATTTTTCGGATTCGATCGACTACCGCAAAGGCGAGTTGCAGGCGCTGCTGGGCGGGCCTAGCGAGCCGGAGCTGATCGAGGGCGAGGAGTCGACGTCGCTCTGGGAGCAGGTCCGCGACGCGCGCGTCTTCGCAGGCACGGACGAGGCGGTCTGGCGACTTTTGCTGACACCGGGCAACGGCCCGAAGGCCATGGCCGCGCTGGCCTCGACGTTGCCGGGCGCGCGCTGGTTCTACGATTGGGGCGGCGGACTGGTCTGGCTCGGCGTGCCGGCGCAGGGCGATGCTGGAACAAGCGCGATCCGCGCGGCGGTCAGGCCGCTCGGCGGCCATGCGACGCTGGTGCGCGCGCCAGACGCCATCCGCGCGAGCGTGCCCGTGTTCGAGCCGCTGGCCGAGCCGCTGATGCGGGTGACGGCGGGCATCAAGACGAGTTTCGATCCGGCAGGGGTCTTCGAGCCCGGCCGGATGTATGCGGGGGTTTGAGATGACACTCGGCAGTGCGACGTGGCGCGACCTAACCCCTCCCCCTTGTGGGGAGGGGCAGGGGTGGGGGGCGAACGACCGGGTGAGCCTGGGCGATGTTGAGCCCGGTCGTTCGCCCCCCCTCTCCATCTCTCCCCCACGAGGGGGGAGAGAGGCGCGCTATCCGGCCACGCCGTTTCTTGCAGAAGCGATACGCTGACCATGCAGACCAACTTCACCCCAGCCCATCTCGCCTCCGATCCGCGCCTGCCGGCGTCAGAAAAGATCCTGCGGACCTGCGTGCATTGCGGCTTCTGCACCGCGACCTGCCCAACCTATCTGCTGCTTGGCGACGAGCTCGATTCGCCGCGCGGGCGCATCTATCTGATCAAGGACATGCTGGAGAACGGCAAGCCGGCCACGGCCGAGGTGGTCAAGCATGTCGACCGCTGCCTGTCCTGCCTGTCCTGCATGACGACCTGCCCCTCGGGCGTGAACTACATGCACCTCGTCGACCATGCCCGCGCCCATATCGAGGAGACCTATCAGCGCTCCTGGCACGACCGGGCGCTGCGGCGGGTGCTCGCGGCCGTGCTGCCCTATCCGGGGCGCTTCCGGCTCGCCATGGCGGCGGCACGGATGGGGAAGCCCTTCGCCGGGCTGCTCGGCGGCCTGCCGCTGGTCGGTGCCCGGCTGAAGGCGATGCTGGAGCTGGCGCCCGCCAGCCTGCCGACGCGTTCGGCCATGGAAGGCCCGCAACAATTCGCCGCCACCGGCCAGCGGACCAGACGCGTCGCCATGCTGTCGGGCTGCGCGCAACCCGTGCTCGACCCCGGCATCAACGAGGCGGCGATCCGGCTGCTGACGCGCCATGGCGTCGAGGTCGTGCTGCCCAGGGGCGAAGGCTGCTGCGGCGCTCTCGTCCACCATATGGGCCAGGAGCATGATGCGCTCGCCTTCGCGCGGAAGAACATCGACGCCTGGATGGCCGAGATCGAGGGCAAGGGGCTGGATGCGATCGTGATCACGACGTCGGGCTGCGGCACCACGATCAAGGATTACGGCTTCATGTTCCGCAACGAGCCGGCCTATGCGGAAAAGGCCGCGCGGGTCTCCGCTCTGGCGAAGGACGTCACCGAAGTTCTGGAGACGCTGGAGCTGACGCCGGTGCGCGATGTGGCGATGCCGATCGCCTATCACTCCGCCTGCTCGATGCAGCATGGCCAGCAGTTGAAGGACGGCCCCAAACGCCTGCTCTCGGCGGCTGGATTCAAGGTGAAGGAAGCGGCCGAGAGCCATATCTGCTGCGGCTCGGCCGGCGTCTACAACATCCTGCAGCCGGAGCTCGCGGGGCAGCTCCGCGCGCGCAAGGTCGGCCATATCGAGAGAACCAAGCCCAGGCTGGTCGCGACCGGCAATATCGGCTGCATGACGCAACTGGCCAAGGGTTTTGCCGACAAGGGCTCTCAAATGCCCGTTGTCCACACCGTCGAGCTGCTCGATTGGGCGACCGGCGGCCCGCTGCCGGCCACGCTGGCGCAGGCGGGTTTCGCCGAGGCAGGGCCGCTCGTCGCCGCCAAGCCGCTGCTGAGCGCCTGAGCCACCACCTCACGGCTTGGTGATCTCGGTCGTCGGCCCATGGCACATGCCTTGCTGAATTGCATGCAGATTTCCTCCAGGAGCTGCATGCATGTTGAAACGTTTGGCATTGTCGGCCGCGCTTGCCCTTTCGCTCGCCAGCATGGCGAAGGCCGAAAGCGTAGTGCGCTACGCCATCTCGCTCGCCGACATCCCGCTGACCTCGGGCCAGCCCGATCGCGGGGCCGGCGCCTACAAGTTCACCGGCTACACCATCTACGACCCGCTGGTGGCGTGGGAGATGGATGTCGCCGACCGGCCTGGCAAGCTGATGCCGGGGCTTGCGACGGCGTGGAAGGTCGATCCGGCCGACCCGAAGAAGTGGCTCTTCACGGTGCGCGACGGCGTGAAATTCCATGACGGTTCGACGCTGGACGCGGCCGCCGTGGTCTGGAACCTCGACAAGGTGCTCGACGACAAGGCTGCCCATTTCGACCGCCGCCAGGCGGCGCAAGTCAGGCCCCGCCTGCCATCCGTCGCGAGCTATCGCGTCGTCGACCCCAAGACCGTCGAGATCACCACCAAGGCGATCGACTCGTTCTTCCCCTACCAGATGCTCTGGTTCCTCGTCTCCTCGCCCGCGCAATACGAGAAGGTTGGCAAGGACTGGGACAAGTTCGCCATGACCCCATCGGGCACCGGGCCGTTCAAGCTCGACAAATTCGTGCCGCGCGAGCGCGCCGAACTGGTGAAGAACGCCGAGTACTGGGACAAGAAGCGCCTCGCCAAGGTCGATCGGCTGATCCTGCTGCCGATGCCGGAGGTGCTGGCGCGCACCAACGCGCTGATCACCGGCCAGGTCGACATGATCGAGACGCCAGCGCCCGACACCGTGCCGCAGCTCAAGGCGGCGAAGATGTCGATCGTCGAGAACGTGACGCCCCATGTCTGGAACTATCATCTCTCGGTCGCGCCGGGCTCGCCCTGGGCCGATGTGCGCCTGCGCAAGGCCCTGAACCTCGCCATCGATCGCGAGGGCATCGTCGCGCTGCTGAACGGCCTCGCTCGTCCCGCGATCGGCCAGGTCGATCCGACCAGCCCCTGGTTCGGCAAGCCCGGCTTCCAGATCAAGTATGATCCTGAGGCTGCCAAGAAGCTGCTCGCCGAGGCCGGCTACTCCAAGGCCAACCCGCTAAAGACCACCTTCGTCATCGCGCAGGGCGGCTCGGGCCAGATGCAGTCGCTGCCGATGAACGAGTTCATCCAGCAGAATCTCAAGGATGTCGGCATCGAGATCGAGTTCAAGGTCGTCGAGCTCGAGGTGCTTTACACGCGCTGGCGCCGGGGCGCCAAGGACGAGATGAACGCCGACGTGTCGTCCAACAACATCGCCTACGTCACCTCCGACCCGCTCTACGCCATCATCCGCTTCTTCCACTCCAACCAGGTCGCGCCGGTCGGCGTGAACTGGGGAACGTGGTCGAGCCCGGCGGTGGACGCGCTGCTCGACGAGGCGACAAAGAGCTTCGACGTCGCCAAGCAGGACGAGTTGCTGGCCAAGGCGCACAGCCTGATCGTCGACGATGCGGTGCTGGGCTGGGTCGTCCACGACACCAACCCGCATGCGCTCTCGCCGAAGATCAAGAAATTCGTGCTGGCCCAGCACTGGTTCCAGGACCTGACGACGATCGGGATTGATTGAGGCTGACCTGAACGCCCCAACCAGACGCTCTGCCGTCATCCCGGACGCAGCGAAGCGGGAGCTCCGGGATCCATCGTAAAGGACCGTCCTGCCCTATGATGGATCCCGGATCTGCGCGGCTTGCAGCCGCTTGTCCGGGATGACGGCAAGAGGTTGAAGCGGGTGGAAAAGCGAACGCTCACCCCTTCGGCGGCTCGGCCTTCAGTCGCGCCACGATCAGCGGCATCGCCAACCCGAGCGCGAAAAAGCGCGCCAGATGGTGCGCGCCGACATAGAGCGGGTCGAGCCCCATCGAGAAGGCGAGCATCGCCATCGCCTCCAGCCCGCCCGGCGCGAACGCCGCCATCGCGGACGCATAGGGCACGCCGGCGACCAGCGCTGCCGGCCAGGCGAAGGCCAGCGCCACCGCCATCGAGACGAAGAAGCCGCCGATGGCGAGCGGAAACAGCATCATCAGTTCGCTGCGCTTCACATTGGAGACGCGCCCGCCCATCACCGCCCCCAACATGACCAGCGCCACCGTCTGGATGCCCGAAGGCAGTACGCCCTCGACCCAGCCGCCGCCATGCAGCACCGCGCTGGCGAGCGTCGCGCCGAGGATGATGGGCGCGGTGACGCCAAGCCGCTCGAAGATGAGGCCGCAGGCGAGGCCCAGACCCATCAGCAGGATGAGCCCGCCGAGATCGACGATATGGGCCGGCGGCGGCAGGCCGAGACCTCCTGCGGCGCTCGCCTGCATCACGCTTGGCAGCAGCGCGACCAGCACGAGGATGCGAAACAACTGGACGACGGCGATCTTGCCGATGTCGGCGCCCTTGTCCTGCGCCACCGAAATCACGGCCGAGAGCGCGCCGGGCGCGGCCGCCAGCAGTGAATCGATCCAGGACCAGCGCGCGACATAGTGCAGATAGGCTCCGGTCGCGAGCATGATCGCGGCGAGCCCGACGAACATGATCGCCAGCGAGCCCGGATAGCGCGAGGCCGCGGCCAGAGCCTCCGGCGTCGCGGCCGAGCCGATCAGCACGCCCGAGACCAGCATGGTGGCGTCGAACCACGGCTTCCGCAGCACCGGCAGCGGCCTCAGCACACCGACGACCGCCACCAGCAGCATCGCGCCCGAAAGCCAGGCGGCGGGAACGCCGAGCAGGGAGAACAGCGCACCGCCAATGGCGGCGATGGCGATCACGGCCGCTTCGCCGGTCCAGATCGTCAGCCGCCTCGAGGGGTATCGCGCCGGGTTCATCGCTCGCATGGCCGCCCGCACGGATAAGCCCGCGCCGCCCCGTTCAATGCCTGCCCGCGCGGTGCTGTGCAAACCGCCTGCGCGCAGGGCTGCCCCGCTTCCGGGGCGCTGCGCGAACGGTTCAGGCCGAGAGCGCCCGCTGGATGCGCGCCACCACCTCGACGAGGTCGGACGCCTTGCGGGCGAAGCAGAGGCGCAGGCCGGTCTCGCCGCCGGGGCCGAAGGCGGTGCCGGGCGCGAGGCCGACATTGGCGTTGTCGACGAGTTCGATGGCGAGCGCGCGCGAATCCTGCCGGCCATCGACCGAAAAGAACTGGTAGAAGGCCCCGTCGGGCGCGGCCAGCGAAACGCGGTTGGTGGCTTTCAGCCCCTCGGCGATGATCCTGCGGCCTTCGGTGGCGCGGGCGATCTGCTGCGCGACGAAGGGCTCGCCCTCCTCAAGCGCAGCGATGGCGGCGCGCTGGACGAAGACCGGCGAGCCCGAGGTCGAATACTGGATCAGGTTCTCGATGATCTGGCCGAAGGCGGCTGGCGCCTCGATCCAGCCGATGCGCCAGCCTGTCATGGCCCAGTTCTTCGAGAAGGTCTGGACGAAGAGGACGCGATCCTCCGCCTCCATCACATCATGGAAGGAGGCGGCGCGCGGCTGCCCGTCATAGACGAAGCGGCCATAGATCTCGTCGGCGATGATCCAGATGCCATGCTTGCGCGCGAGAGCGAGCAGCGCCGTGAGCTCGGTCTTGGTGGCGGTCCAGCCGGTCGGATTGGCCGGCGAGTTGATGACGATCGCGCGGGTTTTTGGCGTGATCGCGGCCTCGAGCTTGCCGAGATCGAGCGAGAAGCGCCCCTGCGCCAGGTCCATCGGCACGCAGACGGCCTTCGCGCCCGCCACCCCGATCGCGGCGGCAAAATTCGGCCAGGCCGGCGTCGGGATGACGAGTTCGTCGCCCGGCCCCGCGATCAGCCTCACCGCGATCTGGACCGACTGCATCCCCGAGCCGGTCACGAAGAAGCGGTCCGACGAGAGCGGCTGGCCGTAGAGCGTCGTGTGGTAGCGCGCCAGCGCCTCGCGCAGTTCGGGGATGCCGCGCTGCCAGGTGTAGAAGGTCTCGCCATCGGCCAGCGATCGGTTGGCGGCGGCGACGATGAAGTCGGGCGTCGGCAGATCGCCCTCGCCGACCCATAGCGGGATCAGACCGGGCTTGAGGCGGCCGTGATTGACGACCTCGACGATACCGCTTTCGGGCGCGTTGCGAGCCTCGGGGCGCAGTTCCGGGATCAGGCTCGCACCGGGCAGGGTCGTGGTGGTCATAGCGTCGTCCTCGCGAAACTCATGCCAGAGCTTCTAGCCGATCGAGGGGCAGGCCGGCATGAAATCGCGAGATCAGGTCGATCGGTCGCGGTGATGATTCACCGCGACCGGTGCGTCGATTCAGACCGTTTTCTGCCTGAGCAGGTCGCGGATCTCGCCGAGCAGGACGACGTCCTGCGGCGGCGGGGCGTCCGGCTGCGGGGCGGCGGCCTGCTGCCGCTTGAGACGGTTGATCAGCTTGACGACCATGAACAGCACGGCGGCGATGATGATGAAATTGATCGCGACGGTGATGAAGGAGCCATAGGCGAGCACGGCGCCCTGCTTCTTGGCCTCGACCAGAACCGGCGCGGTCACGGCGCTGTTGAGGCCAATGAAGTAGTTCGAGAAATCGACACCGCCGAGCGCGCCGATGAACGGCATGATGACGTCGCCGACGAGCGAATCGACGATCTTGCCGAAGGCCGCGCCGATGACGACGCCGATGGCGAGGTCGACGACATTGCCCTTCAGGGCGAATTCCTTGAATTCCTTCAACATTGCATGCCCCTCGCCGTCCTGTATGTCCGGCGTGCCTCGCGCCGCGCCGTTTGACGTGCGAACGCTAGCCGAGTTGCGGACGGCTTGAAACAGCCGGAGACCCGACCGGACGGTCTAATGCCCCGGATATCCTGCCGATTTTCGCGCCCAGTGGGCTATGGCGAGGGCATGGCCAGCCGGCTACGATTGCAGCGCGCCGGGCTCGCGGCGGTGGAGGCACGATGATTCCGGCGTGGTCGGTCATTCTGGTGGCGCTGGCCTATCTCTGCGGGCTGTTCGCCGTCGCGCATATGGCAGACACCTCGGGCCGCCGCATGATGATGGCGGGGCGTGCCCGCACGACCATCTACGCGCTGGCGCTCGGGGTCTACTGCACCTCCTGGACCTTTTACGGCTCGGTCGGCTTCGCCAGCCGCGCCGGCTTCGACTTTCTTGGCATCTATGTCGGGCCGATCCTGGTGATCGGCTTCGGGCACCGCTTCGTCGCCCGCATCGTCACCATCGCCAAATCGCAGAACATCACCTCGATCGCCGATTTCGTCGGCGCGCGCTACGGCAAGAGCGAGCGTGTCGCGGCCCTGGTCTGCCTCGTCGCGGTGATCGGCGCGCTGCCCTATATCGCGCTGCAGCTGAAGGCTGTCGCGAATTCGCTCTCGGTCTTCCTGATCGCGACCGGTGGGCAGGCGCTGACTCCCGACGTGCCGGTGCTGAGCGATCTCGCCTTCCTCGTCGCGATGGTGCTGGCGGGTTTCGCCTGCGCCTTCGGCACCCGCCATATCGACGCGACCGAGCATCAGGACGGGCTCGTGCTGGCGATCGCGGTCGAATCGCTGATCAAGCTCGTCGCCTTCCTCGTGCTCGGAATCTTCGTGGTCTACGGGCTGTTCGACGGCGCCGGAGACCTGATTGCCAAGGCGGCCAATCCGCCAGGCGGCGCCCCGCCGATCTGGGAGCGGACCTCGAACTGGCCGACCTTCCTGACGCTGACGCTGCTTTCGGCCTGCGCCTCGCTCCTGCTCGCGCGCCAGTTCCACATGACCATCGTCGAGAACCGCGACCCGCGCGACGTGCGCCGCGCGGCCTGGATGTTCCCGCTCTATCTGATCCTGATCAACCTGTTCGTGCTGCCGCTGGCGATGGCCGGCGAATTGCTGCTGCCCGGCCCCGGCATCGACCGCGACATGACCGTGCTGCTGCTGCCGCTCGAGCGCCAGGCGAGCCTGCTGGCGCTGTTCGTCTTCGTCGGCGGGTTGTCGGCGGCGACCGCGATGGTGATCGCCGCCTCGGTGGCGCTCGCCATCATGATCTCGAACCATCTCGTCATGCCGCTGCTGCTGCGCGGCCGGCGCGGCCTGACCGACCCGAACCGGGTGACGGAGCCGGACTCAGACAACGGCACCAGCGGCGGCGATCTCGGCTCGCAGGTGGTGATCATCCGGCGGATCGCCATCCTGGTCGTGATCCTGCTTGGCTATGCCTATTACCGGGCGGCGGGCGAGGCGGCGCTGGTTTCGATCGGCCTGCTTTCGTTTGCGGCGACCGCGCAGATCGCGCCCGCCTTCTTCGGCGGCCTGCTCTGGCGGCGCGGCACGGCTCTGGGCGCGGCGGCGGGCCTCAGCGTGGGCATCGCGACCTGGGCCTACACGCTGCTGCTGCCGAGCCTGGTTCCTCCCGGCAGCGAATGGGCCAGCCTGGTCTCGCTCGGCCCGCTCGGCATGAGCGCGCTCAGGCCCGAAGCCCTGCTGGGGCTGGCGTTGCCGCCCTTGCCCCATGGCGTCGCCTGGAGTCTGGGCCTGAACGTGCTGGCCTATGTCGGCTTCTCCCTGCTGCGCCCGGCGAATGCGATGGAGCGGCTGCAGGCCAACGCCTTCGTCGAATCCGACCGCGCCACCATGGCGCAGTCCTTCTCGCTCTGGCGCTCGAGCGTCACCGAAGCCGAGCTGCAATCGACGATCGGCCGCTATCTCGGCCAGGAACGGACGCAACGCGCCTTCGAGAGCTTCGCCAGCGGGCGCGGCGAGGCGCAGAACGTCAACCGCGAAGCCGACATCCACCTCTTGCGCTTCGGCGAGCACCTGCTCTCCTCGGCGATCGGCGCGGCCTCGTCGCGGCTGGTGCTGTCGCTTCTGCTGCGACGGCGCAACCTATCGACCGAGGCCGCCTTCAAGCTGCTCGACGACGCGTCGGCGGCGCTACAGTACAACCGCGACATCCTCCAGCACGGGCTCGACCATGCCGGCCAGGGCATCACCGTGCTCGACCGCGATCTGCGCCTGCTGGCCTGGAACCGCGCCTTCATCGAGCTTTACGACCTGCCGCCCTCGCTGGTGCGCTTCGGCACCGGGCTTGACGAAGTGGTGCGCTACAATGCGGCGCGCGGAGCCTATGGCGACGGCCAGCAGGACGAGCTGATGGCGGCGCGGCTGGAAAGCTTCGTGCGCGACCGCGAGCCGGTCCGCCTCAAGCTCTACCCGTCGAAGAAGGTGATCGAGATCCGCTCCAATCCGCTGCCCGACGGCGGCCTCGTCACGACCTATACCGACATCACCGAGGCCGTCGCCGCGCAGGAAGAGCTCGAGCGCACCAACGAAACGCTGGAGCGCCGCGTCGTCGAGCGCACCGAGGAGATTTCGCGGGTCAACACCGAACTGCAGGGCGCGAAGGCTGCCGCCGACGACGCCAACGCCTCGAAGACGCGCTTTTTGGCTGCGGCCAGCCACGACATCCTGCAGCCGCTCAACGCCGCGCGCCTCTACGCCACCTCGCTCGTCGAGCGCGACCGCACGGCCGGCCATCCGGACCTCGCCGAGAACATCGACGCCTCGCTGGACGCGGTCGAGGAGATCCTGACTGCGCTGCTCGAAATCTCCCGCCTCGATGGCGGCGCGCTCAAGCCCGAGATCACCGCCTTCCGCCTCGACGAATTGCTGCGCCAGCTCCAGCGCGAATTCGAGCCGAGCGCGCAGGAGAAGGGGCTCAAGCTCGTCTTCCTGCCGACCAGCGTGGCGCTGCGCTCGGACCGCCGCCTGATCCGTCGGCTGCTGCAGAACCTGATCTCGAACGCGATCAAATACACCCCGAGCGGCAAGGTTCTGGTCGGCTGCCGGCGGCGGGGCGCGCAGGTCTCCGTCGAGGTGCTCGACACCGGGCTGGGCATCCCGCCCAACAAGCAGAAGACGGTGTTTCGCGAGTTCCAGCGCCTCGACCAGGGCGCGAAAGTGGCGCGGGGCCTCGGCCTTGGCCTGTCGATCGTCCAGCGCATCGCGCAGGCGCTCGACCACAGGCTGACGCTCGATTCCGTGCCCGGGCGCGGCACGCGCTTTGCGATCCTGGCGCCCCGCGCCGCGCCGCTGCCCGCGATGGCGACGAGCGCGGCCCCGCGCCAGTCGCCCGCCGGCCAGCTCGCGGGCCTGCGCCTGCTCGTCATCGACAACGAGCCGACGATCCTCGACGGCATGCGCGGGCTGCTCGGCGGCTGGGGCTGCGTGGTGACCACCGCGTCCGGGCTCGACGAGGCGCTGGCCTCGCTGCGCACAACAGGCGAACCCGACGTCGTGATCGCCGACTACCATCTCGACCATGGCAACGGCCTGACGGCGATCAGCACCCTGCGCGAACGGACGAGCGCGCGCGTGCCGGCGATCCTGCTCACCGCCGACCGCTCGCCGCAGGTGCGCGAGGCGGCGATCGCGCTCGACGTGCATCTGCTCAACAAGCCGCTCAAGCCCGGCGCATTGCGGGCGTTGCTGGCGCAATGGCGCGCGACCCGGCTGGCGGCGGAGTAGCGCCTCAGCCTGGCGAGGCCCCGGCCTGCCGCATCGCCTCCTCGGCCGCGAGGAAGGCCGCAACCTCGGGGGTCGGCTCCGGACTTTCAGCCGTGACGCCGATCTCGGCCAGCAGCCGCACGACCGGGACATAAACCCGACCCGCCTTGTCGTAGAGCGCGGCCCGCACCAGCGCGACGGCCGCCACGATCTCGGCCCCGTCCCGCCCCGTCGTCAGGACGCGGTGCTGCATCACCAGCCAGCTCTCGCTCCAGCACAGGATCGTGGTCTCCAGCCGGAACGGCCGGAACAGCCTGATCTCGCGGCGGAAGCGGATCGTGCCGGCGTTGACCACCGGCACCCAGCGATGCTTCAGCACCGCGCGCCACAGCCCCGAGCGCAGCATCAGGTCGGTGCGGCCGAGATCCATCAGCGTCCAGTAGCGGCCATTGTTCATGTGCAGGCTGGTGTCGAGGTCGTGAGGCCAGACCCGGAAGGGCAGCACGGAGGCCTCCCGAGGCAGGGTCAGGCGCGCCCGGAAGGCCGTGGTCAGCAGGAGCCAGAGCAGGCGAAACCAGAGATTCATCGCGGCCTTCCCGTCGGTATCGTAGCGTGTCGGAACGGGGTTCTAGCCGGAACGGCGGCGCTGTCGCTATCCTTGTCATCGCGCCGTGCCTTGCTGTAGCTGCGATCGCATCGAATCGACAGGACGGCCCTCATGCCCACGCTGCACGTCTCGTCGCTCGCCCGGCTCCACGACACGGTCGCGGCCGTGCAGGCGAGCCATCTCGTTACGCTGATCAACGTCGCCACAAAGGTCGAACGGCCCGCCGGCATTCTGGAAAGCCGGCACCTCTTCCTCGGCATGTCCGACATCGCCGCGCCGATGGACGGCCATGTCGTGCCGGCGGACGAGCATGTCGAGCGCTTCCTGCGCTTCGTGCGCGACTGGGACCGCGCCGCGCCGATGGTGATCCATTGCTGGGCCGGGATCAGCCGCTCGACGGCCGCCGCCTACATCGCCGCCTGCGCGCTTGCGCCGACGCGCGGCGAAGACGAGATCGCCGAGACCCTGCGAGCCGCCTCGCCCTCGGCGACGCCCAATCCCCGGCTCGTCGCGCTGGCCGATGCGAGCCTTGGACGCGACGGCCGGATGAGCTGCGCCATCGCCCGGATCGGGCGTGGAGCCGACGCGTTCGAGGGCGCGCCGTTCCGGCTCGACTTGGGCTGATGGTCTCAGGAGCGTCTTTTTTAGCGACAGCATCATGCAGATTTTTGTGCAGACGTCGTTGATTTGCGCGCTGCAGCAAAAAATCGATGCAGAAAATTGCTTGCGTCGCGCATTCTTTGCGACGAAGCATCACGGCAAAGGGATTTGCCGACACGATGACGATCGAACTCGATTCCCGCGACCGCTCGATCCTGCGCATCCTGCAGGCCGATGGGCGCATCACCAATTCCGACCTCGCCGAGAAGGTGCATCTTTCGCCCTCGGCCTGCCTGCGGCGCGTGCGCCAGCTCGAGGAAAGCGGGCTGATCCGCGGCTATGCGATGATGCTCGACGACAGGATCGCGGGCTTTCCCGGCACGGCCTTCGTCTTCGTCACGCTCGACCAGCAGGGCCGCGCCTCGCTGGAAGGCTTCGAGCAGGCCGTGAAGACCCTGCCCGAGGTGCTGGAATGCCATCTGCTCGCCGGCGCGCACGACTATCTGATGCGGGTGATCTACCGCGACAGCGCCGATTTCGAGCGCATCCATACCGATATCCTGACGCAGTTGCCGGGCGTCACCCGGGTGCAATCGACCCTGACGCTGCGCACGATCAAGAAGACCTCGGCGCTGCCGGTGTGACGATGGCGCTTTGCAGTTGCGACGCGGGCGGCGCGGGCTGATAGACTGCGCCAAACAGGAATCATGCCGTGCCCGACCTCAAGACCGCCGCCCCTGCTAATGCCGATGTCGCCGCCCTGCCCTTCGAGGCGGCGCTGAAGGAACTCGAGACGATCGTCGCCAAACTCGAGCGCGGCGACGTCGCGCTGGAGGAATCGATCGACATCTACACCCGCGGCGAGGCGCTGAAAGCCCGCTGCGACGCCCTGCTGAGGCAGGCCGAGGCACGCATCGAGAAGATCACGCTCGGTGCGGATGGGAAGCCGACAGGCACTGCGCCGCTGGATGTGGAGAAGTAGGGCTGGAGCGGCTGAGGCAACTGAATAGCAGCGCTTGAATAACCCAACGGATAGGTTATTCTCTGATATGGTCGTTATCCACCACGCCCATGGCTTCCGGTTCGTGATCTACACTTCGGATCACGAGCCGGCGCATATCCACATTACCGGGCCGGGACAGGCGAAGATCGACCTTTTCGGGGCGAATGGCGGCGTGAGACTGGTCTACAGCATCGGCATCAAGCGTGCCGATATGCGCCGTCTGATGGCGGAAACCTTGCTCAAACGAGACGCATTTTTGCGAGAATGGGAACGGATTCATGGCCGACCCAACCGATAGCGAGTTCGCCACCGCCGAAGAGCGCGGGCGCGCTATCCTGACGACCGGGCCCCGCGCCGTCGCGGCCCGGCTCGACGGCGCGACGGGCCGCATCCTCATCGAACTCACTGACGGCTGCGTGTATGGCTTCCCGCCGGCTCTAGTCGAGGATTTGCAGGGCGCGGATGAAGGCGCGCTGGCCGAGATCGAGATCGATGGGCATGGGCTCAACCTGCATTGGCCAAGTCTCGACGTCGATCTGTTCATTCCGGCGCTTGTCGCGGGCATCTTTGGCACGAAATTGTGGATGACGCGCGAACTGGCCCGTGCCGCCGGGCGTGCGACATCACCGGCCAAGGCTGCTGCCGCCCGCGCCAATGGCGCCAAGGGCGGCAGGCCACGAAAGATAGCGCAGCGCTGAAACCGCCGTCACCGAGAAGGAGTCTCCGGATGTCCCAGCTCCCCGCCGAAGACCCGATCCTCGGCGACGCCCGCTCCTGCCAGGCGATCGAGCAGGTCATCGTGCCCCGCGCGCGGGATCTCGGCGGGTTTTCGGTGCGCCGCGCTTTGCCCTCGGTCGGGCGCAAGATGGTCGGGCCGTTCATCTTTTTCGACCAGATGGGGCCGGCCGAGTTCCTGCTCGGCGAAGGCATCGACGTGCGGCCTCATCCGCATATCGGCCTCTCGACCGTGACCTATCTGTTCGACGGCGAGATCATGCACCGGGATTCGCTGGGCACCGCGCTGGCGATCAGACCGGGCGCGGTCAACCTGATGACGGCGGGGCGCGGCATCGTCCATTCCGAGCGCACCGGCGCGGAGGAGCGGCTGAAGGCCCCCAAGCTCTACGGCATCCAGGCCTGGCTCGCGCTGCCGAAGTCGCATGAGGAGAATGCGCCGGAGTTCGTCCACCACGCCGCACCCGAACTGCCGCGGATCGTGGAAGGCGGCAAGCGCATCAGCCTGATCATGGGCTCGGCCTATGGCCAGACCTCGCCGGTCAAATTCCCCTGGGAGGTGCTTTACGCGGAGGGCGTGCTCTCGCCGGGCGCGATCCTGCCGCTCGATGCCGACCATGAGGAGCGCGCGGTCTACATCGTCTCAGGAAAAATCGACATCGCGGGAGACGAATTCGGCGCAGGGCAACTGCTGATCTTCAAGCCGGGCGACCGCATCTCGATCATGGCGCTCGACCAGAGCCGGCTGATGCTGGTCGGCGGCGAGCCGATGGACGGCCCCCGGCACATCTGGTGGAACTTCGTCTCCTCCTCGAAGGAACGCATCGACCAGGCCAAGGCGGAATGGAAGGCCGGCCGCTTCGACACGGTGCCGGGCGACGAGGCGGAGTTCATCCCGCTGCCTGAGGGGTGAGTTCCCCCTCCGGCATCGCCTTTAGCTGCGGCATCGCGGACGCCATGATCGCCAGCGTCGAGAGGGCGAACAACCCGACCGGCAGCCAGATCGCCGCCTGCAGGCCGAGCCACTCGCCCATGAGCCCGCCCGTGAGCGCGCCGATCGGGCGCATGCCGTACATCGCCGTCGTCAGCGTCGCGCTGACGCGGCCGAGCAAAGCCGGGGGCGTCACCGCCTGGCGCAGGCTGGTCTGGATGATGAACCAGAGGATCGGGCCAAAGCCCAGCAGGAAGAAGGCGAGCGCCAGAGCCGGGACGCCGAGCGAGGCCGGTGCGAGACCGAGCAGGCCAACGCCGATCAGCGAAGAGGCCGGACCGAATACGAGCAATACTCCTGTCGGCAGGCGGGCGATCAGCGCGGGCGCGCTCAGCGCCCCCGCGATCAGCCCGACGCCATAGACCGAGGAGGCGAGCCCGATCGCCTCGGGCGCGAGCAGGAGCACGCGCGCGGCATAGGGCGTGACGACCGCCAGAAAGGCGAAGAAGGCGAGGTTCCAGGCGATGGCGCACAGCGCGATCGGCCTGAGATAGGGGTGGCGCGCGACGAAGGCCCCGCCCTCCGCGATGGCGCGATGCAGCGGCAGCCGCGGCTGCGGCGCCGGCGCGTCGCCGGGTAGTCGCGCGGCCGCGATCAGGATGGCGATGCCGACGCCCGCGCAGAGGATGAGCCCGGCAGGTCCAGCCCCGCGCGCCACCACCCAGCCGGCGATCAATGGCGAGGCGAGGCTCAGCATCGCGCGGCCGAGCTCCATGCGGCCATTGGCGCGCGGCAGCTCCGCCACGCCGACCATGCGCGGCAGCAGGACGAAAATCGACAGCGCGATCACGACCGGGCCGGCCGCCGCCAGAAACGTCGAGAGCGCCAGCGCAAAGCCGATCTGGCCAAGGCCGAGCAGGACCGCGCCAAGCCCTGAGCCCGCCAGCATCAGCGCGCCGCCGAGCCGGATCAGCGCGCGGGGTGCGATGCGGTCGGCGAAGACGCCGGCGGGCAGCGAGATCAGCAGCCACGCCGCCGATTGCGCCGCGACCAGCAGGCCGACGAGGCGCGGGCTCGCGCCGCTTTCGGTCGCCGCCAGCGAAATCGTGTCGAGCGCCAGCTTGTCGGCGAACTGCGCCAGGACGCCGGTGAGCAGCAGGGCTGCGGGGAGCGGAGCGGACATGGATGGGATTCCTGCTTGCGTCACCCGCAAGCTCTCCCATCACCGTACGTCCTGACCCACCCGTTTCCTGTGATCGCTCACGCCACCATCGGCGGCAGGCGCAGATGGTGGTCGCTCGCCTGTTGCAGCGCCCAGCCGATGCGCAGGGCGGTGGCCTCCTGATAGCCCGCGCAGCAGATCTGCAGCGAGAGCGGCAGGCCCCCGGCGGTGAAGCCGTTGGGCAGCGAGAGCGCGCACATCTCCAGGAAGTTGCCGAAGCGGGTGAAGCGCGAAGGAAAGACCATCTGGTCGACCTCGGCGAGCCTGATCGCCGGCGTCGGCGTGGTCGGCGTCAGCAGCGCGTCGATGCCATCCATGGCGTCGGCCATGACGCGCTTGTCCTGCTGCTGCCGGCGCTTGGTCGCGAGGTAGTCCTGAGCGGAGACCCCTGCGCCCGCCAGCACGCGCGGCCGCACGGCCTCGTCGAGCTGGGCTGCCGGATCGTCGACCAGCTCGCGATCGAAGAAATAGGCCTCGGCCGCCGTCACCGCCTGCGCCCCGACGAAATCGCCCAGCAGGAAGGGCAGCCTGATCTCGACGATCTCGGCCCCGAGTTCGGCGAGCAGGTCGAGCGAGCGGTCATAGGCGCCAAGCACATCGGCATCGCAGCCGGCGCGCTCGGCGTCGGGCATGCGTGCGATGCGCAGGCCGCGGACGCCGCGCCGCATGGTGGGCAACGGGTCTTCGGGCGCGACGCCGCGCGTATTGGGGTCGAGCGGATCGGGGCCCTGGAGCACATTGTAGAGCAGCGCCACATCCTCGACGTCGCGCGCCATCGGGCCGGGCGTATCCAGCGTGGTCGAGAGCGGCAGGATTCCTGAGGTCGGGATGCGGCCGATCGTGGCCTTCAGGCCGGTCAGCCCGCAATAGGATGCCGGCAGCCTGACCGAACCGCCGGTATCGGTGCCGATCGCCCAGGGCGCGAGCCTTGCCGCGACCGCGACGCCCGAGCCGCTGCTGGAGCCGCCCGGCGTGCGCGGATCGACGCCGTCCCACGGATTCCAGGGCGTGCCCATATGCTGGTTTGTGCCCCAGCCGCCATAGGCGAACTCGACCGTATGAGTCTTGCCGAGCACGATCATGCCCTGCGCGATCATGCGGCGCGCGATCGTGGCGGTCACGGTCGAGCGGCGCTGCCGCCACATCGCCGAGCCGCCGGTGGTGATGCGGCCTTCCAGCTCGATCAGGTCCTTCAGCGCCACCGGCACGCCATGGAGCGGCCCGACCGCGTGTCCCGAGCGGATCGCCTTGTCGGCCCCTTCGGCGGCGAGCCTTGCGTCCATGCCGTAGACGGCGACGAAGGCCTGCAGCTTCGGCTCAAACCGGTTGATCCGGCTCAGCAGGGCATCGACGACATCGACGGGCGAGACGCGCTTGGCGGCGATTTCTCGCGCCAGGATGTGCGCAGGCGCGAGAGCAAGATCGGTCGGCATCGGCGAGGCATCGTTCATGGGCAAGGCCTGGTTCATGGGCAAGGCCTGGTTCATGGCGTCACTGCAGGCTCACCAGCGTCAGATCGACGAACCAGGATTGCGGCGAGATGAAGCCCTTGACCTTGGGCGACATGGCGCGCGGGTTCAGGTCGTGGACGATATAGAGCCAGGGCGGATTGTCGACGAGGCGCTCATGGGCGATCGCGGTCTGCTCGGCGATGAGCTTCGGGTCGGTCGCGGTGGCGAGCTTGACGAAGGCCGCCTCGAAGATGTCGTCCTTCCAGTTCGCGAAGTTGAAGCCGTTGGGCGGCGCGCCGGCGGCCGCGAAATAGCGCGCCATGACGCCGACATCCGAGGAGGGCGAGCTGACATTCAGGCTCAGCGCGCCGCCGAGGCTCGGCGCATCGGGCAGCGCGCGCATGCTGTTCAGCAGCACCTGCCATTCCGTGACGTTGAACTCGACGTTGACGCCGCAGGCCTCCTTCAGGCTCGCCTGCATGAACTCGTTCATCGGCAGCGGCGACATCTGGCCCGAGCCCGAGGTCGAGATCATCACCTTGAAGGACAAGGGCTTCTGCGGGCCGAAGCCGGCCTGCGCCAGCAGCGCCTTGCCCTTGGCGGGATCGAATGTGTAGCGATTGACCGGCTTGCCGAAATTCGGATCGCTCGCCTTGAGCCAGCCGACGGAGGGCTCGGCCGTGCCGTTGAGCAGTTCGACGAGGCCGGCGCGATCGACGCAATAGTTCAGCGCCTGACGGACACGGACGTCCTTGAACGGGCTGTTGGTCGCGCCGATGCTGAAGAACCACGGCCAGAGATGCGGATAGGAGCCGGTGACGATCTGGAAGCCGGCCTGTTTCAGCGAGGGCAGGCCGTCGGCCGGCGGCACCTCGATCCAGTCGACCTGGCCTGAACGCAAGGCCGCCATGCGCGCCGTCGCCTCGGGGATCGGCTGCAGCACGACCTTCTCGACCTTCGCCTTCTTTCCGGCATCCCAATAGCCGTCATGGCGGGCGAGTTCGACGCGCTCGCGCGGCACGACATTTGTGATGCGGAACGGCCCGGTGCCGGCGGCCGGCAGCGTCGCGACCTTGGCCCAGTCCTTGCCGGCCTTCTCGAACGAGGCCGGCGAGGTGAACAGGATGTAGACCGCCATATAGGGGAAATAGGAGGCGGCCTGCGTCGTCGTCATCGAGACGGTGTGGTCGTCGATCTTCTTGTAAGTTCCCATTACCGGGATGCGGGCGCGGGTGATGCCGGCGGCCGGGGGCTCGAACTGGGCCGAATCCTTGTTGAAATAGCGCTCCAGATTCCAGATCACCGCGTCGGCGTTGAAGTCCGCGCCGTCATGGAACTTCACGCCCCGGCGCAGATGGAATATCCAGGTCTTGGGATCGTCGGCCGCCTGCTCCCAGCGTTCGGCGAGGCCCGGCCGCAGGGCGGCGAGCTGGTCGGTGCGGGTCAGGTCCCAGAGCACCAGCGATTCGAAGATCGGATAGCCGAGGAAGCGCATGCCCTCGAAGCCGTTATTGGGCATGCCGGTCGCGGTCGGGACGTCCGATGCCGTCATGCCGATCCGCAGGGTCTGCGCGCCCGCATGCAGGGGCGCGAGCAGCGCGCCGGCCAGCGCGGCGAAAGAGAGCGACCTGACGAGGCGGCGCAGCATGGAACGGCGACGGGATGGGCTTGGCATCTGGTGCTCCCTGGACGAATCGTCGGACCGATCACGCTCAGCAAGTTCTGGACCAGCATGGTCGTTGGCAAGACCGGTCCGACGCGCGCGCGTCTGCTGCATGGGGTCGCATCCAGCCGCTGGCCTTGTGCGCGCCCTTGCCGATGGGATAGACCGGCACTGTGACAAAGCGCCCACAGACCCCCCTTCTCGACCGCATCCGGACGCCCCAAGAGCTGCGCCAGCTCCCGGAAGGCGAATTGCGCCAGCTCGCCGACGAGTTGCGGCTGGAGACAGTCGACGCGGTCTCGGTCACGGGCGGCCATCTCGGCGCGGGGCTCGGCGTGGTCGAGCTGACGGTGGCGCTGCACCATGTTTTTGATACGCCGCGCGACCGGCTGATCTGGGATGTCGGCCACCAGGCCTACCCGCACAAGATCCTGACCGGCCGGCGCGAGAAAATCCGCACGCTGAGGCAGCCTGGCGGTCTTTCGGGCTTCACCCGGCGCTCCGAAAGCGAATACGACCCGTTCGGCGCGGCCCACTCCTCGACCTCGATCTCGGCCGGGCTCGGCATGGCGGTGGCGCGCGATCTCGCGGGCAAGCCCAACAATGTCGTCGCCGTCATCGGCGACGGGGCGATGTCGGCCGGCATGGCCTATGAGGCGATGAACAATGCGGGTGCGCTCGGCTCGCGGCTGATCGTGATCCTGAACGACAACGACATGTCGATCGCGCCTCCCGTGGGCGCGATGTCGGCCTATCTGGCGAGGCTCGTCTCGGGGCGGACCTATCGCTCGATCCGCGAGATCGCCAAGCATCTGGCCGAGCGGCTGCCGCGCTTCTTCCACGACAAGGCCAAGCGCACCGAGGAATATGCGCGCGGCTTCTGGACCGGCGGGACGCTGTTCGAGGAGCTCGGCTTCTACTATGTCGGGCCGATCGACGGGCATAATCTCGACCATCTCCTGCCGGTGCTGCGCAATGTCCGCGACGCCGGCAACGGTCCGATCCTCGTCCATGTCGTGACGCAGAAGGGCAAGGGCTACGCTCCGGCCGAGGCCACGGCCGACAAATACCATGCGGTGGTCAAGTTCGACCCGGTCACCGGCCAACAGGCCAAGGCCCCGGCCAATGCCCCGAGCTATACCGGCGTCTTCGCCAATGCGCTGATCAAGGAAGCCCGCAAGGACGAGCGCATCGTCGCCGTCACCGCCGCCATGCCCTCGGGCACCGGGCTCGACGCCTTTGGCAAGGAGTTTCCGGGCCGCACCTTCGATGTCGGCATCGCCGAGCAGCATGCGGTGACCTTCGCGGCGGGGCTGGCGACCGAGGGCTACAAGCCGTTCTGCGCGATCTACTCGACCTTCATGCAGCGCGCCTACGACCAGATCGTCCATGACGTGGCGATCCAGAAGCTTCCCGTCCGTTTTGCGCTCGACCGCGCCGGGCTGGTCGGCGCCGACGGCGCGACCCATGCCGGCGCCTTCGACGTCGCCTATCTCGCCTGCCTGCCCGACATGGTGGTGATGGCCGCCGCCGACGAGGCCGAGCTGACCCATATGGTCGCCACAGCGGCGGCCTTCAACGAGGGCCCGATCGCCTTCCGCTATCCGCGCGGCGAGGGCATCGGCGTCGAGATGCCGCAAACGGGCGTGCCGCTGGAGATCGGCCGGGGCCGCATCGTCCGCGAGGGCACGCGCGTGGCGCTGCTTTCGCTGGGCACAAGGCTGGCCGAGTGCCTGCTCGCGGCCGAGCAGCTCGGCCAGCGCGGGCTCTCGACCACGGTCGCCGACGCGCGCTTCGCAAAACCGCTCGACGAGGCGATGATCCTGCGGCTCGCCCGCGAGCACGAGATCCTGGTCACGGTCGAGGAAGGCTCGGTCGGCGGCTTCGGCAGCCATGTCCTGCATCTCTTGGCGCGCACCGGCCTGCTCGACGGCGGGCTCAAGGTCCGGACGCTGACGCTGCCGGACGTCTTCCAGGAGCATGACAAGCCCGACGCGATGTATGCCAAAGCCGGCCTCGACGCCGCCGGCATCGTCCGCACCGTCGAAAACGCGCTCGGCGCGCCAAGCGCGATCAGGCGGGCCTGAGTTCCGCTAGGTCGTTCTATGGAAGGCCGCCCTGTCCCCTTCCCCCCGCTTGCGGTGGGAGGGAGCGGAGAGCGCAGCGCCTTGAAGCAGTCGAGTAATCCCGCAGTGAACCAGAAATACCGACGGAACCAGCGATGAAAAGCCGGGCCGACCAGTTGCTCGTCGAGCTTGGCCTGTTCGAGAGCCGGGCGCGGGCGCAGGCAGCGATTGCGGCAGGTCTCGTCAGCGCCGATGGCGCGGTCGTCCGCAAGGCCGCCGAGATGCTGGCGCGCAATGCCGCCATCGTCGCGCAGGCCCCTCACCCTTACGTCTCGCGCGGCGGGCTCAAGCTGAAGGCCGCGCTCGACGCGTTCGGCATCGACCCGGCCTCGCAACTCTGCCTCGATGTCGGGGCCTCGACCGGCGGCTTCACCGACGTGCTGCTCGGCTGCGGCGCGACGCAGGTGGTCGCCGTCGATGTCGGGCGCGACCAGCTGCACGCCAGCCTGCGCGGCGACCGGCGCGTGCTGAGCCTCGAGGCGCAGGACATCCGCACGCTGTCGCCCGAGGCGCTGCCGGGCCGGCCCGGATTCGCCTGCATCGACGTCAGCTTCATCTCGCTGAAGCTTGTCCTGCCTGCGGTAGCCGTGCTGCTTGCGCCGGAAGCTGCGCTGGTGGCGCTGGTCAAGCCGCAATTCGAGGCCGGCCGCGCCGCGCTGAAGAAGGGCGTCGTGCGAGACGAAGCCGTCCACGAGGCGGTCTGTGCCGAGATTGTCGCGGTGCTGGCGGGGCTGGGCTTTGCGGTGTCGGGGCCGATCCCCTCCCCGATCGAAGGCGGCGACGGCAATCGCGAATTCCTGATCGGCGGGCGCAAGTCCGGCTGAGGCCGCGTTCAGGCGAACAGCGCGTCGATCTCGTCCTGCAGATCGCGGCCGCCGGCGGCGGCGATATCGAGCGCACCGTTGGCGTTGATGAACTGCGTCGCGCGGCCGATCAGCTTGCGCAGCGCCTCGCTTGCGACATCGACGATCGGCGTCGCATCCTGCTCGGGCGGAAGTTCGGCGAGCAGCGCCGTGACGGTCGAGATCAGCCGGTTCATCGAGACGCAAAGCGCCTCGAACCCACGGCGGAAGCCCGGATCGAGCCTCTCATAGGCGGCCAGGGCCGACGCCGTGCAGCGCAGTTGCGACGCCTCGAAATGCTCGCGATAGCCCATGGCGCGCCAGGCCATCAGATCGTCGATGATGCCCGGGTCCATCGGGACCATCTCGAGCAGCATCAGCGCTTCGCCATAGCGGTTGAGATAGTCGGTCGAAAGCTGCGGCGCCGGCCCGGCGGCGGACGCGTGCTCCACGGCAATGCTCATCGCTCTCAGCGCGGAGACGGTCATCATGAACCCCGAAAATCGCGGCCACTATGCTTGCCGAAAGACAAAGAAAGTGTTGATCGGCCGGCTCGATGCTTCCATATCCGCTGCATGTGCGGCCGCTACGCCATCACCCTGCCGCCGGACGCCATGCGGGCGATGTTCGGCTATCGACAGCAGCCGAACTTTCCGCCGCGCTACAACATCGCGCCGACGCAGCCGGTGCCCGTCGTCCGCGCCCATGATGGCGAGCGACAGTTTATCCTGATGCGCTGGGGCTTCATCCCGGGCTGGGTGAAGGACCTCAAGAGCTTCCCGCTGATCATCAACATCCGGGCCGAAAGCGCGGCCGAAAAGCCCTCGTTCCGTGCCGCGCTGACACGGCGGCGCTGCCTGATGCCGGCCGACGGGTTCTATGAATGGCATCGGACCGGCCCGGGCCGGCAGAGCGAGAACCGGGCTTATCTGTTCCGCCGGCCCGATCGCGGGCTGTTCGCCTTTGCGGCGCTCTGGGAGACATGGCATTCGCCGGACGGCTCGGAGATCGACACGGTCGCGCTGGTCAACGGCCCGGCCAACGGGCTGATGTCGGCGATCCACGAGCGCTGCCCGGTCATCGTCGATCCGAAGGATCACGCAGCCTGGCTCGATCCGAACGCCGAGGCGAACCATATCGCGCCGCTGCTGCGGCCGCCGCCCGACGATTTGCTGGAGATGGTCCGCATCGGCAGCGCCGTGAACAAGGTCGCCAATGACGGGCCGGAGGTTCAGGCCCCGTTCGACGAGGCGGAGGACCAGCCGGCCCTGTCGGTGCGCGCCGCCCGCCGGCCCACCGGCGGCGACGGCCAGGGCAGCCTGTTCTGACGCGCCGTCAGGTGTCGGCCTGCGCGATGCCGAACTTCTGCTTGAGCTGGCCGCGATCCATGCAGCTCACATCGTAGCTGACCTGTCGGCCCTTGAAGCCGTCGCGCTTGCCGAATTCCTTCGTCATGGCGGCAGTGATGTCGTCGATGCGGGCCTCGCAGGCTTCAACCGTGGTGAAGGCGAGCTCGCTGACATGCGCGGCCGTGCAGTTCGGCTCGCCCGCGACGCAGGCGACGATGACCATGGTGAACGCATCCATCAGGCGGCTCCCGTGCTTGGCTATCCGTTTAGACAGGCTCGGCCAACATGGTTAACCGCGCCTTAAACACCCGCCGTCGAGACCAGCAAGATCGACGCCAGCCGCGACCGGGGCGGGTTTGCACCCGCTCGGCCATGCAGGAACGGCACGCTGCACGAGCGCGAACGCAGGGCCAGAACCCCTGCTAGGCCGCACGATCTGTGCTCTGATCGCGGCACGCGCGCAGAACAAGGGACCGACGCAATGGATGGCCGCCGACCGACGATGAGCTCCCGCCACGGCGTGGTCGCCGCCGCCCATCCGCTCGCGGCGCAAGCCGGCGCAAGGCTGCTGGCGCAGGGCGGCAATGCCTTCGATGCGGCGGCGGCGACGGCGGCGGCGCTCAACGTGGTCGAGCCCTTCATGTCGAGCCTCGCCGGCATGGGCTCCGCGACGATGTGGGTCGCCGCCGAAAGCCGGGTTCGCGTGCTCGATTTCGTGCCGCCGATCCAGGCGTCCTTCCAGCCCGAGCGCTTCAGCAGGCGCTCGGACCTCGAACGCGGCGCGCAGGCGGTCGCCATGCCGGGCAATCTCGCCGGCTGGTGCGAGATCGCGAGGACTCATGGCCGCAAGCCGCTGGCCGACATCCTTGCGCCGGCGATCGCGCTGGCGCAGGACGGCTTTCCGCTGGCGGAGTTCGGCGTCGCCGAGTTCACCGAGCAGGCGCCGCTGCTGGAGGCCTATCCCGAGCTCTACCCGGCTTTCGCAGCGGTCTACCTGCCCGATGGCGGGCCGGTGACACTCGGGCAACTGCTGCGCCAGCCCGACCTCGCGCAGACGCTGTCAGAGATCGCAGCCAACGGTCCCGACCATCTCTATCGCGGCGCGCTCGGCCAGCGCATCGTCGATCATCTCGCCTCGCTCGGCGGCACGATCACGATGGCCGATCTCGCCGCCGTCCAGCCGCGCTGGCGCGAACCGCTGGCAGCGACCTATCGCGACTTGGCCATCCATGTGCCGCCGCCCGCCTGCGAGGCGTTCCAGTTCCTCCTGAGCCTGCGCATCCTCGACGGCTTCGATCTCGCGGCTCTGCCCAAGGACGGGCCGGACCATCTCGACCTCGTCTATCGCGCCATTCGCCTCGCGGCCGGCGTGCGCATCGCCCACAACAATCCCGCGCCCGACAAGCTCGCGGACATCCTCTCCGACCCCTTCGTCGAGGCGCTGCGGGCCCGCGTCCGCGACGGCCAGCCGATCACCGGCCCGACCGAGCAATGGACGCCGCAGGACAGCGAGGACCCGGCCCACACCACCTCGCTCTCGATCGGCGACAGCGAGGGCAATCTGATCTGCATCACCAACAGCATCGGCAGCCCGTTCGGCAGCGGCGTCGTGGTGCCGGGCACGGGCCTGTGCCTGAACAACTTCCTCTACTGGGCCGACGTCCAGCCTGGCAGTCCCAACCGCTCGAAGGCCGGCTCGGAGCTGCCGATGTGCATGTCGCCCAGTCTTTCGACCCGGGACGGCAAGCCGGTGCTCGCGCTGGGGACGCCCGGCTCCTACGGCATCCTGCAGACGCAAGTGCAGGCGATGGTGCAGCATCTCGATTTCGGATTGCCCCTGCAGGCGGCGATCGAGGCCCCGCGCGCCCGGCTCTGGGACGGGCGCTTCATCCAGGCCGAGAACCGCATCGCGCCCGAGACGATTACGGAACTCGTCGCGCGCGGCCATGAGATCGAGGCCTTCGATGCCGGCTGGACGATGAGATGCGGCGGCATGCAGGCGGTGTCGCGCGACCCGCGGAACGGCGTGCTGACTGGCGCGGCCGATCCGAGGCGGGACGGATATGTCGCGACGCCGTGAGAGACGCTCGGCCTGCCCTTCACGGAGAATGGCTTTCCCCTTGTGAGCGTCAGCGTAGAATAATATTCTATACCCCCGATCCTGCCGCGCGAGCCGAAGCGATGACGATGACGACCAAGCCCGATTTCGACCTGCCGATCGACCGCCGCGGCACGCACTCGGCCAAGTGGGACATGATGGAGGCCAGTTACGGGGTCCCGGCCGCGGAGGGCATCGCCATGTGGGTCGCCGACATGGACTTCCGGCCGCCTGCCTGCGTGCAGACCGCGCTGGAGGACATGGCCCGGCACGGCGTCTACGGCTATTTCGGCGACGACAGGGCAAGCCGCGACGCGATCTGCTGGTGGATGAAGACGCGCCATGGCTGGGAGGTCGAACCGGCCTCGATCTTCACCACGCACGGGCTGGTCAACGGCACAGCGCTTTGCGTCGAAGCCTACACCAAGCGCGGCGACGGGGTCGTGCTGATGACGCCGGTCTACCACGCCTTCGCGCGCATCGTGAAGGCGTGCGGCCGGCAGGTGGTGGAATGCCCGCTCGCGCTCGATGACGGCCGCTACGTTCTCGACATCGCCGGGTGGGACGCCCGGATGTCGGGCAACGAGTCGATGCTGATCCTGTGCTCGCCGCATAATCCGGGCGGGAGGGTCTGGACCCGCGAGGAGCTGCGCGCCATCGCCGATTTCTGCGTGCGCCACGATCTGATGCTGGTCTCGGACGAGATCCACCACGACCTGCTGATGCCGGGCCAGACGCATACCGTCATGCCGCTCGCGGCGCCCGACATCCTCGACCGTCTGGTGATGATGACGGCCACGACCAAGACGTTCAACATCGCAGGCTGCCATATCGGCAACGTCATCATTCCGCATGGGGCGCTGCGCGCACCGTTCCAGGCGCGGATGAACGCGCTCGGCATCTCGCCGAACTCGTTCGGCATGATGATGGCCACCGCCGCCTATAGCGAGGACGGCGCGGCCTGGGTCGATGCGCTCACGGCCTATCTCGACGGCAACCGACGCCTCTTCGACGAGGCCGTGAACGCCATTCCGGGCGTCCGCTCGATGCATCTGGAGGCGACCTATCTGGCCTGGGTCGATTTTGCGGGCACGGGCATGACGCCGCGCGAATTCACCGCCCGCATCGAGAAGCAGGCCAGGATCGCGGTCAATCACGGCCCGAGCTTCGGGCTGGGCGGCGACAGCTTCCTGCGCTTCAACCTCGCGACCCAGCGGCCCATCGTGGCCGAGGCCGCCGCGCGATTGCAGCAGGCCTTCGCCGACCTGCAATAGGTTGTGCTCGCAGGCACCCAGTTCCAACACCAGAAGCCAAAGTCACGTCAAACTGTTGGAACTCAGCCTGCCAGCACCGCGCCCGGATTCAGGATGCCCTGCGGGTCCAGCGTCGCCTTGAGCGTTCGCATCAGCGCGAGCTCCACCGGGTCCTTGACGCCCGGCAGCAGGTCGCGCTTGAGCCGGCCGATGCCGTGCTCGGCCGAGATCGAGCCGTGCAGTTCGCTGACGATCGCATGGACGGCCGCGTTCATCTCGCTCCAGCGGGCGATGTAGCCGGCCTTGTCGGCGCCCATCGGCTGGCTGACGTTGAAGTGGATATTGCCGTCGCCCATATGGCCGAAGGGCACCGGCCGGCAGCCCGGCACCATCGCGATCACGACGTCGCAGGCGCGGGCGATGAACTCCGGCACGGCATGCAGCGGCACCGAGACGTCGTGCTTGATCGAGCCGCCCTCATAGGTCTGCACCTCCGACAGCATCTCGCGCAGCTTCCAGAAATCGGCGCGCTGCGACAGCGAGCCCGCAAGCGCGGCGTCAGTGACGAGCCCCTGCTCCAGCGCCTCGCCCAGAAAGGCCTCGGCCGCCTCGTCGAGCCCGGACGGCGACTGCGAGGACAACTCCATCAGCACATACCAGGGCGAGGGCTCCGACAGCGGATCGCGCGCGCCCGAGGCGTGGCGCAGGACCATCTCGATGCAAAAGCGCGACATCAACTCGAAGGTGGTGACAGTGCCGCCGGCGCCTGCTTTCGCAGCATTCAGCAGCGCGAGCGCAGCCTCGGGGCTCGGCACCGCGAGGAAGGCGGTGGTGCGCGCGGCCGGCAGCGGGAAGAGCTTGAGCACGGCCGCCGTGATGATGCCCAGCGTGCCCTCCGCGCCGATGAAGAGGTTCTTCAGATCGTAGCCGGTGTTGTCCTTGCGGAGCTGGCGCAGGCCGTTCCAGATCCGGCCATCGGCCAGCACGACCTCCAGCCCCATGCAGAGTTCGCGGGCGTTGCCATAGGCCAGGACGGCGGTCCCGCCGGCATTGGTCGAGAGATTGCCGCCGATGGTGCAGGAGCCTTCCGACGCCAGCGAGAGCGGAAAGAGCCGTCCCGCCGCTTCGGCTGCAGCTTGAGCGCGCTGGAGCGTGACACCTGCCTCGACCGTCATCGTGTCGCTCTGGGCATCGACGCTGCGAACCTTGTCGAGACGCTGCAACGACAGGATGATCTCGCGCCCGTCCGCAATCGGGATCTGGCCGCCGACGAGGCCGGTATTGCCGCCCTGGGGAACCAGCGCAGTGCCCGTCGCGGCCGCGAGCTTGACCAGCGCCGCGACCTCCTCCGTCGATCCGGGCCGGACGACGGCGCGGGCCGTGCCGCGAAACAGATCGCGCCACTCCTTGAGATAGGGGACCATGGCGTCCGCCTCGGTGATGAGGTTTTTGGCGCCGACGACCGCGCCCATCTGCGCGAGGATATCGCTGCTCATCGGTCCCCCTAGCGTCAACGCCTGGCCGCGCGCCTGAACACAGCCACCAGTTCGATATGGGCGGAATAGCGGAACTGGTCGACCGGCGTGACGCCCTCCAGCGCATAGCCGCCCGCGATCAGGATCGCGGCGTCGCGGGAAAAGCTGCCGACGTCGCAGGAGACGTAGATCACCGTGCCCACCGACGAGGCCGCGAGCCGGCGGATTTGCGCCTCCGCGCCGGCGCGCGGCGGATCGAGCACCACCGCGTCGAAAGGTTTCAGTTCGTGCTCCAGCAGCGGCCGGCGGAACAGGTCGCGCGTCTCGGTCGCGATGGGCTTGAGCCCTTGCGTCATGCTCGCCGCACGCGTCAGCGCCAGCATCGCCGCCTTGTCGCTCTCCACGGCATGCACCTGCATGCGCTCCGCCAGCCGAAACGCGATTGGCCCGCAGCCGGAGAACAGGTCGGCGGCGCGCTTGCCTTTTGGCAGCGCGGCCAGCACCAGCGCCGCGATCGTCTCCTCGCCCGTGACCGTCGCCTGCAGGAAGCCGCCGGGCGCGGGCGCGACCATCGCCTTGCCCATGCGCTGCTGCGGCGGGCGGCGCTCGACGACGATCTCGCCATGCATCGACAGCCGCGCCAGATCGAGCCGCTCGGCCGCTTCCGTCAGGGAGAGGCGAAGCTTGTCGCCGGCCGGACCGTGGCCGCGGATATCGACGTCGAGCCCGGCGTCCGACGCCGTGATCTGGATGTCGAGCGGCTTGTTGGAGCCGCCGAGCCGGTTGGCGACGAGCTGGGCCGCGGCCGGTGCGCGGGCAAGGGCGGGCGACAGCACCGGGCAGGCCTCGACCGCGACGAGATCATGCGTCCGTGCCGCCATGAAGCCGACCATCATGCCGAGGCCTTCGCGGCGTGCGTGAAAGGTGACGCGGCGGCGGCCTTCGCCATGGGCGTCGACGACCTCGCCGACCGGGGCCTCGATCCCGGCGCGCTCCAGCGCGGTGACGAGCTGCTGGCGCTTCCAGGCGCGATAGAGCCCCTCTTCCATATGCTGGGCGGCGCAGCCACCGCAGCGCGTGAACAGCGGACAGATCGCGGCGATACGGGAGGACGCCGGCGCGATGATCTCGACGAGCTGGCCGCGCTCGCCATCGCGCACCACGCGCACGGTCTCGCCCGGCAGCGCGTAGGGCACGAAGACCTGGCCGTCATCGGTGTCGGCGACGCCGTCGCCGCGCTGGCCGAGACGGGCGACCGTCAGCATCTCGTTCATGGCGAGCCTGCGCTCGGGCACGGGTTTTTCGGCAAGGGGCATGCGCGGGCTGACTGGTGATTTGTCGGAAGCTTTCGCCTATCAGGTCGGAGCCAAACAGGGAAATTTCGACATGACCATTCGCAACGGCGTCATCGAGGCCATCGGCAACACGCCCCTGATCAAGCTCCGCCAGGCCTCCACTGAGACCGGCTGCACCATCCTCGGCAAGGCCGAGTTCATGAACCCCGGCCAGTCGGTCAAGGACCGCGCCGCGCTCGCCATCATCCGCGACGCGGAAGCGCGTGGCGCGTTGCGGCCCGGCGGCGTCATCGTCGAGGGCACGGCCGGCAACACCGGCATCGGCATCGCGCTGGTCGGCAATGCGCTCGGCTATCGCTCGGTGATCGTGATTCCGGAGACGCAGAGCCAGGAGAAGAAGGACATGCTCCGGCTGGCGGGCGCGACTTTGGTCGAGGTGCCCGCCGTCGGCTACGCCAACCCCAACAACTATGTGAAGGTTTCCGGCAGGCTCGCCGAGGAACTGGCCAAGACCGAACCCAACGGCGCGGTCTGGGCCAACCAGTTCGACAACACCGCCAACCGGCAGGGCCATGTCGAGACGACCGGCCCCGAGATCTGGGCGCAGACTGAGGGCAAGGTCGACGGCTTCATCTGCGCGGTCGGCTCGGGCGGCACGCTGGCCGGCGTCGGCATGGCGCTGAAGGCGCGCAACCCGGCGATCATGATCGGGCTTGCCGACCCGATGGGCGCTGCGCTGCACTCGTTCTACACCACCGGCGAGCTCAAATCCGAGGGCTCCTCGATCACCGAGGGGATCGGCCAGGGCCGGATCACGAAGAACATCGAGGGCGCGCCCGTCGATGTCTCGTTCCAGATTCCCGACGCCGAGGCCGTGCAGATCGTCTTCGACCTGCTGGAGCATGAGGGGCTATGCCTGGGCGGCTCGTCGGGCATCAACGTCGCCGGCGCGATCAGGCTGGCAAAGCAGATGGGGCCGGGCCACACCATCGTGACGATCCTGTGCGACTACGGCACGCGCTACCAGTCGAAGCTGTTCAACCCGGAGTTCCTGCGCTCGAAGGACCTGCCGGTTCCGGGCTGGCTGGAGCGGGATGCGGGCGGGCTCAAGGATGTGATGGTGCGGGTGCTGGGCTGACTTCGTGCCACTAAACCCCGCCTCCCCGCTCGCCCGGCTGATCGATGCCCCGATGCGGCCGGGCCGCATGGTCTGGATGGGCCTGAGACCCGCCCGGCGCGCCACCATGCTGCCCGTGGACACGGCGAGGCTCGACCCGGCCGAAGGCCTGATCGGCGACCATTACAGCAGCCGCACCGGCGGGGCGCGGCATCTTACCCTGATCCAGTCCGAGCACCTTTCGGCGATCGCCGCCCATCTCGGCCGGGAGGCAGTTCTACCCGAGGAGCTGCGCCGCAATGTCGTGATCGCCGGCCTCAACCTCGCGGCGCTGAAGGGCCGGCGCTTCCGGCTCGGCGCGGCCGTGCTGGAATGGACCGGCGAATGCCACCCCTGCTCGCGCATGGAGGCGATTCTGGGGACCGGCGGCTACAACGCCGTGCGCGGCCATGGCGGCATCACGGCGCGTGTCATCGCGGGCGGCGGGATCGCGCTTGGCGACATGGTCGCGCGAGCCGAAGCATCCGCCTGATGCGGGCTCGTCACTTCAGCGGCCAGACCAGCAGGATCATCGGCACGGCGACCGCCAGCACGATCAGCGAAAGCGGCGCGCCGAGCCGGGGATAGTCGCTGAATTTGTAGCCGCCCGGCCCCATCACCAGCGTGTTGCACTGGTGGCCGATCGGCGTGAGAAAATCGCAGGCGGCCCCGATCGCCACCGCCATCAGGAAGGCGTCGGGATTGTAGCCGAGCTTGGCGGCAAAGCCCGCGCCGATTGGCGCCATCACCAGCACGGCGGCGGCGTTGTTGAGGAAGGGCGTCACGGCCATCGCCGCCGCCATGATGAGCGTCACGGCGGCCCAGCCCGGCAGACCGGAGCCGATCTGCGCGAGCCAGCCCGCGAAGACGTCGGTCGCACCGGTCGTCCGCAGCGAATCGCTGAGCGGGATGAGCGCCGCCAGCATCAGCAGGATCGGCGCGTCGATGCTTTGGTAGGCCTCCCGCAGTGGCACGCAGCGCAGCGCGATCAGCAGCACGGCGGCCGAGAAGAAGACGAGCGGCACCGGAGCGAGGCCCGCAGCCAGCGCGACCACGGCGGCGAGCGCGATCGAGACGGTCAGCACGGCCCGCCGCGTCGAGCCGAGCGCCACCAGCCTGTCGGCCAGAGGCAACAGGCCGAGTTCGACCAGCTTCTCGGGCAGCAGCTTCTCGTCGCCCTGGATGACGACGATGTCGCCGGCGCGTAAGCGGATGTCGCGCAGGCGCTGCGAGAAACGCTCGCCCGAGCGGCTGATCGCGATCATGTTCACGCCGAAGCGCGCATGCAGCCCCATATCGCCGGCGGACTGGCCGATAAGCCCGGAATCGGGACCGATGATCGCCTCGCTGACGAGGTCTGGATCGAGCGAGTCGCGTTTCTCGGTCGGCCGATTCTTGCCGATGAGATCGAGCCCCCCTTCGGCGACGACACGCTCCAGCACCGCGGCCTCGCCGCGCAGCAGCAGCGTGTCGCCGGCCTGCAGTCCGGCATCGGGCAGGAGGGTCTGCAGGCGTCGCTCGCCGCGCAGGATCGCTACGATCTGGACATCGCCGCCGCCGAGCGCCCTGAGGTTCGCGACTGTCTTCCCGGCCAGCGCCGATTTCTCGACCACGACCGCCTCGGTGACATAGTCCTTGATCTCGATCGCCTGATCGAGCGAGACGGCGCCCCTGCGGTCGCGCGGCAGGAGCCGGTAGCCGACCGCGAGGAAGGCGCAGCCGGCCAGCGCCACCATGATTCCGACAGGCGTGAAGTCGAACATGCCGAAGGGCTGCCCGCCGAGCTCGGCCCGGACCCGCGCCACGATGACGTTGGGCGAGGTGCCGACCAGCGTGACGATGCCGCCGAGCAGCGAGGCGAAGGCCATCGGCATCAGGAAGACCGAGGGCGAGATCCCGCCCTTGCGGGCGAGCTGATAGGCGATCGGCAGCATCATCGCGAGCGCGCCGATGTTCTTGATGATCGCCGACATCACCGCGACGATCACGACCAGCAGCGCGACCTGCGCCTGCGTCGAGCCGATATTGGGCGCGACCTTCGTCAGCAGCCGCTCGATCACGCGCGAGCGCGCCACGGCCGCGCTCAGCACGAGCGCGCTGCCGACGATGATGACGATGTCGTCGGAAAAACCCTTGAAGGCGTCGCCGGTCGGCACGATGCCGACCGCGACGCCCGCCAGCAGCGCCAGCATCGCCACGATGTCGTAGCGCAGGCGGCCCCAGAGAAAGGCCGCCATCATCGCGGCCACGAGGGATACCGACAGCAATTGAGGCGTCGTCATGCGTCGGTTCGGTCCATTCCCGCGGCCCGGAAGCCCGCGACCGAATCTACAGCCACTTCTTCCAGCGGAAGAACAGGTACGGAAGAATCGCGAACACCACCATCATCGCCAGCGCCATCGGGTATCCATAGTCCCATTTCAGCTCGGGCATCTTCTCGAAATTCATGCCGTAGATCGAGGCGATCAGCGTCGGCGGCATCAGCACCACGGCGACGACCGAGAACAGCTTGATGATCTTGTTCTGCTCCAGCCCGACGAGGCCGAGCGTCGCCTGCAGCATGAAGGAGAGCTTGCTGGAGATGAAGGTGGCGTGTTCCTCGATTGCCTGCACGTCGCGCACGGCCGTGCGCCATTCCGGCGCGAAGCCGCTCGCGACCTTGGTCGGCCGCTTGAAATTGGTCGAGAGGAACAGCAGCACGCGCTCGACCGAGACCATGCTCTCGCGCACGTTCGAGATGATGTGCTCGTACTGGCCGATCTTGCGGATGATCGACTGATAGGCGCTGTTTTGCTCCACAGCCGAACTCTTGCCCTCGAAGACGCGGCGCGAGGCCTCGTCGATCCTGTCGCCGACGCCGCGCAGCACCTCGGCCGCGCGGTCGACGATCGCCTCGATCAGCCCTTCGATCACGGCGGCCGGTTGCATGCCGCAGCCGCCGGGCTTGCCGACGCGGTTGAGGAAGATGTTGAAGGCGCCGGGCTCGTCGTAGCGCACCGTCACGAGCGCCTTCTCCGTCAGGATGAAGGTGACGTCGGCGAGCTTGGGCACCTGCGTGTCGGACTGGCAGATCACGCGCGCCGTCATGTAATGCGCGCCGTTCTCGGTGTAGATGATCTCCGAAGGCTCGAGATCGTGCATTTCCTCGCGCGTCGGGATCGAGATGCCCAAATGGGTCTCGATCTTCTTGTCCTCGCCGGGCGTCGGATTGAGCAGGTCGATCCAGACCGATCCGGCCGGAATGTCCTCATCGACCATCAGCGTGCGATGGATCAGGCGGTCATTGGTTTCCGGGCAGATGCCGTGGATCAGAAGCATGGCTAAGGCACTCTGGAAGATAGCGAAGCAACCGTTTTGCTGCGCCGCAAGAACTCCCATCGCGCCATGATGTCAAACGGATGACGGCGTTCACCGCAACTCGAAGCACGACGCTCGCCGCCCCCTCCCCCCGCTTGCGGTGGGGAG